>Ga0315903_10002972_pt1 | contig 24103 bp, 24 predicted proteins | sample LakEriMetagenome_7_FD_203524 | JGI IMG/M metagenome (GOLD analysis project Ga0315903, IMG submission 203524) | Freshwater fungal communities from buoy surface, Lake Erie, Ohio, United States - Buoy 2 MA119 | ecosystem: Environmental > Aquatic > Freshwater > Lake | place: USA: Lake Erie, Ohio... | reverse complement strand
ATTCGGCGTGATACTGTTATCCCGCAACTTGAAATTCTCCTTCGTCACCTCCGCATCATCCTTGCTATACGTCCAAGTGAACAATGAATTGCAATAAATCTCCTGCGACGCATAATCCAACCGAAATTTCTTCCCCTTCAGCCAAACACTCCCCTTCTCCACCGAAGCCCTGCCGCTCACCGGCGTCGTAGTCAGCGTAAACGAAGCTTTAATCGTACTGTACGACTGATACACCGCCGCCACCTTCTTCAATATCGCCTCCGCCTTGGGATCATTCTGCTGCTGCGCCTTTAATCCAACCACAGACAAAACGCCCAAACAAAACATAGTCAACCCGCGCAAACCAAAGCGCCCAAATCCTGCCGAAGCACCCAAGTTCAATGTATAATTCATCTACCTAAAATTCTACCGCAAATTACTCAAAAATTGCTCCAAACTGTACTCATCCGTAATCAAAACTTGGCGGGCCTTGCTGCCGTTGTTTCCACCCACAATTCCAGCGTCCTCCAACTGGTCCATCAAACGACCGGCCCTGTTGTATCCGATCTTCAATTTGCGCTGTATCATGCTCGTACTGCCCACCTGGTTCAACACCACCACCCGCGCCGCATCCTCAAACATCGGATCCCAATCGCCTGAATCCAAGCCATCGCCGCTCAATACGCCCCCCTCTTCCTTCACCTCAGGCAACACATACGCCGTTGGAAAAGCCCGCTGCTCGCCAATGAAATCAACAATCCGCTCCACCTCGGGCGTGTCCACGAACGGACATTGTAATCGAATCACCTCGTTACCCCCACTGTACAACATATCGCCCCTACCAATCAACTGATCCGCCCCGTTGCCATCCAAAATCGTGCGAGAATCAATCTTCGAACTCACCCGAAACGCAATCCGCGCCGGAAAGTTCGCCTTGATCATCCCCGTAATGACATTCACACTCGGCCTCTGCGTCGCCAAAATCAAGTGAATCCCAATCGCCCGGGCCAACTGCGCCAAACGAGCAATCGGCGTCTCAATCTCCTTGCCCGCCGTCATCATCAAATCCGCCACCTCGTCAATCACCACCACTATATAAGGCAAGAACCGATGCCCATCGTTCGGATTCAGCTTCCGCGCCAAAAACTTGTTGTTGTACTCAATGATGTTCCGCACCAACGCGTCCTGGAGCAACTTGTAGCGGTTGTCCATCTCCACACACAAACTGTTCAACGTATTGATTACCTTGTGATTGTCCGTAATAATCGCCTCGCCATCGCCCGGCAACTTCGCCAAGAAATGTCGCTCAATCTTGTTAAACAACGTCAATTCCACCTTCTTCGGATCCACCAACACAAACTTCACATAGGCCGGGTGTTTCTTGTATAGCAACGATACCAAAATGCTGTTCAAACCCACCGACTTACCCTGTCCCGTAGCACCCGCCATCAGCAAGTGGGGCATTTTCGCCAAATCGGCCACGAAAATTTCGTTCGAAATGGTCTTACCCAAAATCACAGGCAACTGAAAATCGCAGTCCTGGAACTTCTTGCTCGCCAACACACTGCGCATCGGCACCATCTCCGGATTCTTGTTCGGCACCTCTATCCCAATGGTTCCTTTTCCTGGTATCGGCGCGATAATCCTTATTCCCAAGGCCGCCAAACTCAAGGCGATATCGTCTTCCAGGTTCTTGATCTTCGAAATTTTCACACCCGGCGCAGGCACGATTTCATACAAAGTCACGGTTGGACCCACACTGGCCTTGATACTCGAAATGCCAATTTTATAATTTTCCAGCGTTTGGATAATCATGTCCTTGCTCCGCTGAATCTCTTCCATGTCGATTTCCTGCTTGCGCGTGTCGTGCTCGTCCAGCAAATCCAAGGTCGGAAACACGTATTTGCTTAGCTCCAGCGTGGGGTCGTACACGGTGTCGACCCCCATCCGATCCATGGAATTGTCGCCCGTATTCTCATCCACTTCCTCATCGGTCTCGTCCACCATCACCTCCACTTGGAAATCCTCATCACCCAACAGCGTATTGATGCCCGCGCCCGGACCTGCATCGTGTTCATCAATCACCGGCTCTGGTTCTGGCTGAGCGATTTCAACCTCTAAACCAAACGGTTTGGGCTCAGCCGTTTTGAGCGATATCTGCGTCAGCGCTTCCCTTTCCGCTTGCGACAAAGGCGGGGTATCGTCTTCCAATTCCACTTCAATCACATCCTCATCCAGCGCATCCACCACAAAATCCTCATGGATGCTCGGCTCAAATCCGGAGGGCTGTTCGATGTCTGCTGTCTCTGTTTTTTCTTCACGAAGCGATGCGTTTCCGTCGGATGCCCAAGCGCCATTGAGGTCAGATTCCGGGTCCACCAACTCGCCGTCCGGACCATATTTCATTTTGATGCGGGCGAAGGGATTGGCGTTGAGGAAGAACATCGAATAGGCCACGGCATAGGCCGCGAGGAAGAAAAACGACCCCACCGCGCCGATGGCGGTTTCGATCTGTTGATTGCCAAAAAACCCGAAAGATCCGCCGAGCAAAGGCCACCATCGCAAAGCAAAACCCAAGAAAAGGGAAAACCAAACCGTAAACAGGATGGTATGTACCGCGATGCGCAGCAGGGAGAACGGACGGTAATCGAAAAGGAGGTAAAGCCCCGTGAGCGCCACATACGGCAGCAAGGCATAGGCCGCGAGACCGAAGCCATTGTGGACAAACTTAAACGCGAGTTGGGCACCGTAGTAACCCATGGCGTTTTTGGCCGCGCCATTGAAATAGGACAGGCCATCGTCGCTGCGCGACATTAAGCTCTGGTCGAGTTTCCAAGAAAAGAAGAAGGAGGTAAAACTGATGGCGAGAACCGCCGCGAAAACCACCAGCAGGAACCCAACGACTTTGCGGGTGGGCTCGTGTTTGAGGGTGATGGCCGACCACACGTCTTTGGCCGATATTTTTTCAATGCGATCGCCTTGATCGCGCAAGAAATCGGGACGTGTGTCTTTGGATGATTTTCGTTTGGCCATAATGATAGGGAACGAAAATAACACCCATTTTGGTGTGTCGCTCGCGCACGCGCGGGCGAGTTTTGCACGAGACTAGAAAGTGTTTAGTGAATCATCCAAAAAGACACTTTTGGATTACTCCCCAACCGCGTAGGTCTGTCCTTCAACCGCTTCCACGGTATTGAAAAAGACCGATTGGGCCTCATCGAGGAGTGGTTGCGCATCATTGTAACGAGCACTGAAATGGCCAATCATGAGTCGTTTCACGTTGGCTGTTTGGGCAATTTGCGCTGCTTGTAGCGCGGTGGTATGGAAGGTTTCTGCGGCACGATCAGCTCTTTCGTGAAGAAAGGTTGCCTCGTGGTACAATAGATCCGCGTCCTTCAGAATAGGAACCAAATATTCCGGATCGTAAATGGTATCGGTAATGTAAGCGTAAGTGCGATTTTTATACCCGGGCGAAGTGAGAAGAATATTTGCTATCACACCTTGACTTTGGGAATGATAATCCGCGCCCATTTTTATAGCATCATATTGTTCCACCGGCACTTTGTATTTCACACAGGTATCTACGTTGAGTTTTAGTTCAGGTCCTTTTTCTTGGACAAGAAATCCAGTGCAGGGTACCCGATGTTTCAAAGGAACTGAAACGACTTTGAATTGCTCCGTTTCGATTACAGTTTCTATGGATTCTGATTGCGTTTGAATGTATTGTAATTCATAGGGTAACACGGAATCGCCCTCCATAATGAGTACTTGCATGATACTCTCCAAAGCAGGCGGTCCGACAATAACCAACGGCTCCGTTCGTCCATATAAAGCCATGGAGGTAATCAAACCAGGCAAGCCAAAATAGTGATCCCCATGCAAATGGGTGATGAACACATGAGAAATCTTCAGCACCCGCAATCCATACCTCGAAAGCTGCCGTTGCGCCCCTTCCCCACAATCCAACAACAGAAAACTGCCCTCCAACCGCACATACTGCGCACTCGGATGCCTGTATTTCGTCGGCGTAGCAGACGAGGTACCTAGGACGGTTATTTCAAAGGCTTTTCTCAATATCCCAATTTAAAATTCTAAAAATCAAAGATAGTCTATACACAATGGCAAAAAAATGCCACTGCAATTCAATTAAGTAAAATAACCGATTAGTTTATGGAATCAGACAACGATTCCAGTTAATTGCCAACAGCCTCAAATAGCGCAGCCTTCAAATTCCCTTCACTACTCCCCCAACAACTTCTTCAACCGACAACTGTTTACCAGAAAACCAGGCAACACATCGCCCAATTTCGCCGCCAGCCGAACAATCCAAATCGGAATACTCCGCACCTTCTTACCATATTTCAACGCAAACTCATCCTCATAAGCCCCAAAGGACTTCTCCCCAGAAATCACATTAAGCGTCCCCGCCTCGGAACCCTTATCGTCCAATAAAGCCAAAAGCCGCGCGCCCGATTCCTCTATGTCCACATAATACTGCATCCGCGCACAACTATTCCCAATCCGAAAATAATATCATTTTTTCTCATCGATTTTAAACAAAATCCATTTCTGATTTTGAAAGGCTAAATTAAAATGTTTCATATCATATTCCTTTTTTAGACCTTGCACATCGTTTAATGTTGTTAAAACGAAATCATAATTATTAATAGTCAATTTCTCCAACAATTGAGTAGAAGGATTTGAAAAACCACCTGTAAAATCATATTCATTTTTAGTATCCCTCGCATCGCACATATAAGGAAAAATACGCTCATCATACCACCCCAAATAAATGGCTACTCTTTTTTCACTCCCAATAATTCGATTAATCTCATTGTAACTAAATTCATTCGCCCAAGCACGTTTTATCTTGTATTTGTCGTTAAGTTTGGTAAAATCAGCAACAGTCAATCTAGACGAAGCTAAAACTGGTTGATTTGAATTGAATATAACCGCCACAAAAGCTGAAGCATATATAAAAGCATAGAAGAAATTTCTGCTTTGCAGTGTACTAAGATACAATACGACTCCAATAGACTGCATTAAAAAAACAGGCAGTAACAACCGTGTATGCCAGGGTTGCCATCTCAGGACAAAACTGAATAAAAATAGCATTGAAAAAGAAATTAGCGTAATAATTAAATATACTAACCCTACACGGTTTGTTTTAAACCTAAAAAGAAAAATAACCACAACCCATAAAAATATTCCCAGCGACAAATAAAATAAAAGCATATTTGAAACTTTTTCAGGATAAAAAAAGTACTTAAAACCACCATTAATTAAAAATTTACCGCCTGCCCAATTTAAACCTTTATCGTTGGGGGAAGGCAATTTTAGAAAATTATTGATATGGAATAAAATAGAGGTATTAAAATTATTGATATACTCAATTGGCGTCCCTGAATGCATAGCGAAATTCTTCAACGTATTGGATAGGCCAGATTTCAAATTGGTTGGATCATTTTTATACATTATTGTTTCACTAACCGGAGTACCCAAAATAGATCCACAAATTTTAACATTCCTTATCGTAGTTGGAAGCAATAGCAAAACAGTCAAAAAAATCAAAAATATTTTGTTCAGGTTGATTAAAATGAATCTTCTCACAACCTCCATACATATTCTTTTATGCAGAAGCCACATTACCCATATGATTATATTAAAAGCCAAATAAAGTGAACTCGTTCCTTTAGTAAGGTATCCTAACACAAGTGATAACAATAAGAGTGCATAGCCCTCGTTTTTATTGATAAATAACCATAAACCCAGATTAAACGTTACTATAAAATACAACAACTGTATATCGTTTAATGTAGTTACACATTGTAACACAATAGACCAACACAAAAGTATCACTATTAACGCTTCAAAAATCTTAAAATCGCTTCTGTTCGTAATTAATTTAATTGCTAAATATAAAACTTTAACTAACAAAATTACTAATACAACACTCCACAAACGCATGAAGCTTAAAGTGCCACATGTTGAATAAATAAAAGCAAATATTACCTCGGACAAGTATGGTTGATATAGCATTCTGTAAGTAGGCGTTGGAAAATGATTCAATGATTTGTTTTGCAACCACATAATTATTCTAGGCAAATGATACGTACTAGAATCATAGTTAGTTGGAAAATAACTTAAAGCCTGGAAAAACCACAACGCGACAAACAAGGATAATGCATAAAAAAATAGTGACTTTGGTATCGTTATTTTTTTAATTATATAGTAAATATTATTAAATTGTACAAATATATAAATCAATAACAATACCATCGTAATTCTTCGCAAAGAATAAATTGTAAAAACATCCAACAAGCTTAAAACTTCTGCACACAATATGGACGCGGTTATAAATGTGACAGAATTTATTATATGTTGTTTGTCGTTTTCATTGTCAACAACACCCACTTTGTAAGTAAAAACGAATAGAATAAAAAATATTAGGTATACCATAAAAATATTAATTTTTATATATTATAAAAGTAACGGAAAATAAAGTCCAACAAAACCACATACTTATTTTAAAATGTTTTACAATATTTAAAAATACTAGAAATAGCCCTAAATCCATCCTTCCAACCAATCTTTTTACCCTCTTCGAACGTTCTGCCATAATAACTAATTCCCACCTCATAGATGCGAATGCCCTTTATTTTGGCGATCTTGGCCGTAACCTCGGGTTCAAAACCAAAACGTTTCTCTTTAAGGTTCAATCCTTGAATAATTTCCCTCCGAAACATTTTGTAACACGTTTCCATATCGGTGAGATTTAAATTAGTCATAATATTCGATAGGAACATGAGAAATTTGTTTCCGATGGAATGCCAGAAAAATAATATTCAGTGGGGATTTCCACCCATGAAACGGGAACCATAGACTACATCGGCAACCCCATCAATCATGGGCTTGAGTAAGATGTTATATTCTTTTGGATCGTATTCTAAACCAGCATCTTGGATAACAACAAAATCACCCGTTGCTTTGTATATACCCGTATGCAATGCCGCCCCCTTACCTTTGTTTAGTTCATGCTTAAACAATTGAATATTTAAATTTGGATTATTGTTTATATATGATTCAATTGCGGTGCTGGTTTCATCTTTAGAACAGTCGTCTACAATCACGATTTCTTTCTGTATTTGATCCATTAATTCTACCTTCTGAATCTTATCGAGAATAAAATGAATTGTTTTGCCTTCGTTGTAAACAGGGATAATAATACTAAGTATTTGGGGCATTGAGACAAAAATAGAACTTCTTTGTTTGCCAAACCTACACTTCTTGTGAACGGACAAAATAATTAGCAAGAGACCACAAAATCTCAAAGAAATATTAACACCTAATAATATTAAGAGTTATGCTTTAAACAAATGGTTAGCGGCTTTTCACCAAATATCCATTACACTTCAAGAAAAATTTCCCCTACATTCATTCTGTATCCTTATTTTTGAACCGAATGTTGTTCAACTCCCTCGACTTCGCCCTATTCCTGACCATTGTTTTTGCGCTTTATTGGTTCGTATTCCAAAAGAACCTCAAAGTACAAAATGCGCTCGTTTTAGTGGCGAGCTATGTGTTCTATGGTTGGTGGGACTGGAGCTTTTTGTGGCTTATTTTGTTCAGTACCCTCTTTAATTATTTTCTTGCAATTGGATTGGGGAAATATGACAAGGAACGAACCCGAAAATTATTATTATGGACCTCGGTGGCTGTAAATTTGGGGTTTTTGGGATTCTTCAAATACTATAACTTCTTCCTCGATAACTTCGTTCAAGCATTCTCTTTCTTCGGAAATCCAATCACAATTAGAGGACTCGATATCGTTTTACCAGTAGGAATAAGCTTCTATACCTTCCAAACGATGAGTTATTCCATCGATGTATATCGAAAACAATTAGAACCCACTAAAGATTTCATCGCTTTTAGTGCATATGTAAGCTTCTTCCCACAATTGGTAGCAGGACCTATCGAACGAGCCATCAATTTATTGCCACAGTTTTATACCAAACGCACGTTCGATTATGTCAAAGCCGTCGATGGCTGTCGACAAATACTATGGGGCTTATTCAAAAAGATCGTGATTGCCGATAACTGCGCCGAATACGCCAACAAAATATTCGAAAACTATCAAGATTATAATGGGGCCACACTATTTTTAGGAGCCATATTCTTCGCCTTTCAAATTTACTGTGACTTCTCTGGTTACTCTGACATCGCAATCGGAACTTCACGCTTATTTGGATTTAGTTTGATGCAAAATTTCGCCTTCCCCTATTTCTCCAGGGATGTGGCCGAATTTTGGAGGCGCTGGCATATCTCTCTTTCTACTTGGTTCCGCGATTATGTATACATTCCTCTCGGAGGGAGCCGTGTAAGCAAATGGAAACAAGTCCGCAATACATTTATAATCTTCTTGGTTAGCGGTTTTTGGCACGGCGCAAATTGGACATTCGTAGCATGGGGAGCGTTGCACGCTCTTTATTTTTTACCCTTGCTTCTAGGACAAAAGAACCGCAAAAATCTCGGTATTGTTGCTGAAAATAGAATGCTACCAAACCTAAGAGAACTTTATTCCATGCTCTTAACTTTTACGCTAATAACGCTAGCATGGGTATTCTTCAGAGCAGAAAACCTTGGAGAGGCAATAAATTACAACAGCGTCGTCCTAGACCCCTTTAAATGGGGGTTTCTTGAAGTTCGTCCGTGGTATTTCCTCTTTTTAATTGCAATATTCATAGTATTAGAGTGGTTGGGAAGAAAAGGCGATTTCGCGCTTCAATATTTAGTTAACACGTGGAAAAAACAATATCGTTGGATGTTTTATCTCTCTTTAGTTATTCTTACTTTTTGGTGGAGTAAGGAAAGTAATGAATTCATTTATTTTCAATTCTAATGAGACCCTTTCTAAAAAACGCCCTGCTTTTTTCTTGTTTCGTATTTGTATACTTAACATTTGTTTTTGCTTTCAATTTCTACAATGAAAATCACCCTAAAATACCAAAAGCCAATATTTTATTTTTAGGAGATTCACATATTAAATACCAAGTAATTCCTGATTCATTTATTAACGCCTATAATTATGGTCATTCTGGCGATGTTTTAATAGGATTAAAATGGAAATTAGAAAAAATCCTTAATCCGAATAATTCAATTGACACAATAATTGTTTCTTTAGGGTATCATAATTTCAGAGAATTCTATCCATCATTCTTTGACATTAACGTTCATGACGCTGCTAACCAAAATATTTCTAGATATTTGTTTATAAACGATTGGTATTTCTTCAAAACAACTAGATTACAAAAAATGGTTGTAACCGAAAACTTTTTTGATAAAATCAAAAAACCACTTCGAGAAATTTCATATTTAGGGTATTTTATTGAGCAAAATGGACAAATGAATGATTCATCTAATAGCTCAATTTCTCGGCTGTATGCTACGAACAAAAGATTCAATCACGAAATTATTAAAACCATTGAACAGCTAATTAAATTTTGTAATTCCAAAAATGTCAAATGCTTTTTTATTTTTCCACCAACGCATCAAACTTATTTAAAAAGAGTTCCCGCGGAAATCAAAGTACAAACCGATAGATTCATGAATAAATTTTCAAAAACGTCTTATTTCATTCCGATTGAAATAGCACTCAATGATAGTATGTTTTTTGATGGTGACCACTTAAATTCAGAAGGGGCCAGAGTTTACACCCACAGTTTAAAACAGGCGCTCTATAACAAAAAGTAACGTCCAAAAACAAACCTCTAATCCATGCTGTTTAACTCACTCGACTTCGCCCTTTTTCTGCCCATTGTTTTTGCGCTTTATTGGTTCGTATTCCAAAAGAATCTCAAAGCACAGAATGCGCTCGTTTTAGTAGCAAGTTATGTGTTCTATGGTTGGTGGGATTGGAGCTTTTTGTGGCTCATTTTGTTTAGTACCCTCGTTAATTATTTATTCGCAATTGGATTGGGGAAATATGAAAAAGAACGAACCCGAAAATTATTATTGTGGGCCTCATTGGCTGTGAATTTGGGATTTTTAGGCTTCTTCAAATATTATAATTTCTTCCTCGATAACTTCGTTCAAGCATTCTCTTTCTTAGGGCATCCCATTTCCATTAAAGGTCTTGATATTGTATTGCCAATAGGTATTAGTTTCTATACCTTCCAAACTATGAGTTATACAATGGATGTGTACTACGAAAAACTCAAACCTACCAAAGACATCATCGCATTCGGTGCATTCGTGAGTTTTTTCCCTCAATTAATCGCAGGACCAATTGAACGTGCCACCAACCTATTACCCCAATTTCATACCAAACGCAAATTAGACTACGCTAAAGCCGTCGAGGGCTGCCAACAAATTCTATGGGGTTTATTTAAAAAGATCGTCATCGCCGATAACTGCGCCGAATACGCCAACAAAATATTCGAAAACTACCAAGACTATAATAGTGCTACTTTATTATTAGGAGCCATATTCTATGCCTTCCAAATATACGGGGACTTTTCAGGATATTCAGACATCGCCATCGGATCCTCAAGCTTATTAGGCTTTAGCTTAATGCCAAATTTTGCCTTCCCCTATTTCTCCAAAAGCATTCCGGAATTTTGGAAAAGATGGCATATTTCACTTACCACATGGTTCGCTGAATACCTGTTTTTCCCCCTTGCTTTCAGCCTCCGAAAATATAAAAAATACGGTATCATCCTTAGTATTGTGTTCGTCTTCTTCATTTCTGGTTTATGGCACGGACCTTCCTGGCATTATATACTTTGGGGCTTGTTCCATGGATTACTTTTTATTCCTTCTATACTCAAAACCGGAACTAATCCCTTTAACCAAAACAAATTAAATGCTCCTACGCTAAAAGATGTTCATCTAGTTCTATCTACCTTTTTTATTATTTGCTTTACTTCTATATTCTTTAGAGCTAATGATGTTAGTCAAGCAGTCAATTTTATTAAAGGCATAGCTACTTTAAAATCTGGTATTTCTTTAAATATTAATGGAATCAACTTATATCAATTTGTTGTTACTATTATTGCTATAATTTATTTAATGCTTCAAGATTATCACCTCATGAAAAAATACAAATTTGGGCTCTTATTTTTGCCCAGCACACTTTTTATGATTTTCTATTTTGGACATTTCAAATCCACCGCATCTTTCATTTATTTCCAATTTTAATATGAGAACCAAATGGATTACGCTGAGCCTTGTTATTTTGGTGGTTTTATCTCCTTGGGGAATTAATGCGCTCCTGAGAAGGTCTAACCTGTTCAAGTCAACATTTGTATTTAACGAACTAAAAGACAAAACCCTTGATTATGTAATAATCGGTTCAAGCCGCGGCTTAACGACCCTCAATTCCAAACTTATAGATTCGTTAACTGGATTGTCGGGGTTTAATGCCAGCACCGACGGTGGCGGGATAGCCACCAACATTTTAATGCTGCAACACCTAATCCACAATAACGTAAAGTTTAAGTATTGTGTTTTCACGCTAGATGCGATAGGTATAGCCGACAATACCTACCAATTCTCGAAAAATACATACAGATTTGTGCCTTTTTGCAATGAGACTTACATTCAAGAAACGATGGCCAAATTTGAAGATTGCAAAGAAAAGTCTAACTTTCGTGCGTCTCGTTTTTACCCCGGTTTCACCGTTTTCGAAAATAACAAAACGCTACTCTCCGGCGCCGTAAAAGCTTTGATAAATCCCAAAGTCAGAAATCGCTACGATGAAAAAGGAAATTATACGTATCCGTTGGGAAACGAAAAAAATAAAACAATTTCATTTGATACAATGATTTTTCCAAAATACGGATCCGTTTATAACGATATTCAAAATATTTGCACGAAAAATAAAATTGAGCTTATTACCTATATTGCTCCTTTAGGTGGAAAATTCCTGAAAATTCCGAATACTAAAAACCTCATTAACCACTCTGATTTATTGAAATCAACTAAGTACTTCTATGACGAAATGCACGTCAACTCAAATGGTAGAATAGCGGCTACAAAAGCGTTTTCTGAAAACTTTAATAAAATAAAATAGTCGGCCTTGGCCGACTATGAAAAAATAATATGTAAGCTAGATTAATCTATAAATTTCGTTACCTGACTTATCAAATCCCTAAAATCCACCCCATACTTCAAAAATACCTCACCACGTTCTATTTCAAACTCCGGCTCTTGCAGTTTTCTATAATCCTTAAACGCTTTCAAATCACCACCCGCTAACAACGACAAACCGGCATGACCATGATCCGTGCCACCACTTTGATTTTCAACAACCGTGTATAATACTCCCCAGTTGTTGGACCAAAAGGTTAGTGATGCTAAGTTAATATTTTCAGCTGTATTATACAGCATTTTGGTTTAAAGATTTGTAGTAAGCATCATTGGGTTTCATCCCAATGCCTTGGTGTTTTTTCTGGTGATAATACTCGATATAGGTCTGAACTCCTTCATATAGTTCAAGACCTATATCGCAAGGATTGAGGTAAATGTGATTGTATTTGATGGTTTTCCAGAAGCGCTCAATCCAAATATTGTCTGTTGCACGTCCTTTTCCATCCATCGATATTTTATTCCATTTCTCTCTAGGTAGTTCGTCCAACTTGGGCTGGTATACTGAGATCCTTGGTCTGAGTTGATGATTTCTGGCACTCCGTTTTCTGCCATAGCTGTTTCAAGCACATCCATGCACCACTGTTTACTCATGGAGTTACTGATGTCCCAACCCATGATTTTCCTGCTGTACACATCGATGTAAGCAGTCATGTACATAAAGCCTCTCGCCATAGGGATATACGTAATATCCGTGCACCACACTTGATTTGCACGCTCGATTTTTAAACCCCTCAATAGATAGGGTTTGATGTATGCTTTGAGAGCACCTTTCGTAAGATTCTTCCTGCGATAAATGGTCTCGTGCCCCATCAACCTGAACATCCTTCTTACGAGCTTTGGTCCTACCGGATATCCCCGTTCTTGTAGCCAATCCACCATCGATAGAACCCCTTCTGTGGGATGGCTTGTTAAGTGTGTATCCATCAATGACATCATCTTCAGATTCTCTGGCTTTTCAGGTATTGGCGCATAGTACAATGAACTGCGTGGAACGCACAGCAATTCGCATTGTCTGCGCAGCGACAGCGGACTTCGTTTCAGTTTGACGGCTTCCATTCGCTCTCGGGTATCCCCAATTTCTTTGCACTTTTTTTTTAAAAAGTCTAGCTCAACTTTGAGCTTGCCAATTTGCGCATAAAGCTTCTCCACAGGCACCTCTGGTTCGCTATTTTCCGTTTCTTTTACATTGGAAAAAGTAGCGGACAGGTTCGCCAAAAACTCTGATTTCCACTTGGAAATGGTTACAGCGTTTACTTCAAATTTCTGTAACAACTGTGCCAAAGTGAGTTGGTCTTTGGCTGCTTCTAATGCAACTTTTGCCTTGAATTCAGGCGTGAATTTGCGTCGGGTTTGTTTGGTCATATCGTTTAGTCAAATTAAGTGATTTTTTAACTAAACCTCTGGTCCAGGATTCAGGGAGTATTATAGTGCGACCAAAGTCAGAATACACAAATACCAAAGTTTCCTTCCAATGACCCGATTGCTTTAAATTCTGAGCAAAACTCCAAATAGCATCAGCCAAATCTCCATATAAGTTGGTCAAGAGTTCCATCTCCCCTCCGTGAGTATCAAAACTTACTTGACTATTCCATTGTTCCATTAACGACCTTCTAGTTTAACTTTCTTATTGCATAACTCGGATTATCATTAAAATCAAAAGTCAGATACAAAATCTCCCAATTTTCCTTTAAACAAAACTCTCTTACCGCTTCTATCACACCATATTTGAGTAAACCTGTAAAATTACCTTGTATAAAATCATGACCACAAATTATACCGTCTTTTTTCATTTTGGGACCATACAAACTCAGTTCACTAATTGTGTTTGAATAAGAATGGTCTGTATCAATGTATATCCAATCAAAATAATCATCTTGAAAACTAGAAACAACATCTGTAGAATATCCAATTACTATTTCAACATTACCTGTTGAGATTGAATCCTTAAATTTTTCTATGACCGCTTCTTTTTTTGAATCACTATACCTCTCATTGTCCCACACATCTATTAAGTATAGTTTACTTGGGCACGTAACCGACAAAATTTCTTTTGAAAAAACTCCCTGATCAACACCTAACTCAGCTACAATTCCATTTTTAGGCAACATGTTTAATAGTTCGGTTCTTGAGTTCAACAGGCGACTATTTTCAACGTGTTTGTTCGTTAACTCCATCATTGGAAATCGTTGATAATCTATTTTTAGTTTGTTTTTAAGACTTTTTTTAATAATCCTGAAATATACTTTCTGTAATTTATTCATCTTTTATAGTTTTAAATTTAATATTCTTTTGCATAAACGGCCTTTCAAAATATCTGAAGAAAATTGCAGAAATAAATAAAACCAATGGCACCCCGATCAAAACCTGAATACCCAAATTACCCGTGTAACTCATACCGTCAATCCACAATAACTTGGTCCATTTCACACTCAAATGCAAAAATGCGTAATGGATTAGATAGATGCTGTAGCACATACCTCCTATAATATAAATTGGAGGTCGGGTGTAAAACCAGTTAAATATGTGGGCTTTAAAAGCAGTTATCATGACCAAGGCAATGGAAATATTAAAAAAAATCTGATTTACGATATCATGTTGTGGCTTGTAAAAATAGAACAATCCGAAAGTAGCAATGAGACCAACAATATCATATAGCCATAATCGGACTTTAAACCATTTAGAGAACTTTAAATAGCTCCAACAAACAATAATCCCCATTGCAAAATTTACGAAATAGGCGAAAATGGATCGACCCCAGTGCGCTGAGAATACATATTCATTTCGAAAAACTATCGAACCTACTATTAAGCCTAATAATACTAAAATGCTGATTGCCGAATTTCTTCCTTTGAAAACAAGCCACATTATCAATGGAATGATAACATAAAACTGTGCCTCTGTTTCTAGACTCCATGTCACAGGATTTATGGGGTTGGCATCCCCATAAATAAAAACATGACCATAAATTAAACCCGCCCCAAAATGTTTTAAAAAGACCAATGCATCTTCATTCAAAAGAAAAACATGCACTAAATAAAAGAAGAGCAATGTGATGATAAACGGCGGTTCTAAACGAGTCAAACGACGAATAAAATAAGATTTCAACTGAACCTTCTTATCAGTTAAACCCAAATAATATTTTAAAAACGGCAAGGCCAATACAAATCCACTTATCGCAAAAAAAACCTTCACCCCTAAATCCAAACGCACCCACCACCAAGCCAATGAAAAATTCGTTTTTGCTCCGCCCATTTCAATCAACGCATTTGATAATCCTAATCCGATTTCTTTGGAAAAGACTGTATTTAAATGGTATAACAAAACGGTTATGATTGCCAAAAACCGCAAGCCATCGATTTCAGGAATGAAGTTATTGGATGCTGTTTTCCGTTGGAAAACGCTAATAATATTTGATTTTATTAAACGTGTCAAATAAGATCTCTTAAAAAGAATAATTCAATAAACTCAATTAGCAGATACCATATTAAGCACTAGTTTTTAATACTTAAAATGGCATCTGTGATATAAGCAATATTTGCTTTATTCATTTCGGTATGAATAGGCAAAGACAAAACGCTATCACATAAACTTTCGCTTACTCTAAAAGATCCCTCACTGTAATAAGCTGAACTAAATGCTTTCTGAAAATACAAGGGTATGGGATAATAAATCATACTAGGAATTCCCTCTTCAGCCAATTTGCTTTTGACCATGTCTCGTGCCTCTTTACCACCTTTTATTTTCAGGGTGTATTGGTGAAAAACTTGGTTGCTATTTGATACACGTTTCGGGATTTGTAACCATTCAACATCTTTCAAAGCCTCATCATACCAATTGGCTGCTTGACGCCTATTTTCTTCGTATTGCCTTAAATATTTTAACTTAACATTCAATATTGCCGCTTGTATGGTATCCAATCGGCTATTTACACCTATTACATCATGAACATATTGAACCTTCTGACCATGATTGCAAATCATACGCAGCTTCTCTGCCAGCTGGTCATTATCCGTAAACAAAGCCCCGCCATCACCATAACACCCTAAATTCTTACTGGGGAAAAAACTAGTAGTACCAATATCACCCATACAACCGGCACTTTTATTACTTCCATCTTGGAAAGTATAAATAGCCCCTATTGCCTGTGCTGTATCCTCAATTACAAATAAATTATATTTCCTAGCTAGGGTCATTATAACATCCATATTCGCACATTGACCGAATAAATGTACCGGAACAATCGCTCTTGTTCTTTCCGTGATAACGGCCTCAACCTGAATTACATCAATACAAAAGGTGTCCGCATCTACATCAACCATCACAGGTATTAAACCCAATAGGCGAAGAACCTCTGCTGTAGCTATATAAGTGAATACCGGCACAATAACCTCGTCTCCAGGTTTTAATCCCAACGCCATCATCGCAATCTGCAAAGCATCCGTACCATTCGCACAAGAAATTACATGCTTTACATTAAGATATTTACCTAGATTGGTTTCAAACTCGTTTACGCATGGCCCCTTAATAAATTGAGCATTCTCAATTACCTCTTGGATAGCCCCATCTATTTCATTCTTTATTTTTTGGTATTGACTTTTTAAGTCCACCATTTGTATTGAACTAGGTTGCATTAATTCTCTTTCTTTAACTTTTCTAAATCTCTTGTGGCATAGATTCTTTCGATAATATCCACTACTTTTAGGCCTTCTAGCGCGTTTGCAGTAATAGTATCCCGCCCCTCTAAGGTATTTACCACATTTTCGATTACGTAATGATGATTAGCAGCACTTCCCTTGAATGGGCCATAATCGTTTGGTGCATTTGTTTCGGGAAGTTCTGGCATTGTATAATTCTGAATATGACAATATTCCACTTCGTTCATATATTGTCCTCCGACTTTGAAACTCCCCTTGGAACCTACAACTGTTATGCTGCTTTCCATATTAGTATCCCATACGGCGGTACTAAAGTTTATAGACCCTAGCCCCCCATTCATAAACTCAAAATTTACTAAGCCACTATCTTCAAATTCAGTACTCTCAGCGTGATTGAAGTCGGCAAAATTCGATTTTATGTTCTTGATATCACCAAAAACCCAGTACATGATATCTATAAAATGAGAGAATTGTGTAAATAGAGTACCCCCATCCAAATCTAAGGTTCCTTTCCAGCCACCTTTTTTGTAATACCTATCATCGCGATTCCAATAACAGTTAACCTGTACGGTGAGTACTTTGCCGATTTTACCACTAACTACAATCTCTTTCATCCATTTACTTGGTGGGCTATAGCGATTCTGTTTCACCACAAATACTTGTTTACTCATTTGTAATGACTTAAATATGACTGCCTCGCACTCCGCCTTATTTAAACCCATAGGCTTTTCGATGACTACATGGTATTGCGCCTCAAGTAGTTGAATGGCATAGGAACAATGATACCCGTTGGGCGTAGCAAGATTTACAACATCACATTCTACTCTTGCCTCTAGAAAATCCTCAATAGATTTATAATATTTCGCACCTTTAGGGAACAGTATATCATTTTGAACTTCTGTATTCGAATCCACTATAGCAACCACCGAACACCCTGGATATTCATTGGCTATAGTAGCATGCCTCTTACCGATATGTCCAAATCCAATAATAGAAAACTTTATCACTACTTGAATTTTTTAATTTAAATATTTTTTAAACAATTTTATATATTCATTACTTAAATAAGTAATATTATGAAATTCTTTTACGAATTCATTGCCTTTCAATCCCATTTGCTCTAATTCTTCCGTACCAAGTGCATGCATCCAAATAATTCCTTCCTTGATAGCATCAGCGGAGTCTGGTTTAACAATTAATCCACAACCCGATAATTCAACGGGATCCTTTATCAAATTGTTTGAATCTAAAATGGGCTTAGCTGCCAACATATAGTCAAAATACTTATTCGCTGAAACACCGTGCATAAACAGAGGCGTGTCATTTCTTCCCACGAAACACAAATCAAACTTTTGTATATACGATGCCACTTGATTTTTTCTCACTTTAGGAAAAAATAAAATATTCCCAAATTCTTTACTTTGATTCATTAATTCCTCCTTAAGATAACCATCTCCTACAATTACAAAGGAAAATCTGGCATCATCCCTCAAGAGTCCGGCAGCCTCCACAAAATACTCTAAAGCATTAGCCAGACCCAATGTTCCGGTATATCCGATTACAAAACGGTCTGTAGGTATTTGTTCTAAATATTCAAGTGGGGCTGACTCCTTTTTCAGAACTCCATCATCTAGACCATTGGGAATATACACGAACTTTGAGCCTGCTTTTGCAATTTGTTCAATATGTGATTTCGCATTTGGTAATAGCGAAACCACTTTGTCAGCTTTATTATATCCAAATTTCTCAAACCATCCTATCAGTCTTACTGCAGGATGATTTTTTGATACATCGCCCAACATAACCAAGGTAAGCGGCCATATATCTCTTATTTCAAATAAAAAAGCCTTAGCTTTATATCTTAATTTCAGCCAATAACCAGTAAGTACTGGAAAGATGGGCATAGAAGAAACAACAATGATATCGGGCTTACCAATTAATGTTATTGGCAAAAAGTAAACTTTAATGGCGAAAACCATGAAACTCCAAAATCGGAGTATGGATTTTGGATTATACTTCGGCGTTTTTACCCAACAGAATTTGGTACCCTCAACGTTCTCGATGTTGAACTGATTGGGTGCATCAGGCAATTCATTAAATACGTGATTATATGAACCAGATATTATAGTCACATTGTAACCTTCTTTAATCCAATTTTTACTAAAATAGTAGTGCCTTTCACCCCAACCTGATGTAGGAGTGCCTGCAAATTGATTGATAATCCAAATATTCTTTGACACTACTTAACTAATTTCCGCTAAGGTCTTACCAATAATATCAGAGGCCTTACCCCCTCCATGTAGTTCAATATGCTTATCGAACTTGGAATTGCTAAATTTCTGAAACAATTCTAAAATCAAACCCGTATCTGATCCGGCTAAACGATTAAAATCATTTTGAACCAACTCTACCCATTCGGTTTCATTTCTCAATGTGATGCAATATTTGTTAAAAAAATAAGCCTCCTTTTGCAATCCGCCACTATCTGTTAATACTATTTTGCAATTTTTTAGTAATTCCAACATATCAAAATAACCAACTGGATCTATTATAAAAAAAATAGTCCTTATATTTTTCTCTTTCGATTATCTTCCGAGTACGTGGGTGCAATGGAATTATCAGTTTAACCTCCTTAGCGATATTATTAAAAGCCTTAATAATTGCTGTTAACTTATTTAAATCATCCGTGTTTTCTTGTCTGTGCAATGTCGATAAAATAAAGTCATTGCTATGCAAACCCAATTGTTTCATAATAGTAGATCTTTCCTCTGATTTATCCGCATAATATATTGCGGCATCCTGCATTACATCAACGTTTTTAATAACTTTAATGATTCCATCTCGAATACCCTCATTGTTCAGATTGGAAATGGAAGTATCCGTCGGACAAAACAAAATATCACTTATACTATCCGTCAATATACGATTAATTTCTTCAGGCATAGCCCTATTGAAACTCCTTAGTCCCGCTTCTATATGAATTACCCCAATACCCATTTTTTTTTGCCGCCAAGGCACCCGCAATGGTAGAATTAGTATCGCCATAAACCAATACAAAATCAGGTTTTTCTTTAATACATAATTCCTCCACCCCTTGTAACATTTGACCTGTCATCGCACCATGAGAAAGTCCGTTTAAATTCAAGTTATAATGAGGCTTTGGTATTTCCATTTCTTCAAAAAATACATCACTCATATTCTTGTCAAAATGTTGACCCGTATGAACTAAGATTTCCTCAATGCTACTATAATTAAGAAGTGCCTTTGATACGACAGCGGCTTTGACAAACTGTGGTCTTGCACCGATAACTGTAATTACTTTCATTAATACGATTTTGTTTAAAGGATACGCTTCTTAAGTAATTTCAAAGTGACTAAAAATATGGAAATTTACAACAACTTCTAATGTCGTATTTCATTAATCCACTCGATGGAATTTTGCTTAGACAACAATATAATTTTTTTTAAATCTTCACGGACATTTCGGTCAGTAAAGTAATTGGCTGGATGTACTATTAATACTATAACATTCTTCTTAGCTAGATCAATCAAAGCATCGATGCTATTAAATCTCTTATCTCTGTAGTTGGATTCTAACCAAAACATGTTTTCATAAAATTGACCGTCAGATTCCAAATCAGAAAAGCTTTTAGCAATACCGTTTCCGAAAGAAAAATCCATTTCCAATTGGTTTGCCCAAGCTTTATATTTTTCTGGTTCGTAAGGCGGATAGTGCAGCCTGCCTAATTTAAACTTACCACTACCATGCTTTGTGAAAAAATATACTTTTTGGCCTAGCCTTTTTTCAAATGTCTGAAGTTCCAATACAAAAGTATCTTTTGTACGCGTGTTTTCAGCATGAAAACCCAATATATGGCTTCCTTCACAAATTAATTCTTTAACGTGTGCGTTAGGAACAGTACAATTTCTAAAATACCAAAATGCCGGAATATCGTAATAATTACAAAAATTCAATAATTCAATAGTCGGTCGGAGGTATCCTAAGTTATCTAAGGCCGGAAAATAAAAATCTTCTCTTATCTTACTTAAGACCTTCTTAAATAAAGAATGGTGGCCATATGGCTTATCAATATCAACTCGAAGAATAAAAGGCATAGACTTAATTGTTCTTTTTTACAACATTACACTTTATGGGATACTACCATTTTTTAAGAATAAATGTTATTCCCTAATTACTATCTGTGGCTTACCAGATTTTGAAGGTAATATTTCTGTTACTTCTATAAATTCGATATTTAAAACCTCTGCTGCTAAATTATCTAATTCACTCTTTATATTATCTAACAAGTCTGGTTTGAAATCAACCCCTAATATATACCGTATTGTCAATTTTTCTGAATTGCGCTGCACCACTTGAAACTGTTTTATTTGAGGGTAATATTCAAATACGCCAGTGAACGAATGCACAATTAATTTCGTGCCACGCGGGGTTTCAACTATATCAGTTTCACGACCAACAATTTTTTGAAATAACGACAAGCCTAATTCACTATGTTGAGGATATTTACTTCTGGGCAATTTTATTGCCAAATCACCAACTTTATATCGTATCAAGGGCATCGCTTTATGTATCAAACTAGTGACTACAACATGCCCCATCTTACCATCTTCTACTTCATTTCCCTTATCATCTAATAATTCCACAATAAAATATGGATCCATAACATATAAGTAATCCAAATCTTTTTGAGCACCTAACATTAAACCTTCCCCTGTCCCGTAGGTTTCATAAACTTTGCAATCAAAAACGCGCTCAATATTTTTTCGATAATGATCGAAAAGTTTATCCCCCCAAGCCACCGCTGACTTCATTTGAATTTTTTCTCCCTCAGCCAAAGTGCTTAAGACATATAAACTAGAGGCATAACCCCCGAGAAAAGGCTTATTCTTACGAGCCCATTTTAATCCAATTTGAGTGTTTTTAACTGTCAAGCCGAAAGCAAATTGATAATGGGTCCGAAAAAAGAAATCTTTTAGTCGCTTTTCAATTGACCTATGTGTTGCCAAGCCAGTTTGAAAAATAGGCTCACCCATAACATAGCCCGCCCAACGCCACCAAGTGATTTGCAATGCTCGAATGAGGCTTTGTTCTTTTTTGTTTATATAAATATTCGTTTGAATGCCGGTTGAACCACTAGTACTATTACAAATTAATAATTCCCGAGGCTGAGTAAGCATCAAATCAGTATTGTTACGAATGATGTCTTTTGTTAAAATAGGAAACTCTTTAAGCCACAAATAAGAATTCTCTCTTTTATTTAGATCCAAATGCTGAAAATAACGACTATGTTCAGTAACCCAACCTAAATGTTCACTTAACTCTTTAGATTGATTTTTTCGAATATCGGAGCTCGACTGTCCAAGTGTGGCTTTAACGAATTGAATATCGCTACTTAAAGTACTTCCAAAAATCTTATCTCCAATAGGAAGAATTATATTTTGTAACAGTTTAGAATACCACATACTTTATTAATTTTGGCCAAATCTCATCAATTTGAAATTCTTTGCCTTTTTTGCTATTGTTTTCGCCAATCGCTTTTAAAACAGCTTGGTTTTCCATAACCCAAATCATTTTTTCTGCGAGTACTTCTGAATTCTTTGGTTCAATGATAAATCCATTAACGTTATCTTCAATTATCTCCCGATTCATATTCCAATCCGTCGCAATAACAGGTAAGCCTGCCACAAAAGCATCAATTATGACACCAGGAAATCCTTCACCCTTCCAATAGGTGGGAAACAACAAGGAATCATACTCTGAAAGCCTTGAGTAGGATTGCTCTGCGTCGCTTTGAAAGTCTAAAAAGCCGCAATATGCGCTCATTTCAGAATCCAGCGAAAAATCTTCTTCAAAGGGTCCAAAAAAATCGATTTGAAATCGAAATCCCCTATTTTTTAAAATCTCACGCGCCTCCAAAATTTCTCTAATACCTTTACCCTCGGATATTTGTCCTACAAAAACAAACATAAAAATATTGCTACTATATTTTCTTGTACTTATGTTTTTTAGGGGGAAATCCTTAAAGTTTGGAACCACTAGAACATTTGATAATTCTGAATATTGTACAACTGTATTTTTTAATTGTTGACCCTCTACCACCACATTCTTTAAATTATTGTATACTTTCCAGTCAAATCGTTTGCTTCGTATTCCTTCAGGGAAATAACCCCCAATAACTAGATAGGTTATTTTATGCAGTATAGTAGGCCTTAAAAAACCAATTAATCGCAATAATTGATACGTAGAAACTGATGAAGTTGATATTAGAATAAAGTGCCATCTTCTAAATAATATACTCAACAATAAACTAATTAATATTTGAGGCTGTTCGCTCCAAGCAAAAGTGTCTATTATTGTCGATTCTGAGAAGTGTTCTTTGATTTTTTGCGTAAGAAGTTGGTTTTTATATTCTTCTCCCCCCCGGGGAGTCTGCCCTTGATTAACCGCATCAATAATAACTTCATTGTTAGACTCTTCTATTTAAAAAGTTGGTGGAGACATTGTTTTGAACTTTAAGACAAGCCAAAATCATAAACAACGGTGTGACAAAAGTTCGCATCGCTGCATGAAATGTAGTTAGTATTGCAATAGACAAAATTACCAACATTATTATTTGTTGTGGATTTTTATTATTTGACCTATAAGTATGAAGTGGGATGACAATGAAAAAATAAATAGAATACAATAATCCCAAAAAACCATGATCAGCTAATAACCTAGAGAGCTCAATATGAGGTGCCACGCCCACACGCTCCAGATTTCTTAAAAAACGACTAGCCCCAATACCAACACCTGTAATAGGGTGGTCCGCCCATAAATTAACATCTTGTTCTATAATGCCCAAACGCCCCGTAACAAAATGGTCGACTGTAACCTCCTTAGTACCGTGCAAAGTGCCAGCCGTTTCCCCTTGGTACCGTAACAACAAATTACCTCCGGTAATATTATTGGCAATTTCAAATACCCCATATAAACTGAAAAGGGCCAAAGCTCCTATTATTAGTGACGGATTGGTTCTTCTTTTTGAATTATTTTCAATATCTGACTCTGGTATAAAAAGAATGATTAATATACCCACCGCACCTACCATCATCCCACCTCTAGAAAAACTAAGTAGGCCTTGAAACGCAAATCCAAGTAATATTAGGCCTTCTAAAATTCGATTGCCTGAAAAATTCAATCGTTTGAAAAAACTATAAAAGGTCAAACACATACCTAAGCCTAAAACAGTTGATACTTGATTTGAGGAATGACCACCCGTAGTATCAAAATTTGCACTTAAATCAAATGTAATTTCTTC
>Ga0315903_10002970_pt1 | contig 24112 bp, 31 predicted proteins | sample LakEriMetagenome_7_FD_203524 | JGI IMG/M metagenome (GOLD analysis project Ga0315903, IMG submission 203524) | Freshwater fungal communities from buoy surface, Lake Erie, Ohio, United States - Buoy 2 MA119 | ecosystem: Environmental > Aquatic > Freshwater > Lake | place: USA: Lake Erie, Ohio... | reverse complement strand
ACTCATAAAAAGAAAGAATGGTCAAAATGGTCTGATGTAGATCAAAAAGCATTCAGCCCTTACATGATGAATCGATTCTTATCAATGCGAATGGAATTAACAGAATTAATCAACGAATTCCAAACATATACAATCGGATTACTTCGTCCGCAAGAGACATACAAATTGTATCATGAATTACTGCCAAATAACAAAGCATTTGCAAAATACATAAAAGGCAAATCGGAAGATAAGTTTGATAAAGAATTAGTTGCTCAAATAGCTGAACATTATCAAGTAAGCAAATCCGAAGCTGCTGATTATGTTGAATTAATGGATAAAACAAGTTGCGAACGCATTTTAACAATGTACGGATATAGCGAAGGCGACAAAAAGAAAATGTTGAAAGGAATCAAATGAGCGTAAATACGCAATCACATTACAAAGGCAAGGATAGTCTTTACAAATTTGCAGAAGAGTGGGGTTTGAATACCTATGAGTTCGACATCATTAAACGCATTGTAAGATGCCGGCATAAAGGTTCCTTTGAACAAGATTTAACCAAGACAAAGGATCTTATTGACATTTATTTGAAAGAACAATTGGATTCTAACAAATAATTACTTATAATATAAAAAAAAGTTTATGGCAAATCACGTTAGCAGTTATTTCAACATCAACTTCGCATCAGAAGCTGATTGTACCCGTTTTGCAGAATGGATTGGGTTATTACCACACAATGAACACATTACATGGGGTGAGCGAATTGAAGCTTGTTGCAACATCATGATGGATAATTTATATCCTGATCAAGAAGATACAAGACAATGGAGGAACGCCAATGTAGGTGCTAAATGGATGTATTTTGATGACATTGCGTTTGGAGATGATACATCTATTTATATCAACGCAACGTCTGCATGGGACTTCCCAGAAGGATTATTCTTCAAATTATCCGATTTCCTTCGCGAACATTATCCGAATGCTGTAATGCAAGTTACATTCGAAGATGAAGGATACAATTTTGTCGGCGCCGCTGCTTCTAATCAAGAATTTCGAGATGTTGAATATCATCACCCAGATTTTGATGAGTTAGATAAATACAAAGATGATGATGATTGTTGGGATGAAGAGTTCTATGAAGAAATGGATGATCGTAGGCAAATGGTACTCGATGAAGTTTTATCATTCATTCAACAAGATTTATCAGAATAAATAATAAGTTACGAATATAGCTCGGCAGAAATGTCGAGCTTTTTTTGTGTTCTTGAATTATTTTTCTTATATTAATAGTATGAAAGCAGGACAATATATTGCACCAATTTACCGTTTATCATTACGAGACCCAGAAACGGTACCGAGAAGAATATCTTACTCACAATGGTCAATGTATGAACGATGTCCATTATCTTGGAAACTTGCTTATATTGATGGCTTAGCTCCATTCCAAGCATCCATTGACACAACTTTTGGTACTGCCTTCCACGAGACATTTCAATACTTCCTTACGGTAATGTATAATGAATCTGTAAAGAAAGCAGAGAATTTAGATTTTCGTAGCATATTGCAAAACAAGCTTCGTGAAGAATATGTTAAGTGCGTAACAGAAATGGGTGGAGAACATTTTTCTAATCCGTTGCAATTAGCAGAATATCTAGAAGATGGCGTTGCAATATTAGAATGGTTTAAGAAACGCCGGGCACAATACTTTTCTTCGAAGGGTTGGGAGCTTGTAGGCATCGAATTGGATTTATGTGTACAAGCATCAGAAAAGAATCCTTCAGTTTATTGGTATGGTTTCATCGATGTTGTAATGCGCCATCCAGCAACTAATCGCATTGTATTGTTTGACATCAAAACATCACGCTCAGGTTGGAATAAATATCAAAAATCAGATTCATTGAAATCTGCCCAATTGGTTGCATATAAAACTTATTTTTCAAAACAATTTGGAGTACCACAAGAAAATATTGATGTTGAATTCTTTATTGTGAAACGCAAACTTATTGAAGAATCGATGTTTCCACAAAAGCGCATACAAAATCATCGACCATCTGCGGGCTCTGTAACACAAAAGAAAGTACAACGTCAAATTGATGCATTTGTTGAAAATTGTTTTGATGCAGAAGGTAATAAACGAGCTGATGCAGTATATCATGCATTTTCAGGTAAGGGTGATAAAAATTGTAAGTATTGCCCATTTAAAACAGATTATGTAAATTGTCCTAAAGAAAATAGGATTCGCGAATAAAATTTTATATAATAAGAATATGTACAAACACGAACATGTTTATGTTTATCAATTTGAGATGAAAAATCATTCTACATATCCAGGCTCAAGTACATGCAAAATGGAATATTCATTATGTACTAATATTGATGGACCAAATCATAAACAAAATAGATTGTTATTAGAACAAATGCTACGTACGGTATATGGACATATGCCTAAAGGTGTTAAATTTTTATATGAAAAGATATCATGAAGCGCGTAGCAATCATTGGAAATACTGGATGGCAAAATAAACGGAAAGTTCAAGATACATTATTTCGTTTAAACAAACAATTTGGCGATGAATTAATTGTTGTAGGTGCCGGCGGCAATGAAGGCGCGAATAGCATGGTTAAAAAGTATGCCTTAGAAATGGGTATGCGATATGAAGAATATAATCCATCATTTTCGGGATATAACATATATTCAGCAATGCCAGAATCATATTATGGAAAACCATATCATTTTTCGCAATTGCATCACCGCATGAAATTGATTGCAGAACGTTGTGATTATATGATGATTTTAACTAATGAAGACGCATTAGACCCAGTATTAAAAACAGCATACAACAATGTAAATAAACTTAAAAAACCGGTGGTTATATTAGGTTAATACATATTTATAATAAAGTTATAATAAAAGAAAGAGTTACAAATGGAATTACCAAAATTACGAAAAATCGATCCAACTAAACCCAAGAAAAAGAAAATTTTGCTATTAGCAGATGATTTTCGTTTGCCATCAGGAATCGGTACGGTTAGTAAAGAAATTATTTATAATACTGTAAAACATTATGATTGGGTACAACTAGGAGCAGCACTACAACATCCAGAACACGGAAATGGTATGGATATGTCTCAACACGTTGCGCAAGAAACAGGCGTCGAAGATGCAGATGTGAAATTAATTCCGTGGTCTGGCTATGGAGATAGAAATATTTTGTTTGCAATCTTAAATCAAGAAAAACCGGATGCAATTTTCCATTTTACTGATCCTAGATATTGGACATGGTTATATCAATTAGAACATGAAATTAAAACTACATTTAATGTTCCGATTGTATATTATTCAATTTGGGATGATCTTCCATATCCTATGTGGAACGCACCATTTTACGGTAGTTGTGATATGATCATGGGAATTAGTAAGCAATCAGATAATATCCACAGAGAAGTGCTTAAACAGAACGGATTTGGTGTTGTAGATTATGACGAACATGATTCGGCTCCGCTGGATCTAAAATGGAATGATGTAATTACAGGTTTTGTTCCACATGGCTTAAATGATACTATTTTCAAACCATTAACAGAAAAAGATGAAACATACAAAAAAATGTATGCTGCATTTAAAACTAATAATGGAATTGATTTCATGGTATTTTGGAATAATAGAAATATCCGAAGAAAACAACCCGGTGATGTTATTTTAGCATTTAAAACGTTTGTTGATCAGTTACCAGAAGAACAAAGACAAAGAATTGGATTAGTAATGCATACACAAGCAGTTGATGATAATGGAACTGATTTACGTGCAGTTTGGAAAGCATTAGCACCTGATTATAAAGTATTATTTTCTGAACAAAAATTGTCTGCGCAGGAACTTAATGCAGTTTACAATGTATCTGATGTTGTAATTAATATTGGCTCAAATGAAGGTTGGGGACTTAGTTCAACTGAAGCAATTTTATCAGGAACTCCTATTATTAATAACGTAACCGGTGGATTACAAGATCAATGTGGGTTTACAGATGAAAACGGCAATTGGATTTGTTTCGATGGCGAATTTGCAACTAATCATAATGGCAAATTCAAAAATCATGGAACATGGGTTAAACCAGTATTTCCGAGTAACAGATCGCTTCAAGGATCGCCACAAACACCATATATTTTCGATGATAGAGTTCGTTTTGAAGATGTAGCAGATGCAATTGCATATTGGTATAATATGACTGAAGAAAATCGTGCTGCATGCGGTTTAGAAGGACGAGAATGGGCTTTGAAAAATGGATTAACAGCTAGACAAATGGGTAATAAAATGATTCATATGATTGATTATTTATTTTCTGTTAATAAAGAAAAACGACCAACATATACATTGAATAAAGTAACTCCAAAAAAATATAAACAAACAGGAATAGTAGCATAATGAAAAACGTAGTTATAGCATCACCAGTAGCAACTCAATCCGGATATGGACATCACGCTCGAGAAATTATCAATAATTTAATTAAACAACGCGGGTCAGAATGGGACATCAAGTTAGTTTCATTACCATGGGGGCATACTCCATTTACATATCCATTATCTGCAGATTTAATAACAAGAGTAATTCCATTACCATTACAAACGCAACCAGATATTTGGATTCAAGTTACAGTGCCAAATGAATTTCAATCTATAGGTAAATTCAATATCGGTGTAACGGCAGGAACTGAAGGAGATATTTGTCCGCCAGAGTGGATTGATAAACTTAACACAATGCAAGTTGTAATTGTTCCAAGTAACTTTACTAAAGAAGTATTCGAAAATACAGCAAAACAACATAATAAAGTAATAACTACAAAGATGTTTGTTATTCCAGAATATTATGATAGTAACATATATAACGGTAAGCGTGAAAATGAATTAGAAATTTTAAATGAGATTTCAGAAACATTTGCATTCTTAACTGTAGGGCATTGGTTGCAAGGTAGCCTAGGCGAAGATAGAAAAAATATTGCTGGAGTAATTCATTGTTTCTTTAATACATTTAAAAATCAAAAAGATCAGCCAGCATTAATTTTAAAATCAAGTGGCGCTACATATTCAATTATGGATAGAATTGATATTGAAAATAAAATTCTTAGCATCCGTGATATGTTTCCTAATGATAAACTGCCAAATGTCTATTTAGTACATGGAGATTTAACAGATTCTGAAATGAATTTATTATATAATCATCCTAAAGTAAAAGCAATGATATCTTTTACTAAAGCAGAAGGTTTTGGTCGTCCGCTATTAGAATTTTCAACAACAGCAAAACCAATTATTGCTCCTCATTATTCCGGACAAGCAGATTTTCTTAAAAAAGATTTTATTGCTGAAGTATTAGGCGGATTAACTGAAATTCATCCTAGTGCACAAAATGAATTTTTAATTGGCGGAGCAAAGTGGTTTACACCCGATTATGGTTATGCATCTAATTTATTAAAAGAAGTTCGTAAAAATTATAAAAAATGGCAAGAATTAGCAAAACGCCAACGATATTTTGTAAATACAACATTTAATGAAACAGCTGTTGCTGAAGTATATAAAACAGTATTAACTGATATAGATTTAGCATTAGATAAATTACCAAGACCAGTTGAGTTAAAATTACCTCAACTTAAAAAAGTAGAACTACCTAAATTACAAAAGGTATAACATGAAAATAAGTTATGCTGTAACAGTCTGTAATGAATTTGTTGAAATACAACGACTCATTATATTCTTATTAAAGAATAAAAGACCACAAGATGAGATAGTAGTTTTAGTCGATATGACTAAAAATGAACCAACATCTGAATTATTAGGATACTTACACAAATTAAGTTCTAATAACAAAATTACTTTAGTTGAAGATTTATTTAATGGACATTTTTCTGATTGGAAAAATATGTTAACTCAATCATGTAAAGGAGAATATATTTTCCAGATTGATGCAGATGAAATCCCTTCAGAATATTTAATTCAAAATCTTCCTACAATCTTAGAACATAACTCAGCTGTTGAATTATATGCTGTTCCAAGAATTAATACTGTAGATGGTTTAACGGATAAACATATTCAAAACTGGAGATGGAATGTGAATGAAAATGGATGGGTTAATTGGCCTGATTTTCAAACTAGAATCTATAAAAATCTTCCAGAAATAAAATGGAAAAATAAAGTTCATGAACGATTAGAAGGGCATAAACAATTTGCTTACTTGCCAATGGAGGAAGAATGGGCATTATATCATCCAAAAACAATTGACCGACAGGAAAAACAAAACGCATATTATGATACACTCTAGTCCGATAACATTTTGTATATCCACATATAACAATTTACCATATCTTAAATTAGCAATTCGATCAGTTAGAAAGAATAGTTATTTTAAAGATGCCCCATTTATTATTCACGCTGAAAATTGTACTGATGGAACTAATGAATGGTTATTTGAAAATCGAGATAAATATAATTTAACTTTACTTGTTGAACCTGAAAATATTGAAGTTCGAGGTATTGGCGGCGGAATGAATGTTTGTGCTGATCATGTTGAAACAGAATATATCATGTTCCTTCATTCGGATTTTTATGTATCTGAAAATTGGGATATTGAATGTTTACAAGAACATGAAAAGTATCAAGCTCCAACTTGGGTATTTAGTTACAGAATGGAACCAGATATGTTTGGTAATGGACAATCTCGTCCAGGAACAATTATTGTTCCGAAAGATGCATTTGGTGCATATCATGATGATTTTGACGCAAATGCATTTGAAGAATGGGCAAAAGAATTTACTAAAACTAATAATATTAAAATACCAAAAACCGAAGGTGTGTCTGGATTAATTAAAAAGAAAGATTGGGATCATATCGGCGGCAACGATCCTCAGTTTGCACCAGCTTCTTGGGAAGATATGGATTTATTTTTACGAATGCGGAATGCAGGATATCATTTTGTATTAACAACTAAATCATTAGTATGGCATTTTGGAGCAAGAGGTTCGCATCGTTTAGAAGAAAATAATGGACAAACAGATATCCGACAAAAAACAGCAGAAACAGTAAACCAAACGAAATTCTATAACAAATGGGGCGGGATGCCTGTATTTGATGAATTCGGAACAATTAAAGGAATAGAATAGTGGAAAGAAATTTAGAACAAATTGCAAATTTTTATGAAACTGACAAAAGAAAGTCAGATCATAATTATACTGAATTTTATCATCAATATTTTGATAAAATCAAAGATGAAAAATTAGTTGTTGCTGAAATCGGAATATTAAGACACCCAGCTCGACCATATGAAGGTGCATCATTACTTCTTTGGAGAGATTATTTTATTAATTCGGAGATTCATGGAATTGATATTGTTGATCATACACATATGGCAGACGAACGTTTAAATATACATATTGCTGATCAAGGTGAGCGTATACAGTTAGATAATGTATTTAATAAAATAGGTTTAGCTGATATTATTATTGAAGATGGCAGTCATTTTATGCATCATCAACAAATATCATTAGCCTGTTTATTTAAACATTTAAAATCAGGCGGAATATTCGTTATTGAAGATTTGCATACATCACATCCTAAACATCCGTTTCAACCATCTGAATTTCGATTATCTGATAATGATACCAGAACATTGGATATGTTATATGAATTTATTGAAACCGGTAAAATGGAAAGTATGTTCATGACACCAGAAGAATGTAAATATTTAGAAGATAATATTGCATCATGTAACATGCATAAAGGTAATGAATCTGAAATTTGTTTCTTAATTAAAAAATAACAATGAAAATAGCATTTCATAGCAACCAATTAGGATTACGAGGTACTGAAGTATCATTATATGACTATGCAAGATATAATGAAGAAATTTTAGGTAATACATCTATTATTATATCAGATAAAAATGCAACGATGGATTCATATGATAAATTCAATGCTCGTTTTCCTGTATTTCTTTATAACAATTTTTCAGAAGTAGAATCAATAATTGATGTCAATTCAGTTGATTGTTTATACTTACAAAAAGCTGGTGATTTTGATTCTAGAATAGTATCAAATGCTCGTAATTTGGTTCACGCAGTGTTCATGGAAAAAGAAGTACATGGAGATGTGTATGCATACATATCAAAATGGTTATCTGATAAAATGTCAAATGGAATTATACCATATGTACCATATATGATAGATTTACCAACTCATGATTTAAATTATAAGACACATTTCAATTTAAATAATAAATTTGTAGTTGGTTGGTATGGCGGAAATAATTTTGATATTCCTTTTGCACAACAAGCAGTGATCAATGTTGCACAGGCACGTAAAGACATTGAATTTTTATTTATGAATCATGATCCATTTACGGATCTAGAAAATGTAAAATTCATACAAGGAACTCATAACATGGATGAAAAAGTTGCATTTATTAATACGTGCGATGTAATGATTCATGGAAGATTTAGAGGAGAAACATTCGGCTTAACAGTTGCAGAATCATCTACACTAAATAAACCTGTTATAACATTTAATGGTTCTGCAGAAAGAAATCATATTGATATTTTAGGAGATGCTGGAATATATTATTCAGATTATAATAGTTTAGTTAACATACTAATGAATATTTCTACAGCAGATATCAAAGATAAAAATTGGAATCGTTATACAGAGTTTACGCCGAAAAAGGTTATGGAACAATTTAATAAAGTATTTTTATAGTAATGAAAGTATTATTTATATCAAGAGCAGAATTACCAGATTTTCAATGTGATATGGTATTTCACGGACTACGTTCACTGCTAGGAGCCGATTGCGTTGATTCAAATCCGATGTGGTATATGTATTCGGATATGATGAAATCATATTGGAATATACGTGTACCCAATAATGGAAAGAGTTATGGCAACGGTTTTACATTATATGGATTACTTGAAAATATTGATATCGATAGAAGTAATATTGCAGAAAAAATTAAAAATAAATATTATGATAAAATAGTATATGGTTCTATTACCAGGTGCGATCATTATTTTAATATTGTCTTGGAAAATTATGAAAAATCTGATATTATAATAATAGATGGCGAAGATAATACTATAATCGATTCTCGTTATTATGATAAAGGAATATATTATAAACGAGAATTAATTTACGAAATATCAGAAATTTTACAGCCAATTAATTTTTGTATACCTAAAGAATTAATTGTAGATAAAATGCCAAACAAAGTTAAAGATTATGCACATATTATTCCAGGTGATCTTTCTACGTACATATATGATAATCAACAATCATACTACGAAGATTATCAACAATCATATTATGGTGTTACTTTTAAAAAAGGCGGTTGGGATTGTCTGAGACATTATGAAATTTTAATGAATGGATGTATACCATTTTTTCCAGGTTTAAATGAATGTCCAGCAAATACAATGACATTATTTCCAAAAACATTAATTATGGAAAATAATAGCAATTTAATTAATAATGGATTATCTTCATCATATGACAATGAAGTTAATTCTATATTAGAACATACGAGAAACTATTTAACAACTGAATATACAGCAAAGAAATTAATTTATGGAAACATTTAAATCTTGTATAATATTAGGTGTTTCAATTGAAGCGGACACTAAATTATACGTATTACATGAAATACTAACTATGATTAAAATGCAATATTCAGATTGCAAAGTTTTCATAGGAATTAATTATGGCTGTAATCACTTAGTAGAAGCAATTATTGATTCATACGAATTGAATTCGACATATGAACGATTATTAGATCAATCATTGCATACAGCAAGTGATGATTCAGCATATCAACTAGCATTAAAACTATTTTATGCTGATCCGACTCGATATGATGTATGTTGGTTTGTACATACTAAAGGCGGATTTAATAGTAGAGATGTTGAACGACACACATACATTCATGATTTTTTCGGTCGAAGAAATCAAATTGAATCAAAATTTCAAAATCATGAATATTTAGGCGTATATGGTTATCGAGCTGGCGAATATTGGATTGATCATTCCAACCCAGTTGAACCTCATATAACAAATTCATTTATGCACGCACTATGGTCAACTGAGCCAGTTATAGATGATTTTACATGCGAATTTTGTCATGTTATTATTGTAGAAACAATGTTTGCACTAAATGCAAAATTAATGTATAAGTTCTTAGATAGATATTCAAATTTCTTTGATACGAAACTTCGACGCTACTTCTTTGAATGTGAAATTTCAAATTTTTTATCAACAAGATCTGGATATTATCAAGGTTTAGTCAAAGGCAATTGGGCCACCGGTGCTAGCATGCAACCTATGATAGATGAATGGATTTCAAAAAATCAATTAACATATTTGGAAACATATAAACAAACAGTAGGATTATAATATGGAAACGATAGTACTCTATACAAAATCTTATTCAGGTGATTTAAAAAGATTGTTAGTATCAATTGAATCAATTAAAAAACATAATGTAGATAATATACCATATTATGTATCCGTTCCTAAATCAGAATTGGAATTATTTAAACAAAATATTGATACTACATATGTAAATTTAATAGCTGATGAAGATATTTTATCAAAAAACATTGATCAAAGCTGGCATACACAACAAATTATAAAAAGTAGTTTTTGGAAATTAGGTGTATGTAAAAATTACGTAATGCTTGATTCTGATTCATATTTTATTCGAGATTTTAAACAATCGGATTTTATGTATAATGATGAAACGCCATATACTGTAATGCATGAACAAAAAGATCTTTTTGCTTGGACATCTAAATTTGGACAATCCATGTTAGGGTTCAACCCATATCAAAGTTTCAAACAAGATAGAATGCGAATCATGGAAATATTTGGAAGATCTGGAAGGATTTATGATTTCGGCCCGGGCCCGATTATTTGGAGTAGCAAAGTATGGGAAAGTTTAGAAACAGAATATTTGCAACCAAACAACTTACAATTTGAAACATTGATTGAATTTTGTCCATCAGAATTTTCTTGGTATGGCGAATGGTTATTAACAAATAAAGTTATAGATTTAATGCCTATAGAACCTATATTCAAATTCTTTCATTATGAACAATTATATCAATATTATAAACAATTAGGGTTTTCGGAATTAGATTTTACAGAGCAATATATGGGTATTGTAATGCAATCTAATTGGAATGCACCATTAAGGTATTAAAAATATGAATATATTAGTAACAGGAGGAGCTGGCTTTGTCGGCAGCAATTTAGTTAAACGATTAAAATCTGAAGGTCATCGTATTGTAGTTATAGATAACTATAGTGCAGGTAAACATGAAAATGAAATACAAGGTGTAACATATATCAAAGATCATACAAAAAATATCAATAATATTGATTTACCATTTGATCCTAATGTAGTATTTCATTTAGGCGAATATTCTAGAATACACCCATCGTTTGAGGAATATGAACGCGTATGGGATTACAATACAGTTGGAACATTTCAAGTAGTTAATTTTTGTATGAAACGAAATATAAAAATTATTTATGCAGCTTCTAGTACAAGATTCGCATCAGAAGGAACTGATCATTCTCCTTATTCATTAAGTAAATCAATGAGTATTGATTTAGTTAAATCATTTGCAAAATGGTATGGATCTAAATATGCAATTTGTTATTTTTATAACGTGTTTGGTCCCGGACATGATAGTTCACCCGTACCGGGATATGAATCTGTAATAAGTGTATTCGAAACGCAATATAAAAATAATGAACCAATAACAATTGTCGGCACTGGTGCACAACGAAGAATGTTTACATATGTAGATGATATTGTTGATGGTTTGATTAAAGCATGGCAATATGAATCTAACGATGAATTTGATTTAGTTAATCCAATATCATTTTCTATATTAGAAATAGCAAAATTATTTTCAGATAACATTGTATTTATAAAACCTAGGTTAGGTGATCGATCAGAAAGTGATCCGCAAACATACAATGAAACATGTAGTAAATTAAATTGGAAACCAACGATATCGGTAGACCAATGGATAAAAAATAATATAAAATAAAAAGGAAACTATGAACCCAATTTTTTTAAGAAATGTTCCGCCGCCGTTGGAAACATTTGACCATGTTGCATTATTAGAATTTTTTGCAAGTTGGATTAAACCAGAACGATATTTAGAATTAGGTGTGAGAGATGGTCGGTGTTTTACTAGAATACAGCCACATTGTTCATTAGCTATTTCAGTAGATATGGCACCAGTGCCATTATCACCAGCTCCTAATATAGAAATACATCAGATGACAACTGACGCATACTTGGAGTATGCACGTAATGAAAATTTACAATTTGATATGGTATTTATTGATGCAGATCATAGCTACGAACAATCATATCAAGATTTTATCAATGTTAAAGATTTAGTAATTGAAGATGGATTCATATTCTTTCACGACACATATCCATATGCAGAATATATGTTAGATGCTACAATGTCTCACGATTGTTATAAAACACCATTGCAAATCAAAAAACAATTTACTAAACAATTTGAAATTGTTACATTACCATTTAATCCTGGTGTTACCATATGTAAAAAAGTTGCTAGCAAAGATTTACCGTGGATGTAAAATGTCTTGGAAAATTAAATAAAAATCATTATTATATAATAACATATGAAAAACATACCTATAGTAATTTTAAATAAAGATAGATTAGATCCACTTAAAATGTTAGTTAACTCACTAACACAGCGAGGTTATAACAACATCATTATTATTGATAATCAAACAACATATCAGCCAACATTAGATTGGTATGAACAATGTGGAGTAACTGTTTTTAAAAATACAATAGATCAAACTTTGTATGATACTGGTACGTTTTATAGATTAGCATATGAAATAAATCATCCAATATTTTCTGAAATAGTCAAAGATTTTTATGTATTTACTGATTCAGATGTAGTACCGATCGATGCCGCGCCAGATGATTTTATTGATAGTATGATTGAAGTTTGTAAGAATTTTAATGTTGCAAAAGTTGGATTAGGTTTAAAGATTGATGATTTACCTGATACTGAATTTAGTAAACATATTATTTCATTAGAATCTTCATTTTGGCAAAATAAAATTTCGCATCCAACATATGAATTATATCATGCGGCAGTAGATACGACATTTGCTGTATATGCGCCAAATACTAAACCATTATTAGATTGTGAAGTTATTCGAATGGCTGGAAATTTTATGGCAAAACATATGCCATGGTATTATGACATTAAAAATATGCCAGCAGATGAGACATATTATTTAGAAAATTTACATGATGGAAGAGGTCCATCATATTCTCCAAAAGTTAAACAAATGATTCAATCAAAAAAGGTGAACGATGAACAATAAAAAAATTCTTTTAATAGGTGGTACGGGTGCTTTAGGTAAAACATTGATTAGTTTATATCAAAATAATAATATTATCAAAGTTTTAAGTCGCGACGAACACAAACAAGTTGCAATGGAAGCAAACCCAATATATACAAACAATGTTTCATATATGATTGGAGATGTTAAAGATAAGAATTCAATTCTAAATGCAATTGAAGATTTTAAACCACATATTATTATCAACACAGCTGCATTGAAACATGTTCCGATTTGTGAATTTAATCCATATGAATCAGTAAATGTTAATATTATCGGACATCAAAATTTATTAGAAGCGGTTAGACGAAGTATTCATAAAATTGAAACATTAATCTATATTTCATCTGATAAAGCATGTAAACCAGTAAATGTATATGGAATGTCAAAAGCAATTTCAGAACGTATGTATATTGAATTTGCGAAGAAACAAAATGATATCAAAGTTTGTTTAGTTCGTTACGGAAATGTATTAGAATCAACGGGATCTGTTATTCCATACTTCAAACAATTGATTCAATCAAATTCAGAATTCTTACCAATCACTGATCAACGAATGACTCGATTCTTATTAACATTGGAATCAGCAGCTAAATTAATCGAGTGGTCATATAATAGTCCGCATTCACATGGAAAGATTGCAATTCCAAAAGTTCAATCATTTAAAATTACAGATATCGCTCGAGCATTGATTAAACATTATACAGGTGATGAGAATAGTATTGAATTACGAACCGTTGGAATTAGAAAAGGCGAAAAACTGCATGAAGAAATGATTTCAGCAGAAGAATGGATGCGTACGGAAGAACACGAACATTATTTGATTAGTGATGATATCATACATGATAAATGCGTTTCTTATAATTCATATGATTCAGTAATGCCTGGAGAACAAGTATATGATTTTTTAAAATCAACTAAGGTTATTTAATGAATAAAGTATTAGTATTGGGCCATAGTGGTATGTTAGGCCATATGATTGCAAAGTATTTATCCGATAACAATTGTGATATTGTTACGTGTGAGTATAGATATCCCAGTACACAATTCAAAGAATTTATTAAACAATTTAATGGAGATTTTATAATTAATTGTATCGGTGCTATTCCGCAACGAACTAAAGACTTTTCAATTAATTATGAATTACCAATTTGGTTGGATGCAAATGCTAATTGCAAAATAATACATCCAGGCACTGATTGCGAAATGGATTCAGATGATTATGGCATATCTAAAAAAAGAGCTAGAGACTATATAGTAGAACATAGCAATCAAACTAAAATATTAAAATCATCAATAATTGGCCCAGAATTAAATTCAAACGCTAGCTTATTAGAATGGTTCTTATCACAAACAGATTTAGTATATGGTTATACTAACGCAATGTGGAATGGTAATACTACTTTAGAATGGGCCGAACAATGTTATGCATTAATTAATTCATGGGATTCATATAAAATAGAAACTATATTACAAGGCGAATGTGTTTCAAAATTTGAATTATTAAATAAATTCAAATTGGTTTTTGAAAAAGAAATCATTATATTAGAAAAAGAAACTGATTTAATTGACAAATGTCTTGTTGGAGATATTAAAACTAATAATATTAATGATCAATTAAACAAGTTAAGAAAGTATTATTATGATCGTTGATAATTATTGTGTTGGAATACTAACATTCTCTAAAAGAAAAAAATACATTGAAAATTTACTAAATCAAATTCGACTTGATTCAGACATTCCAGTATATTTATGTGTTAATTGTGATTACAATCAACCATTTGATCCAAAATATCGAGACTTCATATTAAAATTATGTTTAAAACATAAAAATGTATATCCGTTATTTTATTTAAAATTTCGAGGTTTATCTAAAGCGTGGAATGATATGGTTGTAAATGCATGTTATGATAATCTAATTATCATGAATGACGATTCAACTATTCAACCTGGATTCTTTGATGAGATTACTAATCAATATGAACAATTATATGCAAATGAAACAAAACGCATATTGAAAATAAATAATGGTTGGGCTTGTTTTATAGTAAATAAAGAATATTTAACATCTGTAACATTCTTTAATGAAAAATACATTGGAATTGGTTTTGAAGATGCTGAATTCGTAGGCAGGCACGGTGACTATCCGGGGCATATGACGGAGAAATTTATTGATTTAGCATCAGAACCAGAATCATTTAATAGTTTTCCAAAAAATGAAAACATAACAATGCAATCAGAAAAATCATATACATCGATCAATATTGAAATATTTCAATCTAATTCTGGAGATCATCAAAATCCAAAACCATATGAACAATTTTATGTAGAAAATTACAATAAAATTTTCGGAGAATTATGATATTTTTTAATGAATATTTACAAGGCATAGCAGATGTATCTCAGGTTGGGTTTTCGACAACTAGTCCACAATATATTCCTGAATATTATTTAAATGAAGGTACGTTTATTATATTTAGGACTTGCCATTCATATGGCGATTGGGTTATATTGTCAGCGATGCCTAGATTACTCAAACAAAAATACCCAGACTGTACAGTAATTATACCATCACCTGAATGTATTGCTAAATTTTTTAGTCCAGGTACGTGGATGAATAAACACGAAAATCCATTTAACAACGTAATAGAAGTATTTGCAAATAATCCATATGTTGATGGTATGATAGATGATATACCTGCAGGATATCCTATATATCATGATCATTTTAGAATTTATGATACGGATAAACCAGATACCGCATTAGTTCAACAGATGCTTAAATTTTGGAGATTTGCAGATCATGAAATGCAAGATTGTGAACCAGAATTATATTGGTCAGATGATGAACAAACTCAAGGTAATGCTATCATTAAAACATTGTTCGGCAAAGAAGATTTTGGATTTCTATATATAGATGACACATTCTTATATTCAATTCATCTAGAAGAATCAGAAATACAACGGCGCCGCAATTTAATTCAAGAAGAAATAAATAATCACGATCTAACATGGTTATATTTTTCAGCAGGCGATAAATTTAGATATAAAACATCTGGTAATGTTATAGACGTTAAAGATATCAAAATGACTTTACGCATACAAAATTATGTTAAAAGCAAAGCAAAGACAATAATTGGATTTCAAGGAGGATATGGCACAGACTGTATGTCTAGATATGCACAATGCTACGTAGTGCCATTGCATCAGAATTCATTAAATGAACATATACAATACAAAACAACTTATTTAGGAGAACATGTTAATAGCAACACTTAATCATAATCTACCTACATGGACGGATAATTTAGTAAATCAATTAAAACGAGATTCATACTTTGAAAAATGTGAATTGATGGTACTAGATAATGGGTCTACAGAACCGTTAGCACAAACAACTACACATCGGTTAGATGAAAATATATTCTTTGGCGGCGGGTTCAATGTAGTATTAGATTATTTTTTACAAACAGATCATGAATATCTTTATTTTTTAAATAATGATCTCGTATTTCACGGCCCAGCATTCTTAACAACATCGATGCGCGAAGCTTTAGAATCAGACGCATCAGTTTATTCGCCATCAGTTATCAATGCATCTATAGATCAATGTCATTGGAAACAAATGTGGAATTGGGGTAAAGGATTACGAACAACACGTTGGATTGATTTTCAAGCCCCATTGCTCCGGAGAGATATCTTAGAAAAAATACAACAGTTTCCAAATGAATTAATATATGGATGGGGACTAGATTTTTATGCAGGTTGCGTTGCTGAACAATACGGATTGAAAACCATTGTATCAGACAACAATACTATTGCACATATGAATTCATTAACATTTAAAGAAAACAAGATAAACATTGGAGTGTCGGAATTTTGTAGGAATGCAGAATCAAATATGAATTCATATTTTTTGAATTCTGAATTTAATTCATTATATTCTATTATGAGACAATACGGAGAAAACTATACAATATGATATCACTAATTATACCTAGTTACAACAATTTGCGACATTTAAAAAATGTATACGCAAGTATTCAAAAACATGCGCCAGAAGCAGAAGTTATTTTATTAGATGATGGTTCAACAGATGGTTCATGGGAGTGGATGCAACAAGTAGAGTCTGAAGTAAATAATAAAACCAGAATAATAAGAAGCGAAAAACGTGTAGGTCACACAATACTATATGACAAAGGCATTGAACTTGCTACAAATGATATAGTGGGTATCTTACATGCTGATATGATTATTGGTCCTTTGTATATCGAAAATATGTTAAAGCACTTACAACCAGGGAAAGTTGTCTGTGCAACCCGTATAGAGCCACCTTTACACCCAGAAGGTAAAGAAAAGATCATAATGGATTTCGGACAAGACTTTGATACATTAGATATCGATGCATTTGAAGAATTTGTTATGCATAAACAAGAAGAAGAATTAGACAAAGTAACATATGGAATGTTTGCTCCATGGATTCTTTACAAAAAAGATTTCCAAGCAATAGGAGGACACGATCCGCTATTTGCCCCGTTCCCATACGAAGATTCAGATATCTTTCAACGATGGATATTAGCAGGATATGAATTAATTCAAAGCCGAGATGCATTTGTATATCATTTAACTTGTAGGGGCCATCGATGGACAGAACAAGTGGGACAAGATGATGATTATTTTAAAAAAGTATCCGAAAGAGCAGCACGTAACTATTTACGAAAATGGGGAACGTGGGTTGAAAATAATGAATATCAATATCCAATCATTACACCCAAATACAATATTGCATATCGAATAGAAAATTGTAGCAATGATTTATTAAAGTTGTTAGAACCATTTTGCGATAGAATATATTCTGACGCTGAATGGATGAAGTATATTACTTTAGAACAGCCAAATACAATGTATGATTTAACAAAACGATGTCACTTATTAACTAATACAGATCGTTATGATTATGATGATATCATAGTTGAAATTGATGGAAGTCGTTTTACACAACAAGATTTAAGTTATTTACAAATGCTACCAAAAATTATAACTGAATCAGGAGAACCAGGAACATTTAATTTAGGCAATTTAACAATTACAATTGTAACTATAAAATCATATCTTGACGATTTAATAAATCTAACTACAAAAAAATAACATAAACAATGTCCTTTGCTATATTTATATAAAAATAAAAAAAGGAGAGAATTTATGGCAAAGTTTACGGACATTTTTAAAAATTCAAATGACTTTAACGAAAAAACTATTATTGGTTTTATGTCATTTGCAGTAATGACCATTGCAATGTTTGTTGATTTAGTTACTGGTTATTTTGGTAACGAATTAAAATTAAATGAATACATTTATAATTCATTTGTTGTTGTAACATTAGGTAGCTTAGGTATTGCAGGTTTAGAAAAATTTGCAGGCAAAGGAAAAGATACTACTACTGAGGAAGAATAATGAGTTTAAAAAGTTTACAAGAAAAAATTGGTGTTACGGCAGATGGAGCATTTGGCCCGGGCACAATGAAAAAAGCAATGGAGTTTTATAAATTAACTCCGGTTAGAGCAGCTCACTTTTTTGCGCAAACGTCACATGAAACTGGCGGCTTTAAGGCCTTTTCAGAAAATTTAAATTATTCAGCATCGGGTCTACAAGGGATCTTTGGAAAATACTTTCCTGGAACATTAGAAGAGTCTTATGCGCGGCAACCAGAAAAGATTGCCAACCGAGTGTATGCAAGCCGAATGGGGAATGGCGATGAAGCATCAGGGGATGGTTGGAAGTATCGGGGCCGAGGTGCACTACAACTCACAGGAAAAGCGAATTATCAAGCATTTGCAGAATATCTTAAAAAACCAGAAATACTAGATACCCCAGATCTAGTTGCAACAACATATGCATTTGAATCAGCAATGTTCTTTTTTGATCGTAATAAACTTTGGTCTATTTGTGACCAAGGCGTTAACGATGCAGCTATCTTAGCATTGACAAAAAGAATCAACGGCGGAACTCATGGTTTAGAAGATAGAAATGCTAAAACTAAAAAATATTACGAATACGTAAAATAAGGAATAAAATATGCAATTAAGTGAACACTTATCATTAGCAGAAGTTACACGCAGTGAAACTGCAAAACGTCGCGGAATTAGCAATATGCCTACAGACGCACATATTGCAAACTTTAAATTATTAGCTGAAAAGGTTTTTGAACCAATTCGCAATCATTTTGGTAAACCAATTCATATTTCATCTGGATATCGCAGTAAAGATTTAAACACAGCAATCGGAGGAGCATTAAGCTCTCAACATTGTTCGGGTGAAGCTATTGATATTGATATGGATGGTCATGCAGGCGGCGTCACTAATAAAATGGTATTTGATTATATTAAAGACAATTTAGAATTTGATCAATTGATTTGGGAATTTGGAACAGATGCTAATCCGGATTGGGTTCATGTATCATATGAATCTACTGGTAAGCAGCGCAAACAAATTCTTCGTGCGGTAAGAAAAGGCGGAACAACTTCTTACGTACCTTACAAATAAGATATCGCAATGAAAACAACCACATTAACAGCAACAGGAATATATTCATTGAGTACAATTGCAGCATTTATCTGCACTTATTTTTTCAACTTAGCAATGGCAAATTCAGATCAATATTTGGCATTGGTTGGAGTAGTAATGGCAGATGGCTTCTTTGGCGTAATTGCTGGAGTAAAACGAGAAGGTTTTCAAACCTATAAGGCACTAAAAGTTTTAAAAACTTTAGTAACATGGATTATTCTTCTTACTGTGTTGTTAATGGTTGAAAAAGGATTTAAAGGGACTAGTTGGTTAAGTGAGACCGTTCTAGTCCCTTTTATTATATTTCAATTAATTAGTGCATTAAAAAATGCATCGATGTCTGGATTTATTCAAATAGAAGCATTGAATGCAATTCTAGACAAAGTAGATCTACATAAAGGCGATCGTAAATAATTTGGATATAATCATAATATTCCTTATTATTTATTATGAACTATAAACATTTAGCCTATTCATTTTTAATATTTTTATTTGGTCAAATTGTTGTTTGGGTTCAAACCAACGGGCCACTAATTTGGCCATGGGCAAAAGAATATAGATTCTCATTAATGTTATTAGGAGTTCCAATAACATGGGCATTTATGGAAGCAACTAGATTATCAGTATCGGGCTTTGCCGGTGCCTTTTGGCCAGGCAGGTTTCTTTCTTTTGTGTCTGGAATAATGATATTTACATTAATGACTTACATTTTTAAAGATGAAGGTATTAATATGAAAACAGCAATATCTTTAACATTAGCATTCTCTCTTATTTTAGTACAGCTCTTTTGGAAATGATTATATTTATATAAAATGAATATACTGTATTATGAAAAATAAAATATTAAAACAGATTGTTGTAGAAGAAGTATTTTCTATTAAGAAACAAATCTTGATGGAAAATATTAAAAAATTGCATGAATATGTGACACAATCTAAATACAATCCAACATATAAAATCAGAGAACCATGGCCAGACGATAAAAAATCTTCAGAAGATTTATTAAAACAAATGGGCGCAAAACCATTTGCTTTAGGATTGAATCCGCATGGTTATGAACTAGATACTAAAGAAGATCGTTTTTGGTTTTATGAAGATGGATCAGTATATAGTACAGGACAAATTCGTACATTAGGTTATGAAACTAAAAATGGCGTTATCGTATTGTGGAATGAACCGCACCCAGAACGTCACAAAAAAACTGCATGGAAAGTTGGCAAGATTTCAATGCAAGGAGGCAAACCGGTTTTAACATTATCTAAAGAAAATGCTATAAAAGCAGAACCAAAAGCAAAAAAGGAACAACCTAATACTTGGATAGATTATTTGCAAACCGTAATGGATTGGTTAGGATTCATTCCAGGTTATGGAGATATAATTGACATAATTAATGCATCAATATATGCTGCTCGTGGTAAATATTTTGATGCATTCTTTTCTGTTATAGCAGTTATTCCAATTATTGGTTCTGTAATAAAAGTAACAGCTAAATCAATATATAAAGGAGCTCGTCTTGCAAAATTAGAAAAACTGATCCGGGCTTCGTTTAAAGGAAGTGATGATATATCAGCACAAATGAAAATGTGGGATGAATTAGTTGAAACTGGTGTAATTAAACCTAGAGATTTAGCAAAAATTGGAAATGGTTTAGAATCATTAGAAAGTGTTTTACGTTCATCATATAGTACTATTAAAAAAGCACCTATATCAAATAAAGCTGCAGATGATATCATACAACAATTAGATGATTTTGCAAATTGGCTTCGTATTAATGGAAAATCAATTGAAGAACTTGCTAATGCTAAAAAAGTTGGACGAAAAACATCATTTAAGTCTGTAACAGATTTAACCGGGGCATCTGCTAAAACATTAAAACAAATTGAAAAAATCAATAAAACTACAAGCACTATTATGCTTAAGCTTCGTGGTATGAAATGGTTTCCTGAAAATAAAGTTGCTCAAATTGCTAAAGGGTTAGAACGTCGTTTTAAAAGAGAAATGCGCGATCCTTTAAAATTGACTGCGTTAACAAAAACATTGCCTACAACAGATTTTTCAACAATTTTAAAACTAATAGAACGACAACTTTCTCCGTCACAATTATCATACGTACGAAGTTTGAATCCAACTAGTGCTACAGACATACAAATATTATTTCGTTATTTACAAAATGAGGCTACAGATGTATATAATAAAGTAGCAACTACAGTAATCAATCGATCAATTAAAACCAATTCACCTATATTCAATACATTTAAAACTAATGATTTGAATAATCTTAAGACTGTATTGAGTAGAGATATGATTCCTGCAGGTAAAACTATATTTACGGATATCAATTTATCTACGAGAAAGTCTCTAGACATTATATGGAATGAAATACACGATGTATTAGAATCGGCTGGTTTGGAATGGGATGGCACTAGTTTGCCAACAGAAAATAAGATAGATGCAGCAGATGGCGTAGTATGGCCAGCATTAGCAAAAGCTGTATCTGAATTCTTCCCAGGTGTTTATGAAACAACGGTTGAAACATCAGATTCAATTAAGAATTTTATCACTGCAATCGGAGCTGATAAAGGATTACAAGGAGCTTCAGAATTAATGAAAGATAAATCAAAAGATCCTTTCAAACCAAAAGCATCGGGAACGTATAAATAAAATGATTAACGAATATCAAACACAGAATACATTGAATCCAAAGCTTTGGGTTGCTGATGAGCTAAAACCTGGGCTACGTAAAAAGTTCATGAAAATTGCAGATTATTTTTATGATACATTAGAAACGGATGCTGATGTATATGATGTTGTTTTAATTGGAAGCAATGCTAACTACAATTGGACAGAATATAGTGATATTGATTTACATGTTATTATAAATTATTTACAAGTTGGTGATAATCTTCATTTAGTAGACAAGTATCTTCGAGCTAAAAAAAGCATATGGAATGTTAATTATCCATTAACGTATCAAGGAATGAACATTGAGTTATATGCTCAAGATTCTAATGATGACTTGCATTCTTCAGTTGGTATATATTCCGTAATGCGCGGCGAATGGATAAGAAAGCCATCAGCTGATTTAGTTACAATTGATGATGATTTAATCAAACAAAAAGCAGATCCATATGCATATGAAATTGATAAATTAAATCTAGATGATAATAATTTAGAAATAAAGATCAAAGATATACTGAAACGATTACAAAATCTACGTCGTTCTGGGTTAGAAGCAACTGGTGAATATTCATTAGAAAATTTAGCTTATAAACATTTGCGTAATTCAGGTCATTTAGCACGTTTAAAAGAATTGTTGCAACAGACGACATTAGGTCAATTGGATATTAATGAATCAGTTGTAAGCCCCTTAATTAACCACGTAACTAAAAAACAAATATTAGATGGCCCGGGCTGGGAATTAGTTATGAAACAAACCAACGGCGTTGAAGATATAAATGGACAGTGGCAGCACCCGGGACGTTGCACAATGATTCCTAGCAATAGAATTACAATGCGAGGTGTTCCACATAAAGTTTTAGGTATTGATGATACAGGACATATGCAATTGATGCATCCTGAACAAGAATATGAATACCCTGGCGGAAAGGTTTTTGAAATACCAATTACTCCGCAATATTATACATGGGTGTTACAATTATTGAATGCTATTAGAAATGGATCGCGATATGCAAAGTAAAGGTTTAGGCGATGATGTTAAAAAAATAACTAAGGCAACTGGATTAGATCAACTTGCAAAAAGAATAGCACAGTTGTTAGATGAAGATTGTGGTTGTGATGATAGACAAACATGGCTTAATGAACAAACAAAAAATTGGCCGATCTATAAGAAAAGAAACAAGGATACAAAATGAATCATTTAAATAAATGCGGCTGTGGCTGTGATGATCCGGAAAACTGCAGCAATGATCAATCAAACTATATGTTTTTTGGCAATTTGAAAATCATTAAAAAATATGTAGATGCAATATTGCAAATGAATCCGGATCAAGTTCAAGAAATACTAAGTAACGGTCATGATTGGGCTGCAGATCATATTGCAACATCGAAAGATGACGTACAAGAAGTTGGGGATTTTTTAATGAATGAAATGCATCATGATGACGAAATG
>Ga0315903_10002966_pt1 | contig 24121 bp, 23 predicted proteins | sample LakEriMetagenome_7_FD_203524 | JGI IMG/M metagenome (GOLD analysis project Ga0315903, IMG submission 203524) | Freshwater fungal communities from buoy surface, Lake Erie, Ohio, United States - Buoy 2 MA119 | ecosystem: Environmental > Aquatic > Freshwater > Lake | place: USA: Lake Erie, Ohio... | reverse complement strand
CATCGTCTCCAAGTCTCATCGTAAAAACTAAACCACCGAAACCATGCAAATCCTATCACCATCCAACGTCGTTCCATTCAACACCGACGCACACGTTCATAAAGCCGCCAAACTCAGCACCGCCGAAGCCAAGCACCTCGCCACCGTCAAGGCTCGCGCTGATGAGATGAACGGCATCTCCGAACGCTGCGGAAAGCCTCGCATGGGTGTTCGCCATCCGCTGGACGAGCTGATCCACGTTGCCACCGTGGAATTGACGGAAAACCCATCTGCCGAAGCTGCCGAAAAGGTTCATGCCTTGGTAGCCAGGAAACACGCCGCTGAACTCAGCGCCTCCACCATCAGCGCATGCATTAAAGCTGCCGTCCGTAAAGAGATCGACAAGCTCATTCCGCTGGCGCTGAGGATTCTGGACGATGCCGAAGCCTCGTTTTTGGCGGAAGCTGAGGAGCATCGGACCGTGACGAAAACCCAAACCACGTTTGCCAGCAGCACCGCCGAATTCGATGCAAGGCTAGAAGCCACGAAAGCCGCGTTCGCTGAGAAGCGCCGCTGGGTTGCCGAGGAAGGTGCCGCCGCGCATTACCTCATTTTGGAATTGGCTATCGGTCACGCCTAATTTCTCGCGGGTGGCGTCACTCATCGCGCCTGCCGCGCCTGCCGGGTTCACTGGTTTTCACCCGGCGACCCGCCATCCTTCCGGGGTGGCGGGTTTTTCATGGCACCGATTACAAAATTTCTTGTGTGTGCTTTTTGTGTGCTAGTGAAACGCAAGTGATTGAATCCGTTCCGGGCGTGGGGGTAATTGCGCCCCCGGTGGGGAAAAATCATCCTTGAGCGCAACAACCAAAGCGCCGTATCGGCGGGATGCTATGAGCAAGAACACCACCACCAGCAAGAGCGCCACGAAGTCCCGCCCCGCATTAAAACCAATCTACCTACCGGCAAAGATTGTTGACCGTCTCCGCGAAATCGGGGAACTGGCAAACCTTAAGAATCCCGACCGCGCTCTTGCCGAGTCGTTCCTTGAGCCGCTGGCAATTCGCGACGTTGTCGAACTGCCGTATCACATCGTCGAAGGCTGGGACCTTGGCGAGGACCGCGAGCGAATAGAGCGGGAATGCACCATGCTTGTCGCCCGGTGGCAGGCTGAGGACGAATCCTGAGCGCCTCCACCCACAAGCCCCGTCTGGCCATCGCCGGGCGGGGTTTTTCTTCCGGGCAGTTTAAGGGCAACGCTTGTTTTTCTGTTAGGAAAAAATTAGCCGCAAGTCATTGGTTTCTAAGGAGAGCCGGCAGTCGGACTCGAACCGACGACCTGCTGATTACAAATCAGCTGCTCTACCAACTGAGCTATACCGGCATCTGCGACCTTGCGCGGGCGGAGGAAACCAAGGCGCCGGGGCAGCGTCAAGAAGCAAGGAGGATTTCGCGGATTTGCGGGAATCCCGCGGACGCGGGGTGTGCTTGACCCGCCATTGGGGCGAGGCAAGGCTGCGGCATGACGCGTGAGGAACTGGCGCTGGTGCTGGAGGAGATCGCCCTGTTGTTGGAACTCAAGGACGAGAATCCGTTCAAGGTGCGCGCTTACCGGCAGGGGGCGGAAACCGTGCGCAACTTCGATGGCGACATTGTCCAACTCGCGGCGGAGAACCGGCTCAAAGGCATCAAGGGGATCGGCGACGCGCTTCGGGACAAGCTGCATGAACTCGCATCCACCGGCGTGCTGCGGTTTCATCAGGACTTGCGCGCGGAGTTCCCCGCCGGGCTGTTCGAGCTTTTCGAACTCCAGGGGCTTGGGCCGAAGAAGGTGAAGCTGCTCCATGAAACCCTTGGGGTGGGTTCGGTGGCGGATCTGCGGGCCGCGTGCGAGGCGGGCAAGGTGTCGGCCCTGCCGGGATTCGGCGCGAAGACCCAGGCGAAGATCCTTGAGGCGATCGGCCTGCACGAGAGTTCGGCCGGGGTGTTTCTGTTAGGCGATGTGACGCCGCTGGTCACGCAACTGCTCGACACGCTGCGCCTGCATCCCGAAATCACCCGCGTGGTGGTGGCCGGATCGTTCCGGAGGGCGAAGGAAACCGTGCGCGATCTCGATTTCCTCGTCGAGACCCGCGAGGGCGCGCTGGTTTGCGAAGACTTCACCACGCTGCCCGAGGTGGCGGAGGTGATTGCCTGCGGCGAAACGAAGGCCTCGGTGCGTCTCACGAATGGGATCCAGTGCGATCTTCGCGCGGTGTCGAACGCCCAGTTTCCCTTTGCGCTCCAGTATTTCACCGGATCGAAGGAGCACAACGTTGCCCTGCGCTCGCTGGCACTGAAGAAGGGCTATTCGCTCAATGAGTATGGCCTCACGCCCACCGGTGACGATGTCCCCGCGGCGGAGGAGATCCGGGAGGAAAGCGGGATCTATCGGTTTTTGGGACTGCGGTTCGTCGAGCCCGAGTTGCGCGAGAACCGCGGCGAGATCGAGGCGGCCGCCAGCGGTTCGCTTCCCCGACTGGTCGAGTTGGAAAACCTTCGGGGCACTTTCCACAACCACACGACCGCATCGGATGGCCGTCACACGCTGCGCGAAATGGCGGACGAGGCCATGGATCTCGGCTTGCAGTATCTCGGCATCGCCGATCACTCGAAGTCCACAGTGGTGGCCAACGGTTTGGATGAGGAACGCCTGCTCTCACAAGTGGAGGAGATCCGCGGGCTGAACGGGGAGTTTGAGGGCTTCCGGTTGTTCGCCGGTTCCGAGGTGGACATCCTGCGCGATGGGTCGCTGGATTTTGCGGACGACGTTCTCTCGCGACTCGATTACTGCGTGGCCTCGGTCCACAACCTGTTCAATCTCCCCGAGGATGAGATGACTCGCCGGATTTGCCGCGCGATGGAGAATCCGCACGTCACCATGCTCGGCCATCTCACCGGACGCCTGTTGCTGAAGCGCGACGGCTACGCGGTGAACCACGCGGCGGTGATCGATTGCGCGGCGGAAACCCGGACGGTCATCGAGTTGAACTGCAACCCGCAGCGCCTGGACATGGATTGGCGCTGGTGGAAACGCGCGCGCGACAAGGGTGTGCTCTGTTCGATCAATCCGGATGCCCACTCGACGCGGGGGCTTCACTACCTTGGCATCGGTGTCCGTCTCGCCCGCAAGGGCTGGCTGCGCAAACAGGATGTCCTCAACACCCGTTCGGCTGCGGAGATCGCGAGGTTTCTCGCCACTCCCAAGGCGGAACGCGCGTGATGGTCACACACCGTAAGCGGCGGCGATTTTCTCCGCCCACAGGCGGGCGCGGGCACCGAAGCCCAGCTCGTCGGCAGCGTAGAGGATGCCGCGTGAGACGTTGATCACATCCGGAGCGTTTCGTTTCGCGGCGGCAAGAGCGGCAAGATCACCTCCCTGGGCACCGAGGCCCGGGACGAGCAGGGGAGCATCCGGCATCTTCGCCAGCACATCCGCCGCGTTGGTCAGGCCGACCACGTAACCGACGTCGGTTTGCCGGCCCTCGCCGCGCGCCTTGTCGCCGAGGGCGGTGACCAGTTCGAAAACCGAACGTCCGTCCGCAAGTGTCTGCCGCTGGAAGTCGGCCGAACCGGGATTCGATGTGACGGCAAGCAGGTAGATGCCCTTGCCCTCCCAATCGAGGAAGGGCTCGATCGAGTCGTAGCCGAGAAAGGGATTGAGCGTGATGGCGTCCACTCTCCAATTCTCGAAGTAACCCTTGGCATAGTATCTCTGGGTCTCGCCGATGTCGCTGCGTTTCGCATCGAGGATGACAGGCACGTCTTCGGGCATCTGGCGCAGCAGATCCTCCAGCAGACGGATGCCCTCGATGCCCATGGCTTCGAAGTAGGCCATGTTCGGTTTGAAGGCGGCGGCCCAAGCGGCGGTTTCCTCGATGACTTGAGTGAGGAAATTGCGGGCAAACGCCGGGCCACCCTCACCGGGGCGCGGGTCGAGGCCGACACAAAGCCGGGAACCGGTTTTTTCGATGCGTTGCTGCAAGCGTTCGGAGTAGCGCATGCCCCCAGCATGAAGGCGGGGGAGGGATACGGAAGCGGAAAAATCCGGCATGTTTCCGATGGCTGAGCTGAAACATCGGCAGGGCATGGCACGTTATCCGAAGTGTCCTTCGTTTGAAACCTCACACTTGATTTGATGAAGAAGTCCAAGATTTCCGCTGTTTCCGCCGTGTTGGCCGCCAGCATCCTGATTTCCTCCGCCGAGACGCCGCAGCAGCGTGACGCCCGCATGGGTTGGTGGCGCGATGCAAGATTCGGCATGTTCGTCCACTGGGGGCTCTATTCAGGTCTCGGTGGAGACTGGAACAACAAAATGGTCGCCGACAAGGGCGGCCTCGAATGGATCCAGAATATGGTGGGAGCGGATACCCACACCTACGCCGCGCAGGCGGTGACGAAGTTCCGGCCGACTCCGGACTTCGCGAAAGGCTGGGCTCGCCTCGCGAAACAGGCGGGTTGCCAATACGTCGTTTTCACCACCAAGCACCACGAGGGTTTCGCCCTGCATGACTCCAAGCTCGGCCAATACGATGCCGGCGATCTCATCAACCGCGACCTCGTCCGGGAAATCACCGAGGCGATCCGTGCCGAGGGACTGAAGGTCGGTTTCTATCACTCGGTGATCGACTGGCACCACCCGCAGTATGATTTCACCCAATCGAAGCAGCTTCCCTATCCGCGAGACGGCCGGAAGCTCGCGGTCACGCCGAGAAACCATGACCGTTACATCGACTATTTGCACGGCCAGGTGGACGAATTGATATCCCATTACGGACCCGTGGATGTGATCTGGTGGGACTACAGTGCGCAGGATTTCCAGGGCGACAAGGCATGGCGTGCCACCGAACTGATGGCGAAGGTGCGCGCCAAGCAACCTGCGGTGATCATGAACAACCGCTTGTTCCGCATCCCCGAGGCCGGCTTCAGCGGCATGGGCACCAACAACGTGACCAGCCGCATGGATCCGCAGTATGGCGACTTCGTCACGCCGGAGCAGCACATCCCGGAAACCGGATTGCCGGGAGTGGATTGGGAAACCTGCATGACCATGAACACCACATGGGGATACAACCGCCACGATCACAAGTGGAAGAGTTCGCGCGAGATCATCCGCAACCTGGTGGACATCGCCTCCAAGGGCGGAAACTACCTGCTCAACATCGGACCGAAGGGCGATGGTTCGATTCCTCAGGAAAGCATCGACATCATGGCCGCCGTGGGCAAATGGATGGATGCCAATGCCGAATCGATCCGCGGCACGGGTGCGTCTCCGGTCGGCAAGCCTTCGTTTGACGGCCGCATCACCGCGAAGGGAAAGGTCCGCTACGCCCATGTCTTCGCAAGGCCGGCGGACGGAGTGATCACCGTGCCCTTCAAGGTTTCCAAAGCCACACTTCTGGCTGGCGGCGAAAGTCTGGCGGTGGCCGCGGATGGCGGGGGAGCCCGCGTCACGCTTCCGGCCGAAATGCCCGACGCCGATGCCTCGGTGATCCGTTTGGAGTGACATCAGTGGGCGCAGGCTGTCAGGCGGCCTGCTTCCGCAGCGCGAATCCGCGCAGCGTGATGATGACCAGCGTCACCGCCGTGATCGGCAGGACGAAGTAGAACAGCGCCGACCGATAGGTGGCCAGCGCCTCGTGCTGCGTGGCCGTGAAGATCAGATAGACCACGTAGGCGACATAGAACCCGAGGAAGCACACGCCGTTCACCCGGCTGATGCGGTAGCCAGCGAAGAACACCGGCAGGCAGGCCACCGCCACGGCGATCATCACCGGGATGTCGAACTCCACCGCCGCCTTGGAAACCGGGATGCCGGCCGGAGCCACGATCGAGCTGAGTCCGAGCACGCTGAGGATGTTGAAGATGTTGCTGCCCACCACGTTGCCCACGGCGATGTCGCGCTCGCCCTTCACGGCGGCCATCACCGAGGCGGCCACTTCGGGCAACGAGGTGCCGGCGGCGACGATGGTCAGGCCGATCACCAGTTCGCTGACGCCCCACGAGCGGGCGATGGTCACCGCGGCGTCCACCAGCAGCTTCGAACCGCCGACCAGCGCCACGAGACCGATGAGCACCAGCCCGATGTTCGCGATCCAGTTCTTCGCATCACCCTTCGCGCCGACCATCTCGTCGTATTCGGTTTTCACTTCGGCACTCGTTTCCTTGCGGCTCTGCACGATGAGAAACACGGTGTAGGCGATGATCCCGGCAAACAGCACGATGCCGTCCACACGGCCGATCATCCCGTCCATGCCCAACAGAAACACGAGAACCGAAACGCCGATCATCACCGGCACATCAAAGCGAACAAGCTGCTGTGCGACGACCAGCGGCACAATGATCGCCGAGAGGCCGAGGATGAACAGCACGTTGAAGATGTTGCTGCCCACCACGTTGCCGAGTGCCAGATCCGCCTGTCCCTTGAAGGCCGACATCACGCTCACCGAAAACTCCGGCGAACTGGTGCCGAAGGCCACCACCGTGAGGCCCACGACCAGCGGCGTGATGCCCGCGGCGGTGGCGATGCGCGCGGCTCCGCGCACGAGAAACTCGGCGCCACCGAGCAGCAGCAGGAGACCGACGATAAGGAACAGGATGGTGGTGATTGTCATGGCGGGTGCGGAGGCGGAGGTTCAGCCCCGGTCCGTGCTCTTTCCAAGAGGAAAGTTCCGGGATCTTTCCAATTCCCACCGTCCCCTTGCGCCGCGGCGGAATCCGGATAGACTCGCAGCGCATGGCTTGCTGCTCCCAACACCGTTGTTCGATCCGCCGGAGGATGTCCGGCAGCTCGGGGGAAACCCGCAACCGCAGTCCCGAAACCCTCGCCGAAACCGCCGCCCGGTTCCGCCTTTCCACCGGTGAGACCCTGCTGGATGCCTCCGGAAACCAGCCGCTGGCCCTCGTATTCCTCCGCCACTTCGGCTGCACCTTCACCCGACAGATCCTGCGCGGACTCGAAGATCTCAAGCACGCCGCCGACGAACGCGGTGCCCGTCTCGTGCTCGTCCACATGCTCAAGGACGGCGCGGAATACCGCTATCTGCCTGCGGCGGATGAGGTGGCCCGCCTCGGCGATCCGCGCTGCGAACTCTACCGTGCCTTCGGCCTCGGCAAAGGCGGTTTCCTCGAACTCTTTGGCCCGAAGGTGCTTTGGCTCGCCGTTCTCGCGATTTTCAAAGGCTGCGGCGTCGGCTACCTCGCCGGCGATGGCAGGCAAATGCCGGGCGCGTTTCTCTTCCACCACGGCGAGGTGCTTGCGGCCCAGCGCGCCCGTTCAGCCTCCGACCTGCCGGACCTTCCCGGGTTGTTTTCCTCTCCCGCCACCCCAGAAGCCACTTGAACTCCGGGTTTCTCCGCGCCGCCGCCATCCTGCTGGCACTCGTCTGCTCCTCCTGCCTCGAATGCCGTGAGGAATTCTGGCTCGAGGCCGATGGCAGTGGCAGGGCGGAAATTCGCGCCTCCGTCCCGGCCTCCGTGCTCGCCATGCAGGGCGGCGAGGCAAAGGTCGGCAAACTTCTCGCTGAGTTTCTCCGCGACACGCCGGAGATCCGTGGTTCGACCTATCAGATCCGGCGCGAGGGCGACCGCGCCGCCATCGACTTGGACCTCACCTTCACCTCGGCCCTCGATCTGGCGGAGGTCACCAAGGGCCCTTCGGCCAAAGCGCTGCCCGAGGCGGCCACCCATCTCGCCGGTGAAATCGAGACCCGCTTCCGCGGCCGCACGCTGGAACTCGAGCGCAGCGTCGCTCCCGGCAAGGCGCTCCCGGGTTCCGCTTTCCTGCCCGCCTCGACCTTCGAGGGACGACGCCTCGTTTCCATCGTCCACCTGCCCGAACCCGCCTTCGATCACAACGCCACCCGCGTCGGAAACGGCGGACGCACCCTGATCTGGGACGTTCCGGTGGCCGAGGCGATGAGGAAACCCATGGTTTCCCGATTCAAGATGAAAGTCCCCGTGCCGTGGGGACTCGTTGCCGGCATCGGCATCCCGGTTTGCCTGCTCGCCGCGTGGGGTTTCGCCCGATGGAGAAACGCGAGGCAACGCCGCGCCGCAGGCGTCTGAGCCGAGGCATTCGATGGATCATCCCCTCGACAGGCGGCGTGGCCCGTGCCATGTTAGACGCGTAACGGAACCGTTGGAAGCCGATCATGTCCGTCGAGTTCAAAGACTATTACGCCATTCTCGGTGTGCCGCGTGACGCGACGCAGGATGATATCAAGAAGGCCTTCCGCAAACTCGCCCGCAAGCATCATCCCGATGTCGCCTCGGACAAGAAAACGGCTGAGGCGAAATTCAAGGAAATCAACGAGGCCAACGAAGTGCTCGGCGATCCCGAAAAGCGCCGCAAATACGACCAACTCGGCATGGAATGGCAAAGCGGCGGGGCAGGCGCAGCCCATTCCGCCGGACCGCAGGGCCATGAATTCAACTTCGGCGGCACCGGCTTCAGCGACTTCTTCGAACAATACTTCAGCGGCGCGAGCCGTTACGGCTTCCCGGAAGACATGTTCGGTGCCCGCCAACATCCGGAGACGGGTGCCCGCAGGCGTCGTGGCAGCGACATCGAGGGCGACATCCTCGTCACCCTTGAGGAGGCCATGCACGGCTCGGTCAGGCCGGTTTCCCTGCAAATGGCCGATCCCTCATCCGGCCAAACCCACACCCACACCTTCCAGGTCCGCATCCCCGCCGGGGTGACCAACGGCCAGCGCATCCGTGTGCCCGGCCAGGGCGAACCCGGCCCGCACGGCGGCGAAGCCGGCGACCTCTATCTGCGCGTCCGCCATGCCGCCCACCCGGATTTCAGCACCCACGGCGCGGACGTTCATCACGAACTCGAAATCGCCCCATGGGAGGCGGTGCTCGGTGCGGACATCGAGGTTCCCACACTCGACGGCACGGTGAAACTCCGCATCCCGCCCGGCAGTACCAACGGCCAGCACCTGCGCGTGCGGGGCAGGGGACTGCCCAAGGGCAAATCCGGCGGTCGCGGCGATTTCCACGCCATCCTCTCGATCCAGATCCCGGAACAACTCCATCCCGACGAGCGCGCCGCATGGGAAAACCTCCGCGCCGTTTCCCGTTTCAACCCGCGAACCCGCCGCACCCCATGAACGATAACGGCGAACCGACTTACACGCTGCAAGTCACCGCCCGCCTCACCGGGCTCAACGAGGACACGATCCTGTTCTATCAGGAACAGGGTTTCGTCCGCTGCGCCGGTAGCGGCCACTATGACGACGATGCCCTGCGCACCCTGCGCCGCATCGAACACCTGCGCGAGACCTGCGGCGTCAACGACGAAGGCGTGAAACTCATCCTCCGCTTGATGGACGAACTGGAACGCCTGCGGATGACGGAGCGTTGAAACGCGGGGCCAAAAGGCCCGGAGGTCGATCCCGGCGACATTGATCATGGCCGCGGACTGCTCCCAATGGAGTAGCGAAACCGGACGACAAGCCGCGTATTCTGAGGCAGCCTTGCTTCTCACCATGCGCATCAACGGTTTGCTGATCCTCTGTCTTCTCTTTGTTCTTCCTTTCTCGCGTAGTGCCGGGACATCGACCGTCGAGATCACCGTCAAGGCCCCGTTCGAGATGCCGGCCATCAAGGTGCCGGTGTTTCCGAAACGCAACTTCGTCGTGACCGACTTCGGAGCGCGTGAGGATTCCGATATCTCCTCCGCCATCCATCAGGCCATCGCCGCCTGCCATAAGGCCGGCGGCGGGCGGGTGGTGATTCCCAAGGGGAAATGGAAAACCGGCAGGGTCCACCTGCAAAGCCATGTGAACCTTCACCTGGAAAAGGACGCGCGGCTCACGTTCAGCGACCAACCGTCGGACTATCTTCCCGCCGTGCGTTCAAGCTGGGAGGGCTTCGAATGTTTCAACTACTCTCCGCTCGTGTACGCCTTCGAATGCGAGAACGTCGCCATCACCGGCGACGGCACGCTGGAGGCGGAGATGGGCACATGGAAGACATGGATGTCCCGTCCGCCCGCACACCTGGAGGCGCTGAAGAAGCTCTACACCATGGCATCGGCCAATGTGCCCGTCGAACAACGACAGATGGCGGAAGGCGAGAACAACCTGCGCCCGCAGTTCATCCAGTTCAACCGCTGTCGCAATGTGCTCATCGAGGGCGTCCGCATCCGCAACAGCCCGTTCTGGACGATTCACCTGCTGCTTTGCGATTCGGTCGCCGTGCGCGGCATCGACGTGTATGCCCACGGTCACAACAACGATGGCATCGATCCGGAAAACACCCGCAATCTGTTGGTCGAAAACTGCCGCTTCGATCAGGGCGACGACGCCATCGCCATCAAGTCCGGCAGCAACCACGACGGCTGGCGGCTGGCCAAGCCGACCGAAAACGTCGTCATCCGCCATTGCACCGTCGTCGCCGGGCACCAGCTCGTCGCCATCGGCAGCGAGCTGTCCGCGGGCATCCGCAACGTGTATGTCCACGATTGCCGCTTCGTGCCCGGCTATAAGCCTCAGAACCTCCTTTTCATCAAAACCAACCACCGCCGCGGCGGATTCGTCGAGAACATCCACATGGAAAACATCGTCGCGGACGCCACCCGCCACAGCGTGCTCGGAATCGAGACCGATGTGCTCTATCAGTGGAGGAACCTCGTTCCCACCTACGAGGAGCGCATCACGAGAATCCGCGGCATCCATGTCCGGAACGTCAAGCTCGCCACGACCGGCCGCGAACCGTTCCGTATCCTCGGCGACAAGCGCGAGCCGGTGAGGGACGTGGTTCTCGAAAACATCACCGTCGGCAAGGCGCAAGGAGCCGCAAACCTCTATCGCCATGCCGAAGGCATCCGCGAAAACGGCATCGGGATCGGCGAGATCATCCGCTCCGGAGGGAAGTGATCCCGTTGCCGTGTTACCCGCTTGGGGTAATTCCCCGTTTGCGATCCGGCTTCTAATTTGGCCCCCGAAGCGACTGAAAACGCTTCCAATACCCATGAAAAGAAAACCCCTTGTTCTTCTTGTTGCCCTCGCGGCCGCCCCCGCGCTTCACGGCCAGGTCACGGGCACCTGGTCCGCCACACCCGCTGATGGCAATTGGTCGAACGCCGCGAACTGGGACTCCGTGCCAGGAGCGACGTCCGGCACGGCCAATGCCGACAGCGCCATCTTCAATTCCTCCTCGGTCACCACCATCGTCGTGGACTCCGGGCGCAACGTGCGCAACATCACCTTCGGAGGTGCCTCCACATTCACTCTCAGCGGATCGACCTTGCTGCTCTCCAGCGGGGGCAAGATCCTTTCCAACGGCTCGGCCGTGGACCAGCGCATCTCCGCCGCACTTCAGATCCAGGGCGGCTCGGGCGGAACCTACACGATTGAAACCAATACGCCCGGCACCAACCGCGAGATCCAGCTTTCAGGCTTGATCACCGGCACCGCGACCGCCGGAGGCACGACAACTCTCACCCTCGCAGGCAGCAGCACGGGCATCAACGAGATCATGTCAACCGGCGGCATCGGCGATGGTTCGGCCGGAGGAAACCTTGCCTTGGTCAAGGAGGGCGGCAGCCTCTGGGTTTTCGGCGGCAACAACTCCTATTCGGGCGGGACCACCATCAAAGGCGGGACCCTGCGGCTTTCCGGCTCGGGAAACACCAGCACCCGAATCGGTGCCGGAACGCTCACACTCGACGGAGCGGGCGCCACGCTCCGGCTCCAATCAACGACCGCTACCACGGTCAACAACGCCGTGGTCGTGGGACCGGCAGGCGGAACCATCTCCAACAGAACCAACAATTTCTTCAATCCCTCGTCCATTTCCGGCACCGGCACCCTCACCCTTACCGGTGACACGGGTCTCCTGATGACCACCACCGACATGAAGAACTTCGGAGGAACCGTCAGGGTGCTGGGTGGGACCAACTTCTCTTTGCGTCTTGGCACCGGTTTCGTGGACAACTCGCTCCAGAATGCGGTGGTCCAGCTGGAATCCGGCACCAGCCTCATTCGCCAGAACGGCACATCGAACACCATTACCGCCGACATCGGAACGCTGTCAGGTGTCGCCGGATCCACCCTTGGCGGAAGCGCCGCTGGATCGGGCACCTTCGTGTATCGCGTCGGTGGCCGCAACGAGAACTCGGAGTTCGCCGGAGTCATCGCCAACGGCGGCACCGCGACCAGTCTCACCAAGGTGGGATCGGGCAAGCTCACGCTTTCCAACGCCAACACCTACACTGGCGCCACCATCGTCTCTGCGGGCACGCTGCTGGTCACCGGTTCGCTCGGAGCCACCAATGTCACGGTGGGCGTTGACGGAACCATCGGCGGAAACGGCAATCTCGCCGGTGATCTGCTGATCGAAGCCGGTGGCAGCCTCGATCTAACAGGTGCGACGCTCGGGCTCACCAGCACCGGCATTCTCACGGTCGATTCCGGCAAGACGATCACACTGAACGATTTCTCCTTCGCCGACATCGTCGGTTGGAATGCCGCGAGCGCTGCGGATGGCATTTACACGCTGATCAATGGCGGACTGGATGTGATCCTCGGTGGATCGACGCCCACCATTTCCTCGCCGTTCGCACTCTCCGGATCGAAGTATGGCTACTTCCAGGAAGGAAGCCTGCAAGCGGTGATTTACACCATTCCGGAACCCGGCGCGGCGCTGTTGGGCGGACTCGGGATGCTCGCCCTGCTCCGCCGCCGCAACCGGCGCTGACGTGACTCAAGGCGCCTTCGCCGGGGCTTCCTTCGCCCGGCGGATGCGTTCTATGAAATCCTGATCCGCCTGGCTCAGCCGCGACAAGGGGACTTCCACCGGCTTCTTGCCCACCAACAGCCGCACCTTGTCGCCGCGGACGACGGTCGGGTGTTTGGGTGGTTCCGGCACTGCCGGCGGCGTGGCTCCTTCGGCGGCCTCCGCCACCAGATCCTCGAAGGCGAGCAGCTTGGCTTCGAGCGGTTTGCCATCGCTGCTGGTCCAGGTCCGGCTTTCGGAGAGCACGATGTGGGTGGTGTATCGCACCTTCGGCGGAGCCTTTGGCACCACCTCGATCCCACCCTGTCCGCCGCCGTCAATGGCGCGGGGTTTGATGTTCACTCCTGGCGGCGGTGGGACGTCGCGTTGGGCAAGGGCACCGGTGGCGAACAGTCCGAGCAACATGAAACAGGCGGGCGTCGTGGCATTCATTGCTCCACCGATACGCCGGATTGGTGGCGGCGGAAAGCGCGAAACCTGTGGCGCGGCGCGTGACCGTGGTGTAGCGGATGGGCATGTCCGACCACCTGATGTTTTCCACCGCACTGATTACCGGCGCTTCCTCGGGCCTTGGCGAGGAGTATGCCATCCAGCTCGCGCTGCGCAGCAAGCACCTCGTGCTCACCGCGCGCCGCGAGGATTTGCTGCGGGGGCTTGCCGACCGCATCCGCAACGCCCATCCGCGCGTCGAAGTCACCGTCATCGCCGCGGATCTGGTCCTTCCCGAAGAGCGGCTGCGACTGGTCGAGGAACTGATCCACCGTTCGCTGGTGCCCGATCTCCTTGTCAACAACGCCGGCATGGGCGACTACGGTGAGTTCGCTTCGGCCGATTGGGGCAAGCTGGAATCCATGATCCGCCTCAACATGGAGGCCCTCACCCATCTCACCCACGCCCTGCTCCCCGGCATGATCCGGCAGGGCAGGGGAGCGGTGATGAACGTCTCGTCGCTCGCCAGTCTGTTGCCGATTCCCGACTTCGCCGTTTACGCCGCCACCAAGGCCTACGTGACGAGTTTTTCGGAAGCCCTGCGCATCGAACTCCGGGACCACGGCATCCCCGTCCTCGCGGTCTGCCCGGGCCCGGTCCACACCGGATTCGGCGAGGTGGCGCGGCGTTCGCCGGACTCGAAACTACCCGTCGCCGAGGCATTCTGCGTGCCGAAGGAACAGGTCGTCGCCGAGTCGCTGATGGCGCTGGACCGCAATCGCGCGCGGGTGTTCCCCTCGCTCAAGGTCGCCGCCGCCGCGTTGGTCATTTCCGCGCTTCCCATCGTGCTCCTACGCCTCGCCATGGCCAATCGCCCGCGCCGCTCGTGAGGATTTTTCCTCTGCGGGGTTGTCGCCACGGGCGGGCCGCCTAAGCTCCGCCTCGCAGCGAAGGCCGTGTCCATCATCCCCAAGGAAAACATCGAGCAGGTTCTCAGCGCGACGGACATCGTCGATCTGATCAACTCCTATGTGCCCCTGAAGCGCGCGGGTTCCCAGTTCCGCGCGAACTGCCCGTTTCACAACGAGAAGTCACCTTCGTTTTATGTCAATCCGGCGCGGCAGAGCTTCAAGTGCTTCGGCTGCGGAAAAGGCGGCGATGCGATCACCTTCGTCCGCGATTATGAAAACCTTCCGTTCATGGAAGCGGTCCGCAAGCTCGCGCAACGCTCCGGCATTCCAATCCGCGAGGAGGAAAACGACCCCGAGGCCGATCGCAGCCGCCGCAGCCGCGGGCGCCTGCTCGATCTGCATCGCGAGGCCGCGGATTTCATGCACTCGTTGCTGCTGAAATCTCCCGATGCCGCCCATGCCCGCGATTATCTAAAGTCCCGCGGCTTCGGTCGCGAGATGGCCGTGAACTGGACCGTCGGCTGGATGCCGGAAAAACCCCAGGTGTTCCTCGATTGGGCGAAGTCGAAATCCTTCACCGGCCGCGAACTGGTGGACTCGGGAATCTGTTATCTCCGCGAGGAGGGAAATCCGCGCTCCGGCATCCGCGTCCGTTTCCGCGACCGCCTGATGTTTCCCATCCGCAACGAAGTGGGCGACGTCATCGCCTTCTCCGGCCGCCAACTCCGCGAGGACCCTAACAGCGGGAAATATGTCAACTCGCCCGAAACCTCGCTTTTCATCAAGTCCCGCGTGCTGTTCGCGCTCGACCGCGCGAAGAAGGCGATCCTGAAGGAAAAGGCCGCGCTGCTCTGCGAGGGACAGATCGACGTGATCGCGTGCCATGAGCGGGGCATTGAACACGCCATTGCCACCCAAGGGACTTCACTCACGCGCGAACACGCGAAACTGCTGCGCCGCTACAGCCAGAATGTCATCCTCTGCTACGATGCGGACAAGGCCGGCATCGCCGCGTCGGACCGCGCGTTCCGCGAACTGGTTCAGGAAGGGCTCTCGGTGCGCGTGGCGACCATGCCCGCCGGTGACGACCCGGACAGCTACATGAAGGCACATGGTCCGGAGTCCTTCCGCGAGTTGCTCGGCGGCGCGCGGGATTTCTTCGATTTCAAACTGGAGTTCGCCAAGTCCACCGGCGCGCTCGATACCGCCGCCGGCCGCGCGGCGGCGCTGACCGACTGCGCCTCCGCGCTGATGCTGATGAGTGATTTCGCCGCGCGCGAGAACCAGATCAACGTTGTTGCCACCCACCTCCAGACTTCCGCGAACGCGCTGCGCGAGGCGATCGCGAAACTCAAGTTGCGCCCGCAGCGTGCCGCGAGGGAAACCGTGGCTTCGGAGAGCGAAGAGACCGCGCCCGCCGAGCCCACGCCGCTTCACCGCATCGTCGCTTTCCTCTGCCATCTCGCGCTGGGTTCCGCCGCAGCGCAACACCTGCTGGGCGAGCAATTTGAGACGCTGCACGAGGCCTCCCGCTGGCTCGAAGGGATACCCTTGTTGGAAACCATCCTGTCGGCGCAGCCCGATCCGGAATCACCGGCGGCCGTCAACGCCTTCCTCGGCACACTGCCGGAATGCGACCGCCTCGCGCTGCTGCGTGACGCGGTGATCGAGGGCGCGCCCGTCGATGGCATGCAGGCCGCCGAGCACGCGTTGTCGCTGCTTTCCGGCGTGGTGCTACAGCGACGCGACGCGGCGGTGAAAGCGGCCCTCAAGGAGCCCGGCTTGTCCAATGAGCGGATGTTCGAGCTGTTGGAGGAGGCAAAGGAAATCAAGAACCTGCTTCGCGGGATCGACCAGCGCAGCCATTTTGACGACGAGCTTCCCAAGTCCACCTACAAACCCAAGGAGCCCGAGTGGAAAAAACGCTGGCGGGATCGCAACTGAGCGAGGTGCTCGACCATTCCCACAGTACGGATCACGGACGTCCGTCCTTCGCCACCGGCTTGCCATCGACGAGCGCCTTAGCCTGGCGGGCGTAGCGTTGGCCTAACAGTTTGTATCCCTCCGGGGTGTAGTGCAGGTCGTTCACGGTTTTCCCGTCACGGGTCTTATCGTTGAGGTCATCGCAATCGACCCATGCGCCGTGGGAGTCGGTTTCAGCAACGGTCACCTGGGCTTTTCTCACCGCCTGCCATGCGGCGTCGTCCGGCTTGCCGAAGTCGCAGATGCGGCCGATCACCACCTTCATGTCGGGGCGCTTGAGGTCACGCCGCAGGTTGGAGACGAGTTGTTTCAACGAGTCGGCGTAGGCGGCGTCGAGCTTGTGCCGGGCGTCGTTTTCCCCCTGCATCCAGCAGAAGGTGATGGACGCGGGGTCCGGATGTTTCTCCATCAGCGGCTTCATTTGCGCGAGGATCTGCTGATAGAACGGCTGGCCGGTCTGCTTGCTCTTGCCGCGTGCCGCCGCCGGATCGATGCCGTGTTTCCCCGCGATCTCATCCCACTCCGCCACCCAGTCGCGGATGGGCATGCCGCCTTTCGCCACCTTGATGAAGGCGACCTCGGCATCCGCAAACAGGGTTTTCGCTTCGGGAAGAAAACCGGCCTCGGGTTTCATCCCGGCCATGTTGGATTGGCCGGAGAGGATGAAGAGGTGGACGGGCTTCTCCGCAGCGGGTGCGGAAAGCATGGCGGCAAGAAAAACGGCGGCGAGGCGTGGCAGTTGCATGGCGGAGGGGTTTACCGCCGAACAATGGATTTCCTGTCAATGCATGCGTTCGCCGCTACCGAGCGAAGCGGACCTTGTGGGTTTTTCCCGCGGGGCCGGATTGCGAGAGCATCGTCCGGCCATCGCTGGTGATGGTGACTTTCTGAAGATTCCCATCGCGTTCCACCACGATGTCCCACGTTTTGCCGAAAGCCTTCACCTCGCGCAAGGCCATGCGCGGCCAGTCCTTTGGCAACCATGGCGTGCACTCGAAGGAATCCATTCCGGTGGGAACGATGCCGAACATGCCTTCCGTGAAAACGCGGGGATAGAGCGAACCGGGGCAGAGCATGTCGATGGCGTCCTCGTCCGGATACGGGCCACGCCCGCCGAAGATCTGCGCTTTGACGACGCGTTGGGTCAGGTCGAGCGCCTGTTCGGTGCGTCCGGCTTTGAACAGGACGCGCAGCGCGTAGTAGGTTTCCCGGCCCCACTCGGTCTCGCGGCGATCGGAGGCGGCGAGGATGTCACCTCCCTGCATGCGGTTCGGCCAGAGTTTGTCGGAAACCATCGCATCAAGCGTGGCATCCTGCCGCTCGGTGATGTCCATGGCGAGTGGCAAAAGGATCCATCCACGCAGCACGGTGTTTTCCTTGTAGTAGCGGTAGGTTTGGAAACCTTCGACCTCTGCGCCGAAGAACGATTCGATGGACTTGCGGAGTTGTTCCGCGCGTTGATCGAATTCCGCGGCCTCCACCTTGCCGAGGGAACGCGCGAGATGGGCGGCAAGCCGATAGCCGCCGTAAGCAAGGGAAGAGGTGCTCAGATTCGCATCGCCGGTCGGATATCGGCCTTCCATTTCATCGGTTTTCGAGGCGACGATGCCGTCTTTGCGCGTGTTCCGTTTCACCGATTCCGCACTGAACAGGATCAACGGCCACATTTCCTCGGCCGCGCCGCGGTCGCCTTGGAAAAGCAGGAACTTCGCCAGGCCATAAAGCACCATCGCGTCGTCGCCGCGCCAGCGTTGCGTGAGTTTCAGCGCCGCGTGTTCGAAGGATCCGGGAAAGGGATCGATGCCGTGCTCGCGGCAATGATCGAGCCAGATGCGATACATGTTCATGCTCGCTTCGTTCAACCCGGCATCGCCGAAGAATGGGAACAGCGGACTGGAATACTCCACCGGATCGTTGGCCCAGACGCCGGGTGAATACGTAAGGCTGCCGTTGTGGGTAATCACGCCCTTGTAGGTTTCGATCGGGGTTTCCAGCACGTGGAACTTCTGCAGGGCGTAGGCGGCGTTCAGATCGGGATCCGGAGTTTCCAAACGGCCGGAGCCGGTCCATGCGGCATCGACCACCGCCTGACGGGCGGCGCGCTCGGCCGCCGGGTCGATGGTCAGATCGGGTTCGTTCACGAGCCGCGCGTGGGTGCTGGTGTGGAAGGAAATCGAATCACCGGGCGCGACATCGACGCCTTGGATCGGTTGCGATTGCCACACCATGACGACGGCATCGCCTTCACGCTTTTCGATGCGGCCGGGTCTCGCCGACACGCTCGTTGGCTTGTCGCCGATGTTGTGCAAGCGCCAGTCTTCGACGACCAGCGCCCGGGTCATCGACGGATAGATGGTCCGGGTGATCGCCAAACCGTCGGTTGCCGGATAGGTCAGCGTCAGGATGCCATTGAACTCCGCCTTGGCAGGCAGAGGGTCATCCAAAGGCTTGCCGTCGATTGCGATCTTGGGTGTTAGATCCGTTGGATGCTCGAAGATCGCCTTTCCCTTGTCCACGCGACCGGCCGGCACATTGAAGAAGCGGGTTTTCGGCAGAAGGCCTTTGATTTCGTCCGCCTGGACCTGCATCACCACCTTGCGTCCCTGCATGCAGAGGACCACCGGGGTTTCGCTGGTTTTGAAGTAGTGGGTGATGGAGCCGGGTTTCTCGCGAAGCCAGAAATCCTTGGCGATGGTCGGACTGGTCAGACAAACCATCGCCGAAAGCGTAAGCGGTGTGAATTTCATGGTAAGTGTTTCCTCAATCCTGCATCAGCGCCGATCTTCCGCCGTCGATGAGGATGGAGTTTCCGGTCATGAAACCGCTGAGCGGCGAGGCGAGGAACGCGCACAGGTTTCCGACTTCCTCGGGCGTGCCGATGCGTCCCGCCGGATGGCGCTTGTTCGTCAGTTCCCGTTCGGCCGAAGGATCGGGAAACGAGTCGAACCATTTCTGGTTGCCCGGCGTGTCGATGAATCCGGGAGCCACTCCGACGACGCGGATCGCCGGCCCCCACTCGATGGCGAGAGCCTGGACCATGCCGGTCAGGCCGCTCTTGGCGACATTGTAGGGGAAACATCCGGGAATGGTGCGGTAAGCGTGGTTCGAACCCATCACGATGAAAACGCCCGGCCTTGCCAGTTCCAGATGAGGTTTCGCCGCCTTGGCCAGACGCCAGTGGGAGGCGAGATTGAGGTTCATGCAATCCTGCCATTCCTGCTCGCTGGTGGAGGCCGCGCCATGAAAGGCATTCCGCCCGGCGTTCGAAACGACAATGTGCAAGCCACCGAACGCAGCGATGCTCTCGTTCACAAGACGAGCGGGCGTATCCGGATCGCGGAGATCGCCGGAGAGATAACAGGCCCGCACGCCATGGCGTTCGATGGTTTCGCGAAACGCGATCGCGCGCGGATGATCGGATGAAACGCTGCCGGTGCCGATGATGTCACATCCGGCCCTCGCAAGCACTTCGGCGACACCCGCGCCCACGCCGTCACTGGCTCCGGTGACGAGCGCGCGCTTTCCAGTGAGATCGATGGGCAACATGGCGGTCAGACGTAGAAGTTTTCCTTCGCTCCCATCTCGCGGATGCCGGGGTGGGCTTCCATGGCTTCCTCGACGAGATCGACGCCGAGACCGGGCCGTTCGCTGAGGTGGAATTTCCCGTTGCGCACGTCGAACGGGTGGTCGATGACCTCGTCCCGCCACGGCACGTCGTTGAACATGAATTCGCAGCGGAAGAAGTTCGGGATCGAGGCGCAGACATGCGCGCTGGCGAGCGTGGAGAGCGGGCCGTTCGGGTTGTGCGGCGCGACCAACACGTTGTAGGCCTCCGCCATGGTGGCGATGCGTTTCATCTCAGACGGACCGCCGCAACGCGTGATGTCCGGCATGACGATGTCGCAGATGTGGTTTTCAAACACCGGCCGGAAATTGTGGCGCGTGTAATGCCGTTCGCCGACGCAGATGGACACGTTGCCCGGCAGTCGCTCGCGCAGGGCGCGAAGCGTGGCCGCGTTTTCAGGTCCGGCGGGCTCCTCATACCAGGTCATGCCCAGCGGGGCGAGGCGCTCCGCCATTTTCACCGCCATCTGGCCGTTCATCATGGCGTGGGTTTCGATCATCATGTCCATCTCCGGTCCCACCGCGTCGCGCACCGCCTTGGTGACTTCATAAGCGCGGTCCTGCATCTCCGGAGTAAGCGCGAGGTTGGTGTTGAGATCGGTGCCGTAGAGGTAGTTGGTGTGGGCGAAGGGATCGAACTTGAGTCCGCCGAAACCCGCCGCCTTCACCTTGGCCGCCTGGCGCGCGTAATCCTCCGGCGTGTGCCCGCCGCCGGTGAACCAGTAGTTCGCATACAGGTCGATCGAGGTCCGGAACGCGCCGCCTAACAATTGATACGCCGGCACACCGAGCACCTTGCCCTTGAGGTCGAGCAGGGCCATGTCCAGACCGCTGATCGCGCACATCGACGCGCCATAGGGTCCGATCCAGTTGAGGTCGCGGTAAAGCTTGGTCCAGATGAAATCCGTGCGCATCGGATCAAGTCCGATCACCCGTTCGCCCACATGTTTCGCGGCGGCCTCGATGATCGGCGAGCCCGGCCAGTTGGTGGCCTCGCCCACGCCGGTGTGTCCGGTGTCGGTGTAAACCTTGAGCAGGGTCCAGTTGTATTTGACGCCCTCGACGAGCCAGACTTTGACTTCGGTGATTTTCATGGGATGAATGGTTTGTTAGATCGATGCCGGAACGGGTGCTTGTCCCCGGGTTCCCGGATTCACGGTGAAGATGCCTCCGGCAAGCGGCTCGGCATCCCTCTGGGCGCGGTCGTTTCCCTCCCATGCGGTGGTGATGAAGAGCTGGTCGAGGTTGTCGCCGCCGAAACAACAGGAGGTAACCTTGCCCACCGGCATCGGAATCCGCTCCAGCGATGATCCGGTGTGTCCGTCGAAACATTCCACCGCGCCGCCGTCCCAAAGTGCCAGCCAGATGTTGCCGTTGAGATCGCAGCACAGACCGTCCGGCACACCTTTGCCAGATGGGATCGAAATCAGCGGCCGACGGTTTCCCATGGTGCCGGAGGCGATGTCATAATCGAACACATCCACCCTGCCGGTCAGCGAGTCCGCGTAATAGAAACGCTTGTGATCGGGCGACCAGTCGAGGCCGTTGGATATGGTGACGCCGCCGAACCGCCGCAGGAGTTGCCGATTGCCGAATTGATAGAACGCGGCGGTGCCCGCATGGGCATCCCGATGCATCGTGCCGACGAGAAAGCGGCCTTGCGGATCACATTTGCCATCATTGAAACGGAGTCGCTCCTGCGGGCCGTCGAGCGTGGTGAGGATTTCCATGCGCCCGGTTTGCCAGTCCATGCGGACGATCTGATGGCGGCGGGCCAACAGCCAGTCGCCCTGGGTGGTGGGCACGGCGGCGCCGAGGAAATCCCCCGTGGCGCGTGTGGAGTTGATGCCCGTGGCGGTGTCTAACCGATTGAGCGTGCCTGCGAGAATGTCCACCCACCACAGCGCGCTGTCATGCCAGACCGGTCCTTCGGCCAGTTCGGCCTTTCCGTCATACAGCAATTCCGGGGCGAGCGATGGCATGACTCAAAGGATGCCGAAAGTGTCCCACGCCTCCTGCGCCCCCATGCCTCCCTTGATGGCTTCGAACACGCGCTTCTCGCCATTCGCCTTTTCCAAGGCCGCTTGGAACACCTCGCGTTCGATGGCGCGCGGCACCACGCAGACACCATCCAGATCGCCGAAGACGATATCGCCGGGCGCGACGCTCACCGCGCCGACCTGGAGCGTGCAGCGGAAATCGATGACCTTGCCGCGCGGCCGTTGGTCCTGGGCATAGCGGCCGTAGGAGAAGGTCGGGAAGTTCTGTTTCAGAATCCCGCGGGTATCGCGTGAGTATCCATTCACCACTGCTCCGGCGGCGCCGCGGTTGGTGGCGGCCATGCTCATCAGTTCGCCCCAAAGCGCGTAGTTGGGAGAGGAACCGGAGCAAATATAAACCTCATTGGCCTTCAGATCATCGAGTGCCCTGAGCATGAGGCCAAACGGTCGGTTCATCAGGTCGTTCGCCCGGCCCGGCCCTTCGCCGCCGGTATCGTCCGCTTCCAGCACCGGCATCGCGCGGCCGATCACCACCATGTCGTCACGCAGCGGCTGAATCGCCGGCGGCAGGAACTGGTTGCGATAGCCCATGATGTCCATCACGTCTCCCACCACCGCGGTGAACAGTTCCCTGCGGGAGATGGCGAACAATTCCTCGTCGGATTTCCACGGCGTTTCCATTTGCTGTGATGATACGCTGAGGCCATGCCGGGACTATCGCTCGCAATCACTCCGATCCGGTGTTCGGGACACGGGCGAATCCACCTTGCCATGCCTTCGTGTGATATGGCAGCGTTCGATCATGGCCCATGAAAATCCTTACGAGGCGCCTCACGTGACCGATGTGATGGCTGAGCCCCCGCAGGCGACGGCCGAACTCGCGAGCCTGGGCGACCGTTTTCTCGGCGCGTTCATTGATGGTCTGATCAACGGTGCTTTCGCCATGATCGTGGCATTCGGACTGATTGGGACCGGTTATCTCAGTACGCTGGCCGAATATGGCAAACTGGGATTCCCCGCCACCTTGGTGCTGACAATCGTCGGTTTCGCCTTCTACATCGCCATCAACTGGAAGTTCCTATCCACCACCGGCCAATCGATCGGCAAGAAGGTGGCGAAGACCAGGATCGTCACCATGGACGGGCGGGTGCCGCCGATGGTCGATCTGGTGGGGAAGCGGTATGCGTTTTTCACGTTTGTCAGTGTGATTCCGGTCGTGGGCGCGGTGATTTCGATCGCCAACATCCTTTTCATCTTCGGTCGCGAGCGGCGTTGTCTGCACGATCTGGTTGCGGGCACGCGGGTGGTCAAGGCGCTGCCTGGCACGTTCTGAGTGGCGAGAATGCGTTTGCGCCGGGCGGGTGGTCCATCCATGTTGCCCGGCATGATCCCCGGCTATGCGGCGGAAATCCATGCGGCGGACGCGTTCGCGCTTTCGATGCTTTGCGTGATCGCCTTGGCGATGGGGACCATCGCGCTGTTGTTCTTCTGCATGAGGCGCGAAGCGGCCAAGCGTGACCCGCACGTGGACGCGTTGTTGGAGGAGGTGGAACGCGACGAGCGGCGGGCCGAGACCGCCGGTGTGGCGCGGGAACCGTGGGAACGGAACCCGGATTGGTGGAAAAACGGATCGGACTGAGGCCCTTCAGCGCAGCGACTGCCTGAAAGTGTCGGTTTCCTTCAGCGAGAGGACGAAGGCGGTGAGCAGGCCGATGGTGCGTTCGATGTCGTCGAGGTGGGCGGTCTCGACCACCGAATGCATGCAGCGCAGTGGCAGCGAGACGAGCGCGGACGGGACGCCCTCGCGGGAGTGGAAGATCTTGTCGGTATCGGTGCCGGTGAAACGGCTGCTGGCCTCGTGTTGCACCGGGATCTTGTTCGATGCGGCGTTGTCCATCAGGCGGCGGACGACCAGCGGGTGGTTGGCGGTGCCGTGGGTGAGGGCCGGTCCGCCGCCAAGTTTGACGCTGCCGTGCTTGGCGGCGTCGAGGCCCGGTGTGTCGGTGGCGTGGGTGACGTCAAGGCAGACGCAGACGTCGGGCTGGAGGCGGTAGGTGGCCATGATCGCGCCGTGTCCGCCGATTTCCTCCTGGATGGCGTTGAGGCAGACGAGGGTGAAGGCGGGTTTCTTGCGCGATGCGGCGACGCGGCGCAGCACCTGGGCGATGATGTAGCCGCCGATGCGGTTATCGAGGGCACGGGAAACGATGCGTTTGTTGGCGAGTTCCATCGGCCCGTCCTGATAGACGGCGGGATGGCCGACGCGGATGCCGAGCTTCGCGACTTCGGCGGCGTTCGAGGCGCCGACATCCACCCACAGGTCGTGAACCGCGGGGGCTTTCTCGGAGCCGAGGTCGTCGCGGCGCAGATGGATGGCGGTGTTGCCGATGATGCCGGGGACGGAGC
>Ga0315903_10002962_pt1 | contig 24148 bp, 22 predicted proteins | sample LakEriMetagenome_7_FD_203524 | JGI IMG/M metagenome (GOLD analysis project Ga0315903, IMG submission 203524) | Freshwater fungal communities from buoy surface, Lake Erie, Ohio, United States - Buoy 2 MA119 | ecosystem: Environmental > Aquatic > Freshwater > Lake | place: USA: Lake Erie, Ohio... | reverse complement strand
TGCTCACTGCAGCGGCTTATCAGGCACGCGAGGCGATAATTGAAAATCGTTCAGTAGCCGAGAGCGGTTTATCAGGTGCTCTTGGTCTGTTGCTGGCAGATGGACAAAGCAGTGCCAGACCTGCCGAAGTTGTTCTTCTCCGCGAACTATCTGAATTAACTGACAAAATTAGAATTGCTATTGCACTTCACGTAGATGCAGTCACACGTACTCAATTAGTACGCAAGAAGTTCATTTTCCGCACTTTCCGTCTGGCTGGAACAGCTCCGTTGCCTGTTACATATGAGTTTGAATCTGATGTTCTTTAAAAAGCGAAGCGCATTGGTGCTTGCAACTTATTTTGCAGTTTTAGGAACAGCGGGATGTGCATCAATTTCAGAGACGGTTACGCAGTTAATCTCTGATCCCGTACAAACAAATGTTCTTAGCGGACGAGAAGGAGAAAATGGTCCGGTCTTGGTCGTCAAGATTGATGACACACGATACGCGCGACCACAGGTTGGTCTGGAGTACGCAGATGTTGTTTACATTGAACAAGTCGAGGGTGGCTTAACGAGATTGGCAGCAGTATTTTCTTCAAGCATTCCACCTCGAATAGGTCCAGTAAGAAGTGCGCGCATTAGTGATATTGATTTATTCGCACAATATGGTCGAGTTGCATTTGCTTTCAGCGGTGCCCAGAAAAAGTTACTTCCAGCTATTGCAGGTGCAAATTGGTCAGATGTAGGGGCAATGCGAAGAGGCCCAGCATTTTATGAAAATGACCTAAACCGAAACCAACCCTTTGCAATGATTCTCAATGCCCAAGCACTCATGGCAAATGAAGTTAGCAAGGGTACGGTTATTGATTCCGCGAAAAATGTTGGATGGACTTTTTCGAAGAAGTTAGAAAACCAGGGTTTTGAAATCTCTGATGTGACAGTGCAGTGGCCTGCGCAGAATTATTCGGCTGTATGGGATCCGGCAAGCATGCGCTGGTTGTTAAGTGTTAACTCAGTGCCTGATTTATCTGAAGCCGGTGAAAATCTTGGTCCAACAACATTTGTAATTCAACTAGTTTCAATAACTCCATCTGAATACGGAGATAAGTTCGGGGGAAATACTCCGTTTTCGCAAACAGTTGGAAGTGGTAAAGGGTACGTATTGCGTGATTCAACTGTGATAGCGGCAACATGGAATCGAGCAGATCCTCAATCTCCAACAACGTGGATTGATGAAACAGGGGCGGAAGTTAAGTTCGCACCGGGACAAGTGTGGGTAGCTTTAACGGATAAAGAGCCAGTTTTTACGCGCAAAGTAGCGAGCGCGCCATCTCCAACTTCAAAGTAGTATTAGCCACCTATTCACACAGGGAGTTGCAATGGCACAGGAAAGTGGAACATCTCGCGTAAAGCGCGGAATGGCAGAAATGCTTAAGGGCGGCGTCATCATGGACGTAGTCAATGTTGAGCAAGCAAAAATTGCCGAAGATGCTGGTGCTGTTGCTGTTATGGCACTTGAAAGAGTTCCTGCTGATATTCGCGCACAAGGTGGCGTAGCACGTATGTCAGATCCTGACATGATCGCAGCAATTCAAGCCGCGGTTTCTATTCCGGTTATGGCCAAGGCGCGCATTGGACACTTCGTTGAAGCACAAATTCTTCAAAGCTTAGGCGTGGATTACATCGATGAGTCAGAAGTTTTGACACCAACTGATTACACCAATCACATCAACAAATGGGATTTCACTGTTCCTTTTGTTTGCGGTGCAACTAATTTAGGTGAAGCTCTTCGTCGCATTAATGAAGGTGCGGCCATGATTCGCTCAAAGGGTGAAGCGGGCACAGGAGATGTTTCAAATGCAATGACACATATGCGCCAAATTGGCGGGGAAATACGTCGCCTTACTTCTATGCGCGAAGATGAACTTTATGTAGCAGCTAAAGAGATGCAGGCTCCTTATGACTTGGTCAAAGAAGTTGCGGCAAATGGAAAACTTCCAGTGGTTCTATTTACTGCTGGCGGTATTGCAACTCCAGCCGATGCAGCACTCATGATGCAGATGGGCGCAGATGGCGTCTTTATTGGTTCTGGAATCTTTAAGTCCGGAGACCCAAAGCGCCGTGCATCAGCATGTGTAAAAGCAACTACGTTCTTTAACGATCCAAAAGTTGTTGGCGATGCATCTCGTGGGCTTGGCGAAGCCATGGTTGGCATTAACGTTGCTGATTTGCCTGCTCCACATCGACTCTCTGAACGCGGCTGGTAACAAAGAACTTGCGTGTTGGCGTTCTGGCTTTACAAGGAGATTTTCGGGAGCATATTAACGCGCTAACTCATTGTCAGGTAGAAGCGGAAGAAGTTCGTAGAGTTAGTGAACTGGAAAAGATTGATGCTCTGATTATTCCAGGGGGCGAATCAACCACAATTGCTTCCCTAGCAAAAACATTTGAAATATTTGAACCAATCAAAAAACGCATTGCATCAGGTATGCCTACTTACGGTTCTTGCGCCGGAATGATTATGTTGGCAGATCACATAGTTGCGGCCAAAGATGGACAAGAAACTTTTGGAGGAATTGATATCACCGTTCGTCGCAATGCTTTTGGCCGCCAGGTTGATTCTTTTGAAAGTGACATTTTGGCCCCTGCTATTTCTGGTTCGCCTATACGCGCAGTGTTTATTCGAGCACCTTGGGTTGAAAAAGTTGGAAAGAACGTTGAGGTTCTAGCTAGTTACGAAGGAAGCGATGGCGTCGCCCACGCTGTTGCTGTACGTCAAGATCATTTGTTGGCCACGGCATTTCATCCTGAAATAACCGATGATTACAGCGTGCATCGTTATTTTCTGGAGAAAGTCTGCAAGTAGGGGCTTACCTAACTTACGATAAAGTAAGGCATTCGTTATTTGAACTATCAGGTGAGGTGTTAAATGTCCGGCCATTCCAAGTGGGCGACAACAAAGCATAAGAAGGCTGTCATCGATAGCCGTCGTGCTAAAAACTTTGCAAAGCTGATCAAAGCAATCGAGGTTGCCTCGCGCAATGGTGGTCCTGATATGGATGGCAACCCAACGCTCTTTGATGCAGTAGCAAAAGCAAAAAAGAATTCCATGCCAGCTGACAACATAGAACGAGCGATTAAACGCGGTGCTGGTCTTGAATCTGGCGGTGCAAATTGGGAAACAATTATGTATGAGGGTTATGGCCCATCAGGTGTTGCAATCATGATTGAGTGTTTATCAGATAACAGAAACCGCGCTGCGTCAGAAGTTCGCGTTGCAGTAACTCGCAACGGCGGTTCAATGGCAGATCCTGGCTCAGTTTCATACCTATTTCACCGCAAAGGTTTAATTACTGTCAGCAAAGCATCGGGTGCGACTGAAGAATCTATTCTCGAAGCAGTTCTCGAAGCAGGTGCAGAAGAAGTTAAAGATAATGGCGAATCATTTGAGATTATTTGCGAAGCTAGTGATTTAGTTGCGGCTCGCACAGCGCTACAAAATTCAGGCATTGATTACGAATCTGCTGATTCATCTTTCGTTCCTTCGATGACAATCGATTTGGATGCAGAGTCCGCCACCAAGGTGTTTGAACTAATCGATGCGATAGAAGAGCTCGATGATGTGCAGAATGTATTCAGCAATGCTGATGTGTCAGATGAAGTGATGGCGAGTCTGGCTTAACTTTTCGACCTAACCTCTTAGGCTAGCGCCATGCGAGTTTTGGGCATTGATCCAGGTTTGACCAGATGCGGAGTAGGCATCGTCTCTGGTACGCCCGGTTCTCTTTTGTCACTAGATGGCGTGGGAGTAATCATGACTCCAACAGATTCCGATCTTGATGCTCGTCTGCTGTTACTGCACTCTGAAATAACTCAATGGGTACAGAAATACTCACCAGATGTGATCGCGGTGGAAAGAGTTTTCTCCCAGCACAATGTTCGTACCGTTATGGGAACCGCTCAAGCAGCAGGTATCGCACTCTTGGTTGCAGCGCAAAATAACATTCCGGTTTTTATGCATACTCCAAGTGAAGTCAAAGCCGCGGTTACGGGTTCTGGGCGGGCAAATAAGTCACAAGTTTCGCAAATGGTAAAGAGATTACTGAATCTACAAGAGATTCCAAAGCCCGCAGATAGCGCAGATGCATTAGCGCTAGCTATTTGTCATATTTGGCGAGGCGGCGCAAATTCAAAGATTAAAAACGCAGTGGCAGCTGAGAAGAAGAGATTGGCCGCACTTCGATGATTGCAACGCTAAGTGGAGTTGTTAAGTCACTCTCACCCGATAGAGCAATTATTGAAGTGGGGGGAGTGGGCATGAATGTGCTGATTAATTCTCACACTAGTTCATCACTTGCCTTAGGTGCCCCAGCTCATCTATTTACTTCCCTGGTTGTTCGTGAAGACTCGTTAACTCTGTACGGATTTAGCGATGAAGCATCACGAATTGTCTTTGAATTAGTTCAAACTGTTTCGGGCATTGGTCCTAAAGTGGCGCTCTCGATTTTGGGTGCTTTAACTCCATCGGAACTAGCTCAAGCAGTAAACACCGAGAATATTTCAGTAATTGAAAAGGTGCCGGGTATTGGCAAAAAAGGAGCCCAACGTTTGGTGCTCGAACTTAAATCTAAGTTATCCGACTTTGGTCACGCGGGTCAGCGAATTTCTCACCAACCTGTATGGCGTGAACAATTAGCGAGTGCGCTGATGTCCCTTGGTTTTTCTGCAAAAGATTCTGATGACGCAATCAATTCGGTTTTATCAACAATTTCTCAGGAAGACATTGCTTCAATGGAGTTAGGCGAGTTACTCAAGTTGGCTCTGCAGAGTGGTAAAAAATGACACCAGATGATCGCCTAGTAACTCCAGCGCTTCGAAGTGATGATGGAGCGGCAGAGCATGCACTGCGTCCAAAAACGTTGAGCGATTTTATTGGACAAGATCGGGTTCGCCAGCAAATCGATGTTTTGTTAACTGCTGCCAGAAAACGTGAAAGCGCAGCGGACCACATACTTCTGTCAGGACCTCCGGGGTTAGGCAAGACAACCTTGGCTTTGATTTTGGCGAGTGAAATGAATACTCCGATTCGCGTAACAAGTGGTCCGGCAATTACTCATGCGGGCGATTTGGCTGCGATTCTTTCATCCTTGGTTGAAGGTGAAATTCTCTTCTTAGATGAGATACATAGATTACCAAGACCTGCTGAAGAACTTTTATACCTTGCAATGGAAGATTTCAGAGTAGATGTTGTTGTTGGAAAAGGTCCTGGTGCTACAGCTATTCCCTTACAACTTCCTCGATTTACTCTTGTTGGCGCTACTACGCGCGCAGGATTGCTACCAAGTCCACTGCGTGATCGTTTCGGATTTACTGCGCATCTGGATTTTTACGATGAAAAAGATTTAGCAACAGTCATTAATCGAAGTGCGCAATTACTCGGTTTAAGTATCGATTCAAAAGCTGTTGATGAAGTTGCAGGTCGTTCTCGCGGTACCCCAAGAATTGCAAATAGGTTGTTGAGACGAGTTCGAGATTTTGCACAAGTCCAGGGAAGTAACGCTCTTTCACATGAACATGCAATGTCGGCGCTTCAAATGTATGAAGTTGATGAAAAAGGCTTGGATCGTTTGGATCGCGCAGTCCTAACTGCATTGATCGAGAGATTTAATGGTGGTCCAGTTGGTCTTTCAACGCTAGCAATCGCTGTGGGAGAAGAAACTGAAACCGTCGAATCTGTCGCAGAACCATTCTTGGTCAGAAATGGGTTTATGGCACGAACATCGCGAGGGCGCATTGCTACAGCATTGGGGTGGACTCATATTGGGCGCACTCCGCCTGTAGATTTGGCTGCGACTCCTGGTCTTTTCGACACGCCAGATAATCACGCCTAGACTCTGCACCTATGTCTACAGCGAATAAACCAACTAAAAATGCCACCCGCCCAGGGCGCACACTGCTTATCCTCGGCCTGATCATGGTCGCTCTGCTTGCAACAGTCTTTATAACTGGTGCAACATCAGTTCGACTCGGTCTAGATCTACGTGGTGGCACAAGCGTTACGTTGCAACCACGTATTGCTCCAGGCGATGACGGCAAAGTGACAGCTGAAGCTATCGATCAAGCTGTTTCAATTATTCGCCAGCGCGTTAACTCATTAGGTGTGGCCGAAAGCGAAGTTGCTGCACAAGGCAGCGGAACAAATCGTCAGATTATTATTTCTATTCCTGGAGACACAGGTCGTCGTGTTGTTGAACTTGTTGGACAAACTGCAGAACTTCGCTTTAGACAAGTCTTAGCAACTGCCGCAGGAACACCATCTGCGGTTCCAGTAGATCCAACGGCAACTCCTGCTAACCCAGTGAATGCACAGCTCAATGCAGAGTTTGCAGCACTTGATTGCACCAATCCTGCCAATCTACAAGGAACGGGCAGCGACAACGCTGATGGACCGATAGTTGCTTGTGATCGAAATGGTGGCGCAAAGTACATTCTAGATAAAGCTGAAGTTTTAGGACGTCAAGTCTCTGAAGCTACGGCAGGTATCGATCAACAAGGCGGAAACGCATGGTTTGTTTCTTTAGTGTTTAACGGCGAAGGAACAAAAGCATTTGCAGACATCACGGCCCGCGTTACTTCATTACCTAGCCCGCAAAATCAAGTTGCAATCGTTCTAGATGGTTTAGTTGTTTCTGCTCCACGAATTAACGAAGCAATTCCTTCTGGCAACGCGCAAATTACGGGTTCCTTTACGCAGTTAGAAGCTCAAGACTTGGCGAACGTTCTTAAGTATGGTGCGCTTCCTTTAGCTTTTGATCGCGGAGAAGTTCAGCAAGTATCTCCAACACTTGGTGCTGACCAATTAGATGCCGGTTTGTTAGCTGGACTTCTTGGTTTAATTTTAATTTTCCTATACTCAATTTTGTACTATCGAGGTCTAGGTCTTGTATCAGTATCTTCATTGCTCGTTGCTGGCGCCCTCGTGTATATGTCCTTCTTGCTTCTCGGCAAGTGGATTGGATTTACACTCACGCTGGCCGGTATTGCTGGAGCAATCGTCGCAATTGGTGTCACGGCTGACTCATTCATTGTTTACTTCGAACGTATTCGAGATGAAGTTCGTGACGGCCGATCATTGCGATCAGCAGTCGAAACTGGCTGGACGAAGGCACGTCGTACAATTGTTGTCGCTGACTTTGTCTCAATTATTTCAGCGATACTTCTCTATGTATTCGCTGTAGGTGGTGTGCGTGGCTTCGCATTCACACTGGGATTAACAACGCTGATTGATTTACTTGTGGTTTTTGCCTTTACAAAACCTCTTACTGTGCTCTTGGCTAAGTTTAAATTCTTTAACTCCGGCCATGCACTTTCTGGTGTATCAGCAAAAACTTTTGGAAATTCAGCTCAAGTAACGAAGGAGGCATAAACCATGTCTAAGTTTTCAGGATTAGGCGCTCGTTTACACTCAGGTGAAACCTCAATTGATTACATTGGGAAGCGCCGCCGCTGGTATGCATTCTCAGGTCTTCTGATCATCGTTTCTATTGCCGCACTTTCACTTCAAGGTTTGCACCTTGGAATTGAATTTAAGGGCGGTTCTTCTTACACCGTAAGCAAAGCTGGAGGCACAATTGCTCAAGCAGAATCAGCCTTAGCAACAGCTGGCATCACTGGCGAGAAAGTTATCCAGCAAGTTGGCAATGACAAGATTCGCGTACAAACTGGAACTCTTAGCGCAGAACAATCTAATGCGGTAGAAGATGCCCTAGCTTCAACTTTCGGCGTAAGTGTCGAAGCAATTGATACTCAGATAATTGGACCTTCATGGGGTAAAGAAATTACCCGTAAAGCTCTCTATGGCTTGGTCGGATTTTTAGTTGTTGTAGTTCTTTACCTGGCTATGACATTTGAGCCAAAGATGGCGCTGGCAGCGATCGTTGCAGTTGTGCACGATGTGTTTATCACGGTTGGAATTTATGCACTTGTTGGCTTTGACGTCACACCTGCAACGGTCATTGGATTCTTAACCATTTTAGGTTATTCACTCTATGACACGGTTGTGGTCTTCGACAGAGTGCGTGAAAATACGAAATCAATAACATCAACATCAAAAATGACGTACTCGCAAGCAGCTAATCTTGCAGTTAATCAGACTGTTGTTCGCTCGCTCAATACGACCATTGTTGCTTTGATTCCCGTTGGTTCAATTCTCTTTGTTGGTGCTGGACTTCTCGGCGCAGGCACACTGAAGGATCTATCGCTCGCTCTCTTCATTGGTTTAGCAACGGGTGCATATTCATCCATCTTTATTGCAACTCCATTGTTAGCAGCAATGCGTGAACGTGAACCAGCGATGCAAGCCCTTGCCAAGCGCATAAATGCACGTGGAGCGTCAACGCTAGTAGCAACAGTTGGTTCTCCAGCAGCTGATGCCTTTATTGAAAAACGTGGACCACGCAATCAACCAAAACGCAAAGGTCGCAAGTAACTTTATTTGCGTCCCAGATGGACACACTCTTACAGCCTCTGATCAGCTCCTTAAAGGAGCATGATTCAAAGGCTGATGTAGCTAAGGTTGAACGAGCCTACGAGGTTGCAAAGAACGCCCACAGTGGTCAACTTCGCAAATCTGGTGATGAGTACATAACTCATCCAGTAGCCGTAGCGCACATACTCTCTGAACTAGGTTTAAATGATTCAACAATCATCGCTGCTTTATTGCACGATACCGTTGAAGATACGCCGTACTCTCTTGCACAATTAAAGAGTGATTTCGGTGATGAAATTTCATCCCTTGTCGATGGTGTTACCAAGTTGGATAAGTTGAGTTACGGACCTACAGCTGAAGCAGAAACCGTTCGCAAAATGGTTGTGGCGATGTCTCGTGATATTCGAGTCCTGGTTATCAAATTGGCAGATCGTCTACACAATGCACGAACATGGAAATACGTCGACCCTCAGAGCGCTGAACGAAAAGCGCGAGAAACCCTAGATATTTATGCACCGCTTGCTCATCGTTTGGGAATGAATGCAATCAAGTGGGAGTTAGAAGATCTTTCATTTGCTGTACTCGAACCAAAGAAGTTTGAAGAAATTTCTAGATTGGTGGCCGAACGCAGTCCCTCCAGAGATGCGTTAACTGCTGAAGTAATCAAGACAGTTGAAGATGATTTGGCCAAAGATAACGTTGAAGCAACGGTAACCGGACGCAAGAAGCACTTCTTCAGTGTGTATCAAAAAATGGTTGTTCGAGGACGTGATTTCAACGATATTTATGATCTAGTGGGAATACGTGTTCTAGTAAATGATGTCAAGGATTGTTATGCGGTTTTGGGTTCTATCCATGCCAGATGGTCACCGGTTCCTGGACGATTTAAAGATTACATAGCAATGCCAAAATTCAACTTGTATCAGTCTTTACATACAACTGTTATTGGCCCTGATGGCAAAGCCATTGAAATTCAGATTCGCACATTTGAAATGCATTCACGAGCCGAATTCGGTATTGCTGCCCACTGGAAATACAAACACGGTACAGATACGAACTCTTCTTCGCCGCAGATGTTGTGGTTGCGCCAACTCCATGAATGGCAGAAAGAGACTGAAGATCCATCAGAGTTTTTAGAAGCGCTGCGTTTTGACTTAGGAACACCAGAAGTATTCGTATTTACTCCTAAGGGAAGCGTTGTTGCACTCCCAGGTGGTTCAACTCCAGTTGATTTTGCTTATTCAGTTCATACAGATGTAGGGAATAGATGCGCGGGAGCCAAGATTAATGGTCGCTTAGTTCCACTTGATACACGTCTAAATAATGGTGATGTGGTTGAGGTTGTAACGAATAAGAGTGATTCTGCAGCGCCATCTCGTGACTGGCTGAACTTCGTTAAGAGCCCTCGTGCTAGGTCAAAGATCAAAGCTTGGTTTAGCAAGGAGCGTCGTGAAGAAGCAATCGAAGCTGGTCGCGAATCTATCGCACGACAAATGCGCAAAGCTGGTTTGCCTCTTCAGAAGATTTTTGCAGGACATGCATTACTTGAACTTGCACACGAGCTGAGATACCCAGATATCTCAGCTTTGTATTCAGCAGTTGGTGACGGACATGTTTCTGCCGCGGCCATCATCGACAAATTAGTTCTATTCATGGGTGTTGAAGATTCACACCCCGAACCAACTATGGATTTTATTCCTGGGGGAGCACCCGTTGCGAAGCGTTCAAGTAGCGCAATTAAAGTTGAAGGAATCGACGATGTACTCGTAAAGCTTGCTCGTTGTTGCACACCCGTTCCTGGAGATCCCATCATGGGTTTCATTACTCGAGGCAGCGGCATTTCAGTTCATCGAACTGATTGCGTTAATGCCGATGACTTGCGATTACATCAGAGTGATCGAATCGTCGGGGTTAAGTGGCTTGACGGAGCATCGAGTTTATTCTTAGTAAACATCCAAGTAGAGGCACTTGATCGCGCACGTTTACTTGCTGACGTAACCAGAACGCTATCGGAGCAACATGTAAATATTCTGAGCGCAGCAGTAAGCACTACAAAAGACAGAGTAGCTATTTCGAGATTTACATTTGAAATGGCTGATGCAACCCATTTGGATGCGGTCTTAACGGCGGTGCGTTCAATCGAAGGTGTGTACGACGTTTATCGCACTACAAACAATTAACTGAATTCAGCTAGAGATTTCTGAGCTTCCTCAAGCCATGTACGTCGAGCTGCTGCAGACTCCAAAGCTTCGGCAGCTTTCTTTGCATTACCTGCACTCGTTGCTTTAGCTGCAATCTTCTCGTAATTATCAATTGCACCTTGGAGCTGAGCGACAACTTCAGCAGCACGCGCCTTCGCTGCAGGATCTGTCTTACGCCAAATCTCTGCTTCAGCTGACTTGATTGCTTCTTCAACCTTGCTAACGCGTGCATCAAGTGCCGCACGCTTATCGCGATTGGTCATACCAATTTTTTCCCATGAACGAGCAAGATCTCTGAACTTATTCTTAGCATCTTTCACGTCGGTAAATGGCACCAGTGCTTCGATTTGTACGATTAATTCTTCGCGCTTTGCTAAGTTGGCAGTCATTGTTACTTCGCGCTTTTCTAGATCAGCACCCTTTGCTTGGAAGAATTGATCTTGAGCCTTCTTAAACCTTGCCCAAAGCTTTGCATCATCTGATGGCTTGCCGCGTCCAGCAGCTTTCCACTGATCCATCAAGGACTTGAATGCTCTAGCTGTTGCAACCCAGTCTGTTGAAGTAGCGAGTCTTTCAGCTTCTGCAACCAAATTCTTCTTAGCATCTGTGACAACTGCGGTTGTAGCTTCAAGATTTGCAAAGTGTGTACGACGACGCTTATCAAATTTATTGCGTGAAGCAGAAAAACGTTTCCACAAATCTGTGTCGGTTTTTTTGTCTAGGCGCGGAGCAGATTTCCATTCAGCGAGCAATTCCTTGAGTCGATCGCCCGTGGTTTTCCAACTCTCAGATAGAGCAAGAGATTCTGCTTCTGCAACAATTTTTTCTTTTTCGACTAATACCTGTGCTCGTTTTGCAGCCTTCTCAGATTCTGCGGCAGCTTTTTTCGCTTCATACGCACCGCGGTGACCTTCGATGAGTGGTTCTAGTTGCTCTACAGAGTTTGCAAGAGCCTCAAGATCTCCAACAGCGTTAATCTCTTTTACTTGTTCGCGTAATTTTTTAACTGATGCAAGCGCATCAGATGGGACCATCGCGCCACTTGTAATGCGTGCAGCAAGAAGAGCAATCTCAGATGCGACTGATTCAAACTTTCGTACGAAATAAGCAAGAGCTTCTTCAGCACTCTTTCCTGGGTATGAACCAACTGCTTTATCGCCTGTTGAAGTTTTTACGAAGACCGTTCCATCAGGAGCTACATATCCAAACTTGGCAGGATCTCCAATGAGAGCTGATGCTGCAGAAGTTGGAATTGAAATTGATGTTGGATTGATGTCAGACATGGTCTTCCCTTCAGCGCGTTAATCGGTTTCGATCTTCGCTATTGGACCAAATCTTTAGCTCTCTTCTTTTTTGAGTTAAAGAGCGTTAATTCGAGTTGGTCAGGCGGCTTGGTGAAGGTAAAAGGTACCCTGTACCCATGAGCGCGGCGAAATTTCCCGCGTAAGAAGCTCCATAAATAGGCGTAGCTGAAGGGAAATCACCGTGTTTATCACCTCCTTCGCTGCCCCGATGTTTGCAACTAATTGCTGGATTATTGCCGATAAAGCAGGTGGTGAATGTGTCGTAGTTGATCCTGGAATGCCAGATGTATCCGACACTCTCGCTATGGTTTTGAATGAACACAAATTGAAACCTGTTGCCGCAATCATCACTCATGGTCATTTGGACCATACGTTTTCAATCGTCCCTATTGCCGATGGTTACGGTATTCCGACATACATTCATAGTGAAGATCGAGCCTTGTTATTGCACCCAGAGCGAGCCCATGGTCCTGAATTTTTAGCGACATTAAGCGCAATGGAGTTTTCTGAACCCACCGATGTACGAGAATTGCGGCATGGAGCAGAAGTAGAAATGTTGGGGATGAAATTTCAGGCGATACATGCCCCAGGTCATACTCGCGGCTCTCTTATGTTTAAGATTAATGAAGAAGCTCTAATCAGCGGCGATGTTCTATTCGCCGGAGCAATTGGAAGAACTGATTTACCATCAGGATCTGCTGAATCAATGCAAGAGACTTTGGTAAATAAAGTTTTAACACTCTCTGATGATCTCCGAGTTCTTCCTGGACATGGTCCTGATACCTATATTGGTCATGAAAGAAAGACGAACCCATATCTCATCGATGCGGCAAGGAAATCAGGCAGACGATGAGCAAAAAGAATCAAATCCAAGCACCTAAGGGTGTTAGCGAATACGTTCCTCCGCAATCGAGAAAGTTTGAATCCGTCCGCGAAGCTTTGCTTGCTCCCGCAAAAAGTGCTGGGTATGAATTAATCGAGCTACCCGTGTTTGAAGATACTGAGTTATTTACTCGCGGTGTTGGTGAGTCAACTGATGTTGTTTCAAAAGAGATGTACACATTCGAAGATCGCGGTGGCCGTTCAATCACTCTTCGACCAGAAGGAACAGCTGGCGTGATGCGCGCCGTTATCGAATACCGTTTAGATCGCGGACAATTACCAGCAAAGCTTTATTACACCGGTGCTTTTTTTCGGGCCGAACGTCCGCAAGCAGGTCGATATCGTCAATTTTATCAAGTAGGAATCGAAGCAATCGGAATTCAAGATAGTGCGCTCGACGCCGAAGTAATCGCAATTGCAGATGCTGGCTTTAAAGCAATCGGATTAAAGAAGTACCGACTTGAAATCACATCTTTAGGGGACGCACAGTCACGAGCAAAGCATCGTGTTGACTTAGTCGCCTTTATTGAAAAGTTAGATTTGGATGAGGCAACCAAGGTGCGTGCCGCAATTAATCCACTTCGTTTGTTCGATGACAAACGCGAAGAAGTTAAGAAGCAGATGGACAAAGCGCCATTACTCCTTGATTACTTATCAGAGGAATCACGAAAAGATTTCGAATCAGTACAGAAGCACTTGAAAGCGCTGGGAGTAGAATTTACGGTAAACCCTCGAATGGTTCGCGGTTTGGATTATTACACCGGTACAACATTTGAATTTGTTCACGAGTTATTAGGTGCCCAATCAGGTATTGGCGGCGGAGGCCGTTATGACGGACTCATGTCCGAACTCGGCGGACAGGAACTTTCGGGAATTGGCTTTGGGCTTGGCATTGACCGCTGTGTATTAGCAGCCGATGCTGAGGGGATTTCTTTTGATCAGGAGTTCACATCAGATTTGTTCATCATTCCACTTGGTGAAGAGAGTAAAACAGCCGCATTAACAATTGCTCAGCAGTTACGAAGTTCAGGTTTTCGCGTTGAAATTTCCTTTGGAGATCGTGCGCTAAAAGGCTCAATGAAGGCTGCTGATAAGAGTGGCGCTGCCTACGTAATTGTTCTTGGTGAAAGTGAAATTTCAAGCGGAACCGTAGAACTCAAAGAGATGAGCACAGGCAAGACTTCTTCGGTTACTCTTGCCTCCTTGCAGAAACATCTTCAGAACGTTTCTGGGAAGTAAACATCATTAGAAGAAGAGGCTGTTAAATGTTGCGCACACATGGAGCTGGAACGCTTCGCGCTTCCCATGTCGGGCAGAGTGTCACACTCGCTGGATGGGTTGCACGCCGTCGTGATCACGGTGGCGTTGCTTTCATTGATTTTCGTGATGCAACTGGCTGGGTCCAAGTAGTTATCCGTGATGAAAAAATTGCAGGTGCTCTACGCGCTGAGTGGTGTTTAAAAATCACTGGAGAAGTTGTCGCAAGACCTGCAGGAAATGAAAATTCAGCAGTTCCTACAGGTGCTATCGAAGTCATGGGCGATTATGTCGTTATTTTGAGTGAAGCAGCGGCGCTCCCATTTCCAGTTGACAGCGGCGATGATGTAGAAATTTCTGAAGAAGTTCGATTGAAGTATCGTTATTTAGATCTTCGTCGTGAAGCTCCTGCAGCTAACTTGCGTTTACGTTCAAAAGTCACATCGACGATTCGTCGCGTTATGGAAGATGAAGCATTCTTAGAGATAGAAACACCTTATTTAACTCGTTCAACTCCAGAAGGCGCACGTGATTTCTTGGTTCCCGTACGTCTTCAACCAGGTAGTTGGTACGCGTTGCCACAATCACCACAGTTATTTAAACAGTTATTGATGGTTGCAGGAATGGAAAAGTATTACCAAATCGCTCGTTGTTTCAGAGACGAAGATTTCAGAGCGGATCGCCAACCTGAATTTACGCAGCTAGATATTGAAATGTCGTTTGTGGATCAAGAAGACATCTTGGCTGTTGCAGAGAAGATTCTCGTTAAGGTTTGGAAAGAAGTTCTTGATTATCAGATTTCGTTGCCTATTCCACGCATGACCTATCTTGTTGCGATGGCTCGATATGGCTCCGATAAACCAGATTTACGTTTTGATCTAGAACTAGTTGATTGCACAGCATTTTTCAAAGAAACCACATTCAGAGTTTTCCAAGCTCCATATGTAGGAGCAGTTGTTATGCCAGGCGGTGCTGATTCACCACGTCGTGAATTAGATGCTTGGCAAGATTGGGCAAAAGCTCGGGGAGCAAAAGGACTTGCTTACATTCTTGTTTCGGCAGATGGCACACTCGGTGGACCGGTAGCCAAGAATTTATCTGAAACTGAAGCTTCAAAGATCGCATCCCATGTAGGAGCAAAGCCAGGAGATGCAATTTTCTTTGCAGCGGGGGAGCGCACCGCTTCGCTTAATTTACTTGGTGCAGTCCGTCTAGAAATTGGAAAGCGCTGCAATCTGATCGATAACAGTCGTTGGGAATTTGTCTGGATTGTTGATGCTCCAATGTTTGAACCAACTGACAATGGTGGATGGACCGCTGTGCATCATCCATTTACTGGGCCTAAGCCAGAATATGCAAAAACATTTGCTAAAGACCCTGCTAGCGCACTTGCCTATGCATACGACATCGTCTTAAACGGAACAGAACTCGGCGGCGGTTCCATTCGTATTCACGACCGCTCAATGCAAAAAGATGTTTTCACAGTTATTGGATTAAGTGATGAAGAAGCCGCAAGTAAATTTGGCTTCCTGCTTGAAGCATTTAACTATGGACCGCCTCCGCACGGCGGAATTGCACTTGGATTAGATAGATTATGCGCACTTCTTTCTCACTCAGATTCAATTCGCGAAGTTATTGCGTTTCCAAAAACTGCCAGTGGCGGAGATCCATTAACTGGTGCACCAACTCCAATTACTCCTGCGCAACGCAAAGAGAGCGGAATCGATGGGGCTCCAAAAGAGGGAGCCAAGTAAAGCAATCGGGTAGGCTGTCCTTGTAAGAGCACCTAATTGCGCAATCGGAGGAGGAAGTCATGGGCCCAGGCGGAATAGCAACAATCATTGCCGCGTCATCCCTTCTAGTTATTGCGATAGCAATTAGTTACGCCGTTATTCGAGTTGGACGATTTATTGATGAAGCTAGGGCTTCGTTAAAGGCAGTCACCGAGGAGACAACTCCCCTTATCGAAGAAGTTCACACCACAGTTACGTTGGTCAACGGTCCACTACAGAGCTTTAATCGCATTACAAAAAATGTTGAAGATATTTCTGAAAAGATTACAAGTGCAACTACTGGATTAATCGACAAGAGTGGTCCAGCGTTAAAAGTTGCGGGCGCGTTAGTCACTGCAGCGCAAATGGGCAAGAGTCGCACGAAGAAAAAGAAGAAGAAGGCTGAGTGATCCCCACAAGTGGAATCCGCCGAGATCCGTTCGCGCTGGCTGCGCTTTTTCGAATCAGATAATCGAGAAGGTTTACTACACACAGTTGTACCTTCAGCATCACTGATCGCTGATGATCCAAATTTATTGCTGGTCAACGCAGGAATGGTTCCATTTAAACCATATTTTCTTGGCGAAGTAACACCACCATTTAAACGCGCGACATCGGTTCAAAAATGCGTTCGAACATTAGATATCGATGAAGTTGGTAAAACCACTCGGCACGCATCTTTCTTTCAGATGTGTGGCAATTTTTCTTTTGGAGATTACTTCAAAGAAGGAGCAATCGCATTAGCGTGGGACTTGCTAACTCGCCCCATCGCAGATGGTGGATATGGTTTTCCCGAATCAAAGTTATGGGTAACTGTTTTTCATAACGATGATGAGGCAGTTCAAATTTGGAATAAGAAAATTGGAATTCCACTAGAACGAATTCAACGACGCGGTATGGAAGATAACTTCTGGTCGATGGGTGTTCCAGGTCCTTGCGGACCGTGTTCAGAGATTTATTACGATCGTGGCCCCGAGTACGGCGTTGAAGGTGGCCCGATTGCAGATGAGAATCGGTATCTTGAAGTTTGGAACTTAGTTTTCATGCAGAATGAACGTGGAGCTGGTTCCGGAAAAGATGATTTTCCAATTCTTGGAGAACTGCCAGCTAAGAGTATTGATACGGGTCTTGGTCTTGAAAGAATGGCCGCACTCTTGCAGGGCGTCGAAAACATCTACGAAATTGATACAACAGCTCAAATTCTTAAGCGCGCATCAGAGTTAACTGGTGTGAAATATGGCAAGAACGAGAAATCAGATGTAGCTCTTCGCGTTGTTGCAGACCATGCTCGAACATCAGCGATGTTAATTGGTGACGGAGTTACACCTGGCAATGAGGGCCGAGGCTACGTTCTGCGTCGAATGATGCGCAGAACAATTCGTAATATGCGCTTATTAGGTTCTGAAGATTTGATTATGAATGAGCTAACAAAAGCTGCTATTGGTGCGATGTCGCCGCAGTATCCAGAACTTAACATTGAAAGTCATCGCATCTTGGCTGTAACGAAAGCTGAAGAAGATACGTTCTTGCAAACTTTAAAGAGTGGAACATCTATTTTCGAAGTTGAAAGTGCTGCGATCAAAAAGAGCAAAGGAAGCAAGATTTCCGGTGATGCTGCATTCAAGCTACATGACACGTATGGTTTTCCCTTCGACCTAACTTTGGAAATGGCTCGTGAAGAAGGCTTAGAAGTAGATGAAGATGGTTTCCGTCGCTTGATGAAAGAGCAGCGTGAACGCGCTAAAGCCGATTCAAAGGCGAAGAAGAGTGGTCACACAGATGTAAGTGTTTACAGGTCGATAGCCGATGCCCATGGATTAACAACATTTATTGGCTACACCCATCAAGAGAGTGAATCTGTAATTAAAGCCCTTGTTAGCGACGGAGCATCAGTGCAATCTGCACAGTCCGGTGATGAGATTGAAGTGATTTTAGATACAACTCCTTTTTACGCTGAAGGAGGAGGTCAGTTAGCAGATGGTGGATTAATTACCCTTTCAAATGGTGCGGTAATCGAAATTGATGATGTTCAAACACCGGTACCCGGAATCAGTGTGCACCGCGGTCGCGTTCGCAGTGGAAGTATTGAAGCCGGCAGCTCCGTGCTGGCAACAATTGATAACGAACGTCGCGAAGCTATTTCACGTGCGCACACCGCAACACACATGGTTCACAAAGCTTTTCGAGAAATTCTTGGTGAAACTGCAACGCAGGCTGGATCTGAGAATTCACCTGGGCGATTTAGGTTTGATTTCCCTGCTACAGGGGCTGTACCTGATTCAGTTTTAAATGATGTTGAATCTCGTGTAAATACTCTATTGCTGGATAACCTAGAAGTAAGCGCTGAAGTAATGAGTCAGGCAGATGCTAAAAAACTTGGCGCCATGGCTTTGTTCGGCGAAAAATACGGTGACCAGGTTCGTGTTGTCAGTGTTGGTGATTGGGCTCGCGAATTATGTGGCGGCACGCATGTTTCTCGTTCAGGTCAATTAGGCGTTGTGAAATTACTTAGTGAATCATCTATCGGTGCTGGAGTAAGACGCGTAGAAGCATTGGTGGGAGCAGATGCTTATAAGTTTCTAGCTCGTGAGCACGTCCTGCTCAGCTCACTCACGGAAATTATAAAAGGAGCACGAGTAGAAGAATTGCCTGAAAGAATTTCTGATCTCATAAATAGAGTTAAAGAGATTGAGAAGGAATTAGCCACAGTGCGTACAGAAGCTGCACTGGCAAAGAGCGCTGAACTCATTAAGAGTGTTAAGAAACTTGGTTCTATTTCTCTGATTAGTTCACAACTGGCTGAAGGAATCAGCAGCGATAATCTTCGAACTATTGCCTTAGATTTACGTAGCAAAACGCCTTCAAGTGTTGTTGTACTAGTTAGTGTGAATGACTATAAACCGGTACTTGTTGTTGCGACCAGTGATGAAGCCAGAGCAGAAGGAGTTAAAGCTGGCGCATTAGTAAAGATTGGTTCGGCAGTACTCGGCGGTGGCGGTGGCGGAAAAGATGACTTTGCTCAAGGTGGCGGAACTGATATTTCTAAGATTGCTGATGCGCTTTTAGCAATTGAACAAGTAATTTCTGGGAAATAAATGCTAAGAGGGCGACGCATGGCCTTTGATTATGGCGATGTTCGCATTGGTGTTGCTGTCTGTGACCCAGACGGGATACTAGCGACACCAGTAGTTACATTAAAAAACAATGATGAACATCTTTGGGAACAAATTGATGAATTAATCAAAGAATACGAACCCATCCACATTTATGTTGGAGCCCCAAAACACATGTCAGGGGCGGCAAGTGCATCAATGATTAAAGCTGAAGAGTTCAAGGAATCTATTTTTAAGCGATCAGGCATCATCTGTTCCATGGTGGATGAGAGGTTGTCTACGGTTGGGGCTGCAAAGCAACTCAAAGAATCAGGCATGAATAGCAGAGAGAGCAAAACGGCAATTGATCAAGCGGCAGCCGTTGCTATTCTCGAACAAGCGTTGGCAATTGAGAAAAGACGATAAATAAATGAATAAGCCAGCATTGATTCGAGTTGTGCTCGCTTTTTCTCTTGTTTTTTCCTTCACGTTTGTTGCGCATGAGTTGCGCTCAAGTAATTCCAGCTCTGCCGATTATCCCAGTCGAACTATCTCCTCATCGGAGGAGTTAATTGAGATAGATGTTAAAGAAGGTTCAACTGGTTCGGCTATTGCACAGCAACTATTTACTGCTGGAGTTATCGAATCTTCTCAAAGTTTCTTTAAAGTTGCAGTAAGTGATTCTCGAGCTTCCAGAATTGCTCCAGGTGTGCATCTGCTTAATTCAAAGATTTCAGCTAAACAAGCTTTGGATCAACTGCTAGATGCCTCACGAATGCCAAATTTGATAAAGGTTTTTGAAGGCGCTTGGAATACTGAGATTTTTTCGATGCTAGAAAAAAGCGGATTCGATCGTAGTGAGATTGTGAAAGCGGTTTCTGGGGTGAAGTTACCAAAGGGCTACAAAATTCTTGAAGGATTATTGTTTCCAGCCCAGTACAGTTTTACAGAAGGTACAACTGCACAAGAAGCTTTGCAATCAATGATTCGTAAATTTGAATTCAAGACGAACTCATTGCCTTTATCGTCAGATCCACTCCTCAGCGCTCAGAAGTTGTTAGTTGTGGCCTCAATCATTCAAGCCGAAGGAGATATTCGAGATTTTGAGAAAATTTCGCAGGTTATTCGCAATCGGTTAAAAATAGGAATGCCTTTGCAAATGGATTCAACTGTGAACTACGCGGTAAAAGCAAGAGGCAGCATCTTTGTCAGCAGAAAATCAACGTTAGTGAAGTCCGATTACAACACGTACCGCAAATACGGTTTACCACCTGGGCCTATCGGTAATCCAGGTTTCGACGCAATAAAGGCGGCCCTCAATCCTGCCAACGGCGATTGGTTGTACTTCATTACAGTTAGCCCCGGAGATACTCGTTTCACTTCAGATTTCTCTCAATTTAATCAGTGGAAAGTTTTGTACACCAAGAATAGAAAGGCGGGTGCATTTAATTGATTAAAGCCGCAGTTCTTGGATCTCCCATCGCACATTCCCTTTCCCCGCGCCTGCATACGGCCGCATATAAGTTTCTAAACATTCCCGGAACTTATTCTTCTTTCGATGTTCCCATGGGCAACTTGCAAGATTTCTTGTCAGATAAGACTGATTCTTGGAGTGGGTTTTCACTGACTATGCCTTTAAAAGAAGAAGCCCTTAGTTGTGTTGATGTCGTTGATCCATTGGTTTATAGAATTAAAAGTGGCAACACATTGGTTAATGATGATGGTGCTTGGAAGTTGTTTTCAACAGATGTAATTGGATTCAAAAATACATGGAAATTGCATAACGAGGATGTTCCTTCATCCGTGGTGATCATCGGAGCGGGTGCAACAGCGCGAGCTGCTGCCGCAGCTTTTGATTCGGCTTCGACCCGAATTCAAGTTGTCCATAGAAATCCAGAACGAGAGATGTCAATGAAAGATTGCTTACTGGAATCACCTATCGACTTCTTACCGTGGAAATTTGATGACAATTTTTTGGAGGCGGATTTAGTAATCAATACAACACCCAAATTCGCATTGGATGATTTTTCTCAGGCTCTCCTATCAAAACCGTTGGGCATCTTCTTTGATGTTTTATACGATCCATGGCCAACTGAATTTGCCCAAACGTGGGGTCAATTGGGTGGCAAGGTAATCGGTGGACTAGAACTTCTTATTGCTCAGGGAGTGGAACAGATTAAGTTCTTCACAGAAGAGAAGATTCCCACAGATGAGTTGACGAATTTTCTGAGAAAAGAGTTCGCAATTTAGCCTTTTCGGGTGAATAGTTTTGCTCTTTTAACCCTATCTGTCTTTGCTTTAAAAATCTCCGCTGAGGATCTGCGCAATTTTCGAATTCGAAATCGAGATCTCTTGATTCTCTTGGCATTCTTGGTTGGTATCTCATTTATTAAAGGCGATTTTTTCTCTCGGTTGATTTCAGGTTTTATTTTTCTCTGCATTTTTGGATTTATTTATATATTGTCAATGGTATTTTCAAACCAGTTAGGCATCGGATTTGGTGATGTAAAACTGATAACAGTTCTTGCATTTGGATTTGTTAATTCCGACGCCAGTTCTATAGAAATCTTCTTTTTATCATTATGCTTCGCACTCTTGGTGCAGATGAGCCTTCTTTACTTATATCGGAGAAAATTTCCATCGCGGATGGCGATGGCACCCAGTATTTTCCTTGCTATCGGCCTTTATTTGTACGCCCCGATGGGACTTCTTCTGCCACAATAGGGCAATGCGTTGGCTTACAGCTGGAGAATCACATGGTCCCGCCCTTACTGCGATAGTTGAAGGGCTCCCAGCACATATAAAAATTTCTACATCGCAAATAGATAAAGATTTAGCGCGTCGCCGATTAGGGGTAGGACGCGGAGCGAGACAGAATTTTGAAGCAGATAAAATCACGATTAAAGGTGGAATTCGTTTAGGAGTATCTCAGGGTGGCCCAATAGCTATTGAAGTTGGTAATTCAGAGTGGCCTAAATGGGAAAAAGTTATGTCAGCCGATCCAGTAGATGAAGCTGAGTTAGCTGGCTTAGCTCGAAATGCTCCATTAACTCGTCCGCGTCCAGGACATGCAGATATGGTCGGAATGCAGAAATATGATTTTGATGACGCACGACCAATTTTAGAACGCGCAAGTGCCAGAGAAACCGCGGCGCGAGTTGCCCTGGGAGCAATAGCCAGAGCGTTCTTAGAACAGAGTGTTGGGATAAAGATTCTTAGTCACGTGATTTCAATTGGTGGTGTTCGAGTTCCAGAAGATGCCGAACTGCCTGGTGAGAATGATCAGTTGAAGATTGATGCCAATCCGGTCAGATGTGCTGATGAAAGAACTAGTGAATTAATTATTGCTGAAATTGAAAAAGCCCATTCTGATGGCGACACCCTAGGTGGGGTCTGTGAAGTTTTAGTTTTCAACGCACCACCCGGACTTGGTTCTCATGTTCATTGGGATCGACGATTAGATTCACGCCTTGCAGGAGCCATGATGGGCATTCAAGCAATTAAAGGCGTAGAAATTGGCGACGGTTTTTTAACAGCAACTCGTCGCGGTTCAGTTGCCCATGATGAAATTGAAAAGAATTCTTCAGGAAAAATTGTCAGACGAACTGATCGCGCGGGTGGCACCGAAGGCGGCATGTCCAATGGGGAAGTATTGAGAATTAGTATCGCGATGAAACCTATTTCGACTGTGCCAAAAGCGCTAGACACTATTGATGTAGCAACAGGTGAAGCTGCAAAAGCCATCAACCAGCGTTCGGATGTTTGCGCTGTTCCCGCTGCAGGTGTGGTTGCTGAAGCAATGGCAGCCCTAGTTCTAGCAGAAGCAGTGCTTGAGAAATTCGGTGGAGATAGTGTTTCTGAAACACGCAGAAACTTCGAGTCTTATATGGAAAATTTACGTTTCAAATAAAATGCCACCACGCGTTATCTTGATTGGACCACCTGGTGCGGGTAAATCTAGCGTTGGTAAATCTCTGGCTCGTCTCCTAGATTATGACTTTATTGATACGGATTCCGTAATTGCCGAACAAGAGCATCAGAGCATCAGTGAAATATTTGTAGATAAGGGTGAACCGTATTTTCGTGAAAAAGAGCTAGAAGTTCTTCTTCAACAAATCAAAACTCACTCCGGTGTCCTGAGCCTTGGAGGGGGAGCGCCACTTTCTGATCTTGCACAATCCGCAATCAGAAATTCTGGAGCTCCCGTGATTTTCCTTGATGTATCCCTTGCAGGTGCAGCACCACGTGTTGGATTCAATAGAGACAGACCGCTTCTCTTAGGTAATCCCCGAGCGCAATGGCAAGAACTAATGAATGTTCGCAGGCCAATTTATGAATCTTTAGCGAACCATTGCGTTATTACCGACAAACTAACCCCAAACGAAGCTGCGGCACAGATTGTTACACTTCTCTCATGAGCATAATCACCGTCAATTCTGAGCATCAATATGATGTTGTAATTGGCAATGATTGGCTCAGCGAACTTGTTTCTGCAACAGCTAAGTACTCCCGAGTCGCCATCTTCTTCTCTGAAGCCCAAAAAGAATTCATTCCTAACATTTCAATCGATGCTGAAGTCCACTATTTTCCGATTCCTGATGGTGAAGCAGCAAAGACAACTCAAACTATTGCAAAAATGTGGGATTGGTTGGGTGCCGCTGGCTTCACTCGATCCGATGTTGTTGTGGGTATTGGCGGTGGAACAATCACAGATGTAGCCGGTTTTTGTAGCGCCACATGGTTACGCGGTGTTGATTGGATTGCAATTCCAACGACGCTGGCAGGAATGGTTGATGCTTCAGTCGGAGGAAAAACCGGTGTCAATAGTGAGTACGGAAAGAACCTCATTGGTGCTTTTCACTCTCCAAGAAGAGTAATTATTGATACAAATTGGTTAAAGACGTTGCCTACGCGAGATATAGCCGCGGGGTTAGCTGAAGTGATTAAAACGGGCTTCATTGCCGATTCAACTATTTTAGATTTAATGAAAAACTTTGATCTAGATAAAGATCGCGATAACACTAAATTGCTGGATCAATTGATCGAAAAGTCAGTTTCGGTTAAGGCCCGAGTAGTAAGCACGGATTTTAAAGAGAGTTATGAACGTGAAGTTCTAAATTATGGTCATACACTGGGTCATGCTGTCGAAAAACACTCAAAGTTTTCCTTGC
>Ga0315903_10002957_pt1 | contig 24170 bp, 20 predicted proteins | sample LakEriMetagenome_7_FD_203524 | JGI IMG/M metagenome (GOLD analysis project Ga0315903, IMG submission 203524) | Freshwater fungal communities from buoy surface, Lake Erie, Ohio, United States - Buoy 2 MA119 | ecosystem: Environmental > Aquatic > Freshwater > Lake | place: USA: Lake Erie, Ohio... | reverse complement strand
GGCTGTCGGTCCACACGCTGGCCCGGCAACCGACCGGGGGCGGGGACTCGGGCCTGGCGGGATGGGCGGAGATCCGCTCGGGCGACCTCTGGCAGGCGAGCCTCGGCTACACGGAGCTGGCCGAACCGGAGGCGGTGCGGCAGGCCTTCCTGGCCTGGACGCTTCGCCTCAACTCGGCCTTCCGCCTGAAGCTGGGTCACATCCACGACCTGGAGGGCGGCCGGACGCTGGAGACGAGCGCGGTGCTGGTGCAGCGCATCGGCGACTCCTGGGAGCTCGAATACGGCGTCAACGAGCGCGCCAGCCGCTACGACGACGGCTCATTGGGCTTCACCGTCCGCGTCCGGGTGTTCAAGTTCTGACCGTGGAAAACGCCAGCCCCGAGCCCGCCCTGCCCGTCGACGGCCTCCTGCCGCCGCCCGACCACCCGATCCGGCTCGACGTCTTCGAGGGTCCGCTCGACCTGCTGCTGTTCCTCATCCGCAAGAACGAGGTCGACATCTACGACATCCCCATCGAGACGGTGACCCGGCAGTACCTCGAGGTGCTGCGCAACCAGGAGAAGGGCAACCTCGAGCTCGCGGGGGACTTCTTCGTGATGGCGGCGACGCTGATGGTCATCAAGAGCCGGATGCTGCTGCCCGCGGCGGAGCGCAAGGACGAGGAGCCGGTGGCGGACGACAGCGCGCACGACCCGCGCTGGTCGCTGGTGCAGCAGCTGATCCAGTACAAGCGCGTCAAGGAGACGGCGGCCATCCTGCGCGGGCTGATCGACGAGCGCCAAGGCCTGCTGCCCCGGGAGGTCAGCGCCCCGAACCCGGAGGACCTGCCGGCCCGTCCGGTGGCCCCGACCGACCGCATCGAGCTGTGGAACACCTTCAACCTGATCCTGCGGCGGCTGGCGGAGCGCATCCAGCCGGGCGACATCGGGGCGGAGACCGTGACGGTGTCGGACCGGATGGAGCTGATCCTGGCGCGCCTGGGGTCGGAGACGGCGTTCACGTTCACCTCGCTGCTCCCGGAGCGCCCGACGATCCCCCTTCTGGTGTCGACCTTCCTGGCCTGCCTGGAGCTGGCGCGCCTCGGGACCCTCACCCTCGACCAGGACGACCAGTTCGGGGAGATTCTCTGCCGAAAGGCGGCTGCGCCAGCCGCCGCGGCTGCCGGCTCGGAATTCGACGACCCGCCCGCGGGCGAGGGCGAATGACTTGAAAGCGGAGGGGTTTCCGCCAAGAGTCACCCTTGATGGCCAAGCGCCGCGCCAAGAACCGCCAAGCCCCCCGGCTGCTCGGGCTGGGGCTCGACAGCCAGGACGGGCATAAGCGCGTGACCCAGGGGGAGGGCTTCCTTCTGGCGGGCGGCTCGGAGGAGACGCATGAGCGGATGACCGGAACGGTTATCCGCACGGTTGAGGATTTGGGCCGAAAGGGCCGGACCTTGGCCGAGGCGGAGGCCCGGGAGGTCATGGACCTGCTGCGGAAGAACGCCGAGAAGGCCTGAAGCCACGGATGCATTGACTTCCCATCCGGCTGGGACACCGTTTCATCCAACGCTCATGAGCACCGAGGTTCCCCCTCCTCCTCCCCCTTCCGACAGCACCGGCGGAGCACCCCAGCCCCCGAAGCTTAAGCTCCAGCCTCGCGCCGGGACTCCCACGCCGCCTCCGGCCGCCCCGTTGCCCCCTCCTCCGGCGGCTGGAGCCATCCCCCGTCCTCCCGTGGCCGCCGCGCCCAGGACCGCACCTCTTTCGCCCACCACGGGTGTCGCCCAGCCCGCCGATGCCGGCTGGGTGGTCGCCTTGGATGTCGTCGCCGCCCTCGGTTCCGTGGGCTGCGCGGTCTTCCTCGCGCTGGAGCTCTTCTCCAAGACCCAAGCCTGATTCATGGCCTCCCCCAAGATCCTCGAGCTCGAGGCGTCGTCGTATGACGCCGCCGTGAGCGCCCCCGGCAAAGTCGTCCTGGTCGACTTCTGGGCCAGCTGGTGCGGACCCTGCCGCGCCCTCGCCCCGGTGCTCGACCAAATTGCCGAGGAGCAGTCCGAGACCGTCCAAATCTGCAAGGTGAGCCTGGACTCGGACACCAACCTGCCCCTGGCGCAGAAGCTGGGTGTCAGCTCGATTCCCGCCCTGTTCGTCTACAAAAACGGCGCGGTGGTCGACAAGATGGTCGGCGCGCCTCCCAACGCCAAGGCCCAGATCTCGGCGCTGCTCAAGAAGCACGCCTGAGACTGCGCCTTAAGGCGCAGTCTCAGGACAGCCGGGGCACAGGGGCACGGCGGCTCAGGGCGCCGCGGGGAAGTGCACGGTGGCACGGTGGCACGGGGGCACGGGAGATAGATGCCGGTGACCGGTGACTGGTGAGCGGTGAGAGGACTAGCTGGCGCTCGTTGGCGGTTGGGAGGGATTAAAAGGATGAAGAGATAAAGGGGAGGGGGCTGACCGACACCCTGCCCTCTCCGTCTTCCGCTTCCTTCGTATCCTTGGAATCCTTCTGGTCCTTCGCGTCCCCTTCCAGGGGGATACTGGAGAGTTCCAGCCCGCTGACACCGCCTCTTCCTCCCGTGCCCCTGTGCAGCTGTGCCACCGTGCACCGGCTGCCTGAGTCGCTGACGCCGTCAGCGACTCGGCTTACTTCACCGGGTGCAGCTCGAGGAGTTCCTTGACGGAGTACTGTCCGCGGGCGCCGACCTTCTTGCGGACCTCGGCGACCTGGGCGTCGGTCATGGGAGGCTGGGCGTTGCCCCAGGCCTGGTTGACATAGGTGACGATGTGGGCGATCTGGCCGTCCTTGAGGGCGGCGCCGACGTTGGGCATGTTGCCGTTGTACTTGACACCGTTGACGGTCAGCTCACCCGCGAGGCCGGCGAGGATGATCTTCACGGTGCGCTCCTGGTTGCCGTCGATCCAATTGGACTTGGCGAGGGGCGGGAAGACGCCGGGCATGCCGAGGCCGTTGGGCATGTGGCAGGTGGCGCAGTGCTGGGTGTAGAGCTGGAGGCCCTTCTCGGGGTCGGGCTGGAAGGCCTTGGGAGCGGCGTTGGCGGAGGTGGCGACCGCGGTGAGGTCGAAGACCTTGGGCGAGAAGCCGCCGGAGTTGCGGGTGAGGTAGACGCCGGCCCAGAAGCCGAGGGCGCAGACGAGGAAGACGAGGAAGACGGGGGTGCCGGAGAAGCCCTCGGTGGGCTCCTCCTTGTCGCGGGCGAGCTGGCTGTGGACCTCGGTCAGCTTGGCGTCGGAAAAGGCCTCCGCGAAGCGGCGGTCCTGGTCGTCCTGACGGCGGCCGGAATCGCGGCCGGGCTGGCGGGGCTGGGAAGGGCGGTCGTTCATGGGATTATTCGGGCAGCTTGGCCTCGGGGGTGCTGTAGTCGATGCGGAGGGACCTGAGGTAGGCGACGAGCTGGGTGGCGCGCTCGGTGGGCACCCAGGCCTGGCCGGCGGGGGCGGCGGCGGCGTGACCGGCGGGGAGGCTCAGGGCGGACTTGGCCGCGGCGACGGGGCGAAGGTCGTAGAGGTGGCGGAAGGCGGGCTTGGAGGAGGCGGGGTCGCCGATGCGGGGATCGAAGAGGTGGAGATGCAGCCACTCGTCGGAGGTGCGGCGCGTGCCAACGTCGGCCAGGTCGGGACCGAGGCGCGAGGCGCCGAGGAGAACGCGGTCCTGGAGGACGTAGTCGCGGGCGACGGAGGGACGCTTGCCCCAGCCCTTGGCGATGTCGTTGCCCTGGCTGGCGGGACGAACCTGCTGGGTGTGGCAGTGGACGCAGCCTTGGGAGAGGTAGACATCCTTGCCGAGCACGGCGAGGCCGGGGGCCGGCGCGGGCAGCAGCGGGCCGCCTTCCTCGGCCTGCGCGGGGGCGAGACCGGACTGCTGGACCTGGCTGGTGAGGGCGAGGCCGGCGAAGGAAAGGCCGAGGGAAAGGAACAGGCCGGCGGAGATGAGGGAGAGCTTGTTCATCGGACGGACAGGGGGGCGACGCCGCGGGGGCGGGGCGAGAGGGTGAGCAGGGCGGCGAGGTTGGCGACGAAGGCCAGGTGGCCGAGCAGGAGGGTGGCGAAGGAGACGGAGGCGGCGGCGTTGAGGACGCGGGCGGTCTGGGCGAGGTCGGCGGGGGCCTCGGCGCGAAGCCAGCCGAGGGCGCCGAGGGCGAGGACGGCGCCGGAGGTGCCGAGCAGGCAGAGCCAGTAGTGGGCGGCGACGAGCCCCTGCGAGGGCCACTCGCGGCGGGTCACGCGGGGGAGGAGGTAGTAGAGGCCGGCGAAGAGCGCGAGGGCGACGAAGCCGTGGAGGGCGAGGATGCCCTGGGCCTGCTCGAGCTCGGTGAAGCGGAAGCGGGCGCTGCCCGTGCGGGTGGACAGCAGGACAAAGGCGAGGATCCAGAGGAGGAAGCCGTGGGCGGCGGCGGCGGCGAAGCGCAGCGACGGGCTGCGGGGGCCGCGGGGAGCCTGCCAGAGCGTGCCCTGGAAGTTGATGGCGGCGATGATCGCGGGCACGAGGAGCATGATCGCGGCGACCACGCCGGAGGACTGGATCCAGGCGGGCACGGGCGAGCCGAGGAGATGGGCGGCGCCGGCCCAGGCGTGGAGGGTGACGAACAGCCAGAAGGCGACGGTGGCGAGGTAGTAGCCCCGGATGGGACGTCCGGTCTCCTTGGGGATGAGGTAGTAAATGGCGGCGAGGGCGACGGGGGCGAGGAAGAGCCCGAGGAAGCCGTGGGCGTGCCAGGCGGCGACGATGGCCTGCAGGACGCCGTCGGAGGGATAGGCGTGGATGGCCGCGTGGGCGAGGAGGTGAAGGACGGGGAAGCTCAGGACGGCGGCGAGCACATGCCACTGGGCGGCGAAGACATGGGGCGTGTGGCGGCGGCTGAAGGCGACGGCGGCCCAGAGGCCGACGGCGAGGAAGCAGGCGACCATGAAGGGGCCGGTCTCGCGGGGTAGCTCGAGGCTGGGCAGGCCGGTGGTGCCGCCGCCGAGGAGGGAGAGGCAGCCCCAGGCGAGGGCGAGGTTCCAGCCGAGGGTGCCGAGGACGGCGACCCAGGCGTGGCGGGACTCGACGCGGCCGAGGCGGTGGGCGACCCAGAGGCCGACGGCGAGGGCGGCGTTGGCGGACCAGCCGTAGTGGAGGAGGACGGACTGGAGGTCGCGCACGCGGCCGTAGGTGAGGGCCTCGGCGGAGACGAGCTCGGGGAGGTGGAGCTGGAGGGAGGCGACGAGGCCGAGGAGGGAGCTGGCGAGGAGCCAGAGGGCGGCGAGGACGCTGAGGAGGAGGGCGGCCGGGGCGAGGGAGTGGTCGACCTGGGCGACGCGGCCGAGGTTGGGCTCGGCGAGCGGCTCATGGCGTCGGATCACCTGCTGGACGCTGGAAACGGTGGACATGGAAATCAGGGGATGGCGGGGTTGGGCGGGGCCGGCGTCACTTGCCGGCGGCCTGCTCCCTCAGCGCGTGCTCGCGCACGGCGTCGAGGCGGGCGGGTTCCTTGGCCGCGAGGGCGAGGACCTGGTCGATGGGGACGCGGTAGGTGCCGTCGGCGTTCTTGCCGGGCTTGGAGAGGGCCTCGCGGGCCTTGGCCTCGATCTCGTGGCGCAGCTTGAGCTGCTGCTCGCGGTTGGCGGCGAGGGCGGCCTGGGGGGCGGCGCGATTGGCGCGGAAGGCGGCGGCGAGCGCGACGACGACGGCGATCACGGCGACGGCGGCGCCGATCCAACCGAGGGTGTGGGAGCCGATGAGCGGGCGGGACGGGCGGCGGGGGTCACTCATGGTAGTCGAGGGATTCCTGGATGCGGGGGTCGTGGACCGGGATGCACTCGGCGCGGCCGGCGGAGCGGAGGAAGACGGCGGCGACGAGGGCGCCGAAGCCGAGGACGCTCAGGAGGTCGAGGGCGAGGTAGGGAGAGAGGAAGGGCTCGACCGTGGCGGTGGAGTAGTCCTTTCGGGGAACGGCGTTGAACTGGAGGTCGGCGAGGCAGCCAAGGAGGATGAGCCACGCCACGGCGACGAGGCGCGAGGCGACGATCTTGGTCCGATAGAAGAGCAGGAGGAGGAAGGGCAGGAGGAAGAAGCCGAAGACGAGCCACATCGAGACCCACCACCACTGGTTCTTGAGCCCGGTCGAGGGGTCGATCTCGCGGAGGTTGTACCAGAAGGTCTCCTCGGGGATGTTGGCGCTGTAGATGATGAAGTACTGCGAGAAGCTGATGTAGGCCCAGAAGACGGTGAAGGCCAGCATGAGGCAGCCCAGCACGTGGCGGTGGGCCTGGTTGAGGATGCCGGCGAGCCAGCCGCGGGTGGCGAGCAGGTGGGCGACGATGACGGTGAGGGCGAGGGCGAGGCGGATGCTGAGCGAGAAGAACCACACCCCGTACATGGTGGAGAACCAGTGGTAGGAGAGGGCCATCAGGCAGTCGAAGGCCAGCAAGGTGAGGACGAGGGCGGCGAGGGGAATGCCGACGGCGGAGATGCCGTGGAGGACGTGGGTGTGGGAGGCGGTGCGGTCGCGGTCCTGGGCGAAGGACCAGCGGCGGAGGGCCCAGGCGAGGACGGCGAAGAAGGCGACGTAGAAGGCGATGCGTCCGAGGAAGAAGGGCTCATTGAGGAACCACGACTTGGCGTGGATGGCGTGGTCGTCGGCCTTGGTCCATTCCCAGACGGCGTGGCGCAGCTCGGGGAGGACGGCGAGGGGAGCGATGCCAAGGAGGATGACGAGCGGCAGCGCGGGCAGGGCGAACTCCCAGGAGCGCCGGAGGACGGGCGCCCAGCCGGCGTCGAAGATGCGGGTGATCATGGCGAGCATGAGCACGCCGACGAGGGCGCAGGTCCAGAAGAGGGCGCCGAAGAGAAGGGAGACCTGGGGGCGGGCGCCGGGGCCGGGAGCGCCGAGGGCGAGCGCGTAGACGCCGGCGAGGGCGACGACGGCGAGGCCGGCGAAGGCGGGCCAGCGGGCCGACCAGGCGGAGGGGGAACGAGGGTCGCTCATGGCGAAAGGGTCACTTGGCGGCGTCCTTGACGGACGCGGGGGTCAGCTCGGGCGGGCAGGCCTGGGAGAGCTGGAGGGCGCGGAGGTAGGCGACGACGGCCCAGCGCTCCTCGGGGGAGAGGTAGTCGCCGTAGGGCTGCATGGTGTTCTTGCCGTTGGCCACGACGTCGTAGAGCTGTCCGGCGGGGTAGGCGCGGAAGAGCGCGGTCTGCAGGTTGGCGATGGTGGGCATCGAGGCGGCGCCGTCGATCACGGCGCGGGCCTTGAGGATGCCGTTGCCCGCGGCGTCGTCGCCGTGGCAGATGGCGCAGTAGATGGTGTACTTCTTGCGGCCGAGCTCGAGGGTGGCGGCGTCGACCTTGTACGGGAGCAGCTTGCCGTCGGGACCCTGGGTGAGGGAGAGCTTGGGGAAGGAGGCGAGGAAGGCGCCGGAGGCGTCCTTGCCGGTCACGAACTCGGGATTGAGGGACTCGGCGCGGCGGAAGCCGGGGGCGAGGACCTTGGCGGGCTCGAGGCCGGTGGCGCGGGCGACGGTGCCGGGGACGGCGGGGCGCGAGGCGGAGCCGTCGGCGAAGAGGGGGGAGACGCCCTGGGGGTCGAGCTTGGACTGGTTGTCCATGTCGTCGAAGACCTGGACGGGCGGCTGCTTGGAGACCTTGCCGCGGACGCCGAGGAAGGAGACGGTGGCGACCGTGAGGAGGGCGAGGATGGCGAGGGCGATGCGCATGGGGGCGGGTCAGTCGCGGACGAGGGTGATGTCGTGGCCGCCGAGCGAGTGGAGGAGGTCGCGGGCGGCCTCGGGGCTGGAGAACCGGGGATCGCCGGCCTCGAGGACGACCATGAAGGCGTCGTCGGTCACGCGGGCGAACTGGGGCAGCTCGAAGAGGGGGTGATGGTGCTGGGGGAGGCGGTTGAAGATGAACTGACCGAAGAAGGTGCCGAAGGCGGCGAAGAGGATGGTGCACTCGTAGAGCACCGGGAAGGGATAGACGACGCTCCAGAAGGGCTTGCCGCCGACGATGAGGGGGTAGTCGTAGCTGTTGGTGTACCAGGTGAGGAGACCGCCGGCGACGAAGCCGACAAGGCCGCCGAGGAGGGTGAGGCGGGGGATGGGCGAGCGGGGGAGGCCCATGGCGGCGTCGAGGCCGTGGATGGGATAGGGCGTGTGCACGTCCCAGCGGGTCCAGCCAAGGTCGCGGATGCGCTCGGCGGCCTTGAAGACGTCGGCGGGCCGACGGAAGCTGGCGGCGACGCCGTGGACGCGGGGGCCGCGGTCGTCGCGGCGAGGGTCGCGGCGGTCGCGGGAGGGATAGGAGGCTTGGTCGCTCATCGGGGTCGGGCTCCGGATCAGTGGGCGTGGGGGTCGGCCTGGGGGGTGACCATCTTGACCTCGGCCATGGGCAGGAGGGGGAGGAAGCGGATGAAGAGGAGGAAGAGGACGGAGAAGAAGCCGAAGGTCCCGAAGAAGGTGAAGATGTCGACGATGGTCGGGCTGTAGTAGCCCCAGGACGAGGGCAGGTAGTCGTTGGCGAGCGAGGTCACGGTGATGACGAAGCGCTCGAACCACATGCCGACGTTGACGAAGAGGCAGATGATCCAGACGAGGGCGTGGTTCTCGCGGACGGCCTTGAACCAGAAGAGCTGGGGCGAGATGACGTTGCAGGTCACCATGATCCAGTAGGCCCAGGCGTACTGGCCGAAGGCGCGGTTGACGAAGGCGAACTTCTCGTAGGGGTTGCCGGAGTAGGCCGCGATGAAGAACTCGGTGGCGTAGGCGTACCCGACCATGGTGCCCGTCGCCAGGATGATCTTCGTCATGTTGTCGATGTGGTACTGGTTGATGACGTCGTGCAGGCGGTAGATCGCGCGCAGCGGGAGCATCAGGGTGAGCACCATGGCGAAGCCGGAGAAGATGGCGCCGGCCACGAAGTACGGGGGGAAGATGGTGGTGTGCCAGCCGGGGATGATGGACACCGCGAAGTCGAAGGACACGATGGTGTGCACCGAGAGGACGAGCGGGGTGGAGAGGCCGGCGAGGAGCAGGTAGGCCATCTCGAAATTGCTCCACTGGCGGTTGCCGCCGCGCCAGCCCATGGCGAGGAAGCCGTAGAAGGCCTTGCGCCACAGGGTGGTGGCGCGGTCGCGGATGGTGGCGAGGTCGGGGATCATCCCCATGTACCAGAAGAGGGTGGAGACGGTGAAGTAGGTGGAGACCGCGAAGACGTCCCACTCGAGGGGCGAGCGGAACTGGGGCCAGATGGCGTTCTGGTTGGGGATGGGGAAGAGCCACCAGGCGAACCAGACGCGGCCGACGTGGAAGAGCGGGAAGATGCCCGCGCACATGACCGCGAAGATGGTCATGGCCTCGGCGGCGCGGTTGATGGAGGTGCGCCATTTCTGCCGGAGCAGGCAGAGGATGGCGGAGATGAGGGTGCCGGCGTGGCCGATGCCGACCCAGAAGACGAAGTTGACGATGGCCCAGCCCCAGCCGGTGGGCGCGCGGAGGCCCCAGGTGCCCGTGCCGGTGGCGACGAGGTAGACCAGGCCGACGCCGGTGAACGAGGCGAGGAGGAGGGCGACGACGAAGGTCACCTTCCACCACTGCGGGGTGGGCTCCTCGACGATGCCGCAGACCTTGTCGGTGATCCAGTGGAAGGAGCGTTGGTTGAGGACGAGCTCGGGGCGGGGTAGCTCGGCCGGGCGCACGCGCGAGAGGACCTCGGGGGCGTCGGCGGATTCGGGGCGATGGGCCATGGACGGGGGCGGCGGGGACGTGGGGAGGACGGGGATCAGTGGCCCTTGCCCCCGGCGGGGGCGGGGTGGGAGCCCTCGCGGCCGGCCATCTCGGCGCGGCTGAGCGGGAGGAGGGCGGCGCCGGGCATGCGCGGGTTGGGGTTGCGCAGCTTGGCGAGGAAGGTCGTGCGCGGGCGGGTGTTGAGGTAGGAGAGGGCGCCGTAGGTGCGGGGCGAGGCCTTGGCCTTGCTGATGCGGGAGGCGGGGTCGGTGATGTCGCCGAACTCGATGGCGCCGGCGGGGCAGGCCTGCTGGCAGGCGACCTGGAGGGCGCCGTCGCGCACCTTGGTGTCGGCCGAGGCGCCGGCGCGGACCTTGGCCTGGATCTTGGCTTCCTGGATGCGCTGGACGCAGTAGGTGCACTTCTCCATCACGCCGCGCATCCGGATGGAGACGTCGGGGTTCTTCTGGAGCTTGAGGGGCTCGGCCATGCCCTTGGGGCCGAGCGGCCCCTCGTAGAAGCGGCCGATGTGGCGGTCGCTGTAGTCGAGGAAGTTGAAGCGGCGGACCTTGTAGGGGCAGTTGTTGGCGCAGTAGCGGGTGCCGATGCACCGGTTGTAGGCCATGGTGTTGAGGCCCTCCTCGTCGTGGACGGTGGCGTTGGCCGGGCAGACGGACTCGCAGGGCGCGGTCTCGCAGTGCTGGCAGGCGATGCCCTGGAAGGTGACCTGGGGATTCTCGGGGATGTCCATCCCGGCGGACTCGCGCCCGTCGAAGAAGTAGCGGTCGAGGCGGATCCAGCGCATGTCGCGCCCCTTGATGATCTGGCTGCGGCCGACGACGGGGATGTTGTTCTCGGCCTGGCAGGCGGTGACGCAGGCGTTGCAGCCGGTGCAGGTGCTGAGGTCGATGGACATGCCCCACTGCTGGGGGAGCGGGGCCTTGTCGCCGGCGTCGCGCCAGACGGGGACGTTGGGAGGGACGGCGTGGTCGGGATGCTCGTAGGCGGAGTTGCCGCGGGGCGTGGTGAGGGCGAGGGCGGCGGCGCCCATGCGTTCCTCGGTGCCCGGGGGGTAGGCGAGGGGGACGTGGCCGTCGAGGCCGAGGCGGGCGGCGAAGCGGGGGTTCTTGGCGAACTCCTCGACGTTGCCCTCGCGGACGATGTCGCGCCCCTCGAGGGACCAGTGGGCCTGGGTGTTGGCGACGACGGCGGTGCGGCCGGTGAGCTCGATGCGGGCGCCGGCGGCGCCCTCGGGCGCGGCGGCGGCGGCGAGGGGGTAGGCGTCGAACCCGACGCCGAGGATGCGGTTCTCGTTGAGGCGCTCGGCGACGCGGGCGCCGGCGCGGCCGACGGCGCGGCGGCCGAGGCCGGCCTGGAGGCCGAGGGTCCAGCGGGCGAGGCCGGGCAGGATGAGGGCGGGGCCCTCGACGGTGCGACCGTGGAGGGTGACGCGGACGACGTGGCAGGTCAGCCTGCCGTCGACCAGCTGGTTGATGTTCCGGTTGAGGGCGCCGAGCTCGTTGATGAGCATCGGCGTGGGCTCGATGGCGAGCTCCTTGGCGAGGGCGGGGCTGACGAGGACGACGTTCTCCCAGCAGGTCTTGGCCATCGGGTCGGGCTGCTCGAGCAGCCAGGCGTTGTTGGCGTAGGCGCCGTCGCCGGCGTGGGCGCAGGGGACGAGGCGGACCTCGAGGCTGGCGCGGGAGACGGCGGGAGGCTGGGCGACGGGGCGGTCGGCCGCGGCGGGAACGGCGGCGGCGGGGAAGGCGGTGCCGGGGAGGACGCCCTCGGCGAGCCAGGCGTCGAAGAGCGCCTGGGTGGGCTCCTTGCCGGTGGCGCGGGCGATGCCGTCGAAGGTCTCGCGGACGAGGTCGCGCGCGTCCTTGCCGGCGCCGGCGAGGAGGGCGAGGACCTCGAGCTCGGAGAGGCCGTCGTAGAGCGGCGCGATCATGGGCTGGACGGGCACGTAGGTGCCGTCGAGCGCGCGGCCGTCGCCCCAGGACTCGAGGTAGTGGGCGGCGGCGACAAAGAGCCCACCCTTGGCGCGGGCGAGGGCGGACGTCTCGTCGAACTCCGGGCCGTGGAGGCCGAGGCGGACGACGCGCTTGGCGGAGGCGACGGCGGTGGCGAAGCCGCTGTCGGCCGGCGCGTCGAAGGCGGGATTGCCGCCGAGGAGGACGAGGGTGGAGGGCTTGGCCGCGGCGAGGGCGGCGAGGGAGGCGGGGCGGTCGGCGTCGGTGCGGACGAGGTCGAGCGTCTTGCCGTAGGCGCCGAGCTCCTGGTTGAGGGCGTGGACGATGGCGTGGGCGGCGGCGGGCAGGTGGGCGCCGGCGACGACGAGCGACTTGCCGCGGTTGGCGACGAGGTCGGCGGCGCACTCGCGGACCCAGGCGGGGTCGACGTCGAGCTTGGGCAGGGGCGCGCCGGAGGGCGCGCCGGACTGGCGGCGAACCTCGTCGAGGAGCGCGGCGGCGAGCGCGGGGAGATGGGCCGTGGCGAGGGGCAGGCGGTGGTCGGCGGCGGCGCCGGTCAGGCTGAAGAGCGACTCCGCGACGTAGAGGCGGACCATGGCCTTGGCCTGCTCGGGGGTGTCGGCGCGGCGGGCGGCGGCGTAGGCGCGCGTGGCCTCGACCTGGGCGTCGCCGGAGCCGAGGAAGTCGGCGTCGAGGCTGACCACGCGGCGGGCGGCGGCGAAGTTCGGCAGGAGGCGGGAGGCGGGGGCGACGGCGCGGTCGCCGGCGGCCTGGTCGAAGGGCGTGTGCTCGGCCCAGACAGCCTGGGGGAAGCGCGCCTTGAGGGCGGCGACGAGGCGGCGGCGGGTGGGCGAGGCGGAGGGGCGAGCGAGGAAGGCGAGCCCGGCGCCGGAGGCGGCCTCGAGGGACTTGCCGAGGGCGAGGAGCTCCTCGCGGACGCGGGCGGGGGAAAGGCTGGCGCCGTCGAACCCGATGGAGAAGGTCGCGCGGTCGGGATCGTAGAGGTCGAGCACGCTCGCCTGGGCGTGCTTGGAGGAGGCGGTGCCGGAAGCGGGGTGGCTCGGGTTGCCCTCGAGCTTGGTGGGACGGCGGCCGTGCGTCTCGACGAGGACGGGCTGGTGGGCGAGCTCGCCGGGGAAGGAGGACGCGAAGAAGGTCGGGATGCCGGGGATGGTCATCTCCGGCGTGCGGGCGTAGGGCAGCGTGTGGTGGCGGGGCTCGCGGCAGCCGGCGAGACCGAGGCCGGCCAGGCCGAAGGAGGCGCCCATCAGGCGGAGGAAGCCGCGGCGGTCGACGCCGTCGAGGGACGAGGCGCCGTCGAGGAACTCGCGCTCGGCGCGGGTGCGGAACTCGGGGGACTTGTTGCGCTCCTCGAGGCTGCGCCAGGGAGCGAGGTCGCCGGGCTTGGGCTCGGGGTGGACGAAGACGCGCTTGCTCATCGGAGAGGTGGGGAAAAGGGGATCAGCGGTGGCAGCCGGAGCAGCTCTGGGGCGGGAGGACCTTCCAGTCGTGGACGAACTTGCGGCCCTGCTCGGCCTGAACCTCGGGCGAGGGCGCCTTCCAGCCGAGGTCGGTCACCTTGTCGACGGGGCGGATGGCCTTCTCGGGGTTGCGGTGGCAGTCGAGGCAGAAGGACATGCTGAGGGACTTCACCTGGCCGACGACCTCCATCTGGTCGACGCGGCCGTGGCACTCGACGCAGCTGATGCCGCGGCTGACGTGCACGCTGTGGGGGAAGTAGACGTAGTCGGGCACCTTGTGCACCTTGACCCAGCGGATGGGCTCGCCGGTCGCGATGCTGTCACGCACGGGGGCGAGGGCGGGCGAGTCCTTCTTCACCACGCTGTGGCAGTTCCAGCAGGTGCTGGTGGCGGGGACGTTGGAGTGGGGGGACTTCTCGACGTTGGTGTGGCAGTAGCGGCAGTCGATGCCGAGGACGCCGGCGTGGAAGCCGTGGTCGAAGGCGACGGGCTGGTCGGGGGTGTATCCGACATTCAGATACTCGTTGGTCGCGTACTCGTTGATGGCGGCGACGACGAGGGCGCCGCTCAGGCCCAGGAAGACGAGGACCTTGGCAGGGGCGGCGTTGGACCAGCGGGGGAAGGGATTGCCCCGGCGGGAAGGCTGGTTGAGGTACTGGAGGAGGCGGCGCATCGGGCGTCGTTCGGAGGTGGGTCGTTGGTCAACTCATGCCCGCTGGGCGATCCCGGCGAGGAGGGAGGCAGGCAGGGAACCCGAGGTCGGGAGGACGACGTGGAACCTAGGTCTGCGGGGACACATAAGTTGTGCCTTGCATCCCTCCCCCCCTACCCCTTCGCAACCCTATTTTTCACCCCTTTTTCACGGCTTAAACAGTGTGCCTGGGGGGTAAACGAACAATCGGCTTAGTTTATCGTTGGTAAAAAACACGCAAGTCACTTTTTATCAATGATTTATGTATAAAACATCGGCGGTGTTTGAGACAAAGAACCGAGGCGGGAGGATAAACCGCTCACCGACTTATTAGTCGGGGCGTTGGCTAAGGTTGAAAGCCGCTTAACGCAACTCAGGCGGTGGCGGAACGGGCGGCGCTCAGAACGAGGTCGGTGAAGCTCTTGGCTTCGAGGGAGGCGCCGCCGATGAGACCGCCATCGATATCGGCCTCGGCGAGAAGGGCGTCGGCGTTGTCGGGCTTCATCGAGCCGCCGTAGAGGATGCGGACGCGCGAGGCGGTCTCGAGGCCGAGCAGCTGGCCGAGGCGGGCGCGGATGAAGGCGTGGACCTCCTGGGCCATGGCGGGCGTGGCGGTCTTGCCGGTGCCGATCGCCCAGACGGGCTCGTAGGCGATGACGACCTGGTCGGCCTTGGCGGCGGGGACGCCGGCCAGGCCGGCCTGGAGCTGGGTGCCGACGACCTCGAGGGTGCGGCCGGCCTCGCGCTCGGCGAGGGTCTCGCCGACGCAGAGGATGGGGCGGAGGGTGGCGTCGAGGGCGGCGAGGACCTTGCGGTTCACGACGGCGTCGGTCTCGCCGAAGAGCGCGCGGCGCTCGCTGTGGCCGAGGATGACGTAGGTGACGTGGAGATCGCGGAGCATCGAGGCCGAGACCTCGCCGGTGAAGGCGCCGTTGGGCTTCTCGTGCAGGTTCTGGGCGCCGAGGGCCATGGGGCCGGCGCCGAGGAGGCCGCCGACGCGGTCAAGGGCGGTGAAGGGCGGGCAGAGAACGATGTGGACCTGGGACTGGGTGCCGACGGAGGCCCGGAGGGCGTTGACGAGCTCGGCGGCCTCGGAGGCCGTCTTGTTCATCTTCCAGTTGCCGGCAATGAGGGGGATGCGCTTGGACATGGGTAATAAAGGGGGCGGAGGATTCGGAGGGGGCGGAGGAGGCGGAGGAAGGGATAGGGAGAGAGGATGCGAAGGGATGACGGGGAGGTCAACCTAGGGCGAAAAGGAGGGAGGGGAAGGAGCGGCGCTCGCTCCTCGCTCCTCGCTCCTCCCCGCGTTAGCGGGCCTCGAGGGCCTTGACGCCGGGGAGTTCCTTGCCCTCGAGGTACTCGAGGGAGGCGCCGCCGCCGGTGGAGCAGTGGGAGACCTTGGTGTCGACGCCGAACTTCTTGGCCGCGGTGGCGGTGTCGCCGCCGCCGACGACGGTGAGGGCGCCGCGCTCGGTGGCCTTGGCGACGGCGAGGGCCATGGCCTTGGTGCCGCCGGCGAAGGCGTCGAACTCGAAGACGCCGCAGGGGCCGTTCCAGACGACGGTGCCGGCGCGGGCGATGGCTTCCTCGTAGAGGGCGATGGAGCGGGGGCCCGCGTCCATGCCTTCCCAGCCGGCGGGGATGCCCGAGGCCATGTCGGCGGGGCGGGTGGCGGCGTCGGGGGAGAACTTGTCGCCGCAGAGGAAGTCGACGGGCAGGGTGACGCGGACGCCGCGGGCCTTGGCCTTGTCGAGCAGCTCGCGGACGATGAGGGCGCCCTCCTTGTCGAAGAGCGAGTTGCCGATCTCCATGCCGTCGCAGACCTTGCGGAAGGTGTAGGCCATGCCGCCGCCGATGATGATCTCGTCGGCCTTCTCGATGAGGTTGCGGATGAGGGGGATCTTGTCGGCGATCTTGGCGCCGCCGAGGATGGCGAGGAGGGGGCGGCGGGGCTGCCGGATGACGGCGTCGAAGGCCTTGAGCTCGGCCTCGAGGAGGAAGCCGGCGGCGCGAAGGGGGAGGTCGACGCCGACCATGGACGAGTGGGCGCGGTGGGCGGTGCCGAAGGCGTCGTTGACGTAGGCGTCGCCGAGGCGGGAGAGGGAGGCGCGGAAGGCGGCGACCTTGGCGGGGTCGGCCTTGACGCTGGTGCCGTCCTCGAGCTTCACCTTGCCCTCCTCCTCGATGTGGAAGCGGAGGTTCTCGAGGAGCAGGACTTCGCCGGGCCTCAGCGCGGCGGCGGCCTGCTCGGCGGCGGGACCGACGCAGTCGTCGGCGAAGGCGACGGGGCGGCCGATGAGCTTCTGGAGCTCGGCGGCGACGGGGCGGAGGGAGAACTTGTCGACACGCTTGCCGTCGGGGCGGCCGAGGTGGGACATCAGGACGACGCTGGCGCCCGCGGCGAGGACGTGGCGGATGCTGGGCAGGGCGGCGGCGATGCGCTGGGTGTTGGTGATGGCGCCCGTCTTCTTGTCCTGGGGGACGTTGAAGTCGACGCGCATGAGGACGCGCTTGCCGCTGAGGTTGCCGAGGTCGCGAAGGGTGGGGACGGGCATGGTGGGGAGGGGGCGGAGGATATGAAGGGGGCGGAAGTGGCGGAGGAAAGGGCCGAGGGGACTGAAAAGATTAAAGGATGAAGGGATGAAAGGAGGGGGAGGGAAGGAAATAAAGGGGAGGGGTGCCATTCCCCCGTACCCCGGGTCTCCTTCCTATCCTTCGCTTCCTGCCTCGCTATCCTTCGCCCCTCCGTGTCCTCCAAACCTCTAGGAACCAGGCACGAAAAAGGCGCGGCATGCGCCGCGCCTTGGTTCGGGGAGCCGGCTTGGCTCAGAGCTTGGCGGCGACCTTGGAGAGGAGCTCGACGACGCGGTTGGAGTAGCCCCACTCGTTGTCGTACCAGCTGACGAGCTTGAAGAAGTTCTTGTTGAGCTCGATGGAGGAGCCGGCGTCGAAGATCGAGGAGCTCTTGTCGTGGATGAAGTCGGAGGAGACGACCTCGTCCTCGGTGTAGGCGAGGACGCCCTTGAGGTAGGTCTCGGAGGCGCGCTTCATCGCGGCCTTGATCTCGGCGAGGCTGGTGTCCTTGGCGGTGCGGACGGTGAGGTCGACGACCGAGACGGTGGGCGTGGGGACGCGGAAGGCCATGCCGGTGAGCTTGCCCTTGACCTCGGGGCAGACGAGGGCGACGGCCTTGGCGGCGCCGGTGGCGGAGGGGATGATGTTGGTGGCCGCGGTGCGCCCGCCCTTCCAGTCCTTCTTGGAGGGGCCGTCGACGGTCTTCTGGGTGGCGGTGTAGGCGTGGACGGTGGTCATGAGGCCCTCGACGATGCCGAAGCCCTCCTTGAGGAGGACGTGGACGAGGGGGGCGAGGCAGTTGGTGGTGCAGGAGGCGTTGGAGATGATGCTGTGCTTGGCGGCGTCGTACTTGTCGTCGTTGACGCCGATGACCACGGTGATGTCCTCGTCCTTGGCGGGGGCGGAGATGATGACCTTGCGGGCGCCGGCCTCGAGGTGGCCCTTGGCCTTGGCGGCCTCGGTGAAGAGGCCGGTGGACTCGATGACGAGCTCGACGCCCATGGCCTTCCAGGGGAGCTCGGCGGGGGTCTTGGCGGAGACGACCTTGATCTCGTGGCCGTTGACGACGAGGACGTCGTCCTCGGCCTTGTCGGGAGAGGACTTCTTGGAGGAGACGGTGCCTTGGAAGCGGCCCTGGGTGGAGTCGTACTTCAGGAGGTAGGCGAGGTTGTCGGCCGGGACGACGTCGCCGACGGCGACGACGTTGAACTTCGTCCCCAGGTGGCCCTGCTCGACGAGGGCGCGGAAGACGAGGCGGCCGATGCGGCCGAATCCATTGATAGCGACGTTGATGGCCATGGTGCGGTAAAGGTGAGAGAAAAGCCCTCCCGGAGCCGAAAAGGCAAGCGGAGAAAAGGCCTCAGCGGCTCCAGAGGCCGCAGCCGAGGGGAGGGAGGACGAGGGTGTCGCCCTCCCAGGCGGGGGAAGGACCCGGAGCGTGGGGACAATCGGGGCGAGGCGAGAGGACGACGGGCGTCCAGGGGCCGGCGGCGAGGGGGATGCGGACGGGCCACGGATGCGGGTTGGCGGCGACGAGCGCGCGGGCGGGGCCGAGGGCGCCGTCGGCGTTGAGCTCGGCCGCGAAGGCCTCCGATCCCTCGGCGAGGTGCGGCGTCATCCAACCGGGTGAGACGGCGGCGTGGGGGCGGAGCGGGGCTCCGGCCTCGGAGAGGCGGAAGCGGATGAGGGCGGCGACGAAGGCGTGCTCGGAGGCGAAGCGGGCGAGGCGGGCGGGATCGAGGGCGTTGAGGTCGCCGCGGCGCCAGGTGTTGCCGACGCCGCGCTTGGTGTGGAGGAAGTCCTGGCCGGCGGCGAGCATGGGGACGCCGGCGGAGGCGAGGAGGATGAGGTGGGCGAGGCGGGTGCGGAGGAAATCGGCGGGGGCGGGATCGGAGGCGTCGCCGGAGGGGCGCTCGGTGATGCGGTCGACCCAGGCGTGGTCGTCGTGGGATTGGAAGTAGCGGAGGCGCGCGGAGGGGCGGATGCCGAGGCCGGCCATCTGGTGGAGGAGGTCGGCGGCGCGGGCGTTGCCGCGGACAAAGGCGGGGAGGAACTCGCGGAAGCCGTCGTCCCAGCTGGTCCAGCTGGTGCCGTCGAGCTCGGGGCCGACGTGGCCGCGGAAGCTCCAGGGCTCGGCGATGAGGATCTTGCCGGGGGCGCGGGCGCGGACCTCGGCCTCGATGTCGCGGAGGACGGCGACGCCGAGGAGCTCGGCGAGGTCGAGCCGGACGCCGTCGGCGCCGAGGACGGTGAGCCAGTGCAGGACGGCGTCGGCCGCGAGGCGGGCGCCGAGGGGGGACTCGGCGCGGAAGTCGTTGCCGCAGCCGCTGAGGTTGCTGAGGGCGCCGGAGGCGTCGCGCCGGAACCAGTAGTCGGGGTCGAGCGCGAGGAGGAGGTTGGGGGAGCCGAAGTGGTTGAGGACGAGGTCGACGACGAGGGCGAGGCCGGCCTCGTGGCAGGCGGCGACGAGGTCGCGGAACTCGGCCGAGGGCGAGCGGCCGCCGCCGGGGGCGTAGGCGCTGGCGGGGGCGAAGGCGGAGACGGGCATGTAGCCCCAGTGGTACTCGGCGGGGTCGGGGCCGCGCTCGAACTCGGCGCAGGGGAGGAGCTCGAGGGTGTTGACGCCGAGGGAGCGGAGGTAGGCGCCGTCGCGGCGGATCCAGTCGGCGAGCTCGCGGAAGCCGGCGCGGGAGGCGTCGCCGCGGAGGGCGAGGAGGTCGCGGAGGTGGGCCTCGAGGATGACGAGCTCCTCGGGGCGGGGCGGGGAGAATCCGTCGGCGCGGGGCGCCTCGTCGGCGCCGGCGACGTAGGTCGCGGGCTGGCCGCCGAGGAGGGCGGTGTGGCGGGCCCAGGGATCGGGCAGGGCGAGGGCGCCGGGCTCGAGGCGGTAGAGGTAGGCGGCGCCGGCGAGGTCCTGGTCGACGCTCCCGGCCCAGGCGCCCTGCCCTTCGGGACGGAGGTCGAGGCGGCCGGCGCGCGGGGGGCCGGCGGGGGAGGAGACGGACCAGTCGACGGCGACGGCGGTGGCGCGGGGGGCGAAGATCCGGAAGGTGGTGCGGCCGTTGGCGGCGAGGGCGCCGAGGCGGCCGGGCGGGCGGAGCTGGTCGAGGGGACCGCAGGCGAGGATCTCGCAGGACTCGCGCAGGGCGCCGTCGTCCCAGGCGATGCGCTGGGGGGCGGCGAGGGCGTCGGCGCCGGCGGCGACGAAGCGGAAGAGGTGGAGTCCGGTGCGATGGCGGTCGAGGACGAGGTTGCGGTGTCCCTGCCAGTCGCGCTGGATGTTGTCGGCGTCGTGGGGCGGCTCGATCCAGCGTCCGTCGCCGAGGCGGAACTTGAAGGAGGTGACGCCGCCGCGCGGAAGGACGTCGGCCTGGCGGGCGACGCAGAGGAAGCCGTCGGCCCCGGCGACGCAGACGGGGTGGAGCAGCCAGGCGTCGGGGTCGCCGGCGTTGCCCCAGTCGTTGAAGGGCCCGACGACGCGGGCGGCGCCGTCGACGAGGTCGGGGGCGAGGGCCTTCCAGAGGAAGAAGTGGACCTCCCCGCCCTCGATCCAATGGCCGGAGCGGCGCGCGTGCACGCGGGGGTCGGCGCGCTCGAGCAGGGTGAGGGCGGCGGGGGGCGGGAGCGAGAGGGGCGGCGAGCCTGGGCGGTCCCAGTCGCGGGCAAGGGCGACGACCCCGGAGGTCCGGGATTCCCAGCGGGCGCTGGCCAGACGGTTCGCCATGGGGCAGTCAGCGGCGAGGGGGAAGGCTTGGAAAGGGTAAAAGCGGCGACTCCTTGCGCGCCGGCGGAAAGGCGTCCACGCTCGCGGCATGAGGATCGAGGTTCTCTCCAGCGACTGGGACGGCCACCGCCTGCTCGACTCGGGCAACGGGCGCAAGCTGGAGTCGTTCGCCGGGGTGCGCGTGATCCGCAGCGAGCCCAAGGCCTGGTGGAGCCCCGCCTTGCCCGACTCGGAGTGGGCCAAGGCGGTCGCGACGCACGAGGACGGCGGCAGGGAGGGGCGCTGGCGGATGAAGACCGGGACGCCGAAGGAGTGGGAGGCGCGGCTGGGCAAGCTGCGGTTGCAGCTGCGGTTCATGGACAACTCGAAGCAGGTGGGGGTGTTCCCCGAGCAGGCGCCGCACTGGGATTGGATCCGCGCGCAGCCGATCGCGGCGGGGGCGAGGCCCAGGTTGCTCAACCTTTTCGGCTACACCGGGGCGGCCTCGCTGGTCGCGGCCCAGGCGGGATGGTCGGTCACGCACGTCGACGCCTCGAAGCCCGCGGTGGCCTGGGGACGGCGCAACCAGGAGCTGTCGGGCCTGGCGGAGGCGCCGATTCGCTGGATCCTGGAGGACGCGCCGACCTTCGTGCAGCGGGAGGGGAAGCGGGGCAACGCCTACGACGCGATCCTGCTGGACCCGCCGGCCTTCGGGCGCGGGCCCAACGGCGAGCTGTGGAAGATCGAGCGAGACCTGGCGCCGCTCCTGCGGGCGTGCCGGCCCCTGCTCTCGCCCGAGGCGCGCTTCATCCTGCTGACGGTGTACACGATCGACGCCTCCTCGGTGCTCTGCGGCAACCTGCTGTCCGAGACGACGAGGGGCCTGGGCGGGCAGGTGGACATCGGCGAGCTGGCCCTGCGGCACGAGGGCGACGCGCGCCTGCTCCCGCTCTCGCTGTGGGGACGATGGCAGGCGGGCTGAGCGGCGTCCTATAAGGCTTCCCCTGCCCTGCCTCCTCCCCGTAGGGTGAGGCATCTCGCCGTGAGTCTCGCTCCCGACAAGCCCACCTTCCTCGGCCTGGCCGCCAAGGCCGACGTCATCCCGGTCTGCCTCGACCTGATGGCGGACCTCGAGACGCCCGTCTCGGTCTACGCGCGGCTGCGCCGGCGCGGGCCCGCGTTCCTCTTCGAGTCGGTGACCGGCGGCGACCGCGTCAGCCGCTACAGCTTCTGCGGCAGCGAGCCGGCGATGACGGTGACCTCCTGGGAGGACCGCACCGAGATCACCCGGCGCGACGGCGCGACGGAGACGGTCCCGACGCCCGCCGACCCCCTCGACCTGGTGCGCCGCGAGGTTACGGGCCTGAGGGTCGCCCCCGTGACGGGCCTCCCGCCCTTCCATGGCGGCATGGTCGGCATGGTGGGGTACGAGTACATCCACCGCGTCGAGCCCAGCGTGCCGCGGGCGGCGGGGGGGCCGCGGGACGTGCCCGTGACGCACTTCATGCTGGTCGACCGCCTGGTCGCCTTCGACCACGCGCGCCAGACCCTTCGCCTCATCGTGAACGCGCGCATCGGACCCGACGGGGCGGAGGCGGCCTGGGAGCGGGCGCAGTCGGAGCTGGCGGCGCTGCGGGCCCTGCTCGCGGGGCCGCGGGCGGCCGAGCCGGTGGAGCTCGAGGCCGACGCCCCGCTGGCCAAGGGCGAGGCGAGCCTCGCGCCCGCCGCCTTCCTCGGGGCGGTGGCGCGGGCCCAGGAGAACATCCGCGCGGGCGACTGCGTGCAGATCGTGCTCTCGCGGCGGATCGACGTGCCGCACGCCGGCGACCCGCTGTCGCTTTACCGCGTGCTGCGCCAGGTGAACCCCTCGCCGTACATGTTCGCGCTGGAGACCGGCCGGGGCTTCGACCTCGTCGGCGCCTCCCCCGAGGTGAACGTGCGGCTGACCGGTCGCCGCTGCGAGATCCGCCCCATCGCCGGCACCCGCCCCCGCTCCGCGGACCCGGCGGAGGACCGGCGGCTCGAGGCGGAGCTGCTGGCCGACCCGAAGGAGCGCTCGGAGCACCTCATGCTGGTCGACCTCGCGCGCAACGACCTCGGGCGCGTCTGCCGGATCGGCTCGGTGCGCGTGCCGGACTACGCGGTGGTGGAGCGCTACTCGCACGTGATGCACATCGTCTCCCAGGTGGAGGGCGAGCTGGCCGAGGGGCGCGACGCCTTCGACCTCTTCCGCTCGACCTTCCCCGCGGGCACGCTGACGGGCGCCCCCAAGATCCGGGCCATGCAGATCATCTCCGAATTGGAGGGCGAGCGCCGCGGCGCGTACGGCGGGGCGGTCGGCTACTTCGGCTTCGACGGCGGGCACGACTCGTGCATCGTCATCCGCACGGCCTTCCTGCGCGACGGCATGGCCAGCGTGCAGGCCGGCGCCGGCATCGTGGCCGACTCGGTGGCGGCGTCGGAACTGGAGGAGACGCTCAACAAGTCCAAGGGCGTGCTCCGCGCGCTCGGCCTGGCCGCGCGCCTGCGGCCGCGCGCCTGATGGCCAAGCGCCCCGCCAGGAAGCCCGCCGCAAAGGCCGAACCAGCGCCGCCGGGGCCGGCGCCGGCACCCGCGCCCCCCGACGACCCGATGGAGCCGGGCAAGCCTTGGGACGAGCTTTCGCCCGACGAGCGCTCGCCGCTCCGGTACTACCTGGACCAGATCGGCAAGACGCCCCTGCTCAAGCCCGAGGAGGAGGCGGCGCTGGCCCGCCGCGTCCTGAAGGGCGATGGCGAGGCCAGGCAGAGGATGATCCAGGCAAACCTGCGGCTGGTGGTGCGCATCGCGCGCGACTACGAGGACTTCGGCCTGCCGTTCATGGACCTGATCAGCGAGGGCAACGTGGGGCTGATCAAGGCGGTGGAGCGCTTCGACCCCGACAAGGGGGGCAAGCTCAGCACCTACGCGGCCTGGTGGATCAAGCAGTCGATCAAGCGCGCCCTGGCGTCGCACGGCCGCTCGCTGCGCCTGCCGGTGCACATGGTCGACCGCATCGCCGCGATGCGGCGCATCATCCAGCGGCTGACCGCCGAGCTGGGCCGGGAGCCGACCAACGACGAGCTGTGCTCGGTGATGGAGCTGCCCGTGAACAAGATCGCCCATCTCAAGACCCTCGCGAACCGATCGGCCTCGCTCGACGCGCCGGTGGGCGAGGAGGGCGACGCCACCCTGGGCGACCTGGTCAAGGACGAGGCGGCGGTGAATCCCTATGAGAGCCTCCGGGGCAAGTCGGACCGGTCGGACATCGAGGACCTGCTGAAGGGCCTCGAGCCGCGCGAGGCGGAGATCATCCGCCTGCGCTTCGGCCTGGACGGCGAGGTGCCGCTGACGCTCGAGCAGGTGGGGGTGAGGTTCAAGCTCACCCGCGAGCGGGTGCGCCAGCTCGAGCATCTCGCCCTGATGCACCTACGGCGCTCGATGGCCGACAAGGAGAGGATCCGGACGACGGAGGAGGCGGCGACGGAGCGAAAGCAGGCCGCGCGCAACGAGGTGCTGCGGGAATTTTTCCGGGCCCAGCGGGCTCGCGACGAGAAGGACAAGCGGAAAGGGCTTTGAGGGAGGAAAAGGGAGCGGAGGATTCGGAGGTGGCGGAGGTGGCGGAGGATTGGAGATGGAGAAACGCGGTTATACCGGCGACCGGGGACAGGTGACCGGTCACCGGGGGCCTTGGGGCCCCGGAAAGGGGCGCGGCGGCACGGGGGCACAGGGGCACGGGGATATAGCTCTCTAGCTCGTTAGCTCTCTAGCTTACTAGCTTGATGGCTAGATAGCTCTCTAGCGGATTAGCTGACTAGGGGGAGAAACGGAGGCCTGGGACAGGCCTCCCTACCATAGGCGGGGGTTAGCCGAGAATCTCGGCCTTGAGGGCGGCGGCGGGGGCGGGGCCGAGGAGGCCGGCGACGAGGGCGAGGCCGAAATCGATGGCCGTGCCCGCGCCGCGGGAGGTGACGATTCGCCCCTCGGTCAGGACGCGCTCCTGCAGGCGGGCGGAGGGGAGCTCGGT
>Ga0315903_10002950_pt1 | contig 24229 bp, 48 predicted proteins | sample LakEriMetagenome_7_FD_203524 | JGI IMG/M metagenome (GOLD analysis project Ga0315903, IMG submission 203524) | Freshwater fungal communities from buoy surface, Lake Erie, Ohio, United States - Buoy 2 MA119 | ecosystem: Environmental > Aquatic > Freshwater > Lake | place: USA: Lake Erie, Ohio... | reverse complement strand
ATCATCTTGCACACTAGGTCTAGTGTACCTCCGAACTGGTGTGTCTTAGAGATTAATGGAAGCTCTATGGCTAACGGCTGAACCTTGTACTCGGCTGCGAACTTGCAGAACGCTAGTAAGTCTTGGCACAGGTCTTCGTAGAAGATGAAGTACTTGTTCTTTGGGATGTTGTACTGCTCAAATAGCACGACAACGCGGTGTCCTAACAGGTCGAAGTCAATGTAACCATGCTCAAGGAACTCGGCTATGAGGATGTGCATGATTGTGCCGTAGCTTGCACGTTCGTTTAGGAACTGCATCCACTTGTCGTAGCCCATGTCGCTCATCTTGCGGATGAGTCCCTCGTCTTGACGTGTGGTCATGTCGATTAGGGATGTAACGCTGATGTACATCTTGTCGTCTGCTAGGTAGAAGCGTCCTTGGGCTGTGTTAACCCTGCGTAGGGTGTAGTCTGGTGGCGTGAGCAGGTTGTATGCTGCGCTAACGCTTTCTATCTGCGGTCTCATTTCTCGTTGTTTTTAGATAGCTTGTTCTCCCAGTACTCACGCTGTCCGTGTGGGTCTTCGAAGTATGCGTTCATGTACTTGATGGCCTCCTTGTTGTCAGAGAATGCGAAAGTCTTGCATCCTACACGCACTAGGCATCCTTGGTCGTAGAAGGTAATGCATACCTCCCAGTTCTTTAGCATCTCTGTCTTGCTTTGTTTTGTCTCTTCAATAATTAGTTCTGGTCTCATTGTGCTTGGGTTATTTTAAAAAGGTTTTTTTGTGCGCCCTCGTTTGCTATTACTTGTTTCATCTTCCACACGCATAGGGCGTAGCTGCCTGTGACTAGACGATTGCCGTTATAGGTAAGAGTCCACCCGAAGGCGGACTCTTTTTTCTTCGGCTTCTGCTTCTTGCCGTAGTGGAACTCCTTCCACTGCTGACGTGAAATTTCAGCCTCTTCCATTAGTGCGTCAGTGCTTTAAATCCGATTACGATAGAGGCTACTGCTGCTAACAAAACGATGAACTGCATGATGGCTGCGCATCCGTTGTTGTCCTTGCCATCATTCGGTGGCGGTGTAGGTGTTGCTGTTGAACTCATTTGATTAGATTGTTTAGGATTAGACGTTGTTCTACAATGTGGTCGTGGCGCATGTTAGTGGTCACAAAACCTGGGTCTGCGCTAAGCACTGCCCTAATACTAGAGCAGTGCTGTTTGTAGACTTGATAGGGGGTTGGGTTAGAACGGAAGATCGTCCTCAATCTCTGCTTGAACTGGTTCATTTGCTTGGGGTTTTTGGGTTTTTGCTTTTAGTGTGTTGGCATCCTGCGCTGCTTGCTCCTCGATGCGTTTCATTGCCGCTAGACTAGCCATAGCGTTGTCACTTTTTACAGGCTGCTCTTCCTGTATAACTGGCTTGGGTGTCTTTGATAGACGTGCTGAAATCTCGTTCACTAGCTTCTCGTAGAAGTCTACTACCTCGCTGTCGTCGATTACCTCCTTCTTACCCACGGTCACACGTGCTGCCTTAGGTAGTTGGCTAGGCTCGAATGCCCATGATGCACGTTCGCCACCGCACTCGATGTATGCAGCAGGTGAGTCCTTGTCGCCTCTGCGCACGTATAGCTTGATACGAATCTGCTTGCTGAGGTCTTGGCATCCGTACAGCGTGTTGATGACGTTGTATGCCAAGAAAGTAAACGTACTTTCTACCTGCACACGCTCACCACTAGCGTCCGTGAAGACCATCTTGAGTGTCTTCTTCGTGTCGTTGTTGTAGGTGAACTCACCAGTTGCGATACTAGTCAACACGCCCTCAACCGTGTCGAATCTTTGTGTGGTCTGCCACTTGCCCTCAACCTTCTCGCTCATGCCGAAGAAGGCGTTTACATTGTCAGTACCTGGCTCTTTGCTAAACATCTTTACGTAAGTTGTCTTTGCCTGTTCGGAATTTGATAGTCCCATAGTTTATGAATTGATTGTTAGTGAAAAAAAGAATTTTTTGTTATGCAATGTTAGTGATGTTTTTTGACAAAACCAAACCAATTTAAGAAATTAAATCGATTATCTTGACCGCTAGGAATATCCATAAAGAGATGGACAAGCCTATGGCAGCCACTGTGGCTAAGCCAGCTACTATGCATTGCATATTAGTTAGAAGCCCAGCCTTCTCTACGTAGTACACAAACATGCTTATGCTTGCGTATAGTGACACGGCTGTTAGGATTAGTGCGATGGTGAAGATTATTGATGCTTTCATTGGATATTGATTAGGATTACGATTACTTTGGACACCTTGCCGTTGTCATCTTGGATGCTTCGGGTGGTGTACATGTTGTTGGGCTTGTACTTGCGTCTGTACTGCACAAGTGCTGATGTGATGTTGCGCACGTGGCGCTTGGTGAATGACTTGCCGTGTGGCTCGAACTCGATTGTGTCGCCCACGTTTGTAAGCGTGGTGAAGTCGTACTTGGTGGCGCGACCCCTAGCACGTTTCTCAGTTTGCTGTGTTTCCATTGGTGATTCGTGTGTTTGGTTCATACTTGAGTATCCGCATGATTGTGGTTGGCTTGAACTCAGCACCGCTGCGGGTACGGATGCCGTTCTCATTTAGCCTGTGCGCTATAGCGTGAAGGGATATGCCCTCGTCACGCATTAGGAATATGTCACGCACGATTGGTGCCTCTGTCTCATCTTGGTGCAGGTTGTCGAACTCATCGCATCGCCATCCATAAGGGATGATGCCGTTCTTGCGAAGATTATCCTTGAGATGCTGCTTGACAGCCTTGGTTCGCTCGGATATCTGATTACGCTCAAACTCCGCGAACATCACCAGAGTCTGGAAGAACAGCCATCCTATGCTAGTGCTAGTGTTGAGTGAGTTACCGCCCATCGACACGATGAACAAGGGTATACCCATGCTGTTCCACTCCTTGGCTGTGACCATGGCATCGATAGAGTTACGGAACATTCGGTCTACCTTGATGGACACAACGCCCACCTGCTCGCCTCTGAGCCGTCTTGCTGTGAGTTCCTTGAGCAGTTGCTTGCCTAGTGGACGCTTGCCTATCTCGATGTAGGCGGACACGTCCTCGTCAGCGAACACCTCGCCCATTGTGTACCCGTTGGATATGCAGTAGCGCTCGATTGTCGCCAACTGCATGTCCATTGAGTTTTCTTGGTCATCGGTTGATACGCGTATGTAGGGTAGCAGAATCATGGCTGTTCAATTGTTATGACCCCGTTTATGGAGCGGATGACAATGACCTGCTTCATATTGTGTATCATCACCTCTGAGCCGTCCTTGATGGAAAGGCAGATTGGAGGCATCTGAGGCTCTTCCTTTGGCTGCTCTGCAACAATAGGCTCGTCTTCGAAGATGCTGAACTCTGGCTCTGGTCTTGCGCTGCGTGGGAAGTCAGCCTTGCGAACCTTCTTGATGTCGTGCGGTGAGTAGTAGTGTGGGATTGGCTTACCCTTCTCGCACCATTTCTTCAGCCATCCGCGTAGCGTGACTGGGCTGATGTCTGATGGGTGTTTCTCTAGCACGGATCGAACCATGCCCGAATAGTTCTCGTGAACTCCTGTGTTCACTTTCAAGTTCATAAGTGCGTTACGTAGATTTCTGTCTATGTACTCGCGTTTAAATGCTCTCATTTTGTTTTGGGTTTTAAAGTTTTTTAATACTGAACTCGCCTAGATAGGCGTTAAGCACACAGCCAACCATCGTGTCAACGATTAGGTCATCCGTATGCACTTGATGAAGCGTGAAGTGAAACCCTGCAAGGTCATCAGCCTCCATGTACTTGAAGTCCATTCGTAGCAGGTCTGACGCCTTGTAGCCATCAAACACGTGCAGCAGGTCTTCCTCGTCCGCTAGTTGACGTATGGTATACAGCACCTTGGCAACCTTCATGGTCACCTCGGTGAAGCCCCTTGCGCAGTCTAGCATAGCCTCAGCGCCTCCCTTGTGGTCGATGCGTACCACCTTGTCAAAGAACTCACGGAATGAGTCTATATCAAGCCCATAGCCGTCCCTCATGAGGTCAACCATGTCATCTAGTTTTTCTTTTGCCATTAGTCAAAGTATTGCTTGGACTCATCCTCACCACCCTCGTCCTCATCTAGGTTGACGTTGATAAGCCAATCGGTTAGTATTGCAATGTTTGATTTGAGTATATGCACAGGCTGACCCCATTGTGTCCCCTTGGAGGATGCATATATCTCCATGTACTGCTTGACGTTGTGGTCGTACCATACGAACACAATCTCAGCCTCGTTGTCGGGGGTCTCGCCTTCGAATGGGTCGCGAGACCCCACGTATTCATACCCGCTGTCGCTCACTTCTTGCTTTCCTTTAGTGTGCGATGCGTAACGGATGCCGTAACCATGATGGCACGTAGTGAGTTCTCAGCGCTCTTAAGGATGTTATCGGCATTGAGTATGGCAGGGACTGGGTCATAGCCTTGGTGTAGTAACTCCATGCAGTACATGTGGCTAAGCACGATGCCCTTGTTGAATGCCTTGGGCGGAAAGCCCAACTCTTCGCAGAACGCGTCTATCATCTCATCGTTAGGCTCATTGTAGTCATGCTTGTACATGTACTTACCCAACTCTGTTCCTATAGCCATGGACACCTCGGTGAATATCTTGGCAAGGGTATCTCCTGCGTTCTCCATGTCGGCATCAGAGAAGTTATCGAAGGCATCTAGAGCCTCGAACTCTCCTGCGTCATTGGGTGTCGCTAGGATGCTCTCCACGGGTGGGGCGATTGCCTTTAACAATAAACTCATCAGCGTTTGTTTCTCTTCTGCGCTAAGGTGGTTGTTAACGCTTAGTGATTTGTAGGTACGTAGCCTATCTAAGATTTCTTTGTGCATTGTGTATTGGGTTTAAATTGTTTAAAAGAATTAATATTCTGACGGCAGTAAAAGTATGCCGTCCACTAGCCATAGGCACACGCCCTCATCGGGGTAGTCCGTGTACTCAATGTCCTCGGCATGAAGGATGTTGTCGTTGCCGTCCGTGAAGACAAGCACGGCTGAGTCCCCCTCTACCGACAACTCGGCTGTAACGAAAGGTTCTTGGATGATTGCCTTGATGTTCTTTGAACGCAGGTAAATCAGATGCAATAGCCAATAGGCATCGCGTGTTTGAGCCACGTGCTTGACACCATCGGTGTAGCGAAGGTCGGGCATCAATTCGTTCTTGTAGTAGTTCTCAGTTCCGTAGAACTCGTTAAGGTCGCTAGGGTTGTCCTTGAACCTCTTGATGTTTTCTGCTCTTGCTATTTTCATGATTTGGGTTTTACAATGAATGCTTCGTAATTGACTATGCCCAAGCCGTATCCGCTGTCTAGCGCAAAGACTAACAGCCCGTACTTAGGCTCAAGGTTGGTGAACGTGTGGCAGAAGTCCTCGATGATGGGCTGCCCGTTTGATGCGTAGAACTCTCTGAGCATTCGTCTGCTCTTCTCAACTAGCTGATTAGCACTTAGGTTGTGTTCTGAATCAAACGGGAATTGCAGCCTAGCCCCAGGACTTACGCGGGTTAGTGTGTAGAACATGTCTTGTGTTTTGGGTTGACAAATGTAGGAATTAATTTACATTAACAAAAAAATATTTCTTTAATTATGCTCAAGTCTGTTATTGAGCGGATTAAAGTATCTGATTGATGTAAAGCCCTGCTTTGATTTGGCTGAAATCATGTACCTCCCATCGGGCTGTTGGCTCACCTTGAACTTGCCCATGGTTTGACCGAACGCTTTGAGCGTGTCGGGTGAGAAGTAGTAAGGGCTGTCCTGCTTGCTGCGCTCGGCTATCTCATAGATGTCGATGCGTCTGCTGAGTCTGAGGTTCTGAGGTATGCCATCCAAGCCGTAGTCGAAGGTGTACCCGTGCGGATGCAGGTCATCAATGAACTGCTCTAGGGTCTTGTAGTCTGCGCTGTCGTCTAGCTTCTCTGAGTAGGCTAGGACAATCTCCCGAACCATTGTCGGGAGTTTGTCGATGTGGTTGAATAAATCTTTCATGGTTATCCGAAAATTATTTCTTTGTAAAAGGTTGTTTGAATAATAGCATCAGCAGTCTCGGCATCATCGGTCTCGTTTATCATAGCCACTAGATGTGTTAGCGGTGTCTGCTGAACGCGTTCGTGTACATCTGCAAGGGTTATCTCGGCATCCATTGCGCCTTCGCCTTCGATGTCTTTTAGCTTTAGCTTTCCGTTCTGACGCAGTATCTCCATCAGCACATCCTCGTAGCAGGGTGTGTCGCCCTTGTTCTTTAAGGCTTTCTTGGCTGCCTCGTATTGGTCTTGCTTTGTCTTGAGTACGATGCCGTAGCCTTGGATGTAGTCTAGTGCGTTGCATAGGGAGTTGTAGAAGAACTCCTCTGATTCTTGGGGTGTGAGTGTGATTTTCATGGTTACTTTAGGTTTTCGTTAGTGAATTTTTCAATTACGTCAAAGAAGTCTCCGTCCCATTGGGCGAACTCGTTCTCCTTCTCGAACTTGTCTGTCAACTCCTCGGCTAGTTCGTAAAGACCGCCATGCCCTTGGGCATCGTGTCGCTCTTTTACAACGCCTCTAGGGGCATCCTTCATGTGTTCGATGGTGATGGCTTGGACAATCTCGTAGTGTGTCTCTAGGTAGCTAGATAAACCCTCTATGCCTGTCTTGCCCCACACAACCCTGCCATGGCTGTGTGTCTTAAGCAGGGTCTCATAGTGGTCATTGGCATCAGCATTGTTTAGGAATAGTCTTAGAGAGCCTAGTGAGCCATCCTCGTTGATTAGTGTTATTACGTGTGCTTTCATAACTCGCCCTCCTCTTCTTTGATTTCATCGATGGCAAAGTCTATGGCAAACCATATCTGCTCCATAGTGCCTTCGTTGGTTAGTGCGTTGTCAAGTATCTCGAATGCTGTGGCGTTATCGCATTCATACCTATCCTTGATGTCATTGACATGCCATAGGTTACCTACAAAGTACCCTGCCTCCCGCAGGATTGCTTTTGCTTGTTGGATTTTATCCATGTTGTTAGTTGTGTTTTAGTTTTTCATCAAGTATTGCCTGATATGCTTCTGAGTTGGATTCGATAGGCTCGCCATCAAATAGGTATTGGTCATTCTCCTCATCGTACTCAACTCTGCTAAAGTCATCATCATCAAGCTGCACATTAGTAGTGTATCCTGTTTCAAGGTTATACTCAGCCTCTCCATAAAGCAAATTTCCGCATTCATCGTAGCTGCAATAGCAACTTACCTGCGCTTCTCGGCAGATATGTTCCAACTCATCCAATGGAGGACTCCACTTTGTCCAGCAGTTGATGAAGATTTTATCTTCACCTTCATAGTATACTATGTCTACATCGAACAAGTAGTGAACATACGATAGCTTACTTACGTCAATGGATTTTGGAAGCCATCCTTCCGTTTTATTTACTTCGACTGCTTCATCAAGCATAGACTTAATTTTGGTCAAGTCCTTTCCATAAAAGGAGATGCCATTGTAACAATGATTTGCCATGTTGTTTTGGGTTTTATTTAAAGTGAACTTGATATGTAGTTTATTTCACTACTTGAAAGCGATAATCCCATGCTGTAAGATATATCAGCAACCATGTTTGGCGAAACTATGTCGGGATGTATTTTACTTGCTCGGATATAATTGATGACCATATCCATTTCTTTTGTGATAATCATGGTGTCATTGGGTTTTAAGTTTAACGGCTTTATTAAAGCCTAGAATGAAGTGATTAAGGTTCTCGTAGTCAAGCACAGGTGATATGCTGTTGCCGTTAAGCGTGGCATAATACATTTTGATGGTCTTGCGCTTGTCATGTGTGAAGTACTCGCGTACAACTAAGCCGTTGTCGCAAGCGTTCTGAAGTGCTTCAAGTTCTGTCATGGTTTCTAGTTCTGAGTGATTAGTTCTTGTGAATGATTATACAGCACGGGCGTTACATACTTGCCATTGGCTGTACGTGCTAGGCATAGTTCGCTGCCGTCAATAAAGGTGATGACAACCACGTTGTCGCGGATGAGATTGGTGTGCGCTATCGTACCCATGTGTATCATGGGCATGAAGAACAGCCCGTTGTCTGCGCTAGTTAGATTAAAGACCAAGTGGTCTGCTAGTGTTTGGGGTTGGTGTATCATATCGTAAAGTGTTGATTGAACTCGATTAATAGGCTGTTGGGTATGCTGTGGGATACCATCCATGCTTCGTCCCATTCGCATGAGTCTTGCTCGTACCAGTCATCGTAGGATGTACTTTCGCAGTTAGCTGATGTGCTGAACTTGATGCTTATGTGAAGCAGTCCGTTATCATAAACGCATTCGCTGTCCATGAATCGCAGTTTCTTATCAAACCATTGCGGATATAGGTTCTCCAAAAAGAACGCGTCAGAATCGTTCTTATCGAATCCTTCGGGTGCTTTCGCTGTGAGCGTGACCAAGGTGATGGTGCGCTCGTGTGATGTCTCTGATTTCATCGCTTGTGTGTTTTAAGTATTTGCGCCATCGCAGGGGGACGACCCCCACGCATGAGCCTTACGTTGGCTGTGGCTGTGTGCTAGAACTCTGCCTCTACTAGCTTAGGGTTGATGCCGTCCTCGTTGTCGGCTTCGTACCACTCGTCCTCGTCCGCCTCCCAATCTGTGTAGTAGTAGTAGCCTTGGTCGAAGAAGTACTCTAGGGTTTCATCGTCAGTCCATGACCTATCGTAGCCTTCCTGCTTGTATAGGTGGTTAAGCATATCGCCCTCGTACTTTATGTACATGTCCCCGTCTCCGATGCAGTACCCTGCATTCATGCCCTCGCCTCGGATGTCGCACTTGCGAGCGAACTTGTACCTTGTCTCTCGGTGTGGCTTGAACTTGTGCTTGAGGTATGCCTCCATGCACTCGTATTCGGGTTCGGTGTCCTTGTTGAACTCGGACTCTAGGTAGTTCTCGAACTCTTGTAAGTCCTCTCCATACATGATATCGTAAGGAAGTTCGCTAGGTGCGTACAGCATTCGTAGCTGCACGAAAAGATAGAATGAATAGTCTGCTGTTTTCATGGTTAAAAGGGTTTATACTCGGTTATTACAAATTCTAGTGCTGTCTCTTCGCCTTGTCTTATGGCATCAACTATTTCAGATTCGCTTAGCCCGTAGTAGAATATATCTACATCGTTATGCGGATTTGCGTCATCATATTCGCTTACCAAATAGTTGCTGAACTCGGACTTATCGTCCTTCCAATATCCGCTAATTAAAAACATAGTGGCGCTTTCTGATAGCTTTGCTGTTTTCATTTTGAACGTGCGTTAGAGTCGCACCCCTCGGTCTTAGATTGTTTATGGGTTTTTTGTGATTTCGTTGTACATCTCTTCGACTGACTCGGTGACATAGGTTGTCTCAACCATAGCCCCTCTGCTCAGAATTTTGGTAACCACTATTCGTCTGCCGTCTGAGTGTTTTAGTGTGAACTCTTCGGCTCTGATAATGCTCTCAGTCCCGATTAGCACGGGTAATTGTGGTTCGTCCCACTTGAATTGTGTCAATTTCACTATGTTTTTCATGGTTTTACGTGCGTATAGAGTCGCACCCCTCGGTCTTAGGTGGTTATTTTACTAGGTAAAGAAGATTAGTCTCGTTATACTCAAGATACACGTCAACAAGTGTGCGTGCCAAGTCAACCTCGTGCGGGTATGCAATGAGGTATCTGTGCGAACAGAACACATTAGAGCCTTCCAATGTGATTTCCTTGGTCTTGATGCCACGCTCTGCTAGATGCGAAGCCACAGCCTTTAATTCAGCTGTTGCTACATCGGTACGGCATGGGCTGTCATCCCACATGCCCGTATCGTTAGCACCTGCAACCCCGTAGGTGGGTTGGTTAGCACCTCTCATTCCATCAAAGCTTACCCATTGGGTGGTCTCGATGAATGTGTTGGTCTTGGCGCTAGGGTCGGGTTTTTCCACTTGGGTTCTGATTAGCTTGGGGCTTCCGTCCCATGGCTGTCCATCGAGAACCCATGCGCCCTTGCGTATGCTGAGCGGTAGACCTAGCACGGCTGAGAGGCGGTCGCGTGTGGTGGGTGTGACCCATCCGCAGTCGGTCACATACAGCGACCCATCTAGGGTCACCCATGCGATTTTGTTACCGAATAGGCTCATGTGAGAGCCTTCTGAGTCCTGCCACACGATTGTGTTGCCCGTTTTTGTCTTGTTGTAGTTTAACAGCGCGTAGGCTGTCTTTTTGCTGATTGCTTTCATGTTTTAAGAGATGATAGTGAGGTTAAAAAATAAGGGGTTCATCGGTCTCATCTAGCTGTGCTGCCTCGATGAGTGCAGCTAGTTTTGCTAGGCTCTTGATGTCGAAGCCTCGTAGAGCCTCGATTGTTTCGATTGGTGCGGGGGTTGCATCATGGTCTACATTGGAGACGATGAATGCTAGGAATTGATTTTTCATGGTTGTGGTGTATTGGGTTTTGGTTGAACAATATCGTATCCGATTAATTTAACGTGCTTGCGTATCAGCAAGCTAACGTAGTTGTCAAGGTGGCGCTCATCGTTGAACGTGCGGGTGTACACGTTGTACTGCCCGCGACCTTTGCCGATTGAAAAGACTGCTGTTATCATTTGCTAGGACTGATTTGAAATTCGTTGTCGGTTATGTCCATTTGGTTTAGTTCCTCATCGAAAGCGTGTCCGCTTACTACAAGTTCAAAGTACTTGTCCTCCGCTTCTTGGAGGTTGTCCGCTTCAACCACTAGGGTGGTGCGGTAGGTTCGGGTTTGAATGATTGTGTATTGCATGATGTATTGGGTTTTAAAAGTTTAGTTCCATGGGGCGGTTGCGACCCGCCCCCGAACCCCTTACGCGGGGATGGATGTTTCTTGCTGCTGTAGTATATCGGTTATGATATCAGCGACACTCTTACCACCTTTGAACTCGGTGCTAGGGATGACGTGGTAGCCATCGATGATGCTAGGGGGTCTCATACTACCACCTGCACCTCCGTATGTGGCGTATGCCCACGTGAACCAAAAGCAGCGGAACAAGCTAACGTGTATGGCTGCTGCGATACGCGAAGCACTAAGCACATCGCCCTGCTTCATTAGTGTGATTGTGAACGTCTCGGTTGCGCTGCTCATTTGGTTGTATAGCAAGGCTACTAGTTCTACTTGGTAGCCTTTGCTCTGCGCCCATCGCACAGCGTGGAACACCTCTTCGCTGTGTGCAATTAATTTCTTAGCCTCAACGCCTCCGTTGCAGTTGCATTGGATAGCTAGCTTGAGAACTTTGACCTCGGCTTCTTGCTGCACGTAGTTAACCATGTTCATCGGCTCACCCGATAGGTACACCGCAACATCGGGAAAGATACCGCAGTAGTCCATCACGAACGTGTCTCGATTTTCTATCGTTGGGCTTACCTCAATGTCTAGGTCGAAACCGCCCTTGGGTATGTACCCTTGGCGTTGTAGGTCGGAAGCCTCAGTCCAAGAAGTAACACCCGTGAAGTCTTTTGATATGTAGCCTCCTACGTATTCTTTTTGCTTCTTGAAATCTTTGCCTTCCATTAGGTTGACAAACTCATTCACGCTGTCGAAGTGTGTGCGTGAGGTCTTAGCTTTTTTATCTATTGTGTGTATCATGTGAAGTATGCAGTTGGACGGATGCTGCACCCCGACTTAAAAGGATTAGTTTAGAATTTGGTCTACTTGGTTTTGTGATAGACCCTTGAACACCGCACTAGCTAGTGCATCAGATTCATTGAACCCTGCTGCAAGTATCTTCTCGCCTTGGAACGTAGCACGTGTGCCAATGTGGAAGTCGATGCCGAGAGTCTTAACCCTAGCACGTAGCTGTTGTATTCGCTTACACCATTGCTTGTTCTGAGCGATGTCCATCTCGAACCGCTCATCGATGTTCCACTCTAGGAAAACGAAGCGGTCAAGGAAAGCCTCATCTTGTCGGTTACGTGCAGCGTACTGCGTTGTACCGCCACGCCCGTTGGTATTCATAGCACCAACGCAGATGAAGTGTTCGTGTGCCTCAGCCATGGCATCGGGAAAGGCAGCTATCTTGTTTTCGAGCGGGGCATTGAGAGCCACACCCACATTCGCATTGCCGTTGTCGACCTCATCCAAGAGAAACACACCGCCCTCAGTAAAAGCCTTGCGGAAGATAGTCTGCGAAGCCTTGCCGTTCGCATCGGTGAAGCCTAGGAAGTCTTGCTTAACGCTAGTGTTGGCGCACTGCTGTGTGTAGAACTGACGCTGTAACACCTTGGCAGCCATCTTCGCTGCGTAGGTCTTACCGCTGCCTTTCTCACCTACAAGCATAACGTGAAGCCCCTGCTGTAGGTAGCCCACTAGCTTTTCGAAATTAGGGTGCATCCTATCTTCGATTACAATGCTTTGCTTATCGGGGACGATAAACTCGACTTTCCTAGGCGCTTGTTTCTCTAGCGCTTGGTTGATTAAAGTAAGCACCCGTGCCTCATCAAGAGCGGGAGCGCTGTTGTTTACTAGCTGTTGAATTGCTTGCTGTAGCAATTGGGCTGCATCGCCTTGGGGTGCAGCGGTCGGGGTTGGGGTGGTTGCTTTCATAGCTGTTTTGAGTGGGTTTCCGTTGTAAATGATTTCGACCTCGCTAGATGCGCCTTGCAGCATCATAACGGGGTTGAATTTGTCGGTTAATTCGGGTCTGCGTGTCTGCTTAGGTAACAAGCCAAGGTCGAATAGTTGTTGGCACAACTCACGTCCGTTGTCGGTTTCAAGCAATACTTGGCTGTTTTGGAGAACTTGGTATTTCATGGTTTCTAGGGGTTTTTTAGTTGTTATTTTCTGCTGCTGATGCGGCTAGGATGCTGAAGTAAAGGATACCCTCCAACACCCATACCCATGAGCGTTGGATTGTTGCAAATTCAGTCATGAACACTAGGCTAATGATGAAATTTAGCAGGGTGCAGATTAAAAGAAAAGCGATGATTACCGCTGTAGCTTGCGCTGTCATTTTGATAGCTGTTTTCATAGTGTTTAGAAAAGTTTAGTGCTAGCAGGGGGACTCGAACCCCCGAACAAAGGCAAAGCCACGTCCCGAATAAATTCGGCTGCACTTTGCTAGTGTTTGCGCCCTGCTTGCTAGCTGTAGTTTATACACGCTGCACCGCTTCGTGTCGGGTTGGGTTCTTACTTTTCTGCTCAGCACAACACGTGCTTCGTGGCATAATCTTAGGAACTTGAGCCATTGCCTTGTCATTAGGCTGTTTCAGTTTGAATCGGCTTACCTCAAGTTGACTAGCTTGAGTCGCTGCGGATAGGTACTGAATACCTGCACCCTTGATTTTTTGACCGCGTGGGCTGCTACTGAGCGCGGTGCGTTTGTTTCTATTGCTGCTGCCGTCTCGGCATGGGCGAAGCAAACTATATAAAGAACGAGCCGTCCGACTTGCGAGGGTGTCGCTGCATCGTTTGGACAGGACAAAGATAGGCATAAATTGGTAAATGCAAATTTTATAGATGCTAGTGTTTGCAAGGGTTACAGAAGATATTTTTCTGTAATGCATTGAATATCAGATGCGTAACACGATGAAAAAATAATTGAAAATAAATGCTATTGTGCTGATAATGAGCGCAATAATTTTACATGGCTGCTATTTAATTTGCGTTTAGCCCGTATACATATATATGCAAGAGAGAGCCTATGTTTTAGGCTAATTTATTGACATCGCAAATTTGGGCATTTTTAGCCCCTCTGCTGCATTCAACCCCCAAAGTGAGGGTGCAGTATCACCTAGGCAGAGATGTGCGTTTTCCCTTATTTTACAGGGGTTTCAGCTAGGGCATAGGTGCGACGTAGTTCGCTAGGCAGTCTATCGAATGTGAGACGGGTATCGCGTGGTGCTGTCGGTCGGTATGGTGCTAATTTCTGCGCTGCATAATCTTGGGTGAGAAACCTTATAAGGGGTTCGCCATGGTATACGGCAAGGGCGGTGGGTAGGACTAGGTTAACCGACTTGTGCTTACCCTCTTTAATTGCCTTTACGCTAGGCAAGGTAATTCGAATACCCTGCTTTGATAGGTCTGCAATCTGCTCGGTAATGTTGATACCACGCAAGGCAAGAAGGTAGTCATTGTTATTAAAAGCATTCAATAAAAGCCTATCGCATTCAATCAGAACCTGCTGAAATTCAGATGTTTGTGAACGTTGTCGCTGCAACTTTTTGAAATAGTATCGACTAGAATTTGGCGGTTTTGGAAGGGTGCGGAGGAGGGGTTTGCTCAACGCAAAGCCGCGTCCTTGTTGGATTTCAAGCGATTCGATGCTGTCCTCATCTAGTGACCAAAGCAGGTCACCTATATTTGCATGTACATCTTGCCATGGGTTGCTAGTATTCATGCGGGTTTGCTGTGTTTTTTCTGCTGCTTAAAGCGGGTTGATGTAGTTGTTATGTTTACTTTGTTACACTACGTTGGTGGTGTAACGGGCTGAACCCTGCATGGCTGTAGGGCTGAACGGGTGCTAGTACTATCGGAGCAAGGGGGTTAGGGCTTTGGTTAATAGTAGGCGCAGCAACCAAATACGCTAGACCACTAGTGTTTGCTAGGCAGACAGCGGAAAAAGGGGAGGGGGGCTGTTCCGAGCCGTTGGCTGCCCCGCCGTCGCCGCGTAATCCACCCCCTCTCGTGAAAATTATACTTTTCATAATCAGTATATTGTACATTTAAGTTTGCAAATCTACGAAATAGTCTTTTACATTTGCAATTACCTTCCGATGGGTGGAATCGTCGGAGCGTAAACAAGACATTTAAGCCCCTTTTTAATTGACCCAGCATCGTAGCGAGGCTGATTCCAACAGTTAAATCGGGGCTATTTTTTTCTCAAAAAATGGAGACAAACGAGACAATGGTGCTGTACGTTACGCACTACGAAACGATCAAAATGTTGCCTCAAGAGGAACAACTTTTGACACTCAAAGCGATCATCGAGTACTCATTTTATGGCATCGAGCCACAACTTGATGGTGTCCCTAAGATTGTTTTTATGATGGCTAAGCCTAACATCGATGCATCAAAAAGGCGTCGAACACAGGCACGTGCAAACGGGCTGAAAGGCGCTTCACATGGGCAAAAGGGAGGAAGGCCCAAGAGTACAGAAACCCCTATGGGGGTTATTTCAGAAACCCCCACGGGGGTTATTTTAAAAACCCCCATGGGGGTTATTCCAGAAACCCCCACGGGGGTTATTTTGAAAACCCCAAAAAAACCCCTTAATGTAAATGTAAATGTAAATGTAAAGGAGAATGTAAATGTAAATGCGAATGAGAATGTAAAAGAAAAAAAGAGTTTATATATAGGCACCTCGCCTGTCGGCGAGAAAAAGAAAGATTTTTCCTTTGAAGGGGAACAAAGTGCTAAACAAGAAAAAACAGACCCCCAGGTAGCGGGGGGCGGCGGGGGCGAGGCGAAGCCGAAGCCGTTCACCCGTTGGGACAAGAACGACCTTGCCCATGCCATACAACCATTCGTGGCCAAGTACGGCAAGGATGCTTGCAATAGCTTCTTTAAGTACTGGTCCGAGCCGACAGCCTCAGGCAAGATGCGTGTGAACTTAGAGAAGGCATTTGACGTGTCAAGGAGGCTCAGCACATGGCGCAAGAATGACCAGGCCTTCTATCCCAAACAGGCCCAGCCAGAACTGCCCACGAAGAAGTTCAAGACAAAAGAAGAGGCTGAGCAGTGGGTTATCGATAGCTACTACCACGGTCGCAGGGAGCTTTCAGCGCTCGGCATGGGCATACCACTGACAGACGAACACGACCAGCCACGTCCCATCGAGCAGATACGCAAGGACGTTGAACACCACATGACCTCATACCAGAACTAGCATGAAAACCCAAGCACACACACTCATCCAGCAGGGATACTCCGTGATACCTGTTGACAATCTCAAGCGGCCAATGGTCTCGTTCAAGCGAAGCGGCTACACACAGACACTGCCAGGCAATGAGCTTGACCTGCTCTTCGACAAGAGCTACGGCATAGCAATCATTGCAGGAAAGGTGTCGAAGAACCTCATCTGCATAGACGTGGATCTGAAGTACGACAACACAGGCACACTCATGTCAAGGCTCAAGGAAAGACTCATCGAGGCCATACCAGACTTCTTCCAACGAGCAGTGCTTCAACAAACACAGTCTAAAGGTTATCATCTTATCTTCCGCTGCGACGAGCATACGACCATTCCAGGAAACAAGAAACTGGCCATGCGAAACTCAACGCCCCAGGAGCTTGCAGAGGACAGAAAGAACAACACGAAACTTTCCAGATCAGAACGCGTACTGATCGAGACAAGAGGGGAGGGGGGATATTTCCTTGTGACTCCCACGCCCAACTACACCCTCAAAAAAAATAGCTTTGAGACCATCGGTGTATTCACATCTGATGAATTAGATGCCGTTTTTGCCACCTGCCGTTCGTTCTCCGAGACTTTCTATGAAGAGACGACCATTGATATGCCAAAGGCAAAGATCGTTTATCAGAGAGCCTCTAATGAGATCTCTCCGTGGGATGACTACAACAACAAGACTGACGGTGTGGACTTACTCATCACATATGGCTGGTCTACAACAGGTTACATAAACAACACCACCGTTAAACTGCTTAGGCCAGGCAAGGCTGACTCAAGGGAGCATTCTGCGTACTACCATACCGACACAAACAAGCTGGTTGTTTTCTCTACCTCAACCCCATTTGACACCGAGGTTGGGGGAAGGATTCCTGCATACACACCATTTGCGATATACGCCGTGTACGAGCATAACGGTGATTATCACAAGGCAATCCTTGCATTACGTGACGAGGGCTTCGGCACAAAGGGCTTCAAGCAGGTGCCAGAGTCATCATCCGTGCTTCGTCCAAAGGACATGGCAAAGAAACAAGACGAGCCTCAGCATGCGATGGAGGACCCAGACAACACCGACTCTGACATTGCCAAGTACATCGGTGACTTCAACAACGCTGTTGGGTATCTGAACATGGCCAGGAGCAACTCACTGCCCGAAGGGCTTAAGTTCGGCTACAATGAACTAGACAAGCACTGGAGGCTAAAGAAGGGGCAGCTTAACATCATACACGGCCTAGCGAACGTGGGTAAGAGTACGTTTATGTGGTATCTGGCTGTGCTTAGCGCTATTGCCCACGGCTGGAAGTGGGTCATCTACACTGGAGAGAATGATTACGAGTTTGTCATACGCAGGATGATGGAGACCTACACAGGAAAGCAGCTGCATCTGTTTTCCCAGGCCGAGTGGGACAATGCTGAGGTGTTCATCCGCACACACTTCACCTTCATCACAAACGAGCATAGCTACTCGTTCCGTGATATCCTAGATATCGCAGAGAAGCTACGCAATGACTCTTTCTATTTCGATGCCCTAATGATCGACCCGTACAACTCATTAGTTGTCGATGATACTATCGCTAAAAGTGTTGGTAGGCTTAGCGGCAACAAGCACGATTATGACTACGCTGCCACAACAGAGATTAGGATATTCTGCCGCAAGACTGGGGCTAGTGTGTTCTTGAACGTGCATACAGGAACAGACGGCGCTAGGCGTGTCAACCGTGAGCCTAAACACCCACCACGGATGTACGAGGTAGAGGGCGGTAACAAGTTTGCTGCACGTGCTGATGATTTTGTTACCGTGCATCGTAACACCAAGAGCGAGGAGTCTTGGATGTTCACCGAGGTACACGTGGACAAGATTAAGACACAGGAGACAGGCGGACGCCCTACACCTGAGGACAGCCCTATCTTGCTAAGATTCGTGCCAGAGAAGGGGCGCTTCCTTGCGATGCACGACGGCTTCCATCGATTTGATATCATTGACTACCATCTCACAGGATCTGGCCTAGCTACCGAGAAGAAGCCCGTCATAACCGAGCAACAGTATAGCTCTGGTAAGTCACCTGCTATGGAGGGACTAAATAGCCAAACAAAAAATTATTTTTTGTCTGACGAGGAGGACAATGAACCATTTTAATTTATCTTTGCAAAACCAAAACATCATGAACATAATTATGGCAGAAGGAACAATCAAATTCAACCTACCCGAAGAGCGGGAGGAGTTTATCGACGCGTTCAATGGGACGTCGTGGAAGATCGTAGTAAGTTGCATACTTGAGTACCTCAGGAGGCAGAACAAGAATGAGGAGGACGAGGTTGCGTACAAGGTTCGCAGCGAGATATTCTCTGAGGTTATGGAGATGATCGAGGACAGTTCATTAACGCTTAACGTATGAAAGATAACGGTATGCTGATGATACCTTGCTCGATAGAGAACGTATCAACTAGAAAAGACAAGACACTCAAGGTTGTTATCGAGACACAGGAGATATCTCCAGACAAGATCGCACAGCTGATGAGCCTATGGGTTAACGGATACGGCATCATGTGCTTCAAGGGTGAGCAGTTCTCCCACGACGAGCAGGACCTGATTAACTCCATCAAGCTATCGGCAGAGGAGCTGGGTGCTAAGACGCCTTCAGAGAGATTGCGTAACACGCTGTATGTATTATTCAGGGAAAACCCTAAGGGATTCCAGACATTCGACTCATTCTACCTCAACCACATGGAGGAGATCATCAAGATGATTAAACGCAGACTAGACAACAAGATATGAAAAAGCGAGGCGGAGCAAGACCAGGCGCAGGTGCTAAGCGCAAGTACGGAGAGGCTACAGCAAATCTAACTGTACGCATTCCAGCTTCAAAGAAGCAGGAAGTGCTAGAGCTAATCAGGAACTACCTAGCTGACATGAGAACAAATCCAGTTGACATCAAACAAATAGACCCACATTATGGATGCTAAGCAAACAGCAGTTGAGTGGTTCTTTGATAAGATTAAAAGCCACTTTGAGCATGATGGTGATTTATTTGAAACAATTTGTTTTACTTATGCTATCGCTAAACATAAGGAAAAAGAGCAGATTATTGATGCTATTGACTATTGCAGAAATAAGTACATTGATTCTGAAAACTACTACAACGAAACCTATGGCAACTAAAACCGCATTACAACAATTCATTGAATGGGGTGATAAGATGATGTTAGAGCATCCACTTAAACTACTTTCATTTGCAGAGGCTATTGATAAGGCAGCAGAGTTATTGATTGTTGAAAGGGAACAGATTGAGGATGCTTATGGAGATGGATTAAACACCCATAGAACAAACTTTTGCAACAGAAATGAATACTACAACAAAACATACGGAGGTAACAAATGAAAACACGCTTAGGAGAATTTATCAAAGTATCAATGCTTAGATGGATAGAGTTTTCTTTCTATACAGTATGCGGAATAAAATTCTATAGAAACTATACCAGGTTCTATTGGAACAATAAAGAATCTAAACAGCATAAGCCAATAGGAGGTGAGCTATGACACCAAAAGAAAAATCAGAAGAGTTAGTTGATAATTTTTATAATGTTATTGGTAAAAATTACTCTAAAGGAGATGGATTTGGTACTCAATTATTTGAAGAGGCCAAGCAATGTGCTTTGATAGCGGTAGATGAAGTAATAGAATCTTACAAAACAAAAGATTTAATATACCCAAAAGAAATTATTTATTATCAAGAAGTTAAACAAGAAATAGAAAAGCTATGAAAGGAATCTTATCTAAAACAGAAAATGGCTGGGTTGTTAATTACCACTTCTCGGTTAATAATAATGATTGGGAAACGCTTCCATTACACCCAGAATTCATTGAAATGATGGATACTTGCTTTACATCCAAGTTCACACGAGATGTTGATTTTGAGATAGTAACTGAAACCTATGAAGATGGTAAAGGTTGTACCTATGCCAAACTAATACATCATTCTGTTGACACCACCAAAATGATAAACCATATTGTTGACACCAACGAAATGGTATGTATGTTTGAACCGAGAACAGACACATCATCTGCAACTGTATGTAAACATTGTGGTCAAGAAAAGTTTTTGCATAACCAAGTTCCTGATGTCAGGAAGATGGTGTCTAATGTTGAGATAGGTAAAAAAAGATGGGATGATTGGGATGAGTTTAATAAGAAGGCTTGTTATCCAGAAGATCACCAAAGTGCATTTGCCGATGGATTTACAAGAGGTGCTAAATGGGTAAACGAAATAGCCAAAGAAACTCTATATACAGAGGAACAAGTTAGGGAAGCGATAGATTTGGCAAGAGAAACAAAAGATTCGTATTTTACAGAGGGGTATAAACGCATAACAAAATATACAAGTTTTGAAATCATTCAATCACTTAAACAACCTAAACCATGACAGCAGCATTAGTATTTTTTACTATCGTATTTTATGCATCAATTGTTTGGATAGCAGTATGCCTAAAAAACATAGCTGAAGAACTTAAAGAGATAAAACACAAACTATGAGCCTAATACATCACGCAAAAACAGAATTGGAGATAGCTGGATTATTTGACAAAGATTCAGACTATGATGGAATGATTGGAGAAGCTGTAATGCAACTCATTGAAGTATTTGATAAACAGAACCACTCTGGTATGTCAGCTTCTTATGTTTCTAGTATATTTAATAAGTTAGCAAGATTTGAGCCTTTGATTGGCATAACGGGAAAGGATGAAGAATGGGTTGATATAGAGGTTGATAAAAATGGACATAAATGGTTCCAAAACAAACGATGCTCTGCTTTATTTAAAGATGGAGAAGATGGAAGGCCTTACTATATTGATGCTATTATTAAGAAAGACCAAAGAGGTGCTTGTTGGACAGGGCTAGCTTGGCTAAATGAAGAGGACTATAAATCTGGAGATAGGAGTAAGATGATTGGAAATAAAGCATATATAAAGATGTTTCCATTCATTCCAAAGTCATTTTATATTGACGTAAAAGATGTTGAGGTCGATGCTGGAGATTGGGAGTCGTTTATAGTTGATCCAAAACAATTGGATGAGGTGTGGGAGTATTATGACCAATATTTGAACGCTAATTTTAAACATACACACAATGAAAACAATTGAGCAGATCTACGACGGATTTGTAACCATGACTACTAATAGGAAGGAAGGAACTATGAATATTGCTACATTTAGGGATTTGACGACAGGAACTGAAATTGAAGATTGCTTTGGATATAGATTATTAGTAATCGATGTTATAGATATCTGGGAAGCAAAAGGCTTCTTCGAAAACAGAAGGCCAACCGTTTATAAGGTAAAGGCGAAGATTACGAACGTACCAACAAAGTCTGAATGAGACAGCGTATCATAAACAGGCTTGGCATAGACCAGCAGTGCAGGATAACCTTCAAGACAAAGAAGGGAAACAATATGTTGTTCCTATTCATGGAAATACCGCATAACCCAAATCGCATACCTATGGACTGCTCTGACTTCCTGTACGAGATCATGAACATGGAGAGCGGTGAGCGTTTCGTTATCAGCGGTAGTAAATATGACAACCATGTTAATTCTGGATACTTCCACGGCATAATGAAGACAGAAAAGTACGTTCATCTACAGGACAAGCTTATCGAAGGAACGTCCTTAAGATTTATTTATACCTGCTAGAAATAAAAGAAATCTTTATTTTTGTTTCATGGATGTATATGAAGAAGAGAAGTATGTTGACATTGAGTATGCTGTATTTGCTAATGTCTACCACGCTTGCTATACCAAACAGGAGCATGATATTTATGGCAGCGTAGATGCTGTTGTATCATCATTTATTGATAGCATCAGGACAAATCAATCAAACACGGCTTACATACTCTCTGTTAAGAAGCAGAACAAATATCTGTATATAAGCTCGGCTAAAAAAAGACAAGACAAGCTATGGCGAAGAAAGCAAAACCAGTAGGAATAAACGGCTCTGGTTTCTCTAAGGAGGACTGGGACCACCTAGAGAAACTATCCGAAAAGGACCCAGTTATCTGGAGCGCTATCGAGGTGCTTAAGATCATATTCTCTAGGGCGCACATAGAGAGCTTTATCACAATAAAGGAGACCATAGACTTCCTTAACCAGTCACTAAAGGACGTTGCGTCCTTGCCTAAGGAGCAGAGGCCAAACATCCTAAGCAACAACCAGGAGAAGGAGTTCGACTCTATTCTCAAGGTTGCTGCTGCTATTCCGAAACTTAACGTGGACCTGCAAAGCATGAAGGACAACCTGTTCTCTGACGCAGACGTTGACGTTAACGACAATATATCACTGAGCGACAAATGGGCAAACGCGTCAAGAAAGTAAGGGAGATAGCCTACAAGGTTGTAGAGGAGGGGTATGTTCCGCGCAAGGTACTTACCGCAACCGAGATCCGAGACAGGGTGTACGGCCTTTTTGAGATATTCGGCTTCTTTATAGTGGACGGAAGGTACCTGTTCTGCTTCCTTTCTTATATAGACCACGAGGGGAACATGAAGTACACAGTGCGTCTGTTCATGTCCACAATCGAGTTCATGCCATTTGCATTAAGGGCCGAGATATACAAGGACATTGCTCCGTACCTAAAGGAGAAGCTAGTAAAGAACCCTCATCTGATGATTACAGACAAGGATGAGCTAGAGAAATTCATGAGATGGAGACCGAGGACACTGGAGATCCTGTAGAAAAACAGGAATATAACGCACCTTACTGGTTCAAGAACTCGAAGTTTTACAAGAAACTGCGCAAGCACGAGCTTTCTGACGAGTCCTGCCTTAAGCACATAGGCTCAATGCCAGAGGTTATGCCAGACGAGCTATGGCCTGTAGAGAAGCCTCTTACGCCAAAGGAGGTTGACCAGGCCCTTAGGATGAACAAGCTGCGCAGACTGTATCTAGAGAATGAGAAGTGGGAGATACTTCAGCTAGGCAACATAATGGAGCCTGTAGACGAGGCCGCTTATTGGGACTTTGTTGTATTTTTGGCTGAATGCTACGAACTACTAGGAGAAGAGTATGTTAACTATATCCTGGCACCGCTAGGTTTTGTACAACACAGGTATGTCACAAACAAAAGAATCAGGTAAGATAAACATAATCGACTCAAAATCCAAGACCAAGCCGATTTATGTCTGGGAAGGGAAGCCTTCTGTGTTCAGAACCAAGCGAGATGAGGAGGCATGGTGGGAAAGGGAGAAGAAGCGTTGGCGTGATGGACACGGTGGTCTTACTGGTGCGCACTACTTTACAGTGACACAGGGTACGTACAAGAGTGCGCTAAACGAGTACATACGCCCGTCGGTTCGTGATGGAGACATGCTGGTATTTGAGGAGTACGACTCGTGCCGTAAGTCGATGGAGGACTTGTTTATCGCCAAGCGACGTGGTTTCGCCTTGTCGTCCATATTTGGTGGTGCCATGCCAATGTACATGGCCATCACTAACCCAGGATCTACCAACCTAATAACCTCGGCGGACAAGACCAGGCTAGAGGAGTTGTACAAGGAGAAGCCACTAGTGTTCTACTCAGAGCTAGACAACTCCATAAAACCTAACACTATATCTCTGCGTCAGAGCGGATACCTGCACTTTGGTAAGAAGGAGTCTGACGGCAGCATATCTGGTCTGAACTCTAAGATAATGCTCATCCAGACCACAGAGTCTCCAAAGGACGCAACTGCATTCGAGGCATACCGTGCTACTACCATATTCATTGACGAGGTTTTTCTCCACCCTAGACCAGATGTTGTGGTTGCATCTAGTCAGGACTCTATCAAGAGCGGTTTTGTGAAGATTAACCCTATCGTTCTAGGTGGTAGCTGCGGCGTTGCATCAACAGAAGGGGCAAACAAGATGCAGCAGTATTGGATGGACGCAGACGCTAACATGGTACGCACCGTGTTCATACCAGGATGGATGTGCATATCAGACGCACCAGAGCTAGACGATGACGGAAACCAGACAGGGCGTATGCTTAACTTCTGCCCCAACGGGCGTAGCGATCAAGCGGCTGCTACCGACTGGATACTTAAGATGCGAGGCAAGCTAGAAAAGGCCAAGAACAAGGCCAAGTACTTGCAGTTCGTAAAGGCATATCCTCTTAGCATAGAGGAGGTGTTTGATGTGAATACCCAAGGTGTATTCACCGAGGACGTTATGGATCACCTTTCTGGAGCGTCACTGCGTATAATAAAGGAGAACTACCCTATCGGAAGATACGACCTTTACGAGACGCCTTCTGGAATCATCACAGCTAGGGTAAACAGCAACTCTGGTGACTTCTACATACTAGACCACCCTA
>Ga0315903_10002949_pt1 | contig 24230 bp, 25 predicted proteins | sample LakEriMetagenome_7_FD_203524 | JGI IMG/M metagenome (GOLD analysis project Ga0315903, IMG submission 203524) | Freshwater fungal communities from buoy surface, Lake Erie, Ohio, United States - Buoy 2 MA119 | ecosystem: Environmental > Aquatic > Freshwater > Lake | place: USA: Lake Erie, Ohio... | reverse complement strand
TTATCTGGATCAGTAATTTGTACAGTGGTTACTTGGCTTTCGTCCACTCTTTCCACAACTAAACGATCTGATGCAGGACTCCACCAAAATCCTCTATAACGATTCAGTTCTTCAGCTGCGATGAAATCGACCAGACCATAAGTTACATTCTCTTTCTCACTGGCCAGAACAATTTTTCCCTTTTGATTTTCTAGACAATATAAGTAAAGGCCTGCATCAACCACACCGGCAATAAATTTTGCGTCAGGAGAAAATCTGGGATCAATTATTGCTCCAGGAATATCAATGTTAGAAACCTGTTTTGTTCTTACCTGGTAAATCCATAATTCACCATTGAGAGCAAAACATAAATTTTCACCACTTTTATCAATACTGAAAGTCGTGATGCCTGAACCCGATTCTCTAAGTCTTTCCCGGCGGGCCTTTTCTTGAGCGGGCAAGAATTCTTCATCTTTAACTTTTAAATCTTGTGGATTAATTAAAAGTTCCTCTTGACCATTGGAGGAATCTAGAGAAAAAAGTGCAAGTCTTAAATCAGATTTAGAAATCGACCTAACAAAGAAGACGAGATTATTTTCAGGACTTATGACAAAACTTCTAGCACGCCCAGATGAGAATCTTCTCGTTTGTGCAAATTGTTTTAGAAAAGTTGGCCATCTACTCACACTTATATTCTGCTTGTCGCGTATTCTTTCAGTTATGTCGAGTCGCCGTCTTTTATTAGTTCACGCTCACCCAGATGATGAAACCATAAGCACAGGAATCACAATGGCAAAATATGCAAAAGCAGGTGCGGCGGTGACACTTGTGACGTGCACAAGTGGGGAAGAAGGAGAAGTTTTAGTTCCAAGTCTTTCTCATTTAGCTTCTAACAAAGATGACTTACTAGGACCACATCGTCAAATTGAATTAGCAAATGCCATGAAAGCTTTAGGGATTAAAGATCACAGATTTTTAGGTGGCCCAGGTAGATTTCGAGATTCAGGAATGATTGGTACTCCACCTAATGAAAGAAAAGATTCTTTTTGGCAAACAGATTTGCAAGTTGCATCTGATGAATTAGTAAAAGTAATTAGAGAAATTAAACCTCAAGTTGTTATTACTTATGACGACTTTGGAGGTTATGGACATCCAGATCATATAAATGCACATCGTATTACACACTACGCATCAGATTTAGCAAATGTGTCAGGTTATAAACCTGAACTAGGACAACCTTGGGAAATAAAAAAGATTTATTGGTCATGTATTCCAAAATCACAAATACAAAAAGGAATTGATGCATTAGCTAATTCTGGTTCAAAGTTTTTTGGTGTTGATTCAGCTGATGAATTCCCATTTGCTATTGATGATGAGCTTGTAACCACAAGAATTGAAGCATTAGATTTAGTTGAGATGAAATTATCCGCGCTCAGATGCCATGCAACTCAAGTTGAAGAGACAGGCCCATTTTTTCAAATGGCACAAGTTATTGGACCAGAAGCTTTAGGTGTGGAGTTTTTTAGAATCGCTAAAGGGCAAATTCAAAAAAATGGTCAATACGAAATTGATATTTTTGCAGGCGTTTAAATGTCAGAAAAATTAATTAATCTAATTGCTTCCTTGTTCTTGGGAGCATCAGTTTCAATAATAGGTGGATTTTTACAAGCTGGGACATTTAAATTCTTTGTCTCTATTCCTTGGGGTTTTATCTTGTATCTAGTTATTTTCATTTACTCAATAAGATATTTAAGATTAAATCTTGATTCAAGAATCTTTGTTGTAGCTTATGCAATAGGTTGGCTTGTGATCGCACTCTTGATGAGTACAAAATTAACAGCAGGGGATTTAGTTTTATCGAATAATTTATTGGCGATAACTTACTTACTAAGTTCAGTTATCATTTTAGGGGCATTATCAACATTGCCCCTAAAGAAATAATTAAATTACGTCTTTAACAGATTGCGTTTTGTCTGAAACAGCTTGTGTTTTTTGCTCAATATCTGTCGCAACAGCCAAGGCATCATCTAATGCTTGGCGCAATTGAGTTGAAGCAGAGGCAAGGGATCTTCTGACCTTTGCAGCTTCAGCTGCAACTTTAGCTGCAGAATCTCTTTGGATATCGACGTTTTCGATAACACGTTTTCTTTCAGCTTGTGCTTCGTCAACTAAGCGACGTGCTTCAGCTTGGGCTTCGTTTCGAGTGCGAGTTAATAACTCTTCTGCTCGTTTTGAAGCATCACTTGTAATGCGTAATTCTTCTGCTTTTGCATTTTGTAAAATTGCATTAGCTTCAGTTGTTGCAGTCGCAATTATTCTTTTTGATTCTTTATCTGCAGCTTCATATTCAGAATCGGCACGAGTTCTTAGGTCTTTTACATATTTTTCTACTTCTGCTTTAAGTCGCATATTTTCAGCATTAGTCGCTTCAATTAATCTTGTGTTTTCTTCTTTGGTAGAAGCAAGTTGAGCAGCTGATGTTTCGCGAATTCCTTGGGCAAGTTTTTCAGCCTCAACTAAAACAGATTGCGCTTTTGATTTAGCGGCACGAATTAAGGTTGCAGCATCTTCTCCAGCCAATGCAGTGATTTCTGCATCATCTAATTCAAAAACGTTTGGACGTTTAGCAAGTATTTTTACTTGCTGCTCGAGTTCATTAATTCTTCGGCTGGCACCGCTTGAGGAAACAACTATTGATCGAGATAGCCAACTCTTAGATCCTTTTTTTGGTGTTTCTGAAGAATCTTCAACCCATTCAGAAGCAGCGTTCACCACATCATTCTCAATAGAGGTTGTGTCGGGTTTTTCTGTGTTCATTAGTTAAGTCCCCTTTGGTGCTTAGATAATTAGATTAGCGACAGTCACCTTTTTAGACCAGAGCCTGCTCTGGCTTTTACGCTCAGCAGAGCCTTTATCTAATATTAGAAGGCCGGGGCTATAAGACAAACCCAAGTTGATTAGGGGCTGAAACTCTTTTGAGTGATCGTGGAAATACTTCGGCGCCTAAAAAAGCAAAGAGCGCAGCTCCGAAACACAAAATAAATTCAAAAACTCGTGCTTCCAAAGTTAACCCCCTTGTTGAAAAAGAATTAAATGAACTTATCACCAACCTTGATTTACTTAAACCAGTCAAGAAAGACTGGCGATATCGAATTGGTGAATTTATTGGACAATTAATTCTTACAGTTTTTGCACTTATACTTTTAGGCTGTTACGTCTGGTCCATCACCGTGGTTCCACCGAATGCAAAATTGTTAGGAATTGAAATAGGAAGCAAACTTCCTCCTAATGTTTACCAGGAAATAAATATGGCAATTAGAGATAAAGTTGATGATCCTGTTGATATTCAAACCCCACAAGGTTTGTTTAGAGTTTCCCCGCAAGAAATTGGATTATCTATCGATTTACCCCAAACAGTAAAAGATATAAATAAGAATCCTTTTGTATTTTTAAGATCAGCTATTTTTACAACCGAAATAAAACCAAAGATCACTATTGATGAGTCTGCATTCAGGCAAACTTTGGCAAGTGTAGTTAAAGAAAATTCAAAACCACCAATAAATGCAACACTTGCAACACAAGGTGGCAGAGTTATAACAACTGAAGCTCTCAGTGGTACAAGAATAGATTGGGAAAAGACAACACAAAGTCTAAAACAAGCGTGGTTATATGAAGGGCGTAAAGCAGAAGTTGTAATTGCGTTTATCCCACCTGAAGTAAGTAATGAGGATGTAAATCAGGTCAGATCAAATCTTGCCGAATTAGCGGTTTCTGCCCCAATCACGCTAGAAATTGGTTCTCGAAAAGTAACAATTAGTCCTGAAGTTATTGGAACTGCATTAAATTTTGTGCCTATAAATGAAAAATTAGAATCTCGATTTGATGAAAAGGTAATAATTGATGAGATTTCTCGTCAAATTCCAAATGTCCAAACACAAGCTACTGATGCAAAATTTGACTTTATTGGCAACAAAATATTAATTGTTCCTGCTCAAGAAGGAATTAAGTTTGAACCAGGACAACTAGATGCGGCACTTTCACCTGTTTTTAGACAAAAAAACAATAGAACGGTCAACCTAGATAGCGCTGTTATAAAACCAGTGGTCAGTACTGCGAGTTTAGAAGCTTTAGGAATCAAAGAACAATTGAGTTCTTTCAGGCAAGGTTTTGATTACCTTCCTTATCGCGAAATAAATGTTACCCAAGCAGCCAAGTATATGGATGGAAAAATATTAAAGCCAGGTGAAATATTTTCAATGAATGAAACAATTAAAGAACGAACGACACAAAATGGTTATGTAAAAGGTATTTACATTGGAGAGGGTGGCAGATTTGATTTTGGTTTAGGTGGTGGAGTTTCCATCATTACTTCTGCAACTTGGAACGCAGCTTTTTATGCAGGATTAGAAAGAATTGAACAAAGAGCACATTCTGTGCACATTGCAAGATATCCAGCTGGACTTGAGGCAACTGTAAGTTGGCCTAGGTTGGATTTAAAATTTAGAAATAATACAAATAATAACATTTTGATAAAAGCATTACCCGAACGTGAAGGTATAACAATATCTATGTATGGAACAAAAATTTACGACAAAGTAACTTCAAAATTTGGTGAACCTTATGCACTTAATAACAATATTGACAGAGTTATTTCCTACGATCCTAATTGTTTAGAACAAGAGGCGGCACCTGGCTTTAAAATTAACGTGACTAGAGAATTTTGGAAAGACAACACGATCGTAGAAACCGAAAATTTTCTTACAAGTTATAGACCAAGTGACAATATTATTTGCTTAAAAGAAGGAGAAGTTGCACCCACTGAAACTCCTTCAGCTCAACCAGTTGCAAGTGGTGTGCCACAACCTGCCCCGCAAAACTAAAGCGGAACTACTTCTTGCCCTTGAGCACTATCTTTAACACCAACACCTAACGAAGCTAGTTGGTTTCTTAATTCATCACTTAATTTCCAATTTTTTTCTTCTCGCGCTTTAATTCTTTTTTCAAGTAAGTTCTTAATTTCAGGGGTAATCTCAATTTCTGCCGCTTTGTCAGGATCTCTTGTTAAATCAAGCCCTAAGACTTCATCAAATTTTGCAATCGTTTGATATTTATCTCCCGGTGAAATACTTTCATCTTTTTCAAGGGTTCTTAAAAGCTGTAAGACTTTGTTGGTGTCTAAATCCTCTGTGAGTGCTAGTTCGAATTGTTTTAGATAACTTTTATCAACACTTCCTTTAGAAGCGGAGAATTCTTGCATCTTTTCTCTTATTCGGTTTAAGTTTTTATGTGAGGCAGTAATTGAATTCCATGTTAAATCCATTTGAGATCTGTATCTATGTTCTAATAAAGACAAACGAATAGCTAGGGGATCTAGTCCTTTTTCAATAACATCTGAGACCAATAAAACATTGCCGGAAGACTTACTCATTTTTCTACCTTCAAACAAAAGATGTTCACCATGAACCCAATGGTTTACAACTTCGGTGTCAACTGCGGCATTGCTTTGGGCTCGTTCATCTTCATGATGGGGAAATCTTAAATCAATTCCACCAGTGTGAATATCAATTTTGGTTCCTAAAAATTTCAAACTCATTGCACTGCATTCAATATGCCAACCCGGAAAACCTCTACCCCAAGGAGTTTCCCAAGTTAATTGAGTTCTACTTTCTCCAGCATTTTTCCACAAAGACCAGTCTGCATGAAATTTTTTATTGGGATCAGATTTTCCATCAAAGCGATAACCAGGTTGAAGTTGTTCTAGTTTGTTGCCACTGATTTGACCATAACTGGGATAGGACTTGGAATCAAAGTAAACAGTTCCATCGGGTCCAACATAGGCGTGCTTTTTGTCGATTAGTTTCTGAATTAACTCAATCATCAACTCAATTGATTCACTAGCTCTTGGATATTTTGTTGCTTTCTTAATATTTAATAAACCTAAATCTCTATGAAATTTATCTTCATATTTTCTGGCAATTGATAATGCGTCAGTTGATTCAGATTTAGATTGGGCAATGATTCGATCTTCAGTGTCAGCTTGACCTTCATCCACACCACCTATTCCGGTGTCATCTGCCATATGTCCTACATCAGTGATGTTTTGGATTAGTTCAACTTTTAAGCCTTGATATTCGGCAAATCTTTTTATTAAGTCTGTGAGTAAAAAGGTGCGCATATTGCCCACGTGGGCATCACGATAAACAGTTGGCCCGCAGGCATAAATCTTTAAAACACCTAGGCTAAGAGGAGTGATCTCAACTAATTCACGCCTTTTCGTGTCATATAACTTCATGTGGCTAGCGTAGTTGCAAACTACTAATTAGCATGAGCAACCAACTTCCTTTGGTTGTTGAACTTTTGTGTAGCGGTAGTAGGCGTAATCGTGGTGGGTTTGATAACCCAAAGACTCGTAAAGTCTTATTGCAGGCATGTTTGATTTAAGCACCTGTAAAGCAATTATTTTGTGACCTATTTTGAATACCTCATTACTCAAAGCCAACATGATTGATTTAGCTAACCCTTTTGATCGATGATTTTCATCAACCCAAACTGTTGTCACCATTGCTAAATCTTTAGATGCTGAAACCCTACCCGTGGCAATAATCTTTTTATTTTCATTAATTATTGATGCAAATCTAACAAAACTTCCACTGACTAATAATTCCTTACTTAATCTAGGCGATTTAGTTTCAGAGGACATAACAGCGTCAAACCATTTACTACTCAATTCACTTTCAATAATTACGTGAGGTTGATTTGATTCAATAGTGTTTGCAATCATATAAAGAGCGTGTGCAATTTCAACAAAATTATTTCTAGTCAAAGCTTCATCAAAGGCCCCAGGTTTTGGAGACTGAACTATTGCTGCAGCTTTCTTCGTTTTATACCAATCAATAATTTTTATTAAAGATTCGTCACTAGAATTTTGAGGCCTGCCATCTAAGCGACAAGAATTTGCTCGGGCTGACTCATTGCCAGAAAATCTTAAAACCCAATCACCTAAACTTTCAGTCTCCAAAGGTACCCAAGTACTTTCAGAATCTCGTTGCAGATCAAGGCAACCAATTTCAGGTTCGACGACTTTTGCTGCGATGATTTTTCCTGAAATAACATCTTGAAAGGAATCATCTTTTTTTCGAATCTTGATAATCCCAGCTGGCCAATCTCCACTCCAGGAAACCAATTGGCCCAATACATCGTTCAAGCCTTCCTCAGTTAAAAAGCGAACGCTTACTCGTCGACCTACATCTGAAGGGCTAATTCTTAACCTGCCTATTGTGGTCATACGAGAAAAATTGTTCCTTTCATATACTCTTTACATATAAATAGTAGAGATGAAGTAGTTTTGTCTTACTTTCCCAAGTAGAGGAGTCCAAGCGTGACCTACATTATCGCCGAACCATGCATTGATATCAAAGATAAATCATGCATAGAAGAATGTCCGGTTGATTGCATTTATGAAGGTGAACGCATGCTTTACATCCATCCTGATGAATGCGTTGACTGTGGAGCTTGTGAACCAGTTTGTCCAGTCGAAGCCATTTATTACGAAGATGATGTTCCAGAAAACTTTAAAGATTACTCTGCTTCAAATGCTGCATTCTTTTCAGAAATTGGTTCGCCAGGAGGCGCAGCAAAATTAGGTATGACAGCAAATGATCCTGCTGTTATCAAAGCTATTCCACCAAAGTCTAAGTAAGAAAAACTGTGAGTAATCAAAAACTGGTTTATCTTGGACCACCAGGAACTTTTACTCACGCAGCAATTGATTTAATGACTGTTCCCTGGAGTGGGGAAATAATTGCAGAAAAAGAAGTATCTGATGTTGTTTTTGCAGTCGAATCAGGAAGTGCTGATGCAGGTTTAGTTCCATTGGAAAATTCTGTTGAAGGCGATGTCTTAAGCACTCTGGATGAATTAATATTTCGCGCTGCACAATGTTTCATAAATGAAGAAATAGTTGTACCTATTTCTTTTGTGCTCGCAGTTCCATCTTCCACGAAAAATGCACCGGTGACAAAAGTTTTAACTCATCCACATGCAGCTGCACAATGTAAAGAATTTATCAAAGCAAATAAAATTGAAGTTGAATTCACTGCTTCCACAGCTGATGCTTGCCGCATTGTTGCTGAAAGAAAAGAAGCAGGCCTAGGTGCAATCGCTGCGACAAAAGGTGCTGACACATTTGGTTTGTTTGTTAAGCAAACCAGACTGGAAGATTTTGCTGGTGGAAAAACCAGAATGGCTTTGATTTCTCGTAATCTTTCTTCCCCAACTGGTCATGACAAAACCACATTGGTTATTACTCCTGTGGCTGATCGAAATGGTCTTTTATCAGACATCTTGACCTGTTTTGCCAAAAGAGATATTGGTTTAACTTCAATTAGTTCTAGACCCTTAAAAACACGTTTAGGTGAATACACATTTATGGTTTCAGCACGAGGACACATTGGTGAACCAACTTTGCAAGCAGCAATTATGGATGTCAGTAATTTAGGAGCTGCAGTTAAAGTTCTAGGTTCATACCCAATGAATCCAGAAATTAGTTCTGCAAGAGTGGGCGAATCCTTACCACCAGGCAGTGTTACCTCTGATGTGTTAAAAGAATGGGTTGAGCGTTTAGTAAAAGCTGCAACCGAAGTTCCACGTTAATTAATCAATAATTCTTATGAAGATTTCAATTGTCGGCTTAGGCCTAATCGGTGGGTCAATTGCTCAAGGATTAAAAAGCAAACACCAAATCACCGGTTTTGATCCTGATAAAAATACTCAAGCAGCAGCAACTAAAGCCGGCATCAATATGGCAAATGATTTATCGACATTAGTTAAAGATGCAGAGCTAGTAATTGTTGCAGCCCCCACAAAACAGAGTGAAGAAACATTAAAAGAACTAAAGAAGATAAATTACACAGGCATTGTCACAGATATTTGTTCTGTTAAGGCTTCTTTATTAGTTGCAGCACAGGGTTTGAATTATGTCGGATCTCATCCCATGGCTGGATCTAATGAAGCAGGATTTAATAGTGCCAGTAAAGATTTATTTAAAGATGCACCTTGGGCAATCTCAGTTGTAAGTGAAACAAATAAAGATGCACTCATTGAAGTTATAAACATAATTTCTGAATTAGGTGGCTTTGTAGTTCCAGTTGATCCACATGAACACGATGAATCAGTAGTTTTGAGTAGTCATCTTGCCCACGTTGTGGCATCTGCATATGCCAAGAGTGTGGGCGAATCTGAATTTGCTCAATTAGCACAATTATTAGCCGGTGGAAGCTTTAGAGATTTAACTCGGGTAACAACTTCTCCGGCAGAAAGAACAGCAGAAATTGTTTGGCCTAATAGAAAATCTTTATCAAGAGTTGTGGAAAATTTGGGAGAAAATCTAGCTAAATTACAAAACTTGCTAGACCAGGGAAGCCAAGCAGATATTGAAAAGTTTCTGTCCTCAGCAAGTTCCTTAAGAACTATTTCAGATGCAACTATGGCCAAGGTGAAAAATAAGCAAGGAAATAAAGTAGTTTCAAGAACAGATGACTTGGTTAGTGATTTATTAAAATACTCAAAATCTAGAGTTATTGCCTCAGATTTTCAAATCACAAGCAATGAAGTTATTTTCTTAGTAAACGAAATTTAGTTTTTGTGCAGGACTGAATTAAGTCCGCCCCAACTACCAGTTCTTACTTGAGCTTCAATTGCACCTGTTTGAGAATTTCTTCTGAAGAGCAGATTATTTCCACCAGATAATTCTTTAGCTTTAATAATCTTTGTATCAGGCAAAGTAACTTTTGATCCTGCAGTTATATAAAGACCAGCTTCAATAACGCAGTTATCGCCCAAACTAATTCCTAATCCTGCGTTTGCTCCGATTAAACATTTTTTGCCAATACTTATTATTTCTTGCCCACCACCAGAAAGAGTTCCCATAATCGAGGCACCTCCACCAATGTCTGATCCATCTCCGACTACAACACCGGCAGAAATTCTTCCTTCCACCATTGAAGTTCCTAAAGTTCCAGCATTGAAATTAACAAAGCCTTCATGCATAACTGTTGTGCCGGATGCAAGATGAGCACCTAAGCGAACTCGATCAGCATCTGCAATTCGCACACCACTTGGAACAACGTAATCCAACATTCGTGGAAATTTGTCAACCGAAAATATAGTTAGATGTGTTCCAGATTTTTTTGCACTAGATCTAACTTGTTCAACTTTTTCGGGTAAAACTGGTCCAATTGTGGTCCACGCAACATTATTAAGAATTGCAAAAATGCCTTCAAGATTAATTGTTCTTGGTTTTACTAAACGATGAGAAAGTAAATGCAGTCGCAAATATGCATCTTCAACACTTTCGGCAGGCTTCGATAAATCTTTTATAACTGTTTTGACAACCTTTAATTCACTTCCTCTAACCAAATCTTTTCTTTCATGCGAGATGGCATCAAGAATTTGGATAGGAGAGGCACTTAAAGCAGGGTTTGGGTACCAAACATCGAGTGTCTTTTTGCCATCAATAGTGGCAATACCTATTGCACTAGCGGCTTCGGTTATAAAACTCATGAGTCAAAACTATCTCTTACTTGGGGTTAATGGACACATAAGGGTTGGCTTGTTGGCAGAATAGGAACGTGTTGAAAATAAATCAAGATCTTGGCGCTTTAACCTTGAATCTTGTCAACATCTCTAGTGTCTCCCAGGACGAGAAGGCAATTGCCGATTTAGTTCAGGAAGCTTTATCAAACTCAAATCATTTAACGGTTAATCGTATTGGGAATTCAGTGATTGCTCAAACAAATTTTAAAAATTCTAAACGAGTAGTAATTGCAGGACATCTAGACACAGTTCCAGCAAATAATAATTTCCCTGGGAAAAAAACTGACACTGAGATTGTTGGGCTTGGTTCAGTAGATATGAAAAGTGGTATTGCCGTTGCCCTTAAACTTGCACACGAATTAATTAAGTCAAATTATGATATTACGTATCTTTTTTATGAATCAGAAGAAATTGAAACAAGATTTAATGGCTTAGAATTAATCACAAAACAGAATAAAGATTTACTTAATTGTGATTTTGCAATTCTTATGGAACCAACAAATGGAATTATTGAAGTTGGATGTCAAGGCTCACTTCGTTTTGAAGTAAGCGCTAAAGGAAATAGAGCTCATTCTGCTCGTTGGTGGAATGGGGAAAATGCGATTCATGCTTTAAGTCCAATATTAGAAATTATTAATTCTTATGAACCAAGAGAACCAGAAATTGATGGTCATAAGTTTCGTGAGGGATTACAAGCAGTAAAAATAAATGGTGGAGTTGCAGGAAATGTTGTGCCTGATTTAGTAACGATGACAATCAATCATAGATTTGCTCCCGATACCACGGCAAAAGTTGCTGAAGAAAACATGAGAATGTTATTTAATAAATTTGATTTCAAATTAATGGACGCAGCATCAGCTGCTCCAACCGGATTAAATAATGAATTGATAAAGAACTTTGTTAAAGCAATAGCAACACCAGTTGCTCCTAAGTTTGGTTGGACAGATGTGGCACGTTTTGCTGCTGCTGGAATTCCTGCAATAAATTTTGGTCCAGGAGATCCAAACTTGGCGCACCATCCAAGTGAAGCTGTAAAAATAAAACAAATTGAAGACGTTTATGCTTCACTTAAAAAATGGCTTAGTAATTAGATGAAACCAGTTGATTTATCGTTATCAGTTGACATAAATGCAAGCCAAGAAGAAGTATTTAAAAAAGTTGTCGACTGGGAATCTCAAGGCGACTGGATGCTAGGTACCAAAGTTTCTCGAACAAAAAATAATGGTCAAGGACTAGGTGGAGAAATAGTTGCCTGGACAGGTATTTGGAAATTTGGTTTTAATGATCCGATGGTTATTACTCAATGGATTGAACCAAAAATTGTTGATGTAAAACATTTAGGAAAAGTTGTCAAAGGAACTGGATCGATGATTGTAGAAAAAATTGATGAAAAGAATTCTAAATTCATCTGGAGTGAAACAATTGAATTGCCCTTGGGAGTAGTAGGCAGAATTGGTTGGATATTTATAAAACCATTTTTTGTTGCAGGAATTAAGTATTCATTGAATAAATTCGCGCTCACTTTTGCACAATTAGACCCAAAGTAGACGAACTTGCAAGGTTGCGAGATAATAGAGATATCGAATTTTAATAATTGAAAAGGTGTTTAAATGGCCGCAATGAAACCTCGTACCGGTGATGGTCCAATGGAGGTTACAAAAGAAGGACGCGGAGTTGTGATGCGTGTTCCCCTTGAAGGTGGCGGACGCTTAGTTGTGGAAATGACAGTGGAAGAAGCAAAAGAACTAGATGTTCAATTGGAAGTTTTAAAATAAATTTTTAGTGCGGTCTGTATGACGAAGCGATTATTCCTGATCCACTTGGAAGCATCACCGAAACTAATCTTGAATCTTCTTTAATCTTTTCACTAACAATTTTAACAGCTTCATTATCAGCTGAGTTTGAATCATCCAAGATGTTATTGAAAACTAAAATTCCGCCTGGGCGAAGTAGTCTTAACGATTGATCTAAAAGTGTTTCATATTCCAATTTGTCACCACTAATAAACATAAGATCATATGCATTGTCTGTTAATTTAGCCACAACTTCAATTGCTCGACCAGCGATTAACCTAATTTTATTTGAAGCAATACCTGCTTCTGAAAAAATTTCCTTAGCAGCACGTTGTCTTTCTTGATCTGAGTCAATTGAGGTTAGAACCCCAGCACTATTCATTCCTCTGAATAACCACAAACCAGAAACACCTGTTCCTGTACCAATTTCTACAACGTTTGAGGCATCAATTGTTGAAGCTAGGAATTTTAATAACGAACCAACGCCTTGGCCAATTGCGCTTAACCCCAATTCTTTGGATTTATCGCGTGCCTTAATTAAATTGGAATCCTCAGCAATAAAACTTTGGGAATAGTTCCACTGGTCATTTGACGGGTATTGCGTCATAGATAGTTACCTTTCCTCAAGTCTTATCTTAATGATTTCTGGGAGTAACTTAGTAAATTCCTGGGTTAATTACGAAGACTTCTTCCTCAAGAGGTGACAAGATTAGTGGCTACTAAAGTGGAAGATATAGTGAAATAAGAACTCTAAGAAAGTGGAAAATTAAAATGGTTGAATCCTCAAATTCACCAACACCAGGTTTTGGCAACGTCCCTACGAAGCCATCTTGGGAAAGAAAAAAGAAACGCAAAAACACACCAATTTCTGCTGTCGTAGTCATTTCACTTATTTTCGGTGGGGGAGCAGGGGCTGCCTTTGGATACCTTGCTGCAGATTTCTCTAATGGAGTTTCAAATGAAACAACAGAGGTTTCACAAAATAATAGTCCTGCTCCAGTAGCCATAACTCCAGCAACAGAGACTGTTTCCCAAATTGTTCAAAATGTTAGACCAAGTGTAGTTTCAATAAAGGCTGAAGGAAATTCAGGTTCAGGTACCGGTTCAGGTTTTATTTTTAGACAAGATGGATATGTAGTGACAAATAATCATGTTGTCACACCAGCCATAAATGGCGGTGAATTAACTGTTTACTTAGAAGACAAAACAGCTTTTAAAGCAGAGCTAGTCGGAAGAAATGCTTCATATGATTTAGCGGTATTAAAGATTGATGCCACTGGATTGAAACCATTGAAAATTGGTGACTCGAACGCAATTAATGTTGGTGATTTAACTGTTGCATTTGGTTCCCCACTTGGATTAACAGGCACAGTAACTTCAGGAATTGTTAGCGCAGTTAACAGACCAGTAACAGCAGGTGGACAAGATGATCAATCATTTATTTCGGCAATCCAAACTGATGCCGCAATTAATCCTGGAAATTCAGGTGGTCCATTAGTTAATGGTCAAGCAGAAGTTATTGGAGTAAATTCTGCTATTGCAACTTTGGGGATAGGGGCACAAAGTGGAAGTATTGGATTAGGTTTTGCAATACCAATTAATCAAACTCAAAGAATTGTCACAGAAATTATCAACACAGGTAAGTCAAGTACCCCAATTGCCGGCATAAGTATTGATTCCACCTTCCAAGGAGTTGGAGCAAGAATTGCAGAAGTTGTAAGTGATGGACCAGCTGCATCAACTGATATAAAAGTTGGTGATGTTGTTACCAAAATCAATGGTGAAATTGTTGAAGATTCAACTGAATTAATTGTTGCAATTAGAAGAAATAATCCAGGAGACACAATTGTGTTAACAGTCAAAAATCAAGCTGGTAACGAGCGTGAAGTTTCAGTTGTTTTGGGAAGTAGAGAAGAGGGCTAGTTAGTTAAGAGTCCTAGATTTTTTCCAACTAGGCCTTGGGGATTTTTCATTAATGCTTTTGCCATATTTATGATTTCTATGGCCGCTGGTGAATCAGGATTTGAGATAACTAAAGGAACTCCAGCATCGCCACCCTCTCTAAGTCTTACATCAAAAGGTACTTTTGCTAAAACCTTAACTTGTGTTCCTAATTCATCACTTATTGCTTTGGCTACAGTTTCTCCACCGCCAGATCCGAAAAGATCCATAGTTTCACCACATGAAGGACAAATCACACCACTCATATTTTCAATTACACCTATTACTTTTTGGTGAGTTTGTTTAGCTAAAGTTCCTGCCCTTACTGCTACTTCTGCAGCACTAATTTGAGGAGTGGTAACAACTACAATTTCAGATTTAGGTACAAGTTGGGCAACACTTATTGCAACATCTCCAGTACCGGGGGGTAAATCAAGTAGTAATACATCTAAATCTCCCCACCAAACATCTGTCATAAATTGCTCCACAGCTTTATGAAGCATTGGTCCACGAAAAGCAATTGGTTGGGTAACTCCACCTGGTTTAAATGACAACATAGAAATTACGCGCACACCGTGTGCGATTTGAGGCATGATCATTCCTTCAACGACTGTTGGAGGATTTGTCACACCCATAATTCTTGGAATGGAATGACCATAAATATCTGCATCAAGAATTCCTACTGATAAACCAAGTTCAGCGAAAGCAATTCCCAAATTGGCGGTTAAAGATGATTTTCCCACACCACCTTTGCCCGAGGCAATGGCATAAATGCGAGTTAGATTTTTATCAAGTGCAAAAGGATTTTCTTTGATCGGGCCTCGTAATTGTTCCCTTAGTTTTTTTCGTTGATCATCATTCATAACATCAAGAACTACTTTAGTTTTAGCTGAAGCATCAATTTCAACAACAGCATTAGTGACTCTTTTGATGATTTCTTCTTTTAAGGGACATCCAGAGACAGTTAAATAAATTTCAACTAAGACATCTTTATTCGAGACTTCTACGTTTTTGACCATTCCAATTTCTGTGATTGGGCGCCTAATTTCCGGGTCTTGCACTGTGGAAAGTGCAGTCATCACAGCATCTTTAGTTAAAGACACAATTATTTAATCTTTTTTGTCATTATCAATTTGTAATTCTTCAAGAAGATCTCTCAATTCACTTTTAATATAATCACGGGTTGCAACATCATTTAACGCTATGCGCAAATCTGCTAATTCGCGAGCCAGAAATTCAGTATCTGCTAATAAGCGATTTGCTTGATTTCTGTCTTGAGCACTTTGCACACGATCACGATCAGTTTGACGATTTTGGGCAAGTAGAATTAAGGGAGCTGCGTAAGAAGCTTGCAATGAAAGCATCAATGTCAGAGCTAAAAATGGCCATGGATCGAATCTAAATTCGATTGGGCCCAGTGTGTTCCATAAAACCCAGCTGGTCACAAAAATAGTCATCAATGCAATGAAGCGCCATGAACCAATTTTTCTTGCAACTCTTTCACTTACTAACCCAAATCTTTCAGAGTCATATGGACTTCTAAATTGCAAACCTTTGCTTCTAGGTTGATCTAAACGAGAACTTCTAATTTTTTTCATGATCTGACCTCAACTTCATCTTGATCGCGCCAATCATCAGGAAGCATGTGATCGATAACATCGTCAACTGTGACTGCTCCAAGCAATCTGTTTTCAATATCAACAACAGGTAATGCCACAAGATTGTAGGTTGCAAAGTATTTTGTTACTGATGCCAAAGATGTATTAGGACCTACTGGCTTAAGTTCAGAATCAATAACACTTGAAACTAAAGTTCCTGGGGATTCTCTCAACAGTCTTTGCATGTGGGCAACGCCTAGATATTTTCCGGTAGGTGTATCAAGTGGGGGTCTTACAACATAAACCTGGCTTGCTAATGATGGTGGTAATTCCGGATTTCTAATACTTGCTAGTGCTTCAGCAACTGTTGCATCTGGAGTTAACACAACTGGTTCAGTTGTCATCATGCCACCAGCTGTGTAATCACCATAGTTTAAAAGTCGGCGAAGATCATCTGCTTCTTCTGGTTCCATTAATTCTAAATATTCTTCAGCTTTTTGTGGTGGTAATTCTTTTAATAAATCTGCTGCATCATCTGGTGCCATTTCTTCAATAACATCCGCAGCACGTTCAATTTCAAGTTTTCCTACAATTGCAACGCGAGTTTCCTCACTCATTTCTTCCAAAACATCTGCAAGTCTTTCATCATCAAGTTTTGAGATAACTTCTACTTGCTTTTCAATTTCTAAATCTGCTAAATATGTGGCTATATCTGGTGCTCTCATATCATTTAGAGAAGTGAGCAAATTATCAGAAGGTTTTCCTTGAACCTGTAAAGTTAATCCATCAACTTCACTCCAGTCAGCAAAGAATTTTTCACCACGTTTAGTAAATCTTGAACCAGCACGTCTTAAATAAAGTTTTGTGATGTGCCAGTCAGCACCTGGTCTTGATTGCTCCATTGCAATATCAAGCAAAGTGATTTCTTCACCAGTATGTTTCATTTTCATTTTGCGATCAAGTAGTTCACCAACAACTCTTGATTCTGATTCTCTTTGTTCAAAACGGCGCATGTTTACAACACCTGTAGAAATAATTTGTCTTGCGTCAAAGTCTGTAACTCTTGACATTGGTAAAAAAACAAGACGACGTTGTGGAACTTCAACCAATAAGCCAATTATTCTTGGTGGGTTATTGCCGTGTCGTAAATGAACAACGGTGTCACGCACTTTGCCCAGCTGATCGCCCTGCGGATCGAATACAGCTGTGCCAGTGAGGCGGGAGATGAATATACGGTCAGACACAAGGAAATGTTACTGCTGGGACATGATTGACTAACAACTCACATGAAACCTACGACAGCAAATAGCAAATTTTCCATAGATTTCATAATTTTGGCTATTGCGATATTGGCAATCTCAACGTCTGGACCCTTAATAACTATCACAGCAGCACCCGCTATCGCAATTGCTTTTTGGCGTTGCTTTCTGGGTTCAGTTGCAACAGCTCCTTTTGCATTTAAAAATGGTTTGAGAAACATAAATAAAAAAACTTTTTTAACTTCAGCAAGTGCTGGTTTGTTGTTAGGAATTCATTTTGCTGTTTGGATTCCAAGTCTGAGATTTACAACCGTTGCTGCTTCAACTGCGATGGTGGCAACACAGCCTGCTTGGGCTGCCTTAATTGCCAGAATTAGGGGAGAGCGATTTCCAAATAAAGTTTGGTTTGGAATATTTGTAGCACTTTCAGGTGCCTTATTACTAACAGGTATTGATATTTCTTTAGATAGAAAGGCAGTTATTGGAGATCTTTTAGCCCTCTTAGGTGCAATCTTTGCAGCTTTATATGTAACAGTTGGTCAAAGTGCCCGAACTAAATTAACAACAGCGCAGTACACAGTGATTGCATACGCCTCAGCTGCTTTTGCACTTCTTGTATTAGCAATTGTTACAGGAACAAATTTAAGTGGATTTAGTAGGCAGGCTTGGTTTTATATCTTTTTACTAACATTGTTGGCTCAAATTTTAGGGCACACTTTATTTAATATAACTTTACGATCGCTGTCTGCAACAGTTGTGAGCATGGGAATTCTTTTTGAAATGCCTGGTTCAACAATTATTGCTGCTATTGCTATTGGACAAATTCCGCCTTGGCAAACGTTGCCAGCAATTGCCTTATTAATGGTGGGAATGTTTTATGTTGTTACCGGATATAAAACTAAATAGATTTTAAAAACGTATCCAATTCAATTGCAGTTTTGTCTGGAAGTTCTCGTGCTGGAGAATGCGCCGCACCTATAATCTCAACAAAATTGGCATTAAGTATTTTGGCCATTTCCTTTTGTTCACTTTTAGGCCAAGCATCATCATTTTCCCCGCGCAATACCAGAACAGGCAACTTATGATTTTCTAATGTTTGATTAAGTTTATTTGTCACATTTTCAACATTCATTAATAACTCTGACATAACCTTAAGTGATAAAGGATTCGTATTAAGCCAACGCTGTTTGCGCCATTTTCTAACAGGTTTGGAAAACTTTTGTTGTCGTAAAATTGTTAAAACTAATGTTTTAACAAACCAAATAAAAGCCAAACTTCTACCTTTTTCAACCGCTTGCACTAAAGCTGGTAGGCCACCCCAATTTTCCTTTGGTAATGGACCGGTCCCGCTACACATCAAAGTAATTGAGGCAAAGGACTGAGGAGATTTACTGGCTCCATATTGGGCAACAAGTCCACCGAATGAATGCCCAACTAGATGAACTGGTTCTGAAAAGGAATTTGCAATATCAATGACATCTTGAGCAAAACTTTCTAAAGTGAAATCTTCTTCTTTATTTGATCCATAACTAGATGGTTGCCCATGTTGGTCTATTGATATGCAATGCCAACCAAGAGAAGACATAATTGGCATTGCTGCCACAAAATCTTCTCGACTACCACTCCAACCTGGAATAAAAATAATGGTGCCAGCATGTATTGCTTCAGGCTCAGAAACTAGAGCCCCAATAACATTTTTTGAAGTCTTGAATTTGTGTTCTTGAATACCTACTGGATTTACTAAAAGCTGTTCTTGCATGTTGTTAACCGGCAAAACCAACTCTTCTTTGTTCTGAAGCACCGATTTCAACAAAAGCTAGGCTTTCACCAGGAACTAGAATTTTTCTACCCTTTTCATCAACCAATGACAATAATGACTTATTTTTAACAGCAGATTCAATTTCTTTGGTTATTTCATCAGCAGTTGCTGTTGTTTCAAAGACTATTTCTCTAGAGCTATTTTGTACACCAATTCTTACTTCCATTACCTCAGGGCTCCTATTTAATTAACTTGGTTCTCTAAGACTATTGGCAATTCGAGGGTTTCGCATCCTCCCGGCTATTTCCAAGACAAGCCTAGGCAGAGTAATCTCATGGCTATCAAAAGTAGCGAAAGGACAGTGTCTCAAGATGAGCGGATCAATTAAACAATCAGCAGATGCTCCATTAAAAGTTTCTCAACTAGAGGCCGATATCAAATCAGGAAAAATTGACACCGTCGTTGTTGGCGTTACCGATATGCAAGGTCGTTTACAAGGTAAAAGAGTTCACGCACCGTTCTTTTTAAAAGACACCATGGGACATGGAACTGAAGGTTGTAATTATTTATTAGCAGTTGATGTTGATATGAATACTGTTGGCGGATATGCAATGTCATCTTGGGATTCAGGTTATGGCGACATGGTTATGGCACCTGACTTTGACACATTGAGATATATTCCGTGGTTACCTGGAACTGCAATGGTGTTAGCTGATTTACAAAAACTTGATCACACAGATGTTTATGCATCACCAAGACAAATTTTGATTAAACAAATCAACAGACTAAAGGAATTAAAACTTATTCCTTATGTTGGAACAGAATTAGAATTCATTGTTTTTAAAGACTCATTTGAAGAAGCATGGGATAAGGGTTACCAGAATTTAATTCCAGCAAACCAATACAACGTTGATTACTCACTGTTAGGAACAACAAGAGTTGAAGGATTGTTAAGAGCCATTCGTTTAGGAATGGCTGGTGCTGGTTTAGAAGTTGAATCAGCAAAGGGTGAATGTAATCTTGGACAACACGAGATTGCTTTTAGATTTAAGGATGCCTTAACAACGGCAGATAATCATGTTGTTTACAAATTAGGTTCAAAAGAAATTGCATCAGCTCAAGGCATGTCATTAACATTCATGGCTAAATTCAATGAACGTGAAGGAAACTCTTGCCATATTCATTTATCTGTTAGAGGACTAAATGATGAACCAGTGATGGCAGATGCAAAAGATCCACAAGGATTAAGTGCGTTGGGTAAATCATTTATCGCAGGACAATTGAAGTACATGCGAGAAATGACACTATTTTTTGCACCAAACATAAATTCTTATAAGCGCTATGTTGAAGGTTCATTTGCTCCAACAGCAATGAAGTGGGGTAGAGACAACAGAACATGTGCGATTCGCTTAGTTGGATCTGGTCATTCACTGCGTTTCGAAAACAGAGTTCCTGGAGGAGATGTGAATCCTTATCTAGCTGAAGCTGCAATGATTGCCGCAGGTATTGCTGGAATAGAAGAGAATTTAACTTTGGAACCTGCTTTTGAAGGTAATGCATATGTGTCAGATGCAGTAAGAGTTCCTTCAACATTAGCCAAGGCAACTGAGCTTTGGGATAAGAGTGAATTTGTGACCAAAGTTTTTGGTAGCGAAGTTAAAGCTCACTACTTGAATATGGCTAAGGTAGAGTTGGCTTCATTTGATAAAAGTATTACTGATTGGGAAAGATTCCGCAGTTTCGAAAGAATGTAATTCAAAGTATTACTTAAAAGGAGTTAAATTAAATTGACCGCTCTTCATGATGTAATTTCACCTATCACTGAGAAGAAAATAACTGCTGTTCCAGCCCTTAGCGCTGAAGAAACAGTGGCAACTATTACTAAAGCACAAAAAGCATTCGAGTCCTGGAAAAAAGTAGCCCCGGCAGATCGAGCCAAGTTACTAAGAAACTTTGCCTCACTTGTTGAAAAAAATATTGAAATATTAGCAAAACTAGAAGTGGAAAATGCTGGTCACACCATTGGTAATGCTCGTTGGGAAGCTAACAACGTTGTTAACGTTTTGAATTATTACGCAGGCGCACCAGAAAGATTGTTTGGTCGACAAATTCCTGTGCCTGGCGGAGTAGATATAACTTTCCGAGAAGCAATCGGGGTAGTGGGAATTATTGTGCCGTGGAATTTCCCAATGCCAATTGCAGGTTGGGGTTTTGCTCCAGCACTAGCTGCTGGTTGCACAGTTGTTTTAAAACCTGCTGAAGTTACACCTTTAACAGCCATGAAATTAGCGCAACTTGGATTAGAAGCAGGACTTCCAGAAAATGTTTTCCAAGTTTTAACAGGTTCTGGTCGAATTGTGGGCGAAACAATTGTGCAAGATCCAAGAGTGAGAAAAATTGTTTTCACAGGTTCTACCGAAATTGGCACACAAATTATGGCCAAATGCGCACCTAATGTAAAAAGAGTTACTTTGGAATTAGGTGGCAAATCTGCCAACGTCATATTTGCTGATTCAGATTTAGAAAAAGCTGCTGCAAGTGCACCTGGTGCAGTTTTTGATAACGCTGGTCAAGATTGTTGTGCTCGATCAAGAATTCTGATTGAAAAGAAAGCATTCGACAAGTTCATGCCGCTTTTAGAACAATCAGTAAAAGCGTTTAAATGTGCAGATCCAAATTTGGATACAACAGAAATGGGTCCACTTATTACTTCAGCGCACAGAGACAAAGTGGCCTCTTATGTTGAAGAATCCTTAGTGGCCTTTAGAGGAACAGCACCAAGTGGTGCAGGATTTTGGTTTCCGCCAACTGTTATGCACATAACGGATAGAAACCATAAATCATTAAGTGAAGAAATATTTGGTCCAGTTGTTTCAGTAGTAACTTTCGAAGATGAAGCAGATGCTATTGGTTTGGCCAATGACTCAGAGTTTGGATTAAGTGGATCAATCTGGACAAACAACGGAGCAAAAGCATTAAGAGTTGCTAGAGGAATAGAAAGTGGAAACCTTTCTGTTAACTCACACTCATCAGTTAGATATTGGACTCCATTTGGTGGGTTTAAAAAATCAGGTTTGGGACGCGAACTAGGTCCAGATGCACTAAACGCGTTTACCGAAGAAAAAAACGTATTTATTAATACAGAAATATAAGGAGAAAATATCTTGAAAAGATTAGAAGGAAGAGTTGCCACCATTACTGGTGGAGGTTCTGGATTAGGAAAAGCAACAGCAATTCGTTTTGCATCAGAGGGTGCTCAAGTTGTTATTGCTGACATGGATGAAAAAAGTGGTCAAGCAGTAGCAAGCGAAGTTAATGGCACATTTATTAAATGTAACGTGAGTGATAAAGCAAGTGTGGATAACTTGTTTGCTGAAACATTCAAAAAGTTTGGCAAAATTGATATTGCTTTCAATAACGCAGGTATTTCTCCACCTGAAGATGATTCAATTTTGACGACAGAAATTGAAGCATGGGACAAAGTTCAACTAGTTAATTTGACTTCTGTTTATTTGTGCTGCAAAGCAGTATTGCCATACATGCTAAAAGCTAAAAAAGGTTCCATCATTAACACTGCCTCATTTGTGGCAACTCTTGCTGCTGCAACTTCACAAATTGCCTACACCGCTTCCAAAGGTGGAGTATTAGCAATGACACGTGAACTTGGTGTGCAATTTGCTCGCGAAGGAGTTCGAGTTAACGCTTTATCTCCCGGACCAGTAAATACTCCTTTGTTACAAGAATTATTTGCTAAAGATAAAGAAAGAGCTCAACGTCGCCTTGTTCATATTCCAATGGGACGTTTTGGTGAAGCTCACGAAATTGCTGCAGCTGTGGCGTTTCTAGCCAGTGATGATTCATCATTTATCACCGCATCAAATTTCTTAGTTGATGGTGGAATTACTGGAGCTTACGTAACACCGCTTTAAACAGAAAGAAAAATGCTAATAAGTGCTTATCGATTACTTTGGTAAGCACTTGCTGCATTTATAAGGGCAACAAATAATCTTTTATCTTCATCCATTTCAGGATGCCATTGCACACCTAAATGAAATTTTCTACTTGGATCCTCTAAAGCTTCAATAGTTTCATCTTCAGCCCAACCAGTGATAGTTAAAGAGCCTGGATTATCAACGGCTTGATGATGAGAAGAATTAACGACCATTTCAGTTCCGACAATGGAAGCAACTAAAGAGTTTGCTTCAAATCTTGCTTTATGTTTAGAAAACTTGGCAGGAGCTGGTCTGTGATCAAGTTTTGTCACATCAGGAAGATGTTGAATTAAAGATCCACCTTCAGCTACAGCCATAATTTGTACTCCTCGACAAATGCCAAGAATCGGTAAACCAATTTCTTTAGCACTTTTATAAAGACTTACTTCCCCTGCATCACGACTTTCTCGAGGTTTATCAGCTGTGTCATGAGGATTTTGTTTATATAAACGTGCATCAACATCAGCACCACCAGCAATTATTAATCCATCTAAATTGTTTACAACATGACCACCATTTTGATCTGGGGGAAGAATTACTGCTCGTCCTCCGGCATTCGTTACTGAACTTACGTATTCAAATGGCAAAACTGCAGCAGTAATATCCCAAGCACCCCACTTGGCAGGTTCGACATAGCAAGAAATTCCGATTACAGGTGAGGTCATAAAGAGGAGTCTTGCACATTTAAGAGCAAGGTTTTAATTCAACAATGGGAGCAACACAGTTGTGTCACTCCCACTGCTTGTGCCACTGATGGGATTTGAACCCACACCTTCCCCCTGCGAGTGGAGTTGCTCTGTCCGTTGAGCTACAGCGGCATCAAATTAGGTAAACAGAAATCAAGGAACAAGAGTTTTGGAATGACTTAAACTGTGGATAAAGAAGTGACTGTGGAAAACCAAAAGGATTACATCTTCGTAACTGAGTTGACATGTTAATTAATAAATGTGAAACTAATTAGGCGAGTGGATAGCAGAGAAATCTGTTGAACACCTTTCCAAACGGCCTCGGGAAACTGAGGCCGTTTGTCATTTCCAGACCAGCCACCATCAACCCCCGATCCAGGAGAGAGCTGTAGGGGAAAAATGGCTATATATATGACCCAAGTGGTGAGCGTGAATTGTGAGGCTCATAGACTCGTGATTCGGTTATTCAAAAAGCTGACGTTAAGAGAGGTATGGCAAAAGACGGCGCCATTGAGCTTGAAGGCACCATTGCTGAAACTCTTCCCAATGCAATGTTTCGGGTAGAGCTAGACAACGGCCATAAAGTTCTCGCACACATCAGCGGCAAAATGAGAATGCATTACATCAGAA
>Ga0315903_10002947_pt1 | contig 24239 bp, 40 predicted proteins | sample LakEriMetagenome_7_FD_203524 | JGI IMG/M metagenome (GOLD analysis project Ga0315903, IMG submission 203524) | Freshwater fungal communities from buoy surface, Lake Erie, Ohio, United States - Buoy 2 MA119 | ecosystem: Environmental > Aquatic > Freshwater > Lake | place: USA: Lake Erie, Ohio... | reverse complement strand
AGCTCGCCACCTTGTCGTATTCCCCGGCAGCCCAAGCCGCCGCGACCATGGAGCCGTCAAAGTCGCCCTTGCCTTCGATGCCGAGCGCCTTGCAGAGGTTGTCCAGGCTGATCGTGTCCCGCTGGCCGGCAAAGGCCGTCATGGTGTCGAAGATTTCACGAGCCCAAGGTGCAGGCGAGCGCGGGATCCAGTGGGGCATTCGAACGCCAAGAACGATGGCGCGCTGCCACAGGAAGCGCAGGTCAAAGGTGACGTTGTGCCCGACGACGGTCTTGGGGCCGTATGTGTAGTTGGCCTCATACTGGCCGGTGAAGGTGGCGAACCGCTCAAGCAATTCGCGCTCGCTAAACCGGCTCAGGTCCTCGCTATGTGCGGCCTCGTCATCCCACGCCCAGCCAACGACGCAGATCGAACCAAGCGCGCCGTTGAAGGAGGTCTTAGCCACAGCATCCGCAACGATGAGAGGCCTTGTCTCAGCCTCCCATGCCGCGATTGTCTCGGGCTTGGTCATGGTCTTGGGGGGAGTGATGCCGGCAGTGATTTCCGCGATGATGGCGGGATCGGAGGCGGGCAACGTCTCCAAATCGATGTAGAGGTGAGCCATCACTTGCCCTCTGCCTTAGCGATGGCGGCAAGCGCCTTGGAGACAGCCCAATCGTCGTTGACCTCAATGCTGTCGAGTATCGCCTTGAGCGCGGCCAGCAGATCAGGCGCGGCAGAAGCCAGCCGGGCGTTGGCCTTCTGAATTTCGTAGGCTGCGTCAGGGTCGAGCCCCAATCCGCCGTGCCCCATGCCGGTGAGGTAACCCCACCCGCGAACGTCAAAGAGTTTGGCTGGCCCGCCGATTTTGACGTTGGTGGTCACGATGCTCATGAACCTAGCATCGGTTCCCCACGGCCCCGGTGTGTGCTTGCTCACGCCACCCTCCTGTCAGCCCAATCACGGCTGTCGATCTTCTGGACCGCCTCACAAGCCAAGCGGGCGATCTCCCGAAGCGTGTCGCGCTGATCGCGGATCAGGTAGAAATCGCCAGTCGGAAGCCGGGCGTTGATGTTCTCCATGTCGCTGCGGATCATCGCCAATTGCTGCTCAAGAACGATGGCGGGCGGCACGACGTAATGGTCGGAATGGATCGCGTCGGACATCACGCGGCCCCCTGATAGGTGAGGGCGTTCTCGCTGATCTGCTTCATCGCGGCGACGAGAGGGTTGACCAGTTCGGCGTCGATGCCGACCTCGTTTCCGTAGTCGGCGGCCTTGGCGACCAGCGACAGGAACTCAGTGAGGTTGCGCGACGCCTTGTCGGGCATGGCCGCAATGGCAGCGTCAGCTTCGTCCAGAGACTTGAAGTACAAGTAGTCGCGGTCGTGACCCCAGCGGCCATCTGCCTTGCGGTGCGTCAGCGACACATCGGCGTCAGCGTTTGACTTCAGATGATATGTCGCGTCGGGGGCAATCAGCCCCTTCGCCAGCATGGCCTTGGACAGTGCGTTAAGGCGCTTCTGAATGATTGCGGTATCCATCAAACGCTCTCCATCGCATCGACGTGGTTGTTGGTGATCGCTGCTTCGATGTCCTGTACCGCTCCCTCAAGAGCCTCACGGACAAGCTCGCGAACATGGCGGGACGGGACCTGACCGCTGTTGGTGCGGGCGTTGTCGCTGACCAGTTCGGCAAAGCGTTCCATGTGCTCGCTGATCAGCATGACCTGATGGCGCAGTTCGTTGTTCAGCCACTCCCAGTCGCGGGGCGTGGGGTACATCGGGAGGGTGGGAGGCTTGAGGTCCATGTCGCTCTCCGTTGAACTTCCTGCTGCCCCTTCACGGAGGGGCAATGTGGAAGGTCAGGCGCTGGGTGGGTTTTGCTCTAGCCACGCGTCAAGCTGCTCTGGCGTGACCATCATGTCTGTCATTGACGGGCGGAACGCCGCATTGAGAGCGCAGCACGCCACCTCCGCATAGCGTCGTGTTTCCTCGGCATCGGAGCGGGCGTAGATAAGTGCCACCAGCACTCCACCGGGATGCGTCCGTACTGACACATCGCCATTGCCTGTGCCGTTGACTTCGGGGCCCAGAACGAAGGTCATGCCGACACCTTCGCGGCTGCGACAGGGAGCCAACGGAGGGCTCGGGGCGACCAATAGAAAAACTGGCCGTTGGTCTGTTTGGCTTTGAAGGTCTTGCCGTTGATCTTGGCGGTCATGTCGCTCTCCATCGCGATCTGATGGAGGGCAGTATCCAATGCGGAAACCGTCACGTCAAGCGGAATCGTATCCGATACGGAAACTATTTTTGCGAACGGCCAAAGCGCCAGAATTGGCGCAACGGCAGGTTGTGAATGGTGTTTTGTGGCGTTAGCCGTCCGTGCCCGTCTTTTTCAGGGCTTCGGCAAATTGCCGGACGCGCTCGCGGTCTTTCTCTAGCAGGCCGGTAAGGAGGTCAGCCGGGTCTGGCGCGTCTGGATGTCGGAGTAGCTGCCAGGGTTCGATGTTCAATGCGTCGGCAATCAGGGCGGCCCAATCGTCATTCATGCGTTGCGCGCCGCGTTCGAGCTTGCTGACCTGGCCCTTGTTCGTGTCCAGTCGCTCGGCAAGCTGTTCCTGGGTCAGGCCGCGCCGTTCCCTGTGCTCTCGCACATACCAGTGAATAGCGCGACGGTTTCCGATCCGATCCATGACCCGGACTATTGCGCTGCAATGTTGCGGCGTCGTCATCCGTTTTGGAAACATGGGGCTTGACGAAAGGGTTTCCTATGTGGATACTCGGCAACCATGAGCACGTCACCCCTCTACCAGTACCGGAAGGACAACGGCCTGACCCTTGAGGCGCTGGCCGCGAAGTTTGGCGTCCAGAAGGCAGCCGTCTGGAAATGGGAACGGAACAAGGTTCCTGCCGACAAGGCTCTTGCCGTCGAGGATGTGACTGGCATCAGCCGCCACGACCTACGCCCTGACATCTTCGGCAAGCCGGAGGATGCGTCATGACCTCAGTTCGCTTCACTATCGGGCGGTCGAGCGAGAAGGGCGATCTGCCTGTCGAGTGCGTCTCTGAGGACGTGCGCGATCTGCAAATCGAAGCGGAGGCGGGCGCAGATGATGTTCTGCGATTCAAGCTGGCCTTCACTGTTCACGCCAAGCCTTGCTGTGCAGAGCGTCCAGTCGAAGACGCTCCCGAGGTAATCAATCCCCTGAACGCCATTGACGATGCGGACGGGAACATTGTCCGGGTCCAGAGCTGGAACGGGCTTCTTGTCGGCGGTCATCAGGATCACTCCCCGGTCAATCACAGCGTCGGGACGCTCAACCAATACAACCAGATGCCCTCATGGCCGTCGCCTCCGAAGAAACCCGGAGGCCCGTCATGAACGACGGCGACTGGAAGACCTACCTCATCGCATTCGGCCCCTGCATCGCGCTTGCGGCTGCTCTGATCTTCCTCTTCTGGACGGGAGTTCTGTGATGGACCCGAACCTGTTCGTGCAGTTGGTTCTGTTCGGCCTGTGCTGCGTCCTCGGTTCATGGGCGGTGCGGTGATGCCGTCGCTCCCGAAGTGCCTCTTGATGGTCGCTGTCGGACCAATCCTGGCAGCCTCGACCGACTTTAAGGCCCTCGCCTTCATGGCCGGGGTTGGGTGCGGGATTTGGGTTCTCCTCGCGCTCTGTGCCGCAGAAGAACGCGGGTGGTTCTGATGATCGACCGCCTCGCCAATGGCTTCACCCGCGCCGCAGACACCGCCGAGCATATTGCGGACCATCACTTCCGGTTCTCCGTGTCGGTGATCGCTCTGCCGATCCTGGCCTGCATCATTGCGGTTCTCATCGCATGACTATCCACCGAACAACTGCACGATTTGAGCATTCATCCCCGTTTGCCGCCCATCGTGCTTTTGGGATCGCACCCGCGCTGCGCCGGCAGCGTGTCATCGGTGGTGAAGGCGCTAGCGGCCGACTTGAGAGCCCTGCCGCTAGCGTCACCGGCAACCTTTCCCGCGCCTCCGTCCCTCCCGATAGGCGCGATGACTGCGGCCCCGCGAATGGGGTCGCCTTTTCTCTGAGCAACCATCTCGCCAACGCCTGCAAGCACTCGGTCGAGAATGGTCTGCAAGTTCTCCATGGGGCCTCCGTGACTGGCTCTCAGTGTTCACACACTGACAGGAGCCATCGACATGAACAGCCACCGTTTCGGGATAATTCAGTCAAAGCAGGAGACGGAAATGTCTAGCGTTCCGGCCCTCGCACAAGTCGCGAGAGGGATGATTCAACGTGAGAAGAGCAGGCTTGGGTGTCCTCAGGCAGCGCGAGACACTGTTGCCCGCCGCATCAAGATTGGCGCGGGCTCTCTCTCGAACCTCATTCGGGAGCGCATCAAGACCGTCAGCGCCGACCTGCGCGACCGTCTCGTTTCGGCAGCAATCGCGGACCTGAGCAATGAACTCACCAAGCTCGAACACGAGCGGCAGCTTCTTCTTCAGATGGGCACGAGCCCGGATCACGACGACATGCGCTCGCTGGAAAGCGCGCTGGCGACGGCTCGTAAAGCGATTGAGAGGATGAAGTGAACACGGAAGCTCTCATTGCTCATTACGCGGAGGTGCGGCGGCGTCTGATGATGCCGCCTGCCGCTCGCCGTCGCCGTCTCTATGACCTTCGCCACTATCCCGAGCCCATTGGGCCGGTGCGTGTGGTCATGGGGCCTGTGCCCGACATCGCGTCTCTCAAGACACCGCTGAAGGTGCTTGTGGAGACGCTGTGCGCCGATCTGGACGTGACGGCAGAAGACATCATCGGGAAGGTCCGCAAGCACCATCTGGTCAAGGCGCGGGCTCGCATCTGTCATCACCTGCGGGAGCGCGGTTACAGCCTCACCGACGTGGCGAGGCGCATGAAGAGGGATCACACGACGATCCTCTATCTGCTCAACACCTATGACCGATACGGGGAGCGCGCCAATGCGTGACCGTGTGGTGATGGGCATTGATCCCGGCGCTTCAGGTGCTTGCGCCTTCTACTGGCCAGAGGCTCCCGGCCTCGTGGTCATCGAGGACATGCCGGTCGTCAACGGTCAGGTATCCGGGGCGATGCTCGCTGACATGATCCGGCGATACCAGCCCACCGAAGCCATGGTTGAACTGGTCGGATCGATGCCGAAACAGGGCGTGTCCAGCACGTTCAAGTTTGGCTTTTCGACCGGGATCATCCACGGAACGCTGGGGGCTCTCAACGTGCCCTTCAGCCTCGTCACGCCCGCCAAGTGGAAGCGACAGATGGGCCTGTCCTCTGACAAGGAGGCAGCCCGCGCCATGGCTCTCAGGACGTTCCCGGCCATCGCCCCCAGGTTCTACCGCGTGAAGGACCACAACAGGGCTGAGGCAGCTTTGCTCGCCTATTACGCCGCACACCTCTATCGCCAGCAGGAGGCAGCCTAATGGCCCGCATCCGTTCCATTAAGCCTGAGTTCTGGACATCAGAGCAGGTGACGGAATGCTCTATCGCAGCCCGCCTCCTGTTCATCGGCATCTGGAACTTCTGCGATGATGCCGGGCGGATCGGCGCGTCTCCCAAGCAGATCAAGGCTCTCGTTCTGCCGAGCGACGACATGACGGTCGAGAATGTTCGCGGATTGATCCACGAACTAGAACGAAACGGGCTCGTTCTCCGCTATGCCGTTGACGATAAAGAATATCTTCAAGTGACCGGCTGGTCGCATCAGCGCATTGACAAGCCTCAACCAGCCAAATTCCCGCCTCCTCCGGCGACCTTGCAGGATCGTTCCAAGAGCATTCCGGGAACGTTCCAAGACGGAGAGGATAGGAGGGGAATAGAACATTCTCAGGTTATCTCTCTCCCTACGGTCGAGAGAAAACCTTCGACTGCGCCGCAAGCGGCCCAGACAGATTTTCGAGGCGATCTTTTCGAGCGTGGCCGAACCGCCGTTGAGGCAATGACGGGAATGCCGGCTCCCAAGGCGCGAACCCTCATCGGCTCCTGGCTGAAGCTGGCGAACGACGAAGCCGTGATCGTGCTTGAGGCAATCGACGCTGCCAGCGAGGCGCGTCCAGCCGATCCGGTGCCGTGGATCAGGCGAACAATCGAAAGCCGGATGCGAACTCGCGATCCACCGAAGCGGGTGTGGGGGTCGGTATGAGCGCGGCGGACATCTTCGCGAAATACCAAATCCGGGCAAATCCCCACCGGATGGGCAACCAGAAGACCAAATGCCCCAAGTGCTCACACCTCAGGCGCAACAAATCCGAACCGTGCCTGTCGGTAGCCGTCACCCCGGACGGCGCGAAATGGAACTGCCACCACTGCGGATGGAAGGGCGCTGAGAATGCTGGGAACGACGCATCTGGCATGGCTCGACAAGCGGGGGATCGATCCCGAACTCGCGACCCGCTTGGGGATTTACACCGCTCGGCGCGGCGAGAATGGTTCCGTCACGCCTGACGATGCCGGCGACATCCTCGTCTTCCCGTTCATCGAAGGCGAGAAGGAAATCGGGGCCAAGTATCGTGGTCCTCAGAAGCGGTTCTGGCAGAAGCCGAACGCCCGGAAGACGTTCTGGAATGCCGACGTTCTGGACGATCCCGCGCTGAAGTCAGGGACACATGCGCTGGTCATCACCGAAGGCGAGATGGACTCCCTTGCGGTCATCCAGGCTGGCTATCCCTTCGCCGTCTCCGTCCCTGACGGTGCGCCTCCCGAGGGGCCTGTGTCGGAAGTCACCGACCTCGACCATGATACGAAATACAGCTTCATCCACAACAACTGGGATCGGCTGAAGGGCATCAAGCGGATCATCATCGCCACGGACAACGACGGGCCGGGCAAGCGGCTTGCCGAGGAACTGGTCAGGCGTCTGGACCGGCTCCGCTGCTCATGGGTGGCCTATCCCGAGGGCTGCAAGGACTTCAACGATGTCCTCGTGAACCACGGCGGGCCTGAGGTCATCCGCATCATCAATCAGGCGAAAGAGTATCCTGTTTCGGGGCTCTACCGCCTGGCAGACATTCCGATCCCGCCGCCGCTTCAGGGCCTGTCCAGCGGATGGAAGAGCCTCGACAAGCACGTGAAGCTCTACAGCCCGGCGCTCATGGTCGTGACGGGCTTTGCGGGGCAGGGCAAGTCCACATGGACGCAGCAGCTTGTTGCCAATCTGGCGAGGCAATACGGCTGGGTCACGGCCATCGCTTCATTCGAGATGATGATCCGGCCCTATGTGGTGGACGCGCTAGGGGCCGCCTTTCTCGACAAGCCCAAGTGGGTTGACCGGAAGATCAACTGGACGAAGGCGGAAGAGGACCGGGCCGAGCGGTGGGTTGCGGATCACTTCGTCTTCATCGGCCCTGATGCCGAGTGCGACGATGACGCGGACATATCCTGGCTGATCGAACGGGCTGAGGCAGCGGTCATTCGGCACGGTGCCAAGTGCATCGTCATCGATCCATGGAACGAAGTCGATCATCTGAGGCGACGGGATGAGAGCCAGACAGAATACGTCGGGCGGGCCATCCGTCAGTTGAAGCGGTTTGCCAGCAGCTACAACGTTCTTGTGGTAATCGTGGCGCATCCGACAAAAAGTGCTAAGGAAAAAGGCCCGGATCAGCTATCATTATACGACATTTCGGACAGCGCACACTTTGCGAACAAGGCTGACATTGGCGTCATTATTGCCCGCAAGGGGAATTTGGAAATGGACACGCTGACGGCAGTGCTTGTGAAGAAGATCAGGCATCAGCCGGACATGGGCTTGCCGGGCGAAGTGGATCTCGACTTCGACCCAGTGAAGCGCCTGTTCATCGAGTGAGGCACAGAGGAGCGCAGCATGAGCGATGACGTTAAGCCGTTGGCTGTTGTTTCGGCCAAGGATGTTCGTTGGACGATGAACTGGGGTGACCGCCCACCGGAAGATATATTCGAGAAGGACCCGGCCCTAGCGGTTCTTCTGGCGCACGAAGTCGTGTTTCTGAATGATCACTGGTGGGAAAATGATTGGCCTGATCGCGCCAAAGAAGCTGCTTCTCTCAATGTGGCCTGCAACGATGTCTTTGCGTGGGGTTGTTCAGACGCGGAGCGCCTTCCGTATTCTGAAATAGAAGCCCTTTACGGGCACTGGGAAAAAGACCGCGAGTGGGGCGCTGCGGTCTGGTGCATGAAGCGCCGCAACCAGATGCCGCAGAAGCCCGTCGAGGACCGTATCCGCAAGGCGGGTATATGGGATTTGGACGCGATGGGGCTCGGGCCGAACACGCTCGACGCCGAGGTGTCCCGTTTTGTCAGTGGCATCGCTTCCCCCGCCAAGCCCACAGGAGAGTGAAGGATGGTCGTGAGCATCGCCATTCCCCACCGCGAGCCTAACGGTCGCCCCCAGCGCCAGTCCCGAACGAAGGAGGAGCAGACCACCATGTCTGTCGCCATGGATCAGCCCCACCGGAAGGGCTCACGCGTCCCCGAGCATGAATGGCGTTGTGAGTTATTCGGCCGGATGATCCTCGACCGATCCTGGGGCTTCGACGATCAGGGCAGGCGGCTCAAGTATGGCCCCGCCGAGCTTTACGATGCAGGGAACAGGTTCAAGCGAGAGTATCAGGCATGGCAGCGGGCGAAGGCGTCCCGCAGGGCTTGGGCGAACGAGAACAGGCCGGCTCCGAGGTCCTTTGACGAAGAGCGATCCATCCAGATCGCGAACGAGGCTATCGCCCGCTATGGCAAGACGGTCGAGGTGTTTGCGTCTCAGCCCGCCCGCGTATTCGAGGCGGCAACGAACGTCATTCTTGAGGATCAGCCCGAGGACTGGTCACCGGGGCATACCACGATTGAATCGACATACGATGCGCTGTGGGCGCTGGCAGAGTATTACGCCCGTTGATTCACAAGATTGTGTATGCCGGGCATTGACAAATCACTAGGGATGGTGTTCTGTGTCATTTCAATAGGCTCGGACTTGCGTCCGGGCAGAGATCAGTCGGGCGACCCGTCGCTAGCAATGTTCGGTGGGTATAAGCGGGGACCAAACGACCACCGGCCCGACTGACAGCATACACAGCGACGGGTTCCGACCGGGCATCGAACACCGGTTGCACTGGCAAGGAACCTGTCAGCGACCCGACGATGCGGGGCTGTGTTGAGAATGAGGCCACTAGCGTTAGGGGCGACCGCAAGGTCACACGCCCGCGAAGGTGGATAAGCGCAGGGTTCGCACCTGCACCTCGCAAATTTGGGATGGACTGGACAGCCGCAAGGCGTTGGCCCAATCGAGCCGATCATCGGCCCCTCTGTGAGGGCGTAAGTCGCACCAGTGCTAGGGCTCTCGGCTTCGGTCGGGAGCCCTTCTTCGGCAATTATCACTTTGACATAGTAGGCGCTAGTGGTAGAACAATCGGGACAGGCCGGCACTCATTCAATCGAACAGGGCTACAATCGACTTCACCGCGCCAATGAACTCACCGAACATTGGAGCAAGCGCTATTCCTGGGCGCTGCCCAATCTCCTCGATGCATACATGCGTCGTCACATACGCTTTGAGATAAGGGCTTGTGGTCCAGAGCACCGTGCGCTCGTCATCCAGCGCGCTCCACGTCCCGATGTCGGGTCCTATCATCAGGTCGCCTATCATCTCATCCACCGCAACGGACGCTGTGAAACCAGCGGCTCGCAGAGGCCGATTGTGCTTGTCCGTAATGCTCATTTGATGAAGGGCATACAGGAGGTCGTTGCCTCCGAAATAGGGCTTGAGGTCGATGATGATCTGCCGGTCGACAGCGGACAGGCGAGCTATTTTTTTGACGCCGGCCCTCTTGCCGTCGAAGAACGAGTCTCGGTCGTGACTGATGGGAAAGTGAACGTCTTTCGTGTTGGTAGCTCCATTCCTTACGGCGAGCGTGGCCGCCATTTGGTCAAGGCTCGAACGGATCTGATGCGCGAGATTGCTCGCGGAAATCAGGATGCTGTCGGGGACGGGTTGGGTGTATTTGATCTTGTAGTCAAAGCCCCCGCGTTCCTCATTGACCTCCTTCCAGATTCGGTACGGTTTGGAGTCAATGAAGAACTGGGTTTCAGCCCCCAAGATTGGCAGTTGGGCTTTAGCCCAAGCTAGCTTGGCGTGAACGTGTTTGAGGTCGTTTGCCATGCCGTCACCTAAGCAGGACGTGAAGCCGAGCGAGCCGGACAGCGAGCATCCCGATGGGTGGGACCGTTTCGAGCGCGCGGTTGATGCTGCAATCAAGAGCGGGCCGAAGCATAAGCCCGCGACGAAGCCGAAGGAGCGAGAGCGTGACCCTCGTTAAGCGAATGCGCTGCCGGACGGTTCTCTGGTTCGCGCGAGTGATGCGCGTGCCGATCGATGTCCGGCAGCACTTCTTTACCGCAGCGCCATGAGCTTATGCAGGTCGGTATCGGTGATGTTGCCGATCACTGCATGATCCTTCTGCGACAGGGCGATCACGACGAGCAGATCGCGCGTCGGACTGAATGTCGAGTTGGCGTCGATATACTCTGCGATCTTTTCTGCCGTAGACGGGTTCTTCAACACGAAGAACGAGGTCGTCTGGTCCCAGAAGATCCCGTCGTGGCAACACTTTTTGATTTGCTCCACGACGGACTGGTAGCGGTCGGCATAGCCCGCATCGTCATAGATGCGGAACGTCACGATGAAGATGCCCAATCAGGCCTCCTATACGAAGACCGGGCTTGACCGATGGAGTGATTCCGGAGTCTCCTCCGGGTGCTAACTACCCCATGATGCTCCGCAGCCCGGCCAAGGGAATGCGCGGAGAAATCGGAGGCCGCCAGCGGCAAACTGGCGGTCTCTCCGTTTCGTCAACTGAGCATCAGAGCCGATTCTCCGCGCGCGCGAAAGGTGTGCGCGGTGCAACCGTCACTTTGTCCGGGGATACCTGAGCTTGCGGCGGATCAGGCGGATGCCGGCCTTGCGGAAGAAACGTCGCAGGGTCGTATCAACCGCGCCCGTGCGCGTCAGGCCGCCGATAGGTGAGACGCTTACCCACGATGCCGGGGATCGAGGCTGAGAAGCGCTCGTAGTCGGTCACGGTGCGGTTGTTGTAGCGGAAATCGAACTCCGCGAGATAGCGGTGCAGATGGGCTTCCGAGACGTGGTGGAACGAACCCGTGATGCCGCGCTTCACGAGGCTGAAATAGCTCTCGGCAGTGTTGATGTGGATGAAGCCACCGAGGCGAGCATACTCGTTTGCTGAGTGGTTCACGGTGCCGTGGCTGGCGAACTTCTTGCCGATGCCCGGATAGACCGTGCTCTCGTCCGTCATGAGGGCTGACGCCTTATCGACATTGGCCTGAATGATCGGGGCCAGTGTGGCGGCGGTCACGGACGGGATATGGAACGAGCGGACCTTGCCGTCGCGCTCAATGAGGGACAGCACGGGCTTCTTGGGAGCGGGCTCGCGAGTAGCGCGGTTCTTGGCCTTGCCGCCAACCCACGTCTCGTCCGCTTCCACGGTCTTGCCGCCACCACCGAGGGGGCCGGTGTGGACCTCGCGAAGGCTCTCGCGGATACGGTGGCAGAGGAACCACACGGTCTTGTAGGGCTTGCCGATCATGCGGCTGATCTGGAGGGCGCTCATGCCCTTCTTCGACGCCATCATGAGGTGGGTCACGGCCAGCCAAGTGTGCAGCGGGACCTTGGAGCGCTCATAGAGCGTCCCCACGGTGACCGTGAACGGCTCGCGGCAGGCATTGCACTGGTAGAGACCGGGACGGTGGCTCTTGCCCTTCATGAGGGTGGCGCGGTTGGCCTCTTTGCAGTGAGGGCACACCGGGCCGTTCGGCCAAACCCGTGCTTCAAGCCACTCGCGGGCTTTGGTCTCGTCGTGAAAGATCGGGTTGGACAGGTTCGACATGGATAGGCTCCGGTATTGAGCCCATCATACAGGTAGAGCGTACTACGTCAAGGTGATAATTGCCCCTTCTTCATTTCGGAGGCTGGCGATGCTGCTCTTTGCCGCTGGCTTCATCACCTGCCTCGCACTGGTGGCGGTGATCATCGGGCGCATCGGCTACCGCTTCGCTGTGGAGCTGTTCGAATGATCCTCTACGCGCTCACGCTTCCGGTGGGCATCCCCCTGGCACTGGCGATATGGGATTTCCTCCATGACGATTGAATACCGCCCCGCATCAGACTTCCCGTTCTGGGTCGTGAGGGAAGACGGCGCGATTGTGTGCGCGTGTCCGACTGAGGATGGAGCGAAGCGGGTGATCCTGGGCAAGAAGTTCGAGCCGTATCCGAATGATCCGGGTTTCATGGTGGCGTGAGCGACCTCTACGACGACGGGCTAGAGGCACTAGACGACACGATCACAAAAGACGCGGTGATGGTTCTGGTCCTGACGCTGGATAGCGAAGGGATGGTTCGCATTGCCTGCGTATCGGCTCCTGAATGCGAGGCGGCCGTTTCAGACGTTCTGATTTCGGCGGTCGATATCGTCCGAGCGGAAGAATCCACCACAACCCACTAAGGAGGCCAAAGATGGCACTCGTTCCCCTCTACGGCCCCGACCTGGGCCTGTCTGCTGCTGGTCGCATTCTAGGCAAGGACGACTGGCGCGTTCCGCTGTTCAAGGCTGGTCTGGTTGCTGCCGGCACGGCTCTCACGGCCTCCTCGACGGAAACCTCTCTCGGTTCTGTGACGATCCCGGCGAACACGCTGGAAGTCGGCTCCATCATCCGAATGCGCTTTCAGGGCATTGCGACCGCGACCAACTCCACCGACACCCTGACCATCAAGGCATATCTGGGTGGCTTGTCCGGTACGGCCCTGATCTCCATGGCGGCGACTGACGTTGCCAACAACGACGTGTTCACCGGCGAATACGAGCTGGTGGTCCGCACCATCGGTTCTTCGGGCACGGTGGTTGGCGTCGGCACGTTCAAGAGCATCCCGGCTGCTGAAGGGACCATGACGATCAAGGACGACATCCTTGCGTCCACGACCCTCGACACGACCGCCGCGACCGTCATGGCGGTTTCTGGCCAGTGGTCCACGACTTCGGGGAGCAACTCGTGCCGCCTCGACATCCTGAACGTGTCCGTGGCGTGACCCGTTTCCCGATCTGGCCCCAGTATCGCCGCCTCCGAAAGGAAATGCGGGGAATGACGAAGGCCGAGCGGGAGAGTTTCGCACTGGCAGTCCGAATGAACGGGTTGGGCATTGAGCCGCAAGCCATTGCCCGACCCGACGAGATCATGAGCGCAGAGTGATGGCAGGCGGGCGGCCCACAAAGTACGACCCGGCATTCTGCGAGCACGTCATCAGCCACATGAGCGAGGGCGCGTCCATCACCTCGTTTGCCGGGGAAATCGGCGTTGCCCGTTCGACCATCAACGAATGGATGGAGCATCACCCCGAGTTTTCGGAAGCCATAAAGATCGCCAAGGCCAAATGCGCGGCATGGTGGGAGCGGGTGAACCGGAAAAACGCGGTTGAGGGCGGTGGTAACGCCACCTCTGCCATCTTCGGCTTGAAGAACATGGCTGCTGACGAGTGGCGCGAGAAGATCGTGCAGGAACACTCTGGCCCTGACGGCGGCCCCATCGAAACGAAGACAGACGACATGGACGTAGCGCGCCGCGTGGCGTTCCTCCTGTCGAAAGCGACAAAGGACTGAAAGCTATGGCAGGTGGAACGATCCAGCCCCTCGACATCGTGCGGGACGATACCGCCTTTGCGCTGCGCCCGTCAGACTATGTTCTGTCACGCAGCCTTGCGGCATCGACGGCCGAGAGCATCACGGTTCCGACCAGCCCTCGCGCTCGTTTTGTTCTGTTCTCGTCCAATGTGGATTTTTATGTGAACTGGACGACCACAGCGACAGTCCCTGGTGACGTGACGGATGGTTCGGCAAGCGAGTTGAACCCGGCCATGAGGTTCATCCCGAACGACTGCACCACAATCAGCGTCATCTCGGCTGATGCTGGAATCGTCACGGCGAGCTTCTGGAGGGATTGATGCAAAGCCCCTTCGTTCTCCCACGCAAGAGGATTGCGAGTTCTTCGCAGCTTCCTGTCGGGTCAAACGTTCTGCTCTGGAGGCTCATAGGGGCCGACATGAACAGCACATCCGATCAGCTTTTTACCAAGATCGGATCGTTCACAAGTTCGATGATCATCAACATTACCGCGACCAATCCGTCGATCTCGATGACGACGGCGGTGGGCGGCATTTATCCAACGACGGCGAAGGGCGGCACTCCGATTGTGGCGGCAAGCCAGGTTTATTCCGGCCTGACTGCCAGTTCCGTGTGGATCGCTGTGTCTTCGGCCGCTACCGGTCGCGCAACAAATCTTAGCACGCTCTATTTGTCGCTTTCGACGCCGCAGGGTGCGGCGGCGACGTGCGACTTTTATGTTTTTGGACAGATTCTTGCTTGATGACATCCTTGCTCGCATAAGCGGGCTGGACCCGAAAGCAAGGGCGGAACTGGAGAAAACGGCGCTAGAGGCCACCAGGGGGATGAGGTTCATCCCAAATCCTGGCCCTCAGTTCGACGCGCTGCAATGCGACGCTGATGAACTGTTCTTCGGCGGCGCTGCTGGGGGCGGGAAGAGCCTGTTGCTCTGCGGCGTGGCCGTCGATCATCACGAAAAGTCGATCATCTTCCGCAGGGAGTACCCGCAGATTAAGGGCCTCGTGGATGAGGTGGCCGGCCTGATCGGAACGCGGGAAGGGTATAACGCACAGGACAAGTTCTGGCGGCTTCCGACCGGAAACACGCTAGAATTTGGCTCTGTCCCCCATGAGGACGACAAGGAGCGGTATCAGGGCCGCGCCCATGACTTCGTGGGCTTCGATGAGATTACTCACTTCACGGAAAGCCAGTACCGTTTCCTGATCGGCTGGACCCGTTCTGCGACTGGCAAGAAGTGCAGGGTTATCGCCGCTGGCAACCCGCCGTTCTCGGCAGAGGGTCAGTGGGTCATCAAGTATTGGGCACCGTGGCTGGACCCGACCTATCCCAAGCCCGCCAAGGACGGAGAGCTTCGCTGGTTCGCCGTGGTGGACGGCAAGGACATCGAGGTTGACGGCCCCGGTCCTCACACGATCAACGGCGAGAGGTATCTTGCTAAGTCCCGCAGCTTCATCAAGGCGACGCTGAAGGACAATCCTGCTCTGGCAAGGACAGGCTACGCCGCGACGCTGGAAGGGATGCAGGAGCCCTTCCGCACGATGATGCTGACAGGGCGCTTTGATCTCGGGCTTCAGGACGCTGACTATCAGGTGATCCCTACTGATTGGATCATCCAGGCTCAGGCCAGATGGAAGCCTGACGGGTTCAGGGGCCTGATGATGACGGCTATGGCCCTCGATATCGGGGCCGGTCGTGACGAGACGGTGGCGGCTTCAAGGTTCGGCGGCTGGTACGCGCCCCTAGAGGCTGTGACGGGAGAGAGCGCAAGGGACCCGGCTCATGCTGGCGCTCTCGTGCTGAAGCACAGGAAGGACAACTGCCCGGTGGTGGTGGACGTGGGTGGCGGCTTCGGCGGCGCATCCATGCTGCTGTTCAAGGAGAACGGCATTGCCTACCGGGCGTTTAATGGTGCCGGGGCTTCGACCGCCAAGACGCGGGACGGAAGGCTGTCCTTCGTCAACAAGCGGGCCGAGGCGTGGTGGAAGTTCCGCGAGGAACTGGACCCTAACCAGCAGGGCGGCTCGGGAATTGCGCTTCCCCCCGATCCTCAGTTGAGGGCGGACCTTGCAGCGCCGACGTGGGAACTGACCACGCGCGGCATCAAGATCGAATCGAAGGACGACATCAAGGCGCGGATCGGACGGTCTCCTGACCGGGGAGACGCTTGCGTGATGGCCCTATCCGAGGGCGACGCGGCGGTCAGGAAAGCCATCCTTGGCCGGCAGTCTGGAAAACTACAGGCCACGGCCAACATGGGCCGGCCGGCTATGAGGCGTCGGTAAGCCTGCGAAGGGCGGCAAGCATCGGCGCGTTGATGCGGTCAGTCCATTCTTGGCTGGGGCGAAGTTTAAGCATTTCCCACCCTCGCCTGACATCGGACGAGGTAAAGCGGCGCGCTTCGTCGGGGTCAACGTCCGGCGGCTTAGGCAGGTCAACGAGTGGTTCCCGCCATTGGCGAGGCACCTCAACCAAGTAATCGCGCTCCGTCACAACGTCGATGCGGGAGCCGTCCTCAAACAGCAACTGAGGCGGACGAAGCGGGTGTGTGATGACAGCAAGGGCTCCCGAGTGGTGGCCCGGCAGCGTCATCGCAGCCTCGCCGGGCTGTAGCTCTGCAATGACTTTGGCGCGTTCTGCTTCACTCATCGCTGGCCTCCTTTGTGAGGCTTCAACTCTATCACAACATTGGAGAAATCCCAATGGCAGCACTGTTTTCCCCGAAGATGCCGGAGACGAAGCCCACGGCTCCGCTTCCCGATGACATGTCCCCTGGCGTGCTGGAGGCCCGGCGTCGCCAGCGGTCGAACATGATGGGCCGAGGCGGTCGCGCCGATACGATGCTCTCCGAGGGTGAGGATCGCGGCATCTTCACCGGCACGAAGCTGGGCGGCTGATGAACTCTGACCTTCAGTTCCTCGTCAAGCGCGGAGACAAGCTGTTCTCAGACCGGGAACCTGCGCTTACGCTCTGGCAGGAGCTTGCAGAGAATTTCTATGTCGAGCGGGCTGACTTCACCACATCCCGCGACATCGGGGACGAGTTTGCCTCGCACCTGATGACATCGCTGCCCCTGATGATCCGGCGCGATCTGGCGAACCAGATTTCCGCCATGCTTCGTCCAAGGGGCAAGGACTGGTTTGAGGTCGCTCCGTCAGACGAGCGGCTGGCAGAGGATCAGCGGATCAAGCTGTGGTGCCAGGACAAGAGCGCGGTCATGCGCCGTGCGGTCTATGACATCCATTCCGGCTTCGTCCGCTCGACCAAGACGGCAGACCATGATTTCGTGACGTTCGGGCAGGCCGTCCTTACGGTTGAACTCGACCGCATGAAGCAGTCGCTGCTCTATCGCGACTGGCATCTGAGGGACGTGGCCTGGGCTGAGAACTACGCCCGGCACATCAACGAGATACACCACAGGCTGAAACTTCCGGCGCGTGACGTGCTGAAGCTGTTCCCCAAGACCTGCCACGAGGCGGTGCGGAAGGCAGCCGGAAAAGAGCCGCTGAAGGACATCAACCTTCGCCGCATCATCGTGCCGACCGAGAAGGAAGGTCGGTATAACTACTGCTCCTACTACGTGGACGTGGACAACGAACACGAGTTGGAGAAGGTCGATCTGATCGATCATCCCTATGTCATCCCGCGCTGGACCCTTGTCGGCTCTCAGTATGCCCATTCCCCGGCGACGGTGGTTGCTCTCCCCGAGGCTCGCACGCTTCAGGCGATGACGCTGACGCTGTTCGAGGCTGGGGAAAAGGCGGTCAACCCGCCTCTGGTCGCCACGCAGGAAGCCGTCCGTTCGGATGTGAATGTCTATGCCGGCGGCGTGACGTGGGTTGATGCTGAATATGACGAGAAGCTGGGCGATGCGTTGCGCCCGCTGACGACGGATCGCGGCGGCCTTGCCTTTGGTATGGACATGATCGCTCGCATGTCCGACCTGCTCAAGGAGGCCTTCTACCTCAACAAGATCATGCTTCCCCCGGTGGGTGATGCCATGACGGCAACCGAGGTCAGGATCAGGACAGAAGAATATGTCCGGGCCGCACTGCCGCTCTTTGAGCCGCTGGAGACCGACTACAACGGCGCTCTCTGCGAGAAGACGTGGAACATCCTCATGAGGGAAGGGGCCTTCGGGAACCTCCGTGAGGAAATGCCGAAAGAGCTTCAGGGGCAGGACATCTCGTTCTCGTTCCAGACCCCGCTTCAGTCGGCGCAGGAACGCGAAAAGGCCGCATCGTTCCAGGAGCTTATCCAGCTTCTCGCCGCCGGCATTCAGGTGGACCAGAAGCTGGTCATGGAAGTGGACACTCGCCGGGCGTTCCGCGACGCAGCCAACGGCATCATTCCCGACGCGGACTGGATCGTTCCCGAGGATCTGTCGGCACAGGCCTTGGAAGGGGCACAGCAGGCGCAACAGCTTCAGGAACTGGCTGGTGCGACTACTCAGGGCCTCGACATTGCAAAGGCCGTTGGTGAGACCGCCAGCGCCTTCCAGCAGACGGGTGTTGTATGAGGGTCATAGAGCATATCCGGTCCTTCCCTGCCTTCGGGAAGTGGGGGGCCGTTGCTGATGGGCAGGAGCCGTTCAGTCTGATCGAACTGCCCGAAGACGTGTACGCGGCGACTGTGGACCAACTGGAGTCCATCCGCCGGAATGGAAAGCGGGTTCTTGACCTGTCCGTATCGGTCACTCGTGGCGAAGCGGGCACTATTCAGGTGATGGCGCGCGGGGTGACGGACTGATGGCGCGGAAGGTCGCAGACCCGCTCATCGTCCAGTTCGACAAGCACGACGTTTACGCCATCCAGGCTCTTCGCGACGGCAAGGCGAACGAGGGGCAGCAGAAGCGTTGCCTTGATCTGATCATCCGCAATCTCAGCGGAACCTATGACCAGTCCTATCGCCCCGGAGGACCGGAAGCAGACAGAGCAACGACCTTCGCAGAGGGTCGGCGCTTTGTGGGGCTCAAACTCGTCCTGATGGTCAACATGACCGCCGCAATGGCCGAGAAACTAGGAACACCGAATGGCTGATGAAGCTATCGAAACAGACGTGACGGATGCAGCCGCTCCCGAAGCCGTACAGGCTCAAGAAGCCGCGCCCGCGACCCAAGAGGCAGCCAAGGCAGAAACCCTGCTCAGCGCCTCCGAGAGCGACGCAGAGCAGCCCTCAAAGGCTGAGTGGCCGGAAGACTGGCGAGAGCGCCTTGCCGGCAATGACGAAACCCTCCTGAAGCACCTCAAGCGGTACTCGTCCCCGGCGAACTACGCCAAGGCGGGCTATGAGGCGCAGCAGAAGATCCGATCCGGCGAGGTGAAGAAGCCTCTTGCCGCCGACGCCAAGCCCGAAGAGGTTGCGGCGTGGCGCAAGGAGAATGGCCTTCCCGAGACCGTGGAAGACATGCTGAAGGCCGTCCAGCCTCCGCAGGGCATGGTCTTTGGCGAGGCTGACAAGCCGGTTCTGGAGTCCTTCGCCAAGGTTGCCCACGAGCGCAACTGGTCGCCGTCACAGATGAACGACGCGGTGGCTTGGTATGCTGCCGAGCAGGAGCGCATCCTTAGTCATCGTGTCGAGCAGGACAAGGCGTTCCAGGCTCAGGCACAGGACGAACTCCGTGAGGAATGGGGCTCTGCCTACCGTTCCGAGATCAACGGCGTGAAAAACTTCCTCGACAGCAATGCACCTGCCGAGGTCCGTGAGGCGCTTCTGTCGGGCCGTGGTCCGGATGGGAACCTTCTTGGGAATAATCCTCACGTCCTGAAGTGGCTCTCGTCCATGAGCCGCGAACTCAACCCCGCCGCCTCTGTGGTTCCGGTCGGAACGCAGAACGCCGGCAAGTCGATCAATGACGAGATTTCCGAGATTGAAGGACTGATGTCCAACGATCCGGACAAGTACTGGCGCGATGAGAAAAAGCAGGAGCGTTACGCCCAGCTTGTCACCGCGCGAGAGAAGATGAACGCCCGCGCGGCGTGATCTTCCGGTTGGAGGCGGCCACCCCGAAAGGCCCCGCTGAAGACCACCCCGCCACTCTGAGCGCCCCGGACTGACCAAAGGGAGGCCCCGCAAGGCCATCCCTCCCTTCGTCGTGCCCGGCCACCCGTGAAGACGGCTCCCAACCTCAACCCCTCTACGATGGAGAATGGAAATGGCCTCGATGGCTTTCCAGACTATCTATCGCCAGGAGTTTGTTGCGAGCTTCGAGCAGCGCGCGTCGCTGCTTCGTTCCGCCGTGACCACTCAGGCGAACGTCAACGGCAATGCTGCCGTATTCCTCGTTGCCGGCTCGGGCGGTGCTTCCGCCGTGACCCGTGGCGTCAACGGCCTCATCCCGGCCCGCTCGGATGATCTGACCCAGAACACCGCCACCCTCACGGAATGGCATGATCTGGTCCAGCGCACCGGCTTCAATGTCGAGTCTTCGCAGGGCGACGCCCGTCGCATCATGCAGATGTCCTCGATGGGCACGATCAATCGCAAGATTGACGCGCAGATCATCACCGAACTCGACACGGCGACCCAGGACACCGGCTCTTCGGCCACCATGTCCCTGTCGCTGGTCGCCAAGGCGGTTGCCATTCTTGGCAATGCCGAGGTTCCGGTCGAGGAAGAGGACAACATGTTCGGCCTGATTTCTCCGGCCGCCCATGCCTACCTGATGCAGATTCCGGCCTTCACCTCCGCTGATTACGTCGATGTCAAGCCCTTCTCGGGTCCGGCTCGCCGTATGCGCCGCTGGTACGGCATCAACTGGATCGTGCATCCGAACCTGACCGGCAACGCCACCTCGACGGAGGATTGCTACATCTTCCATCGTGACGCCATCGGTCATGCCTCGAACAAGGACGTTCGTGTCGCTGTCGGGTACGACGACGAGCAGGATTATTCCTACGCTCGCACGTCGATCTACATGGGCGCGAAGCTCCTTCAGAACACCGGCGTCGTGAACATCAATCACGATGGCTCGGCCTACGTCGCTTCGTAAGGAGGATTGACACATGGCTTATTCCGCTTCGTCCCCTCCGTCCCTCGTTGCCCAGCGCATCGGTGGCGGTGGTCAGCTCTGGTACTACGCTTCGACCGACGCCAACACCGACGTTGACGCTGCTGGTTACTTCACCAACGGCGTTGACCTCGGCATGGTTGTCGGTGGTCAGGTCACGGTTGTTGACACCGATGCCTCGCCGCCGACCATCGGCTTCGCTGGCATCAATGTCGTTGGCGCGTCCACCACGGACATCACCAACGCCACGGCTGCCACGGATTCGGACTAAACATCAACGGAATGGGGCGGTCCTTCGGGGCCGCCCTTTTCATTTCAAGGAGCGCACATGCGCCTTCAGCTTCACGCCTCGACCTACGCACTGGCCGAATACCGCCACACGGACCATTCAATCACGCTCCCGCTGTCGTTCCCCTACGATCAGCTATTCGAGCGCGATGCATGGGCGCACATCGGCTCCAAGTTCAAGGCTGGCGACATCATCCATGTTCGGGATGAGGCTCACACCTTCTACGCCCGGCTGTACGTTCGCGCGGCTGACCGCCTGTGGGTGGATGCCGTCGAGATCGAGAAGCATTCCCTGACGGCTCATTCCGCGTCCGGCGGCGCTGTGTCCAACGGACTCAAGGTCGAGTGGCGCGGCAAGGCGAAGTGGTCAGTTGTCCGCGAGAGCGACAACGAGCGGGTGAAGGACGGCTTCCCCACCGCTGAGGACGCGAAGTCCTGGCTTGACCAGCACAATCAGAAGGTGGCCGCCTGATGGCAACCAAGCTCGGCATCTACAACGAAGCTCTCAGGCTGATCGGGGAGCGGTCGCTGTCGTCCGTCTCCGAGAACCGTGAGCCTCGCCGGGTGCTGGACGAGGTTTATGATCAGGCGCTCGATTATGCACTGGAGCAGGGATTTTGGAACCATGCCATGCGGAGCGCGGAACTGTCCGCCTCCCTCACGGTGGAGCCCGCCTTCGGCTACACCTACGCTTTCGAGAAGCCTTCCGACTGGATCAGGACGGCGGCGCTTTCGGCTGGCGACACCTTCGCCACGCCCCTCCGGGAGTACAACGACGAGACGGGCTATTTCCTCGCTCACGTCGATCCACTCTATATCCGCTATGTCTCGAATGACGGGGACTACGGGCTGGACCTGACCCGCTGGCCGGAGACGTTCACGAAGTACGTGGCGACCCACATTGCGGCTGAAATCTGCGAGCGGCTGACGCAGAACGCCTCCAAGCATGAGGAACTTCGTCGCCTTGAAAAGCGCCGGCTGATTGACGCGCGATCCAAAGACGCGATGAACGATCCCGTCGGCAGGCTTCCCACCGGCTCATGGGTGAACTCGCGTGGCGGGTTTGCTCAGAAATACAACAGGGCCTGATCCGTGGGCAAAGGCTTGCCAGCCCTTTACAGTTTCAACCGTGGCATCGTCTCCAAGCAGGCTCTTGGCCGTGTCGATGTCGAGAAGCTGAAGCTATCGGCAGCCGAGATGACCAACTGGCAGCCGACGATCCTGGGGCCGATGTCCCTGCGCCCCGGCACCAGGTATATCCGCTCGACCTATTCCGATGCGGAGGCGGTGAATATCCCTTTCATCCGGGCGCTCGACACCACGGCGCTTCTTGAGTTTTCCAACGCCATCCTTCGACCATTGATCAGCGAGGCACCGATCACGCGGGCCAGCGTCTCGACCTCAGTCACCAACGGCGATTTCTCATCTGGAACCGGTTGGAATGTGACTGTCGTTGGCGGTGCTGCCGGAACGATCTCCGGCGGCAAGCTGACGATGGACTGCGCCAACCTGAATGGGCAGGTGACGGTTGATCGGTCCGTGTCTGTCTCTGGCGGGGATCAGGCGACGGAACACGCATTCCGGATTGTCATTGACCGGGGGCCTGTGACCTTCCGCTGTGGCACCACGGCGGGCGATGATGACATTATCTCGCAGACGACGCTTCTGACCGGCACCCATTCCCTCGCGTTTACCCCGAACGCAGCGACGGTCTATCCGCAGTTTGAAAGCCTCCTGTCTCGTGACGTGATCGTGGATTCAATCACGGTTGAGGCTTCGGGGGCGATGACGCTGCCGACGCCCTACGCCACGGCAGACCTTCCGAACATCCGCTGGACGCAATCCGCCGACGTGGTGTTCATCGCCTGCGATGGCTACAAGCAGCGCCGCATTGAACGACGGGCCACAAACTCATGGTCCATCGTTGAGTATGACGCCAACGACGGCCCGTTCCTGGCTGTGCCCTCAAACGGCGGCAAGCTGTCCGTCTCTGCGGCTTACGGGAACATCACGATCACGGCGACGCGCCCGACGTTCAAGAGCACGAATGTCGGCGGTCTGTTTCGGATTTTCACGCCCGGCTACAACGCGACCTTTACCGTAGCGCGGGATGACACCTTTACCCCGGCCATCCGTGTCTCTGGCACGGGATCGGGGCGAAACTTCACCCTTGTGGTTGCGGGGACGTTCTCGGCAACGGTGACGCTCCAGCGGTCCTTCGACGGGGAAACCTCCGGCTTTGCCGATGTCGGGAATTATGCGGCTGGAACGCACACGATCTCTGACGGCTTCGACAACTCGATTGCCTACTATCGGGTTGGCATCAAGACGGGCAACTACACGTCCGGCACGGTTTCTCTGACGTTGACGTTCCAGGGTTCTGGTGGTGGTGGCGGCTTCGTTAGTGGCGGATCAACGTCTCTCGGCGGACGCGCTGGCATCGCTCGGATTACTTCCATCACCAACTCGCTTTCGGCCGAAGCGGAGGTACTGTCCACATTCTCGTCCACCACGACATCAGAGGATTGGAACGAGGGGGAATGGTCGGATCGAAGGGGCTGGCCTTCTGCCGTCGAGTTCTACGAGCAGCGCCTGTGCTGGGCCGGCAATGATAAACTGTGGGCCTCCGTCTCGGATAGCTTCACCTCGTTCGACATCGACTATGACGGGGATGCCGGGCCGATCAACCGCTCGATTGGTTCTGGCCCTGTCCAGACGATTGCGTGGCTCCTGTCCATGCAGCGCCTTCTCATGGGGACGGATGCCGCCGAACTGGTGGTGAAATCCTCGTCATTCGATGAGCCCCTATCGCCTACGAACTTTGCGATCAAGGGCGCGTCAACCCAAGGCTCAGCTCGTATCCCGGCCATGAAGATCGACCGCCGTGGCGTCTATGTGCAGGCGGGGCTTGAGAAGATTTACGAACTCGCCTTTGACGTGGAAACGCAGGACTACGACAGCCGCGACCTGAACAAGCTGGCGACAGACATTCTATCGGCTGGTGTGAAGAGGATCGGCGTCCAGCGCCAGCCGGACACCCGCATTCACGTCGTTCTTGAAGACGGAACGGTCGCAATTCTCGTTTATGAGCCGCGCGAGGAAGTCCTTGCGTGGTACAAGTGGGAAACGACCTCCGGTGATGAGGTCGAGGACGTGTGTGTCCTTCCCTCGAATACCGGCGATAAGGTCTATTACATCGTCAAGCGAACCATCAACGGTTCGACCAAGCGGTATCTGGAGCGCATCGTCAGGGATGACGAGTGCCTTGGACAGCCGGACGCCTATCTGGCC
>Ga0315903_10002944_pt1 | contig 24255 bp, 29 predicted proteins | sample LakEriMetagenome_7_FD_203524 | JGI IMG/M metagenome (GOLD analysis project Ga0315903, IMG submission 203524) | Freshwater fungal communities from buoy surface, Lake Erie, Ohio, United States - Buoy 2 MA119 | ecosystem: Environmental > Aquatic > Freshwater > Lake | place: USA: Lake Erie, Ohio... | reverse complement strand
ATTTATCTAGGTATCCCATAGTCTAAAATCTCCTGAGTGAAGTACAACAAATATAAGTATAAAGTATTTTAATTTAACTTCATTATTCGACGCCTAACCGACCTCTGCCCCCAAATCTAATTCCAGGATTTTCGGTAGGAATTTGAACGGTTCCCGTACCGGCAGCAGCTTGTGTTGTAAAGGTATTTACTACAACGGTGTTTTCTGTAGAAATGGAAACCGTAAATGGTGATTGCCCGTCGAATGTTTTATTTACACTTCTACAACCCAAATAGTTTCTTCGCTTAATAGAAGTTCCATTATCTCTACTAAATCTGTAATGTCTTGGTAAATATCCGCGTGGATATAAGTTATCTGGGTCGTATGCGAAATAATTGAATATTATTGAAGAACTTATTGGACTTGCCGTTAAATTATCTATTGTATAGTAAATTACCGAATTAGTTGCTTGGGCCATAACATATGGAAATACTGTTTCTGGTCCATTTAATAATCCATCAAATAATACACCGTGACTGCCTGTAGGTAGTGTATAGAAGTTTCTTGCTGCATCAATTGCTTGTTTAGTTTGGTCATTATATAAACGCAGTCTCAATCCAGTTGTTCCATTTACACCATATAATGTAAATAAGTTAGCAATAAGTATACTTCCTACAACTTGCCCGCCGCCAGCATAACTAGCGGTTGATATGAATGTTGAATTTCTTCCATATTCTTCTGGTAATGACCCAGTTTCTACTAATGTTAACGGAGCGTATGCACGCTCTGTTGGTGAGTCTAAGTTGACTTGGCCCAGAGTTCCATCATCAAACTTAACTATATATGGTTTTTTATACAAGGTGTAAATATCGTATGAATATACACCATTTCGTTTATGGAAATAACTAAATGACCCCACATCTTTAAAGTCTGAACGAGGTGTTATGTCGTAGAACGGAATTAATGTTCCTTCTTCACTTGGGAACCTTCTTGGAAGACTTCCAGATGCTGGAATACCGACAAACGGGTTTCTAGGATATCCAGAACCAGTTGTACCTACAGATGTTTCTGTATCGATTGGTAATGCTTCAAGTGTAGCAAATGAACTATTTTGGTCCAGTAATGACGAAGTTACATAATCATTACCAACTTTTTGTACTACGCGTTGGAATGGAGGTAATTTAGTCGATTTAGTACTTTCCTTAATATCAATACTACTTGACATTGGAAGAATTGCGGTAATCGGTAATGTATCCGCAAACGGTAAAGGAAGTGGTTTTATATATTCATCGGAATCTGTGAAAGAGTATGCCCCTACGGTGGTTATACTATCCCACGATGAACCAGACCCAGATACATATGCTTCAAACTTTTTAGTTGCCGTACCATTAACCGTGATAGAGCGTACCACTGTGTCTTTATTTCGTGATAAGACCGGTGATTCAATTACGATACCATCCAACAATTTAGCACGGGCAGGTGCCATTCCATCTGCCATTTCACTTGGACCTTGTGTCAAATCCTTGAAGAAACGGATATAATCATTTGGTTTTACTATTTTATTGAAATATTCTATATAATCTTTTTGAATGGATTGGAGTGTAAAATATCCTGACCCAGTGATGTACCGTGGACTACCAATCAAGTTGTTTACATCAACAACACCCATTGACCGCATAATATTTTGATTAATGAAGTCGGTTGGAGATACAGCAAACGATACTACATTTTGACCGCTGTTGTATTGTTTTTCTTCAACTTGTTTAATACTAACTGCTCTGTTTAGTATTTTTGTACCATTTTCTGTTTCATCTACGAATAATTTATTAAATACAGGTGGGTCTGCCACCACCACTTTCTTATTTGTATAAAGACTAGAACCAACAATCGGAGTAAATTGTTTAATACTTCTTAATACTCTTGTAAATGATGCTGTAGTGAATCCCGTAGCAGGTAATGTTGCTACGATAGATACATTTTGATATGGACTTTCATTTGTTACCGATGAGGTAATTGATGAAAGTGGTTGACTGAACGGGATATGAACATATAAACTGGTGTACGACGAAGTATAATTTGCTCCATAATATGAACCTGGGTCGTATGCTTGTGATACGAAATCATCGTTCGAAATGTTTTCTCCCCACACACGAACTTCGTCTACAATGCCGTCAAACTGGTTACCAAGTTGCATTGAACCAGAGCCACCGACATAAATAAATGTCGTTCCGTTCCATAACGATGACAAGTTAACCGATGCCGATTCTTGGAATAGAATTTGGTCACCGTCAGTTTGAATAATTGAAATGTCACCAGATTGACTACGCAACATCAAGTTAGTATAGTCATCACTAAAGAGTGGGAAATAACTACTGGTTGCAATAATAGTACGACCCGACCCACTGACGACATGAATTCTTCCGTAATCTAACTTAGATGCGGATGGGTGTGGGACTAAATCAATTGCCCAATCAGTTGCAGTAATTAACGACGAACTGCGACGAAGTGTTGGGTTAAATGATAGTTGAATACTTGATGCGGTTAACGACGATGATACAAATGGTACGGTGATAAAGTTTTCAGCCGACCCAGTAAATGTTAACCCGTAAGTCAGTTCATCAGAACGAATATAGTTTCCTGCTACCGGACCAGTTGTTTCCTTAATTTGTAAAACTGGTGAGTTGATTCCGTATGTGTTCAATAAAGCGTCAAATGAAGTCCGTGACCCCTTAGTTTTATTGAAATATATCATACTGTGGAGGAATCTCTTCCATGTTTCTGCTACATAGGACCGTGACCCACTTTCACCACTAAACTGTGCATTAAATGTTTGTAGGTTTTCCAGTGCATACACATTTGGAAGTTGTAATCCAAAGGATTGTGCAACTTCATATACTTGGTCCATCGACAAATCTTCTAATGGATTGATATTTGTTGAGTAAATATTTGGGAATTGGTCAATATATACCTTGATATTATCGACAAAGTGCCCAACCATATCAAATAAAGTCAAGAAATCGGTTGAATCTGCATCTTCTTGAATGTGTTTTGGTAAATTTAATACCAAGTAATTTGGATTGTTATCATCATATCGCTGAGCGATAGCAGATTGTGCCGTCAACCAATTAATAGCAATTGTACTATATGGACTGTATGGGGTTCCATCTGATTGCTTTGGCCATGAACCAGTTGCGTTATATTCTACTTCACTGTTTACATAGAACGCACTGGCTGAATATGGTAGTGACCCCGTTGCATAATATAAGAATTGTTCGTATGGGTCAAAGTTTCTAATAATGTTTTCTTTTTCTATTGCCTTAAACTTCAACGATATAGTACTACTTGATACACTTGACGAAATACTTGCTGATGTAAGATCATCAATCTTTATAAGCTTTTCATTAAAGGCTTGTAATCTCTTGTAAGCAGAACCAAAATGTACGAAATTGTTATAATCGGTGAACTCAATGTTCAGTTCTGATGACTTGAAATCTCCCGTAAACCAACGACGGAATACCGCATCATCAAATGAGATTGTAGTACCGTTGATTATCGCACCCTCTGACCCAGTTGCTAACCCAAGGCTAGTTAGTGTAGTATTAGTTGCGAACATCTTCCCATCTATATAATTTCTAGAATCAATATTATATGGGCGTAAGTACGGTGTAGTGTCTCTTAATGGTCCTAATCTAAAATTGACTGTATCTACTACAGTTTCTGCAATTTCTCTACTGATAAATGCTGGATTTTCTAATACTATATCGTCATCAAGAGGACGCAATAGTTTTAATTGTACTGACCCCGTATCTTTCGGAGCAAGTCTCCATGCTTCGGCAACATATTGTCTGTCGTTACCAAAATTAAGTAATGTCTTATACTCTCTATTTTCATCAAAGAATGTCAGTACTTTTTCACGAACCACTTGACGAGCTGTGGCGGAGAGAGCATCAAATAATCGAACATTCGCAGTAGATAAAGTAATACTAAGTGGAATGTTAATTAATGCTTGTTCTACATCTGGTGAACGAGATAATGACTGTTGTTGTAAATTTAAAATGTTATCAATTAAATCAATATATGACTTAAGATATAATAGACCATTAACATAAGTTTGTTCTAATCTATCGTTACCCGTTGTTACTTGTGTAAATGGGAAGTGACGCTTTAATGCATCTTTATTTACCCACTTTTCTGCATTACCATTTCCACCAGGACCAGGATGTTCTGGTGATGTTATACCCGTACCATTTGGGGTTGATGTACAAAAGAGTGCATCAGCTAAACTTTCACGAATAAGTAGTGCTATAGCTTCTTGTGTACTAACATCAAATGTTTTAATTCCTCCTCGGTCATCATATAATCGTTCAATTGACCGACGAGTAGATGAATTTTGAATTGCTTGTGCGGTAATATTAGGAAAATCCGCACGGGTCATTTTCCAAGGAGCGGCGTTATCTTCTCTTCCAGCTTGACGAGTGGACTTAATTAAATTGGTTATTGCAATAACTGGACTGAGTACTGCTGCAGCTGGTAATAATATTGCACTTGCACCCGCAACAAATGCTCCACCAATTGCACCTGCGGTTACTGTTCCACCAAATGCTGTTAATAACCCTGCGGTTGCCAATCCCGTAAATGTTCCAGCAGCCACCGCACCACCGGCGGCAGCTACAGCAGCGGTTGTGCCCAACGCACCTGCTGCATTTACCGCTGCGTTACTTTCTCTTTGTACTCGTTCAGCTTCTAATCGTAAGTCAGTTAGATATTTTTCTACTTTGTCAATTTTAACCGCACCGTCACCAAAAAACTTTGGGTCGGTAAAACTATCAAAGATTATTTGTATTTTACGCTTCTTTTCCCGTAAGTCATCCGCACTAAAATATATTTCGTATGCTAATTGTTGTAATTCAATACGCTCATCATCACTTAACTCCGTAGGTACACCTAACCCAAATTGATATCCTTTGGAGTTTTGTACTACGGATTTATATGTTGAATTTTGTGTATTAACAAATATTCTATGGCTCATATTAGATTAATCTACCACGGAAGAAGGTGGTGGCGGTGGTGGCGGCGGAGGGGGTCCACCCGCCGAAGTCTCTCGTACAATAAAGGTTATACTAGTTTCTCTTTCTGGTCCTGCGGTAATAGTAACCGTTGTTTCTCCAGAAGATATACCTCGTATAATTCGTGGAGTATATGGATTGTAATCTACTTGAGTATTTTCTGGTTCTTCTACTAGAACAATACTTGTATTATTTGATTTCCAAACTACATTAAATACATCCTTAACTGGATTACCATCAACATCATATACAGTAATATCAACTTGAACCCGTTCGCCTGGGTCTATTGTATAAGTACTTTGTGGTACAGTTATAGTATTCTTATTATCTGATTGACTACCAGTTGTTGCGGGAGGGGATATTATAGGAAAACTACCAGATTTGATATCCAAACTGATGTCTGGGTATATCGATGAGGATGGTACATTTTCTATTTCCGGCGGTAAATCTACTTTTACCAAAACTACACTAGTACTTGTTGGCCCCAATACGACATTCCCACTTGGAAATTTTAAATTAGCTCCAGTGGTAGGATTAACAATTTGTATCCACGGCACGGTAGTCGTTATATTAACGGTGATAGGTATTTCCGTGTCAGTATTTCCTAATGCTAAAGGAATATCAGTGATTGTAGAAGTATTGAAATTATAATTTCTTATATATTCAATACTGCTTGTAGCTAATGCGTATATAAATTTTTCACGAATATTGTAAGTACTCATATTAAGTCAAACCGATAATTTTGTGGATTTTGTGCTTCATCATCTAATGCAGCATCATATGCTATATCAATTGCATTTACTACCATATTAGACAATTCTGTTTCAGTAAACGAAGTACTGCCTGATAAGAGTATCATATCTTCTGCGGTTTGTAATGCAATAGGATATGCGTCATTGAGTACATTCTGCATAATGGTATTAATACCAATACGACTTCCATCATCATCGTCAAAATTATATTGAACAAGTTTTTCACCAGACCCATTTGCGAAATTTTGGTATAATGACGAACTATCAATTTTTACTGGACTGGTAGGTAATATCAAATCATCTGCGCCTTCTTGATTAAAAATTTGTCGTAATATTGGTTTTATAAATTCTGCAGGTATTAGTGGTGTAGCAAATTGTTCTAATACTTTTTGTTGTGTGGTATCTGTTAATTTTAGTTCTACTTCTGTGCGTGATGTCGATATTTTATTAACTTTTAGAATTCTATCGTCGTATGAACCAAGTTCATCTGCAAAAAAGTTAAGAGTAACCGAATATTCCCCAGATGGTAAATCTAAATTTGGTACTTTAGCAAAATCGATATACAGTAATTTACGCAAACTATTGTCATTATATTGTAATGTTTCTGTGAATATCGACCCACTAACATTTCGTACAACATCAGAAAATATTAACGAGTTGTCTGCTAAACTGTATAGGTTAACTTCAACATTATTCTGTAATAATGCTTCAGAAAAATCCGCAGGAACTTCCATATCCAGCAAATTATCTTTTTTGTTTGCTATAATACGAGATACTGTATACCGAGTATACGAATCTGATAGTTCTTGTATATTACTTTGGTAATTTTGCTGTTCTGCCATTAGTCTAACTCTTCAAAATTTTTATTAATTCTGGTTAACCAAACATTATAATCTAACTTTTCTTTATAAATTGGAGTATAATAAACACTACGATTCATTAATCCTTCTTCAGGTATTGTTACTCGTTGTACCGTTGCAGAATAATTTGTGTCAATCGATGCACTTTGACCAGAAGCAGACACATCAAATAAAGACAGAGAAATATCAATCTGTTCTTTATTTACTATACTTCCACTATCTGGATTAACACTACCTGATAAAAATGTTATTGCCATAAATTATTCAACTTTAAATAGTGTGTCGGTATCAATTACTCTAGAATAAGTTCCATTTACCACTTTTAATTTTAATGTATAAAATCTGCCGCGATACAGTGGCGAGGTGTCAAGAACTACATATGACCCAGTTGCATCCGTATTGATTTTACTATAATCGTCAAATGGTATTACTGTAGTATTACTTTGTACATCAACGACAGAAAAATATGATGATGTGGGTAGATAATATTTGTTTTTATATCGTAATACCGAATCGAATGATTTTAGTGGATATTGGTCACGAACGACAAGAGTTACCTTATCGGTATCACCCTTTGTATAAGTTTCTCGTAAGTTTGATGCGACAATTTTTACATTTAATGATGGAATTGCTAATAAACTTCCGGTAACTACTGTTTGTGTATCCCATACAATCTCAAGAGTTGGTTGATAAATTGTATGAGTTTGTGTTGAAAATATCTTAACAACTCCCTTGTTGGTTGAGTCTTGTTCATCAGCAGTTGGGAATTGTAATGCTAATCCATAAAAGTTATTTTGTGTAGATTGACTTACAAATGGGCGTAAGATATTAGTTACATCAACACGAATATCCTCTAACGGATACGATGATAGAACGATACTTTGACTGGTTGACCCTGTTAAGAAATCACCACCAGCGTTACTCCAAGATACAGTAGCGTTACATTTTACCCACGATGCCCCGTCTTCAACATTCTTTATATCTTGATAAAAATATCCACTACCTTCGCTCCACGAACGAGAAACTTGATAGATAATAATTTCTTGATTTCTCTTAACATTATCAGCATTTGCTAATCTTAAATTTAAGAAGTAACTAGCGGTCGCTGGTACACTTGCTGTAGTTGGTAAATCAAAATATATTAATGAGCGTGCGGACCCCGTTGCATACGCCGTTGAACTGGTAGGTTCCGATAAATCTATAACCTTACCAATTTCAATTATTTCATCTAATCCAGCATTATTATTTAAAAATGCTTGATAGAGGGTAGTGTCCTTGCTGGCGGTTAGTATCGTTCTCATTGGGTAGCGTTTCCTATAATATCTGTTGTTGGATATTTCAACTCAAAAATACTTGGGTCGAGACTTGGATAGATAACCCCATTAATTGTTGCTTCATCAATATCATATCGATATGGTTGGTATCCTGTGCCATCTCTATATTCGTACTTATTGAATATTTTAACACTTTTTACTGTCTGTACTCCTTCTACCAATCCGATATTATATGACAAATCTGCTAAAATAATTGGTTGGTTTATGCTCCACTTACTTGTGTTGAAGAAATCTTGAACGGCACCAATACTTCTTGCAAGAACATCATTGACATTATAGTTTCTCAGTACCGAGATGTCAAATTGTACGCCGATGTTGATAATAAATGCGTCTAGGATATTTACATCATCTGTTAACATTCTAAACTGCTCAAGATATCTTGCTAAATTTTCCTTAACCAGTGTATTGAGTGTTGTTAGATTACCGTTTGTATCGTATCCTAGCGTATATAAATTAATTACATTTGGACGAACGGGATTATCTACATATACTCTGTCATTTTGTGCTGCTAGAATTCTATTAATTTGTTCATCTCGTACTGCGAACGCTTTTGCCACACGACCAAATTTTGATGGAAGTGCGTAAGAACGAACTGCATAATCTTCTACGGTGACCACGCGGTTTTGTGCGTTAAAGAATGCCAATGCGTTTTCACGAATTTCATCAATTGATTCACCTTCACCACCACCAGTAGCTGGTAAGTCATTATTGATGGTTATACTTTGTACTGCTGCATTAAATGCGTTAAGTTCGGCAGCAGTATAGTCAGTAGTGTCATTCGATGTAATTACTTCTGACACTCTGTTGATTGTGTTTGATGTGGTGTTTGTATTTACCCCACCACCAACTAAATATGTCACAGTTAGTGTTATATTTGCTGGTGATATACCGTACGCGTTACTATCAAGGAAGTTTACATTATTAATAGCCACATTACCTAGTGCGTTTTCTATGGTACTACCATATTGAGAGTTTGCTATTTGTCTAGAATCTAAGGTCGTATTAACTTCAGCCTCATTACCCGTTCCAGAACCAAAAACTAGCTCCATTCTATTATCTCTATTAATTCTTGTTACGAATCTGCGAGGAACTTTACGAAGTCGTAATTTAGATGATGGTAAAATACCAGTTTCACCGTTACTGGTCACATCTAGCTCATCCATAATAACATCTTGCGCTAAATAATCAACTTCATACCAGGTGTTACCATTAGAATCAACTATACTTTCAATACCAATTATAGATTCATCTGGCATCAACACCGAGGTAAATCGTTGTGGACTTCCAAATGTAAATGTTGTAGTTTTTTCTTCTGCGGATACCAATCGAGCTGGCTTACTGATAATAAATGTTGATGGATTACCACCAGAGAATGTGTTGACAATATAATTTTCTGCCGTGATATCTCCAAAATTAACATCTTCACTTAGTCTAAATTGGACAGATGTTTGTCCGGTAGTAACGAATGTACTTCCTTTTGCTAACTTAACCAAATATCTTGGGTCAGGAACATAGACACCATTTTCAATTATAGCTGGGGCTAATTGATATACTGTTGCCGTCGTGGTTGACGGTGAAACTAATTTTGGTTTGTATCCCAAAAATTGTGCTATAGAAATAACATTTTCTTGTTGTTCTGCAAAAGCTAACAGATTTTCTTTAAATTGATTGTCAATATAAAATGAAAGGACATCACCAATATATGATGCCATTTCGATGAACATCATACCAGGTGATGTTTCATTAAAATCTGAATATGAGTTTGGATAATATGCTTTTGCAAATTCTATTAAATTTTGTCTAAAGTCCGTGAACGTCTTTGAGACATAATTAATTTGCTTGACATTTGGTCTTGGTTGTATAATTACTGATTGATTCGTTGCCATTTAAAACTCCAAATTAATTAAGTCTTCTAATACGACGAGCGTTTTGAAGTGCTGTAATTTCTTCCTGTGTGGGTACCGCATCTTCTGGTACTTCTGTAAATCCTACTGTTGGTACTCCAAGTTGTCGAGCCGCTACGGTTATTTGGTCTGTTACATTTGGATTATTTCTAAATCTATATAGGCATTTTATATTAATAATATTATTATCGTCTGTTTTTGTAATTTGAAAATCAGTTAGTTCAATAAACGGTAACCAACGGTCTACAGCGTCAGCTACTGCCAATCTAGCATTTTCTAGCGTTTCGTCCGTTAATGGCTCAAACAATATTTTCCACAAATCACACCCCAAATCAGGCTGTCCAACACGTTCTCCCTTCTTTGTCAAAATCAAATTCTTAAAGTTAGAACGAACTTGTTGGATTACCGTTGTCGATTGGTCAAACATTCCTGTCTGTCCCAATCGTATTGGTAATGTGATGCCAATAAACTTCTGAGCCATTTATATCTCCAATTAGGTCAACTTCATTGCTTTCATTAGAGCAGAATAGTCTCTATTGATAGCTTGTAATGTAGGATTATCCTCTGGTATACCTGCTGGAGCTTGCATTACTGGACCGACATTCTTTGATGTAGCAGTAATGGTATCGCCGTGGCGTTCCAATCCCATCATTGCTGCGAGTTGACTACGAGAAAGTTTTGGTTTTGCTGGAGCTGTCACAGTTTCATTAACTTGTGGTTTTTGCATACCCTTAATTTCTGCAATAGCTTCCCCAAGAACTTCTGGAAGAATCTTCTTCACTGCCTTTTCCACCGATTCTTCGATTTGTTCCTTGACTAATTCTTTGACATACGCTCTGAATAATGCTTTATCCATATTATTACCCTCTACTGGTTATTAAATCGTCCAAGAACCGTACTTTTTACTTCTTGATTTTTTAACGATTGTCTATACTTGAACGGATTTTCTTGTTTCTTAAGCTCTGCATCTAATGCCCTAACTGATGCTTGTTGTCGTTGTTGTTTAATTCTATCTATTTTAGTCTTGATATAGTTCTTAATTTGACCGTATGATGGTATTCTTGGTTTAGGAACTATTAATGTTGGTACTGCTGGGATTGTCGGTAGCGCTGGTAATCCACTAGTATATGTTCTTGCTGCGTTTAAAGTTCTTGCTCTAACTTGGTCAATACTTCCCGTTGTAAAAAGTCTATCTGGTATAACCGTGTTTAGTATTGAAAACTGTGGTATTTCGGGTATATTAACTGTTGGTATATTTCCCGCCAACGATTGGAACGAACCAGAAATATTACTGGTGTTAACTGGTAGTAAATTACTTGGTACTCCCGAAAAACCAGTAGTTGGTAGTGATATAGTTGGAAGTTCTTCTACCTCTGCTCTAATCGGATTATTTATGGGTAATAAATTACTTGGTATTGCCATAATCAGTCGTTAGTTTTAGAAGTAAAATTACTTGTACTATTGAATATAGCCGATTGAGGTATGCTTGGTAATCCCAGTTGTACCCGTAATTCAGTTATTGCGGCAACGAATGGAACTGGGTTTAATGTAGCAATAGACCTTGGTATTTCTACGATAAATGCATCCATCAACTTTTGTAACCATGTTGCCAACTCACCGCCCAACACCATTGGTTGTGTTGTATCGTTTGGTGACGCTCCTATAAATATCTTTTTACCCGATATTGTGTAGTTTCCTGAGGTTCCCTGAGAAATATCGTTTGTTACATTTAAGTTAATCGAACGAGCGGTTAGTACTAAATCTCTAGGGGTCGAAATTTCTATGTCTCGTTCTGCGGTAATAAACACAGATTTACCAGAATCTATGGTAATCGATTCTACTGCACTTAGATTTATTTCCTTTTTCGCAAACAGAGATATTTCATTTACTTTACTGTTTAAAATGACTCTATCAGAATTAAGGAAAATCTGTGCGCCTGTATATTTTGTCGAATCTGATGATTCTGCCGACCGTAAATGTGCTATACTTGACTTAGTTGCTGGGTCTAGTACCACCTTTTCGTCTACTACCATCCAAAAACTACTTTTATCTTTATTAATATCTTCGTAAGTTAATCCGTATGGACCCCCAGCAACAGTTTCATTAGTACCATCGTTGTTGATATCAATTGATGTAACTTTATTTGGACTTTGCCCAACAGAAAATATTAAATTTGCTTGTGGCGCTGGAGTATTTGGACTGCTAAACAAGCTAGAACCAAATCTAACTGTGTTACCAAACCGTCCTTGTATAATTAAATCTCCTTCGTTTGGACGAACCATACGAACCGAGGGATTTTCACTAAACTCATCACCTAAACTAAACTGTTGTTTCATACCCCATGGACGATATGGAGTACCTCCTTGGGCTGCGATTTGAGCAGCGTCACTTCTGTCTACTGAGGGTACTTGAGGAGAAAACCGTTGACTTAACCCAGGCCATGAACTTTCTGTAGTTTTATTAGTAGAATTAATTCTGCGTGTGTAGAACAATCTTCCTAATGAGTAAAACACTAATACCAATTCATTTTTTAAAGGATACTCTCGTATACTAGAATCGATTGGCGCTGCCCAATTTAATTTTTCCTTTGGAACATCTCTGTCACCTGGGATGAATCTAACTTGTACCATTCCTACATTACTTCCGTCCGCAGCATATTGTGGATGTAATTCGTTTAAAATAACATCCTCAACCAATCCGTCTTGATATGGTGTGGGTTGTGTTACAGCAAACCGTGGGAACTGTGACGCTCCCAGTTGGTTAATATCTATGTTATATGCGGTCGGTCCAAATGATGACACTTACTTCTCCGCAAAAACATCATCCAAGTCCTTCACATCTTCTTGAAGGTCTTGGATTTCTGTAGTTATATCCTTAAGTAATGCTTCTTTTTCTGATTCTGATAATAATCCATCCAATGAAGCGTTAGATTTGACACCAACTGACACGATACGCTGTGCGATTTGAGCAACACGGACCAAATGTTCATCGTTCTTGACATTCACTTCCAAGAATCCCTGCACAATAGGTCCAATCACAGCCGCATCTTCTGGAGTACGGATGAGTTGGACCATTTTCATAATAAACGAGTTGATTTGTGCCCGTTTACTGTCGGTATTTTTGTGAATTTCTGAGAAAATGTCGGCTAGACTTTTTCCGTCATACAGTTCGGAATTGATATCCATAAAGACCCCCTAAAATCCTATATTATAAATAGATAGGATTTACTTTTTATACGAGAAATATGTGGTCGGGTCCGAAATATGTCCGTTGCGTCTAAATTCCCTAAGCATCTTCAAAATTTGAGGGCGCATCTTGTTGATGACCTTCGTAATGTGGGCAGTCTTATAACTGGTCATTTCTCTGACCATAAGGTACAGTGCTTTTTTGTTAAAATTATCAATATTATCGATGCGTTCTATAAGTTTTACTATAGCAGCAGCAATTTCACGGTCACGCTTCTTTTTAAAAAATCGGTCAAGGTTAAACTCCCAATACTCTACCAATAATTTCAAAAATTCCTTCATATCCACAGTAGAATCCTTAGTTTCTGGTTCCACAATTAACATTTCTTCGAGACTAAACGAATCTTCTGTTTGGTCTGAGAAGTAAAGTACCCGTTTTTCTTCTTTGTATGAGTTATTATTGTGCAAAATGAGGTAATTTTTAGCTATCACACTGAAATATGAGAATGCCTTACCCTTATCTTCTGTAAATTTATGAAGATTGATAACCAGAAAGGAGACTACCTGCGCCTTGATTTCGTCGAAGGTACCCTCCATATACGGAAATTTGAACCGATTGATAACATTCTCTGCTAGCTTATCAAGCGGTCCTTGTATTTTACTTCTAAATAGTTGTTCTCTTACATCTAAATCGTCAGATTTATTGTATGCGATTATTGCCTTTTCAGTTTCTTCTGTGAAATAGACCTTATCGTTCTTCTTCCTCGTTGGGGGTGTTGTCGCCATTACGTATCTCCGTAACGAATGCGTATAATAAGTCTACACATTCTACCAATTGTTTAAAAACATTTCCTACTTCGTCATCTTGTTCAAAGATTTGACGGTCATCAAAATGCCTCATCAGTCTTACAGTCGCATTTGTTCGACCATAAAACTGATTGATGACATCTTCTAACTCTTCGTTCTTTCTTAATAGATTATATGTTGCGAAAGATAACACCGCAACTAGAATTGTCAAGAGTACAACTAAAAATATTAACATTAGAAATTTTCCCGTAATTTGTACTTGTTGAATTCCTCTAAATAATCACGAATTGACGTACCATTTGCATCCGTTCGACCGTGCATATCTCCATTTGAGAAATACTTCTTTACATTTCCAGCCCCAGCCAAATGGGCGGCGGCGAGAACACCAGAACGGGTAATACGAATTCCCTTAAACTTCTTACCTTCGTAATTTTCGATAATACGGTCCAGTAGAGAGTTATTCTCTCTCATATACTTTACCATTACGCTGTCCTGTAATTCAGGATTACGTAGGAATTGATTCTTTGATATGTTAAATCCCAATACCTTGATGGTACGTGGGTCAAACTGATACTTCCCCATCATTCCAAAACGGTTGACCACATGCGGGGTATTGTCACTTTCCCGTTGTGCCATATGGTCAAGAAACTTTTCAAGTTCCGTTGGTTCTGACCGTACTACACCATTTGGAATATAGACTTTCTTAGCTGTTCCTACCAACAAAACCATTAGTGCTACTGTAAGAATAGAAAGGTACTTCATATATCCTCCTATTAGAGTAAATGCGGTTGTGCCTCACGAACTCCAGCATTGGTCACCACCACATATTCTGGGAAATACTCCCGAAGATTGCTTGCACCAGCATACGATAGTGCAGAGCGTAATCCATCAAGAAGTCCATCCACCACAAACTTTACTTTACCCTTGAACGGTACGATAGTTGATTCACCTTCGACATTCCGTGTTGCTTGACCGTGGATACTCTTGGTTTCCAACGATGCCGCACCACGATACCGCTTATACAACCCATTTGCCTTCTCAATCATTGGACCTGGAGCTTCCTTCGTTCCTGCGATAAGTGACCCGAGGATAACGGAATTTGCTCCAACTGCCAGTGCCTTCGCAATGTCTCCACTATTCCGAATACCACCACATGCGATAACAGGAACACTAACTGTGTGTGCACAATCTTGTAATGAAGTTACATTCGGTACTCCAAATCCCGTTTTAACGCGGGTTGTACAAAGTGACCCACCACCGATACCAACACGAATTGCATCTGCTCCTGCATCTTGTAACCTGAGAGCAGCTCCACCGGTTGCTACATTTCCTGCAATAACATCTACGTGGGATGGGAGGTTCTTCTTCAAGTTATGAAGTGCATCAATCACAAACTTATGATATCCGTGTGCAACATCAATCAAAATTATATTTGCACCTGCCCATACCAACTCATGTGCTCGTTCTAAATAATCACCGTTTGCACCGACTGCTGCCATAACATGCGGTGTAAACCAATCCTTGTTCTTTACACCATTGGTGACTTTCAATACATGTTCCGCTTGTTCTTGAATTGTATTGAATCGATGAATACAACCAATTCCACCAAGTTCTGCCATTGCGATTGCCATCTCACTATCGCATACTGTATCCATCGGAGATGCGACGAGTGGAACCCTAATCTTATAATTAGTAGTCAATTGGGTAGATAGGTCAATATTCTGACGAGATTCAATATCCGAATATGCTGGAATAAGTTGAATATCGTCGTAGGTGAGTGCTTGCTTACCGTGTAATGGTGTCATAGTAGTCATTTTGTTTGCGTTGACGGTCAATATCCTTGATATGATAAAGGCTCCATTCTTCTTCTGCTGGTAATGAAGCTGTTGTGTTGTATCCTACGATGCGTTCGTGTACCGTGCCTTGCCATTTAATGTGTTCAGCATTCTTATACAAACGAGTCTGGTAGTCTGGGAACATTACCCAACCCTTTTCATTGATTCGCCATCCCCACCGACGAATATCTTCATCAGTTAGTCCATTTACAATATTGACGCGGGGAATCAAAAACAAGTCAACATGCTTATTGTTATCTACAATATCGTGCATGTAGTTAAGCAAATTGTCGTTAAACTTTTCATCGGCGTCAACTTGGAAAATATACTCTCCATTACACTTACTATTCAAAAAATTCTTGTGTTCACCAAAGTTGTGATTAAGCTCATGCTGATACAGTTGAATTAAGTTAGCATTCTCGTAATCATACAACATATTCGTAGTAAACGGGTCTGTTGAGTTATCATCTACGACGATAATCTCATCACCAGTCTGTTCGCAATGCGGTACAAGCTGGTCAATGAGTTCACGAATGTATTCACCTTCGTTGTGTGTCGTGATAGCAAAAGAAATGAGCGGTGTCATTGTATCCTTCTGTTAATGTAACGAACGAGTTCCTTGGTCACCTCAAATATTACAAATCCCAAATAGATAATCCCTAATGCAGAGATTATTATAAGTGATACTATAACATATATAATTCCTTTAAGAATGTCAAGTAGTGTATTCATACTAACTCCCGATATTTGAATAGTGCTAGTTCTTTAGCTTTTGCTTCGAGGTCAACATCAATCGTGAGTCCAAAATCGTCAATACGAGAAAAGACATAATCAGCATGAGCCCGAGGATTCCCTTGAACATTTTCATTGATGTTTTTACTCTCACTATAATGGAAAAGTGGTGTTATACCTTCCGGCCAGGTGCCGGCTGCAAGTTCTGCTGCTTCTTGGGTAGTCAATCCATCGGGGTGAAACTGATGATGGAAATAGTCAAAGGTGAGCGGAATACCCAACTCTCCGTGTAGGTAGGTAAACAACTGAATGATAGAAAATGAGTTTTCCTTGTCATCGTTCTCGACTACCATGCGAGCTTGAAGATTTGGTGACAACTTACGGAAGTTATCAATCCATCGTTGAGCAGTTTCCTCAGAGAAATTCATACCGACATGAATATTAATTGCGTTGTAAGGAGTTGCATCAAGTCCCATAAGGTCAAATACTTCGGAATGTAGTTCCAAGTCTTTGATAGAATTCTCTACAGCTTTTGGATTGGTTGACCCCAACTTTACAAAGTGGTCAGGGTGAGCGGTAATGCGCTGACCAGTATGTTTTGCGAAGTTACCGCAGAGTCGTAATGTACTGGCAATCTCAAAGAAGTCTGGGAGACTTGTGGACTTGTATTCGGTACCCCACGGAAAGATGCCCGACCCCATACGGAATACTTTGACACCGTTATCGGCGTTCCACATAAGGATTTCAAGGAGGTCTTTAGCGTTTGCGAGTGCGAGTTCAGATGCGTATTTAATACCCTTAGCTTCAAAGGTGGCTTTACGCATGGCACGACCCGTGGTAATACCCTTCTTATTTAGTGTATTGTTGATGCAACAGTAACCAACATTGATAGGCACAAAAACCCCCAATTAAGTAGTATACTAAATATACACCAAATTGGGGGATTTGTCAAGTGGTTATATTATTACCTATTTTTATCTATAACTTGAGCCTTGTATAGTTTAGCTACAGGATTGTTAATCCACAAGGTTGTGTTATTCCAATCAAAATTGGGCTCCATCCAATCAGGGATACCATTTCCATTTAGGTCCAGGTATCTATTTAATATTTCTTCCTCCGATTTTACTTCGACTGACTCTACTTGCTCTATAGGTGGTTTTTCGTCATATACAGCAAATTTCTTTATTTCTTCTTTCGGTTCTTCTCTTTTAATTAAGAAATTATATGCTAATATTAGACAAATAGAAAGTGGGTCGAATACCAGTACGATTATTAATATAAACCACTTAACTACAGTATCTAAAGGAACCCCAACTGCGCGGGAAATATAAACGAATGTTCCGATATCAGAATTGGTTGTAATTGCAACATCTGTGGTCAAACTCTTTGCTTTCAAGCTATCCCGTTGAGCAGATGCTTGATTGATTTCTCGTTGTAATGTATTTGCTGTTCTGTTCAGTTCGTTTAAACTATTTTGTGCTGACCGAATAGTTGTATTTGAGCCGGTGGTACTTTTACTAATTAGATTATCAATACGATTTTCTTGCTGACCACGAAGTGAAATAATTTGGTCTAATCGTTGTGTCTTTCTTTGTATTTCTTGGTCGAGTGTTGCTGCTTGTGAATTTAATATTTGTACTTCCGCATTCATCTTTAGTGGGTCAGCTGCAACCTTTGCATACGCAGAGGACAAGTATCCGTAGATACCTGCCGAAGTGATACCGATTAGTGTAATACTTGCGACCAACATATAACTTTTCAACGCTTTTGGTATTTCAGACCAATAACGATAGAGGAATGAAACACCAACTAACTTACCTAATTCCAAAGCACTGGCCATTACCATCGCAGAGACGGCTGCTCCAGCAAACAGAGTACCAATACCCGTTACCGAGAATAATGCCGCGCATCCTGCGATTACTAATGCAGAAAATGAAACCAGTGTTTTGAAATTAAAAATTTTATTCATACTATCTCCAATTACCATTGTCTGGGAGTTCCCAAATATTTCATAGTATATTCTGGTGGCTCTTGATTATTTAGTAAATATGGGTGATGTTGTAATATTAAATCGTATAAAACATTTGCTATATTTTCATAACCTTGCTCATTTGGATGGTCACAAAATGATTTATTATCTCCAGACACATCCAATATACTGTTGTTATGTGGATATAATGTTTTGTACAACAAATTTAAACTTGCAGAACTTTTTATTAAAGAATCTAGGATTGTACCTTGATTATGGTCAACATTAATATATAAAAAATTATAATTTGATAACTTACAAATTGTTTGGATTGTATTAACATAAAAGTAAGTTTCTAATAACATATTTTTATGCACATCATCACCTAAAAACTTTACATAACTGTAATACAGGTCAGATGCACTATCAACCATCGCATTAAAACTGGTGATTTTACCTTTTTTATAGAAGCTCATTCTTTCTGCTAAACCAACCATCCATAATACCAGTACATCATATTCTTTAGATAGGTTATCATCACCGAATAATTCCATCCATCTTTTTACTAATTGAGAATTCGACGCGCCCCAGTATCCTAGATTCCATAAACTGTCATACTTTAGTCTTTTTTGTAATACAGACGGCCAGCCAAAATTGTGAAATCTATCTAAACTTTTACCATAAACTTCAAATTTTTTCCCAACACCACGGGGAAGTTTTTCATCGGTTAAAACGGATGGTTCGTAACAACCGACCCCCTCGGTGTAGCAATCCCCTAATGTAATAAGTAATCTTTTTTTCATAAATGAATAAGAAAAACGGGCCGAACCTTGTGAGTCCGGCCCGTTATATTTCTAGTGTCTCCTTAAATTAAGGGTTGGATACCAGACATAACCGATGGGATCACCTCCTGTTACTCGGTTATGTGGGTTGAACAGCAACTACACTTACAATCTACGCAACAGCACATACGAACCTCCTGTTGGTTAAAGTGTGAATTACTTAATCGTAACCTTTTTACTTTCTGGTTCCTTTGTCAATTTTTGGATTGTAACTGTCAATAACCCGTTGTCGAATTTTGCTCCGACTGCTGAGGCATCCAATTGGTCACCGAGCTTAAATGAACGACTGAACGAACTACGCTTCAGTTCACGAAGCAGATAAACGGATTTATCAGTTTGCTCGTTCAATTGAGATGCACCACCTGAAATGGTCAAGACGCCTTCCTTGACCTCAATATCAATTTCATCCTTCTTGTAACCTGCGAGTTCTGCTTCAATAACCACAGCCTCGTCATTTGAAATTACATTAACTTTTGGATATGCTGCCTTTCCAAAAGGTTCGGCCCCCCAGTGTTGGAAAAACTCTGGGAAATCCTTTCGAGCGAATTCATCAAACATCTTGTCAAATGTACTGATGAAGTTGTCCCGATTATTCAAAACCGTTGACCCGAATGGGCGAAATACTAAATGAGTCATAAAATGACCTCCTATGTTATGTGACCTCAGTATTGAGCGTCACGGTTGACTGACCCCGCAGTGTGCGCTGGTCTAATATAAATATAACCGTCCAAGCGATTTTGAACGGTTATATTAAACAATATTAAAATCGTGAATTATCGTTTTCTGATTGACTGGACATATGGTCTGCCCAGTGAATAATACGAGGAAGATTCGTTTTCATCGCATATGGAGCGTAATTAATCAGATATGACTTTGCTCCCTCGTCATAGATACCATCAGATAACTTGATACCAATCCATTCCTTTTGGGTAATCTTGATATCATAATGCTGAAGAAGATACAAAGCGCGGTCGGGAACCTTCATATATTGAATGTTCTCGTTCTGCTTGTACATTTCACCACGCTTACGGTGCCAATCCGAATCTTGGTCAACATAATATGGCCCTTCAACTGGATTACCTAACTTACCCAAATCGTGATGAAGCGCTGCAAATACAACTTCTTGCTTTGTAAAGTCTACATCTCCACCAATCTTCTTGTAAACCGAGCAGAGTTGGAGTGCAGTTTCGGTTACACGAACCACGTGGTCAAGATACCCGCCGGGGAACGCATTGTGGAAATATGTCTTGCCTGCCGCCGGTGCGGTGGTTAGTTCTGTGCTGAAATCTTCGTACATAGCGAGAAGTTTATCAGCTCGTTCGTCAGCTTTGACAAACTCTAGAAACTTCTCATACCGTTCTTTAAGTTGCTCTTCCGTAACCATTGTGTTTATCCTTGTTTAGTGATAGTGTTTTTTCTGTTGCCTAGTCCACAATTCAAATATAGTAGGTGCCGCTGGAATTTTCAAGAGGGTCATATTAATATCTTCTAATAGGTGATATGCCTTCTTGTTATTACACGAATTACAGCAGGTGACCACATTTTCCCAAATATCCCGACCACCTATGTGACGAGGTACCACGTGGTCCCGTGTAAGGAATTCAGAATGCTTAATTTGTTGTTTGTTGCGACCGCAGTACTGACAAGTATACTGGTCACGAATAAATAGATTTCGTTGTGTCAGTAGTGCTTTAGTCCGAAATACCATACGACCCTTTACAAATTCCTTTAGCACAATGCTAATCGGAACAGGGAACGTCTGACTCGGTGACCGCACCACCAACTCTGGATGTTCTTCGACAATCATAGCTTTACCTTCGAGGTAAAGTACAAGTGCCCGCTTGGATGATACAATTGTAATCGGTTCGTATGTGGCATTGAGGACTACGCATCGCGTAGATTCAAATCCCATAACTACTCCGTTGGTTTTTCGTTTATAACTTGTTCAATCTTCCACTTATTTAACAAATCTCGTGCGAACGCAGCCCGTTCATATTCTTCTGCTTTACTAAAATGTTTTATAGCATCCATTAGCACTTGCTCATAATCCGTTTGCTTTACCACTGCGATGTTTTCATTATGGCCACCGAATGAAAATAATTCCGTCTTATCCTCGTTCTGCTTAATAGACTTTGATATACTCAATGTCATATACCAGTATACTAACGCTTCATTGTCCTTAAGAAATTGTTGTATGACCGGAAACGGCTTGTTTGGTGGTAATTGGAGCATTTACTTTCTCCGTTTTGGAGTTTTCTTCTTTACAGTGATTTTTTTCTCTTTTTTTGGTTTTGGAGCTTCTGGTGTTTCAATTTCACCGGTGTCCTTCCCCTTAATAAATACTCGACCGTCTGTGTGAACATATCGTTGCTTCAATGCCCAACCACGGGGAAACTTTTCACCTTCGGGCTTCGGCTTGATACCTTCAGGTGGGGCCACTTGTTTCTGGACGCAATATGCACAAGTTACAGCTTTGATATCACTTGCCACTTCGACGGTAACTACATCGCATTCTTGGCACACTAGAGTTTTGCGTTCCATAACTCTAAGTTTACCACCAGTAAACTTCGTAACCTTTTTCTTTAGCATTATATACCTCTTCCTCTATTGCGTTTCCAGTATCTATACTTAATAGTCCATACCCGATGTAAGTCCGTCAGATAAGGGCGAGTCCACGATTCTTCTTGAACATCTATTACGCCTTGTTGGAAATCTCTAATAAGTTTACGAGATGCAAGTAACTTTGTCAAGTCGTCTGAACTTCTCACTTGTTCAAATATAAGTTTATATTCTTCAAGTATACACTGCCGACGAAGCGATGTTTCATAATTTTGTTCTTTAAAAAACAATTTACGAATCTGTCCTAAAATTTTTTTGTACATAGGCAACTCCAAAAAAATTGTGATTCGTAACTATTAGTGGACCCGCAGGGAGTCGAACCCTGGTCCGAGACTGCTTCCTACTAAATGTTTATGTGTGTAGCTGATTGTTAATTGTCTCCGTGTTTTCAATAATCAGCGAAACCACACGGACAAGAGTTTGTAAATTTGATATCAGATACCAACTCATCTTTCCGATACTACACCACATCAATGAACGATAGTAACCCTATGTGGGTCAGATTACTTCGTCAGGCTGCTTACGCAGCGAGGGCTAATTGATTGCCAGTTGAAATTTTTAGTCTGTTTTACCAGTATTACTAAACTGGACACAAAATCTAGTCATCTACATCCCGTCGAAACCGGTCGGGCCCTTATTTTACATCAAAAATCTTATCGGTAACTTTCCAAACACCTGTAATACCGAATACTCGTTGATACATTGATATATCTTTTATGCGTTTATTAGACGGGTCATAGATTGTTCCGTCTTTTAACATCACCACTGCGTGCATTCCTGGTGGATTACTTGACCAAACGTCTACAATATGAATTGGAGCGAATGGTTTGACCGGCCATTTTGGAATTAACAACTTATTCGGTTCGTATTCGTGGCCGATTCGTTGAACTGCATATCCGTTTTTAGAAAGATACTGGTCAACGATATTATCTTCAATCCCCGAATACCGTCCTTCGTTTTCCCAGTGCTCGTAAATTTCTTTGATGACCCGTGTGAGTGTTTTACCCGTGACCATTGCGAGACACGCAGGGACACAACTATTTGTCAATGTTGCTTTTACATATTTAGTTGGTTTCTGCATAACCTCTCCAAAATATAGACTTACTTAAATATCAGATTACTTCTGTTTTCTTTCCTTTTGACGAGAAATCTGTTCTTTTAATGCTTCAATATACTGTTCTCCGAGCTTTGTTGCTTCTTCCATAAACAATTCGGTGTTTTGTAATACATTTAATTCATTTGGATGCATAAACCCTCCTTTTAGGTAAAAAGGGATTCCATCAAAGTGACAGAATCCCTTTAAGAGCGGTTCCACGGAGTTGCACCGGACCTGTTAGCTGGACGCCAACCGTGCTATCTATTACACTAGAACCGCAAAAAAGGTAGGGACCGGCGTTCAAGAGTATGTCCCATTTTAATTTCCCCGTTTTCTAGATTCGCCGTGGGAAACCTTAAAAAATTACTTAGCTGCTTCGCCTTCTGCTGCTGGCTTTACTTCTGCTGACTTGATTGAATCAGTATCAATCTTGGTTGAGTCAACAACAACTGCTGCGCTGTCAGCCACAACTTCACCTTGAACTGCTTCTTCCTTTGCTGCACATGCTGAAAGACTGATTACTGCAACTGCGAGAATGAACTTGTACATTTGTACGCTCCATAAAAAGTTAATGTAACCTACTTCAAGTTGCCCCCCGTGGATTCGAACCACGATAGCCAGGTCCAAAGCCTGGCGTCCTGCCATTGAACGAGAGGGCAATGCGGGGTATGTGTTGTGAGATATCAGCTCACTCATTAGAAATATATAGGCGGACACACAACTCCGTCAAGTCTCCCCAACCGCCTGCTTGTTTATCAAAACTAAACGAGCCAAAAAGTCTCTAGGCCTAACGACCCTAGAACCCGCCCTATCATTTTAAAAGTCTTTCCATTCGCCCGAAGGCTGTTTACGAGGTGAAAGGTAGGGAAAAGGCCTCGGATAGTACTAATGTTTACGCTTTCTATTTTTCCAACGATTGTTTCGTTTCTTTGAGCCAATCTTACGACGACCCTTACCGCACTTTTTTGGATGTGGCATATACAGCTCCTTGAATATTCATACCGCCAAGGGGAATCGAACCCCTCTTACCAGAGTGAAAGTCTAGTGTCCTAGCCGATAGACGATGGCGGCGTAGAGAAATATAAATATAAACAACCATTTCAAATTTGTCAAGTGCTCTCGGAGAGACTCGAACTCTCAAGCCTTTGGGGCAGAAGTTTTTGAGACTTCCGTGTATACCATTCCACCACAAGAGCGAAGAGCGGGTAGCGGGAGTCGAACCCGCGTCACCAGCTTGGAAGGCTGGGGTAATAGCCGTTATACGACACCCGCGTA
>Ga0315903_10002942_pt1 | contig 24259 bp, 25 predicted proteins | sample LakEriMetagenome_7_FD_203524 | JGI IMG/M metagenome (GOLD analysis project Ga0315903, IMG submission 203524) | Freshwater fungal communities from buoy surface, Lake Erie, Ohio, United States - Buoy 2 MA119 | ecosystem: Environmental > Aquatic > Freshwater > Lake | place: USA: Lake Erie, Ohio... | reverse complement strand
AGTTTAAGTGTTCTACTGCCAGCCATTACTTATCCCACTCTTTCAATATCTTGGAAAATGCTTCTTGCCATTTCTTAATCAATTCAGGCTGAATCTTACGAAGGGTTGGGTAGATAAAGTAGCCAGCATTGCCGCGACCTTTGCTGGGTGTTCTTCTCGGGAACTGACGCAAGCGATTAGATCCAAATTCATAACCTGCCCAGAGTTTTTGTGTGCTACCGCCACCAGAAAAGCGCTGACTAGCAAATCCGTATGAGAACTCTCCGATTTTGGAACTGGCCGATACTTTGACGCCTGTGGTGATTCTGCGGACTGCTTCTTGGCCAAAGGTTCTGGTAAGTCCATATGCTTTAATTTCGTTGGCTGCGTAAGTAGCCAGCGCGCTAGATTCTCGTTTAGCTTGGCTAACGGCTTCATCATCCATCGCTTTAAAAGCGGTAATGATTGAGCGGAGCTCGCGTTTGTCGTAACTGATTGGTAACTCATCTGCCACCGCTACGCTCCTTTAAAATATCTATCGCCGTTAAGACTTGATCTATATCAGTCCAGTAAGTCATCGGGATTCCAGTTGCTATTGCAATCTCGACTATTAGTCGGTTGATGCTTCCGGACTCGTAACTTTTGGGCTTTCATCTCCAATCGTCATCTCTTCGACTGTTAGCTCCCAAATCTCTTGAGACTTAACTGGCTTTCCTGCTGCTTCGCGCTTATACGCAAAGTAAGCAAGATCTAAGAAGTCCGCTTGCTGGTAGGCCGATATATCCTTCATTGAATAAATCGACTTGCCTGTCTTGCGTTCCCACTTAGCCCACTCTGGCAAGCCAGCCTGATAAGTTGCTGACTCGCCCGAGCTATATTTAATTGTTATTGAAATTTTCATAGCTCCCGATGCTCCGATCTCTTAGCTGAAGGTCTCTGTAGGTGTTCCAACTACCGTCATCGTCCAAGTATCAGTTAGCGCTCCTGGTGCTGCGCCGCCTGCTGCTGGGAAGATTGGCAATACATTGAAAGCAAATACTGCGCCAGTTACGGCGGTGAATGAAACTGCAAGTGTGGTGTTAGGTGCAGTTTCGGCATCTGCCCACATTGCTTCGAATAGTGAGCTAGTAGCTCCCCAATCCTGTAGCAGTTCAATGGTAAAGGACCACTGTTTGTCTATGGATTTATAGGCCCTTCCGTCCAAAGTCTGATAGGTCTCGATAATTGTGTCGCAGCTTAGGACTGCGCTTGTTGTCTGGGCGTCATAAGCAGCGCTATCGAGTGTAAAGGTTACATCGCGCCCAGTTATTACTGTAGTTGGCATTTGGGTCTCCTATGCGGTTTGCTCGTAGCGGACGCTCAAGCGTATATCTGAAACTAGCAGGGTTGTAGTTCCTACTTCTGTTACCGAAGGTCTTTCGACTATTGATAACTCATACTTGGAAGCGTTTAACGCTCCAAGAATACTGATAATTAATTGCTCTAAATTATCGAGAGCAGCGGCGTTGCTGAAATACGCAACGCAAGCAGTTATGGTGTAATTTAATTTAACGCGAGTAGTTGATTTGCCTAAGACTTCAAGCTCCATATAGGGCGAGTCTGGGATGCAAATTACTGCTGGAACTATTGGCGCTTCTGGAACGGCATCGTAAATATTGGCAGTAACACCAGCCAAAGCGGTCTTAATAGCGCCTCTAACATCTGTTGCAATTGTTGATGGCATTAGCCGACCATAGTTTCAACATCAAGATATGGGCCAAGTAACCCAGTTACTTTGGCAAGTAAATTCTTAGATAGGCGGTAAGGAGTAACTGCAAAATCTACGCCTTCAATTGATCCACCAGCGGCGGTTCTGGATTGGAAGATTTCAACGGAGATAGCCAAAATAGCAGCTTCAGCATTGGGGTTTCCGACATAGGTCGATAATCCAGATAGCGCAGCGTTTCCTGCTGGGATGATATTTTTTTCCAATATGTCTGCATTGGTGATTGCGACTGTAAATACATAATCTGAAATTTCGTCATCGGTTACTGTGTGAGTGCCATTGAAAGGAGCTCCGCAGCCAGTAATAATTACGGATTGGCCTTCTGTGAATTCTTGAATTGTTGCAGTCTCAAAGTAAGCAATATTATTGGTCAGCTTGACTTTGTTAATCTTGCTTTGAAAAGTAACTAGCATTGGAAGAACTAGATTTTCCGAGGCATCTACTATGTCGCCAAGATAAGCGTCTGAATATAGGGATGACGAAACGCCAAGAATTGTCCTAAGCTCTGTGGCCGTAACTATTGTAGGCATTTCGTCATCCTTTCAAGCAGTTAGGTGAGGGGCCAGCTCGGGAGCGGACTGGCCCTCACTTTTTTTAATTAACTACGCAACCATCCAACGATAAGCGCCAGCGCCTACCTTTGTTGCTAGTGCGCCATAACCATAGTAAGCAACTTTGATTTGACCAGTTGCTACCTGAGCAGTCTCCAAGCGGAAACGGCTTGACTCATACCAAGTATAAGCCTCTGGATTGATGATGATGATTGTGTTATCGCCAACACCAGAGCCAGTTGTGAGATTGCGATCTACGCGGAAGTTCAGACCGAGAAGATTTCCAGTTGCAGAACCTGCGCCGAGATTTCCACCTTGATTCATATTGCCAATCAAGTTCTGATAAATCGGACGGCCAGCATCGGCTAGATTCTGGATTGCGCCCCATTGCTGAGGTGATGCGATGATATTTTGTGCGAATCCGAGAGTGTTGGAATAGATTGAAACTCCAGCATCGGATACGAAGTCAAGAAGTCCAGCTGCATCAAGAGTGCGGTTTCCGCCATCTGTTCCACCAGCAATTAAGCCAGTTACTACTGCGACATCTGTTGCCTTTGCATAGGCATATTCCATTTGACGAACTAGCTCATCAAAGAACGCTGGTGAAGAGCGGTCGAGAAGTTCTACTGAGAACTCTTGTCCGCCTGCATACTTCTTAACGGAAACTGAAAGGAACTCAGAAGTCATTCCTGTCTCATCAATTGTTGCTTCTTCAGCTTCTTCTCCAACTGTTGGAACGGCAGTTAGCTTAGGAATCTCAAAGCTCATTCCAGCATCTGGAAGAACGCCGCGAGATACTGAATCAACTGCTGGACGATCAGCATTTGCTAGAGGGTTAATTACCTCGGTTAGCTGACGGGTTGGAATTAAACCAGCGTTATTGCTTGTGGTGTCGTCTGCTGCGCGAACATAAGCGCGAGCATCGTCATTGCCTAGAGCAGCGCGGACGCTCATCTCTAGGTATTTTGCCTTGGTAAATTCAAGGCGAGGGCTTGTGTAGAAAGCTGGCTTTGGAGCTGCAGCTTCTACTTTGGCTGCTTCTACCGCTTCTTCAACGGCAGGAGCAGGAGCGGTAGTGTCGGACACTTGGTCTCCTTCGGTTGGGTTCTCTGAATCAGCGGTTGCCAAATCAGAATCTTCTTTTGGTGCTTCGTTCTCTGAAGCTGCTACTTCGCTTACGCGAGCAGAATCAATTGCAGGATCAGTAACTAGAGAAACTTCATCAAGAGTTGCTGAGGTAATCTGCATTACGCCCTTATTGTTGGTCCATTCATTTATCTGAGCGCCTACGCTAAATCCATCGCGTAGCCCTTCGGTTGCTTCAACTAGAGCATCTTCTCCAGCCATAGTATTAGCAATTTTGAAAGTAGCTTCAATTCCATTAGCAGTTACATTGTGAGAAACCATTTTGCCAATTGGTCGAGTCCTGTCGTGCTCAAGAAGCAACTTAACTGGCTTAATCTCAATGCTATCTGCTGCGAATACTGTCGGGCCCACTGAGGTGTTGCCTTGCTCATTCCAAGTAACGATAGTCCCAGTAATTGTTCTTTTAATTGTGTCGGCAGCAGTAACTGCCATTGGCATATTAACCTTCATTTGGTATTAGGTCCTCTTCTCGCTGAATCTGCTCAACGCTCATCGCGCCAATGCGGTTTAAGATTTCATAAACTTGCGCTCTTTCTAATGCGTTACCGCGTAAGAAATCGTCAAGTGCAAAGCGCACCATTACTGGATTAGGCACAAAGTCCGGTAATGATAAGCGTTCCTCAATCGCTTTAAGGATTGGGCGAAGTGAGAAATCAACTAATGAGCGCCGCTCGGACACCGCGTTTGAATAAGTCATAGAAGTCGCTTCGGCGCTCAAGAAGTAGGCAGGAATGCCGCAAGCTCTAGCCAATTCAAGCGCTACATATTGACGGCCTTCAGCAAGTTGCAATGATTTAGGATCAAAACCAAATTGCTCAAGATTTACATCAGCATTTAGAAATGCAGTGGAGCGAGATTGACGCGCAGTTTTCCAAGCGCTCAATAAAGCTGAAATTCTTTCGGCAGTTAAGTTAGTGCCATTGGATTTGAGAACCATAGTCGGAGCAGGTTCTTTAGCATAATTAACTGCTGCGTTTTCGAGATATACAGCAGCTGCAATTGTTTTACCAGCTCTGTGAAGCAATCCCTCATCTGGGCCATCAAATCGAATGATAGAACCTACGCCTTGAAGTGGAACTGACTTACCATCAACTTTATATCCAGTAATTTCAGTATTTAAGAAATCTGTATCAACTGTAACGCGGTCTGGACTAACGCGAGTCCAAGCTCTTACTCGACCGCCATCTGTTGATGAATACATTTCCAAGACTTGACCATAACCAGCACCATAAAGCCAAATATCTTCAGCAAGCCAGTTATAAATCACAAATCCTGCAACTCTTGGATCTGGCTGATTAATAACGCGATGCGGATCTACATATTGGCCAGTTATGCGATTGAAAGTGGTAAGAGGTAATGAGCCAATAGTTCCGCAAATTATGTTTCTAGCTCTTGCAACGGATGGAACGCTCATTGCTAATTGCCGAGTGGTATTAGTTGCACCGCCGAGAATATTATAAACTGAATCACTAATTTGGACGGGAGTCAGCGCGGCTGCAACATCTGAAACCTTAGTAGGTTTAGCCGTCTGAACCTGTGGAAATAGGAAATTTCTTATAGCACCCATTGCTTACATTGTAAGCGAGCCTACTTACACTATTTGAATATCTACTCCGCTTTCAGCCATCGTTGCATAGTGTGTCGCTAAGGCTGAAGCAATCGCTCCGCAAATAGTTGTATTACTTACCTTGCGACCCATTACCCAACCGCCGTCTCCAAAGGGTAACTTGACGGCGGATAGGCATTGCTTGCTTAGCTCTTCCTGTCCCGAGTGAGCTAACCGCTGAGATGAAATTGCTCCCAATAATTCATCGCAGCTTTGGGCATAATCAAGGCCGTCTATTGGCTCGACTCTTATTCCAGCAGGAGCTAATCTAGCTGCAACCGCTGACGCGGTTTTGGCTGAGTAGGCAACTAATTGCACCGGATACTTTCGCACCCATTCGGCCACATCATTAGCCATTGCTTTATCGTCCAGATTGGCAGGGTTATGCCAAGTCTGCAGCAAGATGACTTGGAACTTATCGCCTTCCAGTCTTTGACTAGCTACTAACGCAGCTTCTTTTCTACTAGGACTTAGATCAATAGCCAGCCAAGTATCTGCTTCAGGGTTGAGTCGCAAGCCCTCAACTCTGCAACTTTCCCATTGAGAAGCATTGATAACTGGGTTAATGGTATCCACCCATTGGCATAAGACTTCTGTGCGCACAATGTCCTCGGGGTCTGATAAGACTGCTCGAATATTATCTGGATGAACTGTTATGCCAAGTGATGGATTAGCTTGGCAGACACCTAGCCAGAAGTCTGGTGAGTTATCAAATTTAATGCCTTGAGGCGCTGACCATTCAAACCAACCAATATCGTCATTGCTACCGAATATGGCAGCCATTGCTCTTTCCCTAAGTTTATTTAGAACGATACTGTGTTGATCTCCAGCATTTGAATAAACCCATATTTGAGGATTTGGGCTAGCCATTTGGGTATATCGCAAAGCAGACCAAACATCTTCATCTTTATACTCTCGAGCTTCGTCTAGGTGTATCGTTTCAGGTGCTGCAATGCCTCTACCAGCCGAGTTATTGGCCCTGACGATATATCGCCTACCTTCAGTAAATTGAAGCTCTTGAAAGCCTTTACTTTCCAGCTTCTTAGTAAATTCAGCGGCTAACCTTGGATTCTGTTCAATAATTGCATAAATCTTATAAAAGAGCTCTGCTGAAGTAGTTAGCTTATGAGCGGTATGGACTTGCAGTTTTTCTTTCAATACATAAATTCTAAATAGGATTTGAAGCGCCATAAAGGTTGATTTACCTTGCTGACGAGCGCAAAGCAAAGTAACTACTGGATGAGCCCATCGGCCATCGGGTTTCTGTTTTAAGCTGTGATGAGCCAGCCATTGCTGCCAAGGCATCAGCTCAAAGCCAATTTCCTCGCAAAATTTAATCATTTGCTCACCTAGTGAAGGTAAATCATTGAGTTTTGTGTGAATTCGCGGTTCTGCCACACCTCGGTAAGTCGATTCGTCCCGGACTCGGGCAATCTCTCCCAATTGCGCCATTTCAATTTGTTTCATTCCTGATAGTGCCTAGCCGAGCCATTTTCAGGGAAAATCTTCCCAATGGGGGTCGTGGGTCTGGATGCGCGCTCAAAAAAGGTGGGGGTCATACGATCCCGCTTAGAACTATTGCATTGAGTGCAGCAAGCCACCATATTAGAAGCTTCATCAGTTCCACCCTTGCTGATAGGTATTAGGTGATCCACTGTAGTGGCTTCTTGCGAGCAGTAATGGCAAGTGTTGTAATCTCTTTGAAGCACTTGCAGTCTGGTCTTTTGATAATAGCTGGAGTTATAGCGTCTGCTCAATGCCAGCCCTTAGTCTCAAAGTGTTGAAGTGCATTGCAAGCATCATCATATCTATGTCTTATGTATTTAATATGCTGATCTATTTGCTTCTTAGGGCTTAGAGTCCCATACCATCTGGAGCGCATTTGTCCTAAACCATAATGAGAGCCATTACGAGCCTTTGGATTCCATCTACTCTCTTTATAAATTAACCAGTTATAACATTGAAACTCTGACCAATCCATTTTATTGTATGCATAAAGCTTTAGATTCATATCTGCATTTGCTGGCTTTGGATTGAATATTAATAGTAAAGCAGCTATAACGCCTGTCGCTATCAAGCGAAGGCAATGGCCCCCCTCAACCTCTGTTGCAGGGCCAGCTGCGCGCCCGCACTGTGGCGAGAGTGTAGCACCTAAGTCAAGTCGATTTAACATAAGTCCTGTTCAGAGCGGTGTTTCATATCCACACCATCTGGCATATCCATATGATCATCAATCGTTCTAAAGATTGGATATATATCATTAATCATCTAATGCCTCAGCTGCTTTATAAAGCACATAAACACCAAGCAGGATAAGAGCTATACAAAACCAAATCATCCTTCTAACTCCCATATTTTCTTAAACTCTAACTGGCCTGATTGAAACGCGTTCTTCAGCGTTTCTTTGCCATCACTGTGGAACTTGGTCATTAGGTAAGGCTCTGACTGACTGCCTTCTAACCAATCTATTATTTCACCATTTGGATCAATAACCATATCGTCCAGATAATTAAACTTATCCAATATCGCATCAACTGATGACTCTCTTACCGATTCAACTATTTCGCTGGGGATATTAGCTTTAACCCAATCAACGAATCGCTTATCTGACTTGATAACCCACTTGAATTTAGGCTTAGTAGTAGTTACATAGGCAATAACATCATCACCATATTCAGCCTTAACCCTATCTGCCCCAATAGCGTCCATCTCGGCCTGTAGGGCCGTTCTTAGCCTATCCTTGGCCTTCTTAGCCTCATCAGCTATTAGGCTGACTGCCGCTAGTTCCAGACTCAGTTCCTTGATTCCCATTCCTGCGCTCCCTTTCATTAGCTCTTCTTAACCTAGTTTCAAGCGATTCCAGGTTGATACCGCAATCTTTAGCAATGAACTCCTTATCAAATCCCCATTCCATCAGCTGACGGATATATCTAATAGAATGGGGTTTGCTCATTTGTCCTTCCCTGCCCAGCCTTCGCCTTTAAAGTGGATTGGATTGGGTCGCCATACTCTCCACATTGCAACGCTACAATTATCGCAGATTACTAGATTTCTTAGGGTTATAGGCTGGTATTGCTCTTTTGTCGCATCGCATTTATCGCAGCGATATTCATAAAGCGGCATTATAAGGTCTTTCTTTTGTCTCATTACCAGTCCAATAGCGTTCTGATATTTCTTCCAATCCAGCAGCTAATCGGCATATTCGACATTTTGCTGCCTTCATCTTCCATTTACCGCATTGGTCGCACCGGACAATATCGTCCTCTTTGGCAGTTACGCGATCTGCTGGATAAATGATTCTTTGCATAAAGCACCTTTGGCATTCAACTAGCCAGACTTCTTCAGGTGCTTCAGCAATATCTGTTGAATCGTATTTATGCAACTCAATATGCGGAGTAACTAGCTTGCAATTTGAGCAGTTAAATGGATGAGCATCTTGCTTCATTTCTGAAAGACCCAATGCCCATCTGAACCAATACGCATCCACTTAGCAGGATGACCAGATTTAGGTGTTGGACATACCCAGCCCCTATATTCCTTGCCTTCTTTAGTGCCAGTCTTTAGCACCATTGGCCCATCGCCACCAGAGCAGAGCGGTATCTCATCAATTATCTCAGCACCTAATTGATTTGCGATTGCACTTACATCCCAGACAATTGGCTCAGGATCATTAGGGCGTTGCTCTTTTATGAATTCCGCAAGAGCTGGCTTAGTCGTTTCAATTGCCTTCTTTGGGCTCGGTTTAGTCTTAGCGAAGTATCCAGCGAGGTTAAGTGCGCGTCCCAACGATCCAGTTTCCGCAAGCTCGAGTGCATATTGCTTGGATTTAGACTCACTGGATAAACCTGTAGTCCAAGGATGTGCGTCAGCTTCAGTGCGATATAACTCAGTTTTAATGATATAGACATCACAATTAGCCACAAGCGACTCCGCCAAGATATGAGTCTTGATTCTATAATCTGGATAAGCATTTATAAACTCCTTTAATCGGTCTTGAACTGAAACATAATCATCAAGGTAATTCGACATTTAACTTCTCTCTCCCTGCGAAATCATTTATCGCATCTTCTAACTGTTCTTTCAATGAATAAAATGTGCCATCTGGCCAGTTCTGTGCTTCATCGGCGCAAGGCTGGCAATAGAACCTGACCTGTGCTTTGCGAAGCGGTGTCTCGCTTTGGACTTTCCAAACTGCTGGCGTCATTGCTCTTAAATCCCAGCCGTTCTTATTTGCTCCCCAGCGATATTTGCAGTAATCGCAGTATTGATTTTGATTATGATTGCGAGTCAGACTCAATGTCGTCCCAATCTTCTGGAGTAGAAAATCTGCATCGACCCAAGATAGCGGCGTATCCAATGAGATCGAGATACGAATCCTCGCGCTCTGGACTTTCCACCATTCTTGAGAGTTTTGTTGCAATAGCAATAAGTGCCAATTCAGATGGGTCTCTGAGCTGAATACCGAGTGCTCTCGCGATTTTGTAAATGCGTAGAAAATTGTGCCTCGGGTCTCCATACTCAATCCCTCGGTCGAATAAGGTAGCACCAGCTTCTTCAAGCCATTCACTTAACGATTTCTGTGTATCGGACACTTGACCTGCCTCTCTTATAGCCTTCATTAAAAGCTTTGGCTTTGGCTGAAGTAAATAAACTCCAGATATAAAGGCCGATAAATGGAACGCCAATAATTATTCCTACTACTGCTTCATCAGATAAATTAGGCAACATCTGCACTCACCCCATATTTATCAAGCCAGTATGCAGAGATTTCAGCCTTAGATAAACGGCCTCTCAGCTGCTTTTTACCCATCCGCTCTTTAGCGAATCTTCTTATAATTGATCCCTTAACCCAATTTGTCTCATCAGTCCAAGCCCCTGCTTGAGAATCAAATCGAATTAGAGTTACTTTATTTATCATTTTGCTCCCTAATCTCTAAACCCTAAATGGATTTAGGTAAATAGATTAAGGGTCTAAATAGATTTAGACAAGCAATAAGTCGGCGAGTCGTATATCTAAAAAGCCAGCTAGTCTTTCGTTGGTGGCTTTGTTGGCAAAGTCAGTAGTTATAGGCAAGCGCTTTAAAGCCCACTCAGGCTCGGTTATAGCCCCTAAATCAAACTGATAGACCCCTTTAGGTGTCGCATTGATATAAAGGGTCTTAGCGCCCGTTCTAGCCCTTATATCGGCCAGATAATCCCACTTCTTCTTCTCAATCATCAAAGTATCGTAATGAGTCCTACGGCATTTGAGCTCGATATATGAATTGTGGGTAATGCCATCGGCTCGGTCGGTCGCTGATAAGGGCGTCAAGTCTGGATAAAGCGACTTGAGAGCCTCAAAGAGCTCAACCTCTCGAAAGTAGATTAGTTGTCCTCTTCTCCATCTTCCCAACCAATCTTCTTAATTGGGTCATCGGCAGGGACTATCCAATCTGGATAAGAACTGCGATCCATAGCAAAGGCCAAGGCAGTTCCCTCATCCATCCCAGCTCTGCGACAAGCTTTATAAACTTCATTGGCAGCAATAGCCCAGAAATCAAGCTTCGTTAAAGGCGTTTCTTTAGTAGTTCTACGCCTCTTAGGGCGCTTCTTACTTACGCGCTTTCGCGTTGCCATTTCTGACCCCTCTCGCTAGGGCCAATTCTAACTGAGACTCCATTTTATCGAGGCGCGACACTATCGGAATATTCTCCAATTTAATTATGTAGCGAAGTCCAGCAATCAGTAAGGCGATAGATCCTAATACTGAGGCTACGAGGGTTGCTAGCTCAGCTGCAACCATTAACGGACTTTGCCGTAACGCTCGTAGTTAGGGTTTAGCCAATTGATGATGCTAGGCAAGACTGATACGAGAGCCGCATTGGCAATTGCATTTACATCTAGGCCGACTGCTAAATAGGTCGCTAGCGCCGTTGCTAGGAATGTCTTTGCCCAGCTCTCTGCCATTTTCTTTAAGTCGCTCATTAGCTTCTCCTTCGAGGTTAAAATAACTGCCATCTTTGTCTCCCAAGGTTGTAAATGAAATATGGAAATGCGACCGGTGAGGGTTAGCGCCTTTATAAGCTCTGCGCTTCCATCCCAGTATCGGACTCATAATCTTTCCATCGTAGATTATATATTTAATTCGCTTATCGCCCTTCTTAGCTAACTTGCGAATCTTCTCAACTAGCGCATAAGCCTCTTCTTTGTGAGCTGATAAATCAGCATCAATATCTAAAGCTCGGACAATTCCGCCTGCTCTATCGTCTGGTATGTGGTCAGAACTACCTTTAGCAAGATGCCTAGCGTCAGCAATCCAGCCGTCAGACTTCCTATCGCGATCAGGATAATCATCATCGATTTGCTCCCGAAGTTGAATACCTGCTGCACATAGTTTCGCCATTATCTTTATAAATTGTGCTGAAGGCCGAGGGCTGACTTTAGATCGTCAATGCTTAGGCCAACGCTTGCCAACTTTTCTTCAACTGTCGGTTCGGTTGGTTCGGCTGGGTTGTGAGCATCATACAAACGCTGAGCTTCTTCTTTTGTTTCAACATTGCTTATAAAGAAAACACCTGAGCGATTAAATAAATAGCAACCTGTTTCTTTTTCAAATTGTAAAGAATCAAGATGTTTGCCGTTATGTTTCACTTCAAATTCTGCCATTTTATGCTCCTAAATAAGCGGCTTGAAATTGCGCTCTGTTAGTCGAGTTGGTTATGGTGGTGCTCGGAATTACTGAAAATTCAAAATAATCATTGACGGCGGCACTTACAATGACCGAAGCGGTGTTAATAAAAGTTCCGCTACTAATTTCCCATTGAGCAGCAGTTGCAACTCCAAAATCTGTCGCACCTGCGCCATTCTTAAAAAATCTTAAACGATTATAAGTGACGGAAGAATCAGGAAAAGAAACACCGATAAGCAAATACTTCCCAGCTTTACCAGATGGAATTGTGATTCGACTTGTATTAGTCACTAGGCTGTGAAATCCATCTGTGTCATAAGATTCGTTATTGAAAGCAACAAAATTATCCGTTGCTCCTGTCCAAGTAGAATTTCCCGTCAAATATAGTGAGCAACCCACAAAAGAAGGGCTGGTAGGCGCAGCCCACTTTAGACCAAGACTCTCATTTGAGTCGGCAGTCAGGACTGTGTTATTTGCGCCAATAGGAATTCGAGCGTCAGCCGTATCAAATCCAAACAAATCGCCCTTAGTCGTAAGCGGTGTTTGATCTGCAGTAGTTGCCCATTCTGGAGCAGTCGCACCCGAATTGACTCGCAACACTTGTCCAGCAGTTCCAAGAGCTAATCTAGTATTTACATTGGCAGTTGCTGATCTATAAGCAATATCGCCAGTCGTAGTTTCAGGATTAAGGTTCTTAGTTGTGGTGTCGATTGAATTGCCAAGGGTTCTTATGGCAGCTGCGCCATCCTTGACTAAATCCGTATCGTCTGGGGTTTCCCAGTTGTAATTTGTTGTATTGGCCATTTAGCTAATAACTCCTATCGCATCTTGCCATTCTAAGGTATTGAGCACACTATTCCAGCTTTCTGCTGCATTGACCTGAGCCCATTGTTGAGCAAAGGCCGAGAACTCTGTTGGGGTAGCTAAGAAAGTAACTGATAGGCCCGAGACTGAGGCGTTGAAAGTCCAGCCCTCGACAAAGCCAGTAAATTCGCCACCGAGGATATTAAGGGGCAGGTTGGTAATTCTGACTGGCTGGCCCATAAATATATTTAGTAGGGCGTTTCTATCAGCGTCATCAATCTCTGGCGATTGAAGAGCAAAGGTAATCGATTGGAAGGTATTTCTAGGCCAAGCCCTAAGACCAATCAAGCGATCTGCTACATCCTCGACATCGGCCGCGTTCTTTAAGTAGCTATTAAATTGCTCGGCAAATAGGCCGTATTCAGCTTGAGAGTCTAAATCTTGAGCAGTATAGGAGCTATTAAAATTGTTGCCATAATCCATAATAATCTTGTTGCTTAAATCGCCTTGGCGCTGGATTACGCCGATGCCAGAAGCAATGGCGTGAGAAGCGTCCAAGTCTGTATAGCCATTGGCTATCAAATAATCTTGTCGGTGGCTGGCATCAGCATAATTAATATTGCCATTGGCATCCTCATACATATAACCAAGGGCCGAGCTAGCAATTTGATTGATGATTGGGTAGATGATGCTATCCGAAATCTGACGGCTGACCATTGTATATTCGCCAGCGTCAATTGTTCCAAAGCCAATATTGCCAGCTTGCGCCCAAGTCTCTGTAGCATTGTAAGTAGCCCAAGTTTCGGCTGGGGGCAATTCATTCCAACTAGATAGCAATAGCTCATCTAGTAAATCCGTAATCTGCGCGCCGTCTAAACCTTCGGCTAAGTTGCCATTAAATATGGCTCTTTGCGTTCTAGCCAAAGCTCCAATAGCCGTAATTCTTAAACTAGTAATTACTGCGCTAGATCCTGCGCTTCTAACGATTTGCCTCAAGTCTGAAATGCGACCGCCAAAAATAGAGACATAAGCGCCAGTCGTATCTTTGACTTCAATAGTTACTGCGGTGTTAATACTAAAATCATAATTAGTGCCATCGGTATTTATTACTTCTAGCGAGCAATAACCTGCTGGAGTAGGTGAGTTAATATCTTGACGGCCAGAGGTAATAGTTAGGTTGCTTAAAGTAACCGAGGTTAATTCGCTGCCATTGACTAGAATCTTCCAATCGGGAGTCCAAAGGGTCATAGGATTTGAGCCGAAGTCCTTAGATCTCCAGCGCCAGTAGTTCCGCGATTAGTGGAGTTGTTGAGCGCCAAGATTACTGCTCTAGTAAATCCTTCTTCATCAATAGCGGATGGAGCATTTACATTGACTATAACATTACCGCGTTCTTCGCCAGCTCTTACGGCAGCAACATTAAATCCAGAAGGAATCGCATTACCGCTTGGAACTAGCGTTGATGGGGCGCTAGGTGTCGAAGCCGATGGAGCGCTTGGAGTAGTAGATGGCTTAGGAGCTGCTGCGATGCTTGGGCTTGGAGCAGTAGCAATCTTTGGAAGTGTTGAGCTGCTAGGAGTGCTTGGGGCTGAGAATGATGGCTTGGAAATAGTTGGCACATTAGGCAAAAGTGGGACGGCATTATAAGCGCGAATAAGAACATTTATTGCATCGATGGCAAAATTAACTGCGCTCTTAATTCCATTAACTACTGCGCCAATAACATCCAAAATACCACCAGCAACTTTGCCAATAAATCCAAGTGCTCCGCCAAGGTTATTGATCAATACCGGAACTACAAAATCTTTAATAAAGTTATAAAGAATAGTTAATGATTCTTTATTTCGAGCAATAGCATCGGTAACTGGCTTTAGTGCTGCATCTTTAAATTCAATAAACTTAGGGATAACTGTGTTGATAAAGTAATCTAAAAGCCTTTGAAGAGTAGGTAATAAAGCAGCTCCTACCGATTCTTTAGCTTCGTCAAAGCCTACCTTGAGTCTTGCGATTTGACCTTCAAAGGTATTAGCTTGAACTGTTGCTGCACCGCCAAAGGTTTCGGCTAATTGCTTTACTGTGCCTTCTAATCCAAGGGTCTTAATTTCGGCAGTTGATAAGCCAACACCTAGACGGCTTAGAGAGCTTGTATTGCCTTCATAAGCCTTACCTAGAGCATTAGATACTGTTTCAACACTTTTGCCAGTAGCAGCTGAAATATCCAAGGCTAGGTTTAATAAATCTTGAGACTTTGTTACTGATCCTGTTGCAGTTGCTAGGCGTTGTAGGGCTGGACGCAATTGATCATCAGCAACGCCAGTAGCCAAAGAGGTTTTAAGTATCTGCTCCTCAACTGCTGAAATTTGGGCTTCGGTTGCCCCAGTAACATTTTTAAGAGCGTTGGCTAAACGAAGCTGAGCAGCCTCATCTTCAATGGCTGCTTTAACGCCATCAACGGCCAGCTTAACTGCATAAGCTCCAGCGGCCGCTGCTGCTGCTGCAAAGGCTACGGCTGCCACTTTGCCGAACTTTTCTAACTTGCCGCCAAAGCCCTCAACTTCTTTAGAGCCAGTATCGAGCTTCTTTTTTAAATCATCGACATCAGCAAGAATCGAGAGTTTAAGTGTTCTACTGCCAGCCATTACTTATCCCACTCTTTCAATATCTTGGAAAATGCTTCTTGCCATTTCTTAATCAATTCAGGCTGAATCTTACGAAGGGTTGGGTAGATAAAGTAGCCAGCATTGCCGCGACCTTTGCTGGGTGTTCTTCTCGGGAACTGACGCAAGCGATTAGATCCAAATTCATAACCTGCCCAGAGTTTTTGTGTGCTACCGCCACCAGAAAAGCGCTGACTAGCAAATCCGTATGAGAACTCTCCGATTTTGGAACTGGCCGATACTTTGACGCCTGTGGTGATTCTGCGGACTGCTTCTTGGCCAAAGGTTCTGGTAAGTCCATATGCTTTAATTTCGTTGGCTGCGTAAGTAGCCAGCGCGCTAGATTCTCGTTTAGCTTGGCTAACGGCTTCATCATCCATCGCTTTAAAAGCGGTAATGATTGAGCGGAGCTCGCGTTTGTCGTAACTGATTGGTAACTCATCTGCCACCGCTACGCTCCTTTAAAATATCTATCGCCGTTAAGACTTGATCTATATCAGTCCAGTAAGTCATCGGGATTCCAGTTGCTATTGCAATCTCGACTATTAGTCGGTTGATGCTTCCGGACTCGTAACTTTTGGGCTTTCATCTCCAATCGTCATCTCTTCGACTGTTAGCTCCCAAATCTCTTGAGACTTAACTGGCTTTCCTGCTGCTTCGCGCTTATACGCAAAGTAAGCAAGATCTAAGAAGTCCGCTTGCTGGTAGGCCGATATATCCTTCATTGAATAAATCGACTTGCCTGTCTTGCGTTCCCACTTAGCCCACTCTGGCAAGCCAGCCTGATAAGTTGCTGACTCGCCCGAGCTATATTTAATTGTTATTGAAATTTTCATAGCTCCCGATGCTCCGATCTCTTAGCTGAAGGTCTCTGTAGGTGTTCCAACTACCGTCATCGTCCAAGTATCAGTTAGCGCTCCTGGTGCTGCGCCGCCTGCTGCTGGGAAGATTGGCAATACATTGAAAGCAAATACTGCGCCAGTTACGGCGGTGAATGAAACTGCAAGTGTGGTGTTAGGTGCAGTTTCGGCATCTGCCCACATTGCTTCGAATAGTGAGCTAGTAGCTCCCCAATCCTGTAGCAGTTCAATGGTAAAGGACCACTGTTTGTCTATGGATTTATAGGCCCTTCCGTCCAAAGTCTGATAGGTCTCGATAATTGTGTCGCAGCTTAGGACTGCGCTTGTTGTCTGGGCGTCATAAGCAGCGCTATCGAGTGTAAAGGTTACATCGCGCCCAGTTATTACTGTAGTTGGCATTTGGGTCTCCTATGCGGTTTGCTCGTAGCGGACGCTCAAGCGTATATCTGAAACTAGCAGGGTTGTAGTTCCTACTTCTGTTACCGAAGGTCTTTCGACTATTGATAACTCATACTTGGAAGCGTTTAACGCTCCAAGAATACTGATAATTAATTGCTCTAAATTATCGAGAGCAGCGGCGTTGCTGAAATACGCAACGCAAGCAGTTATGGTGTAATTTAATTTAACGCGAGTAGTTGATTTGCCTAAGACTTCAAGCTCCATATAGGGCGAGTCTGGGATGCAAATTACTGCTGGAACTATTGGCGCTTCTGGAACGGCATCGTAAATATTGGCAGTAACACCAGCCAAAGCGGTCTTAATAGCGCCTCTAACATCTGTTGCAATTGTTGATGGCATTAGCCGACCATAGTTTCAACATCAAGATATGGGCCAAGTAACCCAGTTACTTTGGCAAGTAAATTCTTAGATAGGCGGTAAGGAGTAACTGCAAAATCTACGCCTTCAATTGATCCACCAGCGGCGGTTCTGGATTGGAAGATTTCAACGGAGATAGCCAAAATAGCAGCTTCAGCATTGGGGTTTCCGACATAGGTCGATAATCCAGATAGCGCAGCGTTTCCTGCTGGGATGATATTTTTTTCCAATATGTCTGCATTGGTGATTGCGACTGTAAATACATAATCTGAAATTTCGTCATCGGTTACTGTGTGAGTGCCATTGAAAGGAGCTCCGCAGCCAGTAATAATTACGGATTGGCCTTCTGTGAATTCTTGAATTGTTGCAGTCTCAAAGTAAGCAATATTATTGGTCAGCTTGACTTTGTTAATCTTGCTTTGAAAAGTAACTAGCATTGGAAGAACTAGATTTTCCGAGGCATCTACTATGTCGCCAAGATAAGCGTCTGAATATAGGGATGACGAAACGCCAAGAATTGTCCTAAGCTCTGTGGCCGTAACTATTGTAGGCATTTCGTCATCCTTTCAAGCAGTTAGGTGAGGGGCCAGCTCGGGAGCGGACTGGCCCTCACTTTTTTTAATTAACTACGCAACCATCCAACGATAAGCGCCAGCGCCTACCTTTGTTGCTAGTGCGCCATAACCATAGTAAGCAACTTTGATTTGACCAGTTGCTACCTGAGCAGTCTCCAAGCGGAAACGGCTTGACTCATACCAAGTATAAGCCTCTGGATTGATGATGATGATTGTGTTATCGCCAACACCAGAGCCAGTTGTGAGATTGCGATCTACGCGGAAGTTCAGACCGAGAAGATTTCCAGTTGCAGAACCTGCGCCGAGATTTCCACCTTGATTCATATTGCCAATCAAGTTCTGATAAATCGGACGGCCAGCATCGGCTAGATTCTGGATTGCGCCCCATTGCTGAGGTGATGCGATGATATTTTGTGCGAATCCGAGAGTGTTGGAATAGATTGAAACTCCAGCATCGGATACGAAGTCAAGAAGTCCAGCTGCATCAAGAGTGCGGTTTCCGCCATCTGTTCCACCAGCAATTAAGCCAGTTACTACTGCGACATCTGTTGCCTTTGCATAGGCATATTCCATTTGACGAACTAGCTCATCAAAGAACGCTGGTGAAGAGCGGTCGAGAAGTTCTACTGAGAACTCTTGTCCGCCTGCATACTTCTTAACGGAAACTGAAAGGAACTCAGAAGTCATTCCTGTCTCATCAATTGTTGCTTCTTCAGCTTCTTCTCCAACTGTTGGAACGGCAGTTAGCTTAGGAATCTCAAAGCTCATTCCAGCATCTGGAAGAACGCCGCGAGATACTGAATCAACTGCTGGACGATCAGCATTTGCTAGAGGGTTAATTACCTCGGTTAGCTGACGGGTTGGAATTAAACCAGCGTTATTGCTTGTGGTGTCGTCTGCTGCGCGAACATAAGCGCGAGCATCGTCATTGCCTAGAGCAGCGCGGACGCTCATCTCTAGGTATTTTGCCTTGGTAAATTCAAGGCGAGGGCTTGTGTAGAAAGCTGGCTTTGGAGCTGCAGCTTCTACTTTGGCTGCTTCTACCGCTTCTTCAACGGCAGGAGCAGGAGCGGTAGTGTCGGACACTTGGTCTCCTTCGGTTGGGTTCTCTGAATCAGCGGTTGCCAAATCAGAATCTTCTTTTGGTGCTTCGTTCTCTGAAGCTGCTACTTCGCTTACGCGAGCAGAATCAATTGCAGGATCAGTAACTAGAGAAACTTCATCAAGAGTTGCTGAGGTAATCTGCATTACGCCCTTATTGTTGGTCCATTCATTTATCTGAGCGCCTACGCTAAATCCATCGCGTAGCCCTTCGGTTGCTTCAACTAGAGCATCTTCTCCAGCCATAGTATTAGCAATTTTGAAAGTAGCTTCAATTCCATTAGCAGTTACATTGTGAGAAACCATTTTGCCAATTGGTCGAGTCCTGTCGTGCTCAAGAAGCAACTTAACTGGCTTAATCTCAATGCTATCTGCTGCGAATACTGTCGGGCCCACTGAGGTGTTGCCTTGCTCATTCCAAGTAACGATAGTCCCAGTAATTGTTCTTTTAATTGTGTCGGCAGCAGTAACTGCCATTGGCATATTAACCTTCATTTGGTATTAGGTCCTCTTCTCGCTGAATCTGCTCAACGCTCATCGCGCCAATGCGGTTTAAGATTTCATAAACTTGCGCTCTTTCTAATGCGTTACCGCGTAAGAAATCGTCAAGTGCAAAGCGCACCATTACTGGATTAGGCACAAAGTCCGGTAATGATAAGCGTTCCTCAATCGCTTTAAGGATTGGGCGAAGTGAGAAATCAACTAATGAGCGCCGCTCGGACACCGCGTTTGAATAAGTCATAGAAGTCGCTTCGGCGCTCAAGAAGTAGGCAGGAATGCCGCAAGCTCTAGCCAATTCAAGCGCTACATATTGACGGCCTTCAGCAAGTTGCAATGATTTAGGATCAAAACCAAATTGCTCAAGATTTACATCAGCATTTAGAAATGCAGTGGAGCGAGATTGACGCGCAGTTTTCCAAGCGCTCAATAAAGCTGAAATTCTTTCGGCAGTTAAGTTAGTGCCATTGGATTTGAGAACCATAGTCGGAGCAGGTTCTTTAGCATAATTAACTGCTGCGTTTTCGAGATATACAGCAGCTGCAATTGTTTTACCAGCTCTGTGAAGCAATCCCTCATCTGGGCCATCAAATCGAATGATAGAACCTACGCCTTGAAGTGGAACTGACTTACCATCAACTTTATATCCAGTAATTTCAGTATTTAAGAAATCTGTATCAACTGTAACGCGGTCTGGACTAACGCGAGTCCAAGCTCTTACTCGACCGCCATCTGTTGATGAATACATTTCCAAGACTTGACCATAACCAGCACCATAAAGCCAAATATCTTCAGCAAGCCAGTTATAAATCACAAATCCTGCAACTCTTGGATCTGGCTGATTAATAACGCGATGCGGATCTACATATTGGCCAGTTATGCGATTGAAAGTGGTAAGAGGTAATGAGCCAATAGTTCCGCAAATTATGTTTCTAGCTCTTGCAACGGATGGAACGCTCATTGCTAATTGCCGAGTGGTATTAGTTGCACCGCCGAGAATATTATAAACTGAATCACTAATTTGGACGGGAGTCAGCGCGGCTGCAACATCTGAAACCTTAGTAGGTTTAGCCGTCTGAACCTGTGGAAATAGGAAATTTCTTATAGCACCCATTGCTTACATTGTAAGCGAGCCTACTTACACTATTTGAATATCTACTCCGCTTTCAGCCATCGTTGCATAGTGTGTCGCTAAGGCTGAAGCAATCGCTCCGCAAATAGTTGTATTACTTACCTTGCGACCCATTACCCAACCGCCGTCTCCAAAGGGTAACTTGACGGCGGATAGGCATTGCTTGCTTAGCTCTTCCTGTCCCGAGTGAGCTAACCGCTGAGATGAAATTGCTCCCAATAATTCATCGCAGCTTTGGGCATAATCAAGGCCGTCTATTGGCTCGACTCTTATTCCAGCAGGAGCTAATCTAGCTGCAACCGCTGACGCGGTTTTGGCTGAGTAGGCAACTAATTGCACCGGATACTTTCGCACCCATTCGGCCACATCATTAGCCATTGCTTTATCGTCCAGATTGGCAGGGTTATGCCAAGTCTGCAGCAAGATGACTTGGAACTTATCGCCTTCCAGTCTTTGACTAGCTACTAACGCAGCTTCTTTTCTACTAGGACTTAGATCAATAGCCAGCCAAGTATCTGCTTCAGGGTTGAGTCGCAAGCCCTCAACTCTGCAACTTTCCCATTGAGAAGCATTGATAACTGGGTTAATGGTATCCACCCATTGGCATAAGACTTCTGTGCGCACAATGTCCTCGGGGTCTGATAAGACTGCTCGAATATTATCTGGATGAACTGTTATGCCAAGTGATGGATTAGCTTGGCAGACACCTAGCCAGAAGTCTGGTGAGTTATCAAATTTAATGCCTTGAGGCGCTGACCATTCAAACCAACCAATATCGTCATTGCTACCGAATATGGCAGCCATTGCTCTTTCCCTAAGTTTATTTAGAACGATACTGTGTTGATCTCCAGCATTTGAATAAACCCATATTTGAGGATTTGGGCTAGCCATTTGGGTATATCGCAAAGCAGACCAAACATCTTCATCTTTATACTCTCGAGCTTCGTCTAGGTGTATCGTTTCAGGTGCTGCAATGCCTCTACCAGCCGAGTTATTGGCCCTGACGATATATCGCCTACCTTCAGTAAATTGAAGCTCTTGAAAGCCTTTACTTTCCAGCTTCTTAGTAAATTCAGCGGCTAACCTTGGATTCTGTTCAATAATTGCATAAATCTTATAAAAGAGCTCTGCTGAAGTAGTTAGCTTATGAGCGGTATGGACTTGCAGTTTTTCTTTCAATACATAAATTCTAAATAGGATTTGAAGCGCCATAAAGGTTGATTTACCTTGCTGACGAGCGCAAAGCAAAGTAACTACTGGATGAGCCCATCGGCCATCGGGTTTCTGTTTTAAGCTGTGATGAGCCAGCCATTGCTGCCAAGGCATCAGCTCAAAGCCAATTTCCTCGCAAAATTTAATCATTTGCTCACCTAGTGAAGGTAAATCATTGAGTTTTGTGTGAATTCGCGGTTCTGCCACACCTCGGTAAGTCGATTCGTCCCGGACTCGGGCAATCTCTCCCAATTGCGCCATTTCAATTTGTTTCATTCCTGATAGTGCCTAGCCGAGCCATTTTCAGGGAAAATCTTCCCAATGGGGGTCGTGGGTCTGGATGCGCGCTCAAAAAAGGTGGGGGTCATACGATCCCGCTTAGAACTATTGCATTGAGTGCAGCAAGCCACCATATTAGAAGCTTCATCAGTTCCACCCTTGCTGATAGGTATTAGGTGATCCACTGTAGTGGCTTCTTGCGAGCAGTAATGGCAAGTGTTGTAATCTCTTTGAAGCACTTGCAGTCTGGTCTTTTGATAATAGCTGGAGTTATAGCGTCTGCTCAATGCCAGCCCTTAGTCTCAAAGTGTTGAAGTGCATTGCAAGCATCATCATATCTATGTCTTATGTATTTAATATGCTGATCTATTTGCTTCTTAGGGCTTAGAGTCCCATACCATCTGGAGCGCATTTGTCCTAAACCATAATGAGAGCCATTACGAGCCTTTGGATTCCATCTACTCTCTTTATAAATTAACCAGTTATAACATTGAAACTCTGACCAATCCATTTTATTGTATGCATAAAGCTTTAGATTCATATCTGCATTTGCTGGCTTTGGATTGAATATTAATAGTAAAGCAGCTATAACGCCTGTCGCTATCAAGCGAAGGCAATGGCCCCCCTCAACCTCTGTTGCAGGGCCAGCTGCGCGCCCGCACTGTGGCGAGAGTGTAGCACCTAAGTCAAGTCGATTTAACATAAGTCCTGTTCAGAGCGGTGTTTCATATCCACACCATCTGGCATATCCATATGATCATCAATCGTTCTAAAGATTGGATATATATCATTAATCATCTAATGCCTCAGCTGCTTTATAAAGCACATAAACACCAAGCAGGATAAGAGCTATACAAAACCAAATCATCCTTCTAACTCCCATATTTTCTTAAACTCTAACTGGCCTGATTGAAACGCGTTCTTCAGCGTTTCTTTGCCATCACTGTGGAACTTGGTCATTAGGTAAGGCTCTGACTGACTGCCTTCTAACCAATCTATTATTTCACCATTTGGATCAATAACCATATCGTCCAGATAATTAAACTTATCCAATATCGCATCAACTGATGACTCTCTTACCGATTCAACTATTTCGCTGGGGATATTAGCTTTAACCCAATCAACGAATCGCTTATCTGACTTGATAACCCACTTGAATTTAGGCTTAGTAGTAGTTACATAGGCAATAACATCATCACCATATTCAGCCTTAACCCTATCTGCCCCAATAGCGTCCATCTCGGCCTGTAGGGCCGTTCTTAGCCTATCCTTGGCCTTCTTAGCCTCATCAGCTATTAGGCTGACTGCCGCTAGTTCCAGACTCAGTTCCTTGATTCCCATTCCTGCGCTCCCTTTCATTAGCTCTTCTTAACCTAGTTTCAAGCGATTCCAGGTTGATACCGCAATCTTTAGCAATGAACTCCTTATCAAATCCCCATTCCATCAGCTGACGGATATATCTAATAGAATGGGGTTTGCTCATTTGTCCTTCCCTGCCCAGCCTTCGCCTTTAAAGTGGATTGGATTGGGTCGCCATACTCTCCACATTGCAACGCTACAATTATCGCAGATTACTAGATTTCTTAGGGTTATAGGCTGGTATTGCTCTTTTGTCGCATCGCATTTATCGCAGCGATATTCATAAAGCGGCATTATAAGGTCTTTCTTTTGTCTCATTACCAGTCCAATAGCGTTCTGATATTTCTTCCAATCCAGCAGCTAATCGGCATATTCGACATTTTGCTGCCTTCATCTTCCATTTACCGCATTGGTCGCACCGGACAATATCGTCCTCTTTGGCAGTTACGCGATCTGCTGGATAAATGATTCTTTGCATAAAGCACCTTTGGCATTCAACTAGCCAGACTTCTTCAGGTGCTTCAGCAATATCTGTTGAATCGTATTTATGCAACTCAATATGCGGAGTAACTAGCTTGCAATTTGAGCAGTTAAATGGATGAGCATCTTGCTTCATTTCTGAAAGACCCAATGCCCATCTGAACCAATACGCATCCACTTAGCAGGATGACCAGATTTAGGTGTTGGACATACCCAGCCCCTATATTCCTTGCCTTCTTTAGTGCCAGTCTTTAGCACCATTGGCCCATCGCCACCAGAGCAGAGCGGTATCTCATCAATTATCTCAGCACCTAATTGATTTGCGATTGCACTTACATCCCAGACAATTGGCTCAGGATCATTAGGGCGTTGCTCTTTTATGAATTCCGCAAGAGCTGGCTTAGTCGTTTCAATTGCCTTCTTTGGGCTCGGTTTAGTCTTAGCGAAGTATCCAGCGAGGTTAAGTGCGCGTCCCAACGATCCAGTTTCCGCAAGCTCGAGTGCATATTGCTTGGATTTAGACTCACTGGATAAACCTGTAGTCCAAGGATGTGCGTCAGCTTCAGTGCGATATAACTCAGTTTTAATGATATAGACATCACAATTAGCCACAAGCGACTCCGCCAAGATATGAGTCTTGATTCTATAATCTGGATAAGCATTTATAAACTCCTTTAATCGGTCTTGAACTGAAACATAATCATCAAGGTAATTCGACATTTAACTTCTCTCTCCCTGCGAAATTACTTATCGCATCGTCTAACTGTTCTTT
>Ga0315903_10002941_pt1 | contig 24264 bp, 23 predicted proteins | sample LakEriMetagenome_7_FD_203524 | JGI IMG/M metagenome (GOLD analysis project Ga0315903, IMG submission 203524) | Freshwater fungal communities from buoy surface, Lake Erie, Ohio, United States - Buoy 2 MA119 | ecosystem: Environmental > Aquatic > Freshwater > Lake | place: USA: Lake Erie, Ohio... | reverse complement strand
ATATCTTTCATTAATTCTGAATTAATATCACTTATATCTAGAGGATTATCAGATATAACAATATATTGACCTAATGGTGTATATGTGGAATTCTTATATTGAAATGTTGAATGCATAAAAACACTTATATATTTCATTACTTGTTGTGTATCTTCTTTTTTATCAAAAATTGATAATTTATAATTAATTATTGGCGTTGTAATTAACATTGGGTTATCATCTATTAAAAAATGTATGTCTTCGGAAGGTAAATTAACTAGCATATTAGAAGATGATTCTAGATTATTAAATCGATCAATTCTATGAATTGAAGTTTGAAATAAATATATACCTAGCACAACTATAGATAAAATTAAAAGTACTATATAAGCAAATTTAACAGTTATCATTCTAGTATTCTAGTATTCTAGTATTCTAGTATTCTAGTATTTTTTGTAGCTATACTATATTTCTATTAGGAAAAAATTGATTTTTTAGTTATTCATACTTATTACATCAACTTAACTATATCTTTTCATTTTATACTATCCCTTAAACGGTTATTTGTGTTTTAACACTAATATCAAACCTGGTTAAAGGATACTATAAATGGATACATTTGTAGATGTAGTATTTATTACTACTGGGGGATTAAAATTTATTATAAAAAAAGATCTTCTAGAAATAGAATTTTATATTTCGGTGCCTAAGAAATATAAAGATATTTGGAAACAAATTCGAAATAGTAAAAATGGTAGTAATCATTATCAAGGTTCAAAAATGACAACACGAAATGGATACAATATAACTGTTTTATTTAGTGAAACCGATGATTCAGAACAATACATAAAATGCATTGATGGTATTGTAGAATTTGGGATTAAACTAGAACGTGCTGGTGCAACCCATTATAGTTTACTAACTGTTAAAATACCAATTGAAAGTTGTTATGATGCATTTGATAAAATAATTGAAGTTTATGAAATAGATTAGAAATTTTAATAAACAAATGGAATATATCGTGGTTTATCAAAATCATATATTTCGACTTTAAATCGTCCATTATAACTAGGTATTGTGACCATATCACCATCTCGTAATTCATCACATCCTAAATCATCAGTGCATTTTCTATTGTCAATATTTATAGGTAATTTTACGGATTGAAATTTATCACTGCTAGTATAATAATTCCAACGATTCGAACCGTTATAAGTAGGTCGACCAAATAGTGGTAATATATTTGATTCATTGTTATTGCCGGGAATTTTATCAGGATCAACAATATTCTCTTTTGAAAGAATACCAACTTGTTGATATGCTTGAAAAGGTCCACGAGAAGGGATATTAATAGGAATACCATAGGTTGATACATATGAACGTTCTGGTGGTAATAATGGATTAATTACTCGTTCCATATTTTTTTGTGCTTCATAACGTCCAATAGAAACTATATTAGGGTTTTGTTCATAAGATATTACATCACGAATAACAGGATTTACTTGATAACGTATACGTTCGCTAACAGGGGTTCCAGTTCCAAGATGAGTGTTATCAAATTGTTTATTTGTAGATGCCATAGGGATGTGACTAGCTACTCTATCTTGTTCATAAACATTTCTAGATGATCTTGGATTATTAGATATATCATTTTCAATCATCATAATCTCATGTTGTTCATTAGGATTTGAACCATTAATCATAAGTATTTGATGATTAACAGTCATTGCATAAGCAACACCAACAAGAACTACAATTGTAATTATTGCTAAAATATTTGACCAACTAACACAACTAGATAGAATACTGAATTTATTTGACGGATATGTAGATACTGTTTGTAAACTACCACCTGATTGTTTACATAATTTACCACGTGCCATTATAAATATATTGTGTATATATTAAATATCTAATATTTAGTAAGGTTTTTATCGATGATATTAAGGATATTAAAAATAAATATTTTGTATTATCCTTTACACCCTTGAAGATTTAAAATAAGACAAAATAAATCTAAAAGGTTTTGACATTACAGATCAGATTGTTAAAACACTTGTGTTTTAACACTAATAACAAAACCGGTAAAAGGATATTTATTAGTTTTTAGTTTTTTAGAAAAATTACAAAAAATTACAAAAAAATGAATGATATATAAATGTAATTACTAAATACATTTTGTGTTGTACAATGGGGTATGATGCATGCATCAGAGACCCTACGAACACATCTCGTGATGCACCTGAGGGTGCATGGGTAATGACGATTCATCTGTCATATCCTTTAACCGGTTTTGAATTTTTAAAAAAATCCAAAACGGTTATACGGATAGCGGTGAAAAACTAAAGTTTTCCACCTTTATTCCATCCCTAATTTTATGGCGTTAAAACGCCAATAACCGTTTAAGGGATAATCACGGTGTAATTTTTAAGAAGTATGGATTTTATCCTCGGGATCTGAATGGGTTTACCATTCGGGAAGTTCTTGTGGTTTTGGATGCAGCGATTGCGGAGATGCAAGACGATGGCATCCTAGTGGACACAGAGCTTCTTGATTTCCTTGCTTCTGGCACAAATGAAGACATGAGACTTAGACAGCGATGTTATGAAGCAGACATTTCTGTTGTTCTGACGCTTCTTCTTGATGTAAAAAGGCTACTGAGTCGCCCACGCCTACAGCGTTGTATTTGGGAATCAGACTAAATCACAACTAGAAACAACTATTTTTTTTATAAAAAAGTATTTATTATATGTAATAGTAATAGTAATAGTAATAGTAATAGTAATAGTAATAGTTATGGACTTTATTCATCCTTCTTCTGAAACTCTAGTATGGTTATGGGTTAAAATGTGTGGTCATGGGATATTACTTCTAGCAACCACATTATTTTTAATGCAAATTAATGGTTATAAAGTGTCTAGTTGGTTTGCAAAGCATTCAGTAATTACACTTTTAATTTCATTATTATTAGTTGCTAGTATTTTATTATTTGTAGGTAGTCGTAATTTTTATTTACCTTTTCTAGGTTCAACTGTATTTCCATGTGGTTCGCTAGCAGAAAAAGTTCCAGCAAATGCAGATACCACTGTAGCAGTTCAGGTTATGCCTGGTGCTAATGTAGTTTATTGGGCAAGTGAACCAACATCTCAATCCCAACAACCAATTAGCAATCCCTGGGATGCTTATGCACTATATGATAATTCTGGTGTAGTGCGTGCAGATGCTACAGGTCGGGCAATACTGAAATTCCGATCACCTAGCAGTTATAAAGTAGGTTATCTATACAATCGTGAATTACCTCGTCACGTGCATTATCGAGTATGTTCTAATGCAGGTTTAATGAGTCCAGTAATGTCCGTTAATGTGTAAAGATGTTTTTCGCAATTCTCTATGTTTTAACACTAATAACAAAACCGGTAAAAGGATAATTAAATATGTTTTCTAAATAGTGAAAATATATAGTTAAATAATAGTATTGCTAGAATGAAAAGTTTAGTAATTGTATTATTAGTGCTAGGATTAATAATGATGGCTTTAGGATATCAAAAAAAACTAATTCAAAATATGGAAACAAAGACAGTAATCGAATATCGATTTATTCCACGTAGTATTTATGAAGATCAATTTGGACCTGTAAAGCTAGAAAGCAGTTTTCAAGATATGTTTGAAAAACAAGATGTATTTTTTAGAATGATTTGACGAAAAAGTGTTATTCATATCCTTATCGAACAAGATTTTTACAAACATATTAGTTGGTTAAAGGATCGAAAAATGGACAAAATAATAAATATCATAAAAATTGAATAATAATTTTTGTTTTAATATAATTATTTCCCTTTTTGGCTATGGCAAGTGTAAACCAGCCGTCTGGCAAGATTCCACCCCACGTGGACGCCACGTTTTTTCCGGTGACCAATCTCAGGCTGACACCATTGCCGATCCTGCCACCTCTGCCACCTCCACGCACAACAGCCCTTGCCGTTGCACCTGCACCCGCACCCGCACCTGCACCTGCACCTGCACCTGCACCTGCACCTGCACCCACACATCTGACGATGCCACCTGCACCTGCACCAGCACATGCACCTGCACCTGCACATGCACCTGCACCAGCACATGCACCTGCACATCTTCAGATGCGACCCGCTACGGTCGTAGAGGAGATGGAGGCATTCTTGCCAAAAGGTCTCCTTGAGACCTATGACTTGGAACAAGCACTGGCAAATGAACGTCGCAGGGTGCGTGAACTGGAGGCACACGTCCAGATGTTGGAGAGAACCATCCATCAGAACAACATCGCCCAGGAAAGTGCCATGAGACACAACAGACGGTTGGAGGAGACCGTGGCCTGGTATCAACACCAAGCCCATCCGCACCTGTATCATCAACGCACACCTCCGCCCTATTCATATTAGGGTACCATAGGACAACAAACCATTTTTTTTTGTAGTATCCTTTAACCGGTTATTGGCGTTAAAATGCCAATAACCGTTTAAGGGATAAAAGGTAAGAGTGAAGCAAAAGATAAAAGATAAAAAAATAATTATAAATAGTGTTAATTTATTCTGGTGACTGTTGTTTACGTTGTAGCCAAATATCATTTCCTTGTAATTGTTCGGATTCCTGTTCTAATGTTATTTCTTTAGCATTATTATCATTTATAACTAAACTAGTAGTTATTGCGGTTGGTGTATCATTTCCTGATTCGGTAATTGTTAACATTGAATTAAGTTCTGGGATATCATTATAATTTATAATAGGTGGTAATAGTTCTATTGGTTGGTGTTGAATTGTTGCCCCAGAAGCAGTTTCTACATTAGATAATGCGTTTTGCATTTCTTTTTGTTGTTCTAGTGTTTCATTTAATCCTTGATGATGTTTTAAGCGTTCTTCTGCCGATAATGCATCTTTTTGACGTGATGTTTTCTGTTCTTGGTAAAATGCATCTTTCTTAGCTTCATTAGACTTATATTCTTTAACAAGTTTGTTGAGATCACTATTTAGATATTCGATATCATCAATCTTAGTTGGGTTAGGATCCCATGGACACCAATATCCAATTTGTCCAACAAATACATCAAACAGAGGGTCTTGTCGTTGTAATACTGCGGCACGAACATCTGCTTCTCGCTTAGAATCAAATACACCACGCACTTTAACACCTCGTACACTAGTTTTAAAATTATTTTGTTTATCAAATTCCTCACCGATCTTTTCTTCATCACGATATAAGAAATTTTCAAAACTATCTTTAAATCCATTCCATTCCTGTTGTTCTTCTTTACAGGCACCTAGAACACTTTTCTTTAGTTTTACAATATCAGAAATATCAACTTTACCATCATAACAAGAATCGATAGTAGTAGTTAGAGCAGTATCTACCAAGTCACGAATTTTTTTATAAAATGCCTGCTCATAATGATAAAACATAAATAATTCTTTTTGTTTTAAAACTTTTTCAGGTGAAACGAAAGAAATACAATAAAAATTTTGTCCAGGTAGTGGTTTATCAACATCTAGGAAATCTTCCTCAAGATCACTAGGTTTTAAATTATTTTGTTCAGAATTATCACGACGATTACGAGGCATTTTATTTTAGATTTTATTATATTAATAATATCAACGCTCTTCTGATATCTGCTAGGATATAATTCTATAATTTCAGACGCATTTAATTCTAGATATTAAATAGCAAAGTATAATTTAATATGTCTGAATCATTTAAACTTGAAATACCCAAACTAATACAATCTAGACAATCAAAAAAAACCAAGGTTTCTAATCATTTTCAGTTGTCTAGTAAATCTTCTAATAAATATAAAAAAGCAAAAAAAGGCAATTTTAAAACAGTTGCAAATATTTGTAATAATTATCGTTTTAATGTATTTGGAAAAGAAAATAAAAATATTTATAATTCCTGTAAAATAAATCAATATTGTAGAAAAACTAAATGCAAAAATATAGATAAAAAATTTAGTGATGCTAGAATAAAAAAACTAGGTAATCACTATAGTCAGCCTTTAATGATATCCGTATTTAAAAAATGTCCTGTTGATATGAATGATAAAAAAAGAAAAAAATGCACTGCAAAAGCAATTACAGAATATTATAATGAAAATGACCTAGGTGATATATATAATAAAGTTCTAGAATGTGATAAAGAAACATGTGCCAAAGAACGTAAAATTTTTCGTGAAAATATATATCGTGCGAATAAACTTAAAAAACGTATTCACATTCCAAAAACCATTAATCTAGTAGATATTCCAGATAAAGAAATGCTAGAGATTTTATAATGCACTATCTGATGTGCAATTTATATATTTTTCATCTTCTTTGTATGCTTTTTGACATAATCCACTAGGATCAGCAGAAACATTTTCCCATTTAGTATTTGGTATCCAATACTTATATATATTTCCACGATGTGAAAAAATAGATTCAAAAATTAGCCGATAATAAAAAGCCTCCTTGGTTGGTGGCGTATTTACTGGATATAAAATCTCTTTATTTTCAAACGCAATCGAATGTCGTTCATTAACCTGTTTTTCTGCGAATGATTTCATAGTATCACAATGATTCACACCACAATTACTAAACTGGCATTTTTGCCTATATAATACATTCTCTGGTAAATATAATGGTTGACCATTAGAATCTTTTAAATCAAATGCTTTTCGTAATATATATTTTTCAATTCCACGTTGACATTTTACATCTTTATTTAAATTAATACAAAGTTTTACAAATTCAGTATCTAGAAATGGTACTCGCACTTCAACTGAATTTCCTAAACAAGATTTATCCACACGTAAACAATCAAAATATCCTAAATCTAAAACTCGCATTTTGCATTCTAGCTGATGGGCTTCATCATTAGGTGCTTGATGGAAATATAAATAACCACCTAATACTTCATCTGAACCTTCACCACTTAAAACCATTTTAACACCATATGATTGAATTTTTCTAGCTAACAAATAATTACAAATAGAAGCACGAACACTAGTTATATCTGCACTTTCAATATGATATATAACATCTTCTATAGCATTAAGAGCATCTTCCGATGTAAAATGTATTTCATGATGTTCGGAACCAATAAAATTAGCAACCTCTCTTGCATAGACTAAATCACTAGATTCACCTTTTATTCCAATACTAAATGTATGTAAAATTGGATTAACACCGTATTTATCAGGATTAGCACGCATTATACGCATTGTAATTGCAGCCACTAGGGATGAATCTAAACCACCACTAAGACATAAACCAAACGGAACATCACACATTAAACGTTTTTCAACCGCATTTTCTAATGTTTCCCTTATCTTTAATAATAATTGATTTTCTTCTGAAGAAGAAAGAATAGGTTGTGGATTATAACTATATTTCTGACCATTGATAATTGGATGATTTAACCATGAACCACCAATTGTTTCAGAAAAATATGTTTTAGGTTGAATAATAGGATGTTGTGAATTAAAATATATATAAGTGCCAGCGGGCATTACTTCAACCCTAACACAATTTTCTAGGGCTTTCATTTCACTAGCAAATTGAACATTACCGTATTTATTAATCCCATAATATAATTGGGTTATTCCAAATGGATCTCGGGCTACAAACACCATACCACTACGTGTATCATGTAAAACAAATGAAAATTGACCATCTAATTGACCTAAAATTGCTACTAATTGAGAATGGGATAATACTGGTTCAACAGTTTCATTATAATAATGATCATATAATGCAATAATAGATTCACAATCACTTTTAGTCCGGTATGGATAGTTAGAATATTTTGCTCTTAACTCTTTATAATTAAATATTTCACCATTAACACAAAGTATAATAGTATCATCTTTATTCTTCAATGGCTGATTACCACCTGCCGGATCAATAATCGAAAGCCGTTCATGTGCAAAACATCCATGTTCTGTTTGATGATAACCAGTACCATCTGGACCTCGATGTCGTAATTTAGCCGACATTCTTAACGCATATTTTCTTACCTTAGGAATATTGACAATAGGATATGATGAAATTAATGCAAAAATACCACACATCTTGATTAATTACAAATTTTATTTTAAGTTGTATACCTTTCTATTCTAGAACAATTTATCTAAACCTTTTAAACTTTTTAAACTTTTTACATCACCACAATAACTAATTTAAATATTCTATTATCTAGTATTCTAGTATATAGTATTCTAGTATCTAGTATCTAGTATCTAATATCTAGTATTGTAGTATCTAGTATTGTAGTATCTAGTATCTAGTATCTACAGTTCAAGACGCTATTGATAATCGAATAATATTAAAAAATAATAAGGAAAAGCATCATAAAATCTTATAAAAGTATCATAAATAATTATTTTAATTTCCGGATACTAATTGTATCTGGGACTGTAGTATCTAGTATTCTAATATTTAGTATCTATTATTTATTATCTAGTATCTAGAAATGGTATCTATTGACCCTTGTTATCGTGTTTATAATTTATTTTTAGATTCTGAAATAGATTATTCTAAATTGGATAAATTGAATATTTTAATTGTTAAAGAAAACTTACCATTAACACAACGACTACTAGATTATATATCTAGCAATAATATTAAATTTATAGAGTTTATGCCTGCATTTAATCAGTTAATAAACTTATTACCATCTTGTATAGAACATATATATTTTCCACCCCATAGTAAATTTAATCAACCATTAACAAATCTACCACCTAATCTAAAGTCATTAATCATTGGTGGTGCATATACACATAAGTTAGAGTTTTTGCCATTATCATTAATGTATTTAGGCTATCATAAAACACACGCAGAATTACAAAAAGAATTAAATAGAACTATAACCGAACATTCAATACTTTTACAAGATTTAATTTATGAATTACCATTTAATATTAAAATATTATCTATAAGTGTATCATTAAAAAATTGTATTAACTGGGAACAATCACAATTTAATAAACATATAAAAATAATTAAAAATGGTAATCGATTTCCAGAAAAATTTATTGATTTAATACGTGATGCATATAACATAGATTATTTTATTTCAGTTATGTAAATTTATTTAGATATCTAGAATTATATTTACACCTTTCGACATTAAAAAAAAATAAAAAAATAAAAAAATAAAAAAATAAAAAAAAATAGTTTTTATTGTTGAAACATTGGGGAATGTTCACTGCAATAGGATGATGGGTTCCGCAAACAAGCACTGATATTCCATTTCTCTGGAAAAATACTTGGCACAAAACCTGCGGTTGTCCAACCTGACAAATTCTTCGTGGTCAGTTGTATGTACGTTGGGTAAACGGCGGATAATTTCATTACAATGTAAGCGTTCTTCAGTGAACCATTCACAAAACTCGGTTGGATTCTGAAAGCTGTGAAGAGGTGCATCCCTGTACAACTGAACGCCATCATCGACGACGCTTTGACCATATCCACTACGGTGTGCGAAAGCATTCATAAAAATCAGAAGCACTGTATCAATCATCTTCTGGAAACGACTGTAGTCTGTCTCCTGTACTGTCTCCTGCACTGTCTCCTGCACTGTCTCCGACATAGTTGTGTGTTGTAAGTTGTGTGGTAATAATATTCTTAGTTTTTAGTGTGTAATCATCATTTTTTTTTTTATTTTTTATTTTTTCTAAAAACACAAATTAATTTATTCTTTTAGTAGATGTAAATATGTAATAAATTGTGGAAAACGTTTTATCTTAGTATAAAATAGTAGCAACTAATAGTAATAAATAATACATAAAATGTATACAATTAAAGATACTTGTTCTTTCTTAAAGAAATCAAATACGGAGCATAAAAAGTGTCTTAATGCATATCAATGCCGATTTAATAAGTGTGAAAAAGAAGTAAATAATTATAATGCTAGTATTCTTACACCGACAGAGACAAATGCTTGTTTTGATGAAAAAGTAAAAGATTATAGTAAATGTATTGAAAATAAAAGAAAAGCAAAAGGAACAACAGCAAAAATGAATGCAATGGAAAACTGCGTATCTAGCAACTGTTCACATGAAAAAGATTATAAAGAATATTTAAAAAAAAAAATAGCAAAAGAACTAGCAAGAAAAATAAATAGTAAGAAAATAAAAAAAGTAAAGAAAACTAATAAAAAAAAAAATTAATAAATATCGGTTAGGAATATTAGAACTATAATCTAAGACGCTATTGATAATCGAATAATATTAAAAAATAATAAAGAAAAGCATCATAAAATTTTATAAAAGTATCATAAATAATTATTTTAATTTCCGGTTAATAATTACTTCTGGGACTGTAAGTCTAAATAAATCCTAATGCTAGAACAAAAACGCCACTTGTTAAAGGATAAAAACAAAAACTATTACAATAGCTAATATTCTTGTAAATTTATTTGGCTTTTTAATCATTTTCTTGTAAGTATATTTTTATATCTTCTTATATGTAGTAGAAAACAATAAAAATGTCAAATATTTTAATATCATATCCGTTTATCATATGGTCAATTATAAATTTATTAGCAGGTATATGGGAAATATATGCATATCAGAATCGTGATAAGATAAAATTAATAAAACCAACAATTTGGGAACGCATGTTATTGGGTGAAATTACATTAAGTAATTTTTGGTTAGAAGCTTGGGGTGAATATTGTAAAGTAGATGCTAGATATATAACACCACCACATACTTATGTATGGTATTTTGAATTATTAAATGCAGGCATTGCCGGTTTTTTTATTCTAGCAATACTTATAAAATCATTTACTTTAATAAAATTATTATTAGAAATTGCTATTATTAATTGTATTGCATATTTTGTATCATTAGCTATTACAATGTATTATAATTCAAAATTACAATCAAAATTAAAAACACAATATGCCCGCCTTTGGCAATATCCTGTTTATTATGCAATATCTGCTATTTGGTTAATTATTCCTATCTGGCTATATTCTAAATTATTACAGTCCTAGATGTAATTACATCAGGGAATATAATTACAATCTCTGATGAAATTAGTAACCAGAAATTAAAAATAATTATTTATGATGCTTTTTCTTATTATACTATCTAGAAATCTATCTAGAAATCTATCTAGAAATCTATCTAGAAATCTATCTAGAAATCTATCTAGAAATCTATCTAGAAATCTATCTAGAAAACTATCTAGAAATCTATCTAGAAATCTATCTAGAAATCTGTTTAAGGTTGAATAGTATGATAATATGTTTTAAAACGTTGGCTAGAATCTAATGAACATGGCATCACAGAAAGCCCTTCGTTATTAATTTGTATACATTGTGATGAATCATTTTCTGGATTTACAACGTAAAATCCAAATATTGCTGAATTTGAATCTTCTATTTTATGTGATTTTAAATTAGATTTTGCTATTTTTGCATTATAATCATTAATATTATCAATTTTACTAATATTAAAACGTTGTGAAGATTTATTAGAATGGCAAGGTTCAAAAGACCAACTATTAGAAATTGTGCTTTCATTAGGCAATGATTCATATTGTAGGCATCCATTATTTCCATAAATTAGGTAATTTGGATATTTATTATCTACAGATCCAGCATTATTAGAATCTTTATTGTATGGTTCTACATTTAAGGATGTTGATGTTTTAATGTTTTTTAGTGAACGAATAGGTTTAGGTTGTAAATTTGCATTAGTTGGAAAACTAGAAATGGCATTTTTTAATTCTTGTATTTTTCTATCTTGTATGTTTTTATAGACATTAAAACTAACATCGGCTAGTTGAATTGGATCATCTAATAAACTAACCTCTTTATTATATGTTTGAATATAACTATTTAATTCTTGTTGATTAGATTGATTAATAAGTGGTAGTAGAATCGGGTTTTGTGCTTTAAAACTTGTTAAATCGATGTTTACATTTGAATTCGAAAATGATTCTTTAATATTTATTCTAGACATCTCTTCTAATTCTTTTAATTGATTACGTAATGTTGTAATTATTAAATTTTGCTTGGAAATAATATTAGATGCTGTATATTCATCTATAGTAGGTTGTGTAGTAATTGATGCTGATAGAGTAGATGCATTTGTAGATGCATTTGTGGATGCATTTGTAGATGCATTTGTAGATGCATTTGTAGATGCATTTGTAGATGCATTTGTAGATGCATTTGTAGGTTTAGTTATTAAATTTCCCATTTTTAAAATTATTTTACTATCTTTAATAAATATTTTAATGTTAAATAATACGTCTTATTAAATTGAATGATTATATTTTTGTAATAGATATAATAAACTCGGTTATTGAAACTTGTATATCTGTAAAAATTAAATACAGAGTTAAAACAAATAATAATAATAATATAATTATTAGAATACTAATTATTAAATTACGTTTTATAGGTGTTAACATTATATAATTTATTATATAACTATATAATTATTTATCTCTTGAGTTTATAATTCTAGATTAAAAAAATAAAAATTAAAGTAATTATTTAATTAACAAAATAATATTGTTGATACATATTATTAATTGCCATAGAACTGTTATGTTTACCTATATTAGCATTAGCAGGTATTGGTAGTAAATTTTGTTCATTATCTTGCATAGTTGAAATTAAATAATTATTAAGACAAGTTCCGGAACCAAATTTCTTATCTGATATGGATATTGATGTAAAATTAAATAGCAATCCAATTGCAATCATTACTAATAATATCCCTATTATAAAATCCATTTTAATTTATAATTTATTCTTATTTACTACTATATACATATAGATTTATACAATAACAAATAATAAAAATATTCATAAATAATCAAATTATATAGGTGTTGTAATAGGGAAATATTGCCCTTGAAATTGCCGTCGATATGTTTGAAATGCATAAATATTATCATTTAATGAATTCGCCATTTTATTGTAAAATCCGGTGTATAAATCTTTTTGTAGAACTGATGGTGGTTTTAATCCTTTTTCTACTAGATATTCATCACGAGAACGTAAATAACTTTGATATGCTAGTAAATAATCAGGTATATCTTCCCATTTTCTTTGATTAATTATTTCATCATAAATATTATTCCAATTAATACTTAATGGTCTTGTTGAATAATATTTAGGAAAAATTTGATATTGTAATACACCTTTAAATTGATTTACATCACCACGCAACATAGATAATATAGTATCAGTTCCTCGTAAAAATTTTCCTTCTTCTGTTTGTTTGGCATTATAAAAGAATTGTTGAACTTCATCTAAAAGTCGAGATAAATCTGCACCAGTAATTGGTTGTTCACCTTTATCTTCTAAACTTCTAAAATAAAATCCACCTGTATGACTAGTTCTAGTTTTTTTGGTTATTGATTTTTTAATATTTTTTTTTAAATTTATTACCACATTATAAAAATAATTATCTATTGTAGATATTATATTATTTAATTCTTTATCTGTAGTATTACTAGATATCAATTTATTATTATGTCTTAATTCTATTACCATTTCTTTTATTTTGTTCCGTGTTTCAGTTCTTGATATATTTAATGATACTAGCAGTAAATAATAATTTAATAATAATGTGAATAATAAAAATAATTCTAATTTCTCTAAGATAAACGGTGTATCATTTATAGCTTCTTTTTTAGTATACATAGATTTGCTAGATTTGCTAGATTTGCTAGATTTGCTAGATTTGCTAGATTTGCTAGATTTGGTGTATTTGATGGTTTGTTTTATTTTTTTCATTATATATGTATTTGTATGTGTATATAATTCTAGTATTTGTTAATTCTAATAAATATAGATAATAATATTTGTTTTTTTCATAAGTTAAAAGTATTTAAAAAATTGAATATATTATTTATTTATAAATTGTTTACTTATTACTACTTCATATAATAAATCATATTCTTTCTTATTGATTTTTTAAATATGTCTTTAAACAGTATTCTAGCAACTGATTCTAATTCTACAATTACTAAGAAATCGGACACTACTAGTTCGAAGGCTAATAAAAAAAAACAAATGAATGTAGTTGTAAATAGTGATTTAGCAGATAAAATATTAGTTGATGAAGAATGTATTCTAGATAATCTTTCTGAGAAATATAAGAAAAAAACACAATTAGAGCATATTAAAGATTTACCCGATACATATATTGGAAGTATTATAAAAGAAACTACTAATGTGTGGACAATTCCAAATATAAGTGATTTAACTTATGAACTATCAGATACAAATTCTGAACAAGATAAGATAAATAATAAGATAGATAATAAGATAGATAATAAGGAAGAGAGTGATAAAATAAATGATAGATGCAAGATTATAAATAAGGAAATTGAATATACACCTGGGTTGCGTAGTATTATTGAAGAGATTCTAGTTAATGCATTTGATAATATGAATCGTGTAAATCAAAAAATTGCAGTGGAAAAGAAGCGTCTTAAGAAGGTATCGTATATTAAAGTATGGACAAATTGTGATACAGGACAAATTGCAATTGAAAATGATGGTGAAGGTATTGATGTAGCGGAGCATCCAGAATATAAAGTTTTTATTCCACAAATGATTTTTGGTGAACTTTTGACATCGGGTAATTATAATAAATCAGAAAAAAAGATTACTGGTGGAAAAAATGGGTATGGTGCAAAACTAACTAATATATTTTCAACATATTTTAAGATAGAAACAATTGACCGCCATCGAAAACTTAAATATGTTCAAGAATATCGTAATAATATGGATATGAAAGGTGAGCCAGTAATTACAGAATATAAGGATACGCCATATACACGTATTACATTTATTCCTGATTATGCTAAATTCAATATGTCTGGTTTAACTAAAGATTTGGAATCTTTAATAAAGAAACGCACAATTGATATGTTTGCTTGTTCTCGTGGTCAGCTTCAAGTTTATCATAATGAAAATCCAATTTCTCTAGATACGTTTGTAGATTACATGAAACTTTATCTAGAACCAGATCATCTTACGGTATCTTGTAAACCTAATGAACGCTGGGAAATTGGTGCGTGTCTTGCACCTACATTTCAATTTACACAAATTAGTTTTGTAAATGGAATTAATACACATCGTGGAGGAAAACATGTAGATTATATAGTTAAACAAATTACAAAGAAATTAGTTGATGTTATTAATAAGAAAAAACATTCTGATGTAAAAGAATCATTTATTAAGGATAATTTAATGGTGTTTGTAAATGCTACTATTGAAAATCCTTCTTTTGATTCACAAACAAAAGAAACTCTTACTACACTACCAAGTAATTTTGGTTCCGAATGTATTGTTCCAGATGCATTTATTGATAAGCTAGCAGAAAGTGGAATTATGGAACGTGCATTAGCATTAAGTGATTTTCGAGATAGTCAAGCTTTAAAGAAGACTGATGGTGTGAAAAAAAAGCGTATTCTAGATATTCCTAAATTAAATGATGCATATTGGGCAGGAACAAAACGTGCTGATCAATGTACATTAATTTTAACAGAAGGTGATTCAGCTAAAGCAATGGCTGTTGCAGGTATTTCAGTAATTCCGAATGGTCATGATATATTTGGTATTTTCCCATTAAGAGGTAAACTTTTAAATGTTCGTGATAAAGAAGATGTAGATATTGCACAAAATCGAGAAATATGTAATATTAAAAAGATTTTAGCTTTAAAAGAAGATACTGAATATAAAGATACAAGTTCTTTACGTTATGGTCGTATTATGTTAATGACAGATTCTGATGTTGATGGTTCGCATATCAAAGGTCTTATAATTAATTTTCTAAGCAAGTGGCCGTCACTAATGCGTCTAAAAGGTTTTATTACCAGTTTATTAACACCTATTGTGAAAGTCTGGAAAAAGACCGATAAAAAAGGTAAATTAAATGCGATTAATTTCTATACACTATCTGCATATAATGATTGGTTGCAAGGAAATAATGGTGGTCGTGGTTATGAAACAAAATATTATAAAGGTTTAGGATCTAGCACACCACAAGAAGGGAAGGAATATTTTAAGAATTTCAAAGCAGTAATTTATCATTGGGATGAATTAGCTGCTGCATCAGTAGATATGGCATTTAATAAGGATCGTGCAGATGATCGAAAACAATGGTTATTAGATTATAATTCAGATTGTATTCTAGATATTAATCAGTCGCAAGTATCCATTACAGATTTTATTAATAAAGATTTAATTCATTTTAGTAATTATGATAATCATCGTAGTATTCCATCTGTATTTGATGGTTTGAAACCTAGCACACGTAAAATTATATATTGTGCATTTAAGAAAAATTTACGATCAGAAATTAAAGTTGCACAATTAGCTGGTTATGTTTCAGAACATGGTGCATATCATCATGGTGAAGCTAGTTTGAATGGTGCAATTATTAATCTAGCACAAAATTATATAGGAACTAATAATATTAATTTACTATGGCCAGAGGGTCAATATGGTGGAAGAATTACTGGAGGAAAAGATTTTGCAGCCCCTAGGTATATTTTTACATATTTATCAAAAATTACACATATATTATTTAATAAAGATGATGCACCATTATTAAAACTTACCGAAGATGATGGAACAACAGTTGAACCTTATTTCTATATGCCAATTATGCCTATTGTATTAATTAATGGTGCAATGGGAATAGGTACTGGATGGTCTTGTGATATTCCACAATTCAATCCTCTAGATATCCTTAATAATATTCGTAGACTAATGCATTCTCAAGAAATACAACAATTTACACCATGGTATCGTGGGTTTACAGGTATTATAAAACGTGCGGGCGTAAATCAATGGATTACTAAGGGTAGATATCGTGTTATTGATTCTAATACAGTAGAAATCACAGAATTACCAATTGGTTATTGGACACAAGATTTTAAACATATTCTAGATATGTATGAATCCGGATATAAATCAATTGCACCTGATAATACTAACAATGATAAGAAAAAAACACCAAAATCTGGAATAACTACAAAGACACCAAAATGGGCGGAATTTGCAGATGTAAATGGTAAGTTAATAAAATCATATAAGAATAATTCATCAGAAGCGAAGGTTCATTTTGAAATAAGTTTTGATAATAAAGTATTAAATAGGTTATTACAAGGTGTTGATAAGGCCGGATTATCTGAATTTGAAAAACTCTTCTTTCTCTCTAGTAAATTGTCATGTGGAAAAACAATGAATCTTTATGATGAAAATAATAAATTACGACATTTTAAGAATCCAGAAGAAATTTTAACTTATTATTATTCTCACCGGTTACAATATTATGAAAAACGTCGACAAAATCTAATTAATGTTCTAGAACAAGAATTAATGATGATAACACCTAGAGCACGTTTTATATTAGATGTTATTAATGAAGTTATCCGTATTCGTAATATACCTAAAACAGATGTAATTGCACAACTAATAAAATTAGAATATCCAATAATGTTTGAAGGTAAAATAGTTAATAGTAAAGATAATATTAATGCTAGGACTAATGGTAATTATGATTTTCTAATTAGTATGCCTATTTATTCATTAACAAAAGAAAAAGTAGAAGAATTATTAAAAGAAAAAGAAAGAAAACTGCAAGAATTAGATATTATAAAATGCAAAACAGATAAAATATTATGGGAAGAAGATTTAAAAATTTTTGAAACTGAATACAAAAAACATATGGATGATTTTTGTGATTATATGGCAATTAAACCCGAAGATTTAGATTATAAAACTAGCACACCACGTGTTCGTAGTATCATTATTAAAAAGAAATTAAGCACAAATCCCAGTACTAATACTACACCGAGTAGTTCACGATCTGCTACACCAGTTTCTATTAAATTACGGAAAACACCTATTACTAGCACTACTAGCACTACTAGCACTACTAGCACTACTAGCACTACTAGCACTACTTCAAATAGTACAACTACTAGCACAGCTAATAGCACTGCCAATAGTGCATCTAATAGTTCTAGAAATAGTGATAATGAAGATAACTAGACCCAGTACACCATAGCTAATACTTTTTACAGTAAATTACAGCTACAGTCCCAGAAGTAATTATTAACCAGAAATTAAAATAATAATTTATAATAGTTTTATAAGATTTAATGATGCTTTTTCTTATTATTTTCTAATATTATTCGATTATCAATAGCGTCTTGGATTGTAGTTATAAAATATGGAAAGAAATGCAAACCGATTAAAGAATAGTAGCCATAAGTTTTTTAAATGTAGACACATAAAAAATTATTCACTGTGAAGTATTTATGAAAAGAATATTAGATTTTATAAATAAAATGGCAAAAAAATTTACTCTGTGAAAAATTGAAATAAATTTGTATTTTTGTTTTATTATTTTCTGTATTCATTCTATTCATTGCAATCTTGACCTTTTCCAGGCACGATGACAGTGATTGAAAATTTGCAAATTGAAACCTCAAAAGGATGGTTGAAGTTTGATTACACAAATGAAAGCATGAAACCATTCATTGAAGCCCTGAACTATTTCTGTGCAAATGCCTGCAAGTCTGAGAGCTTCATTTTAGACAATGGTGTTTTGTTCAACTTTGGAAAAGTAAGAATGGTTGCATGTTCGACATACTCATTTATTTACTATGTGGACATCACAGAAGGTAATCGCACCTTTAAGTTCCAATGGGAAAATTAAAACCCTCTGATTAGCACAAATTTTTTTTGTTAGTAATCAATCAAAATCTTTGAAAAAGATATTATCATTTTTCTCTAATGTTTTAATATTGACTACTAGGTGTGATTGTGTATTTGAATTAATACATTTTCCACCACTATCTTGTATAGCAACATTACTAAATGATTTAATAAGAAAACTAGCAAACCATGGTTCAACATCTATTATTCCTGTATTTCTAGATAAACTAGCTGGTAAAGGAATTATAATTTGATTATATAATTCTGTAGATGGATTAGATTTACTGATATTTGATATATAATGTCCATTGGTTGAATTAATCCAATTGTTAAATATATAGGATTCATCATAACTAAGATTATGATAAGAATAATTTCGTATTTGTATTAAATCATTTCTACGAAATTCTGAATCATTAAAATATGTACTAGTTTGTATGATTAATGAATCTGAATTACTAATTGGAACTGTATTACTAGTACTAAGAAATATAGAGTAGATATCTAGAACATCATTTAGATTAGATGCGGTAATACCTAATGGTGATGTAATTGATATATCTAGAAGTGATATATAACCTTCTGGTGCTGGTGTATATTCCTTACGTTGAATACTTGTATTTTTAAATTCTAAATATGTTATATCAGAAAATGTTGTCGGTAATGGTATTAAAGGTGTATAGATACCTAAAGTTTCATTTAATGTTCTATTGGTTCCATAACTTGAAAAATTAATACCTGCTACAGACACTGCTAAATAAGGATTATCATTTAATCTTGGTGAAATATTACTAGTATATGAAGTATTACATACACGATTAGATAATATTACTTTATCTATAGAAAAAGATATTACATTCTTATAATTTTGTGATACTAAAGAATATCTATCCTTACTAGAACCACCTAATTTAACTTTAAATCTATACGGTGATTCTAAAACATTACCACTGCTAGATATATTTAACCAATTACGATCAATACTATTAATAATAACTGTATGATTTTTAATTTTTGTTTCAGGTGATTTATAATCTGGTGCTAACGTATCTTCTGTTGGTGTTGATTGAAATTGATCACTTTGAGATTTTTTTTGATAATCAATATTATCAATATTTGTATATCCACCTACAATTTGATTAAACATTTCTATTTTCTAGCAAATTTATAAACTAGTATTTCTTTTTGTTTCTATTTAATTACTAATTATTCTAGAATAAGATTAAATAAAAAATAAAAATAAATTACTGCTAGTTATAAAACTTAGAAAGAAATACATACATAAAAGCAATATCTAATAACTATGATGTTTAGTTCGTTTTGATTTTAATAGATTTGTTCGTTTAGTAATCATTCTTGTAATACTGCTAGTTCTGCTATCTTTGCTAGTTCTGCTATCTTTGCTAGAACTAGATGTAGATAAATGATGATGTTGAGACATCATATTTTTATTTAATAATAAATTTGCAGCGGATTGTAAATAACATGCATCTTTATAAAGAATTTTCAAATCATCTTTTCTATCTTTTTCCTCTACTTTTTGTATTTTCATTTCTAGAGATGCAATCAAACGCCGAAGGCTTTCCTTATACGCCTCTGTATTAGTTTGTTGACCATGATATTGTGATAAACACATCCATCCCAGTTTCTCAAACTTATGTTTTAACCATTGTGCTAAACCACAATTAGTTGCATCATGTCCTTCACCCCCATAGCATTTACTATAACTATATTTATGATGATTTTCAGATTGATGGCTCTTTTTACTGTCTTCACTATTAGTTTTACTTAGGCTACTATTTAGTAATACATTAGAACAATGTTTAAGACAATATACATTATCTAGTAATACTTGTAAATCATCACGTCTATCTTCATCTCGAGTTTTTTCATATTTAGATTTAATACTATTTTCTAAATTTTGTATTCCATCTAGATATGATTTTATCTTTAATTTATTGTTATAATGTTTTATCATTGACATCCAACCTAACTTTTCAAACAAATGATTATGCCATTCATGCAACCCGTGAAATGTACAATCCCAAATATTCATTTTGTATTCTAATTATCTGTAATTCTAGTTATCTGTAATTCTAGTTATCTGTAATTCTAGTTATCTGTAATTCTAGTTATCTGTAATTCTAGTGCTTTATCTAATTTGTGTAAATATTTTTTTGTAATTAAATTTTAATTTATTTGCTAAGATGTAATATCAACAAAATAAAATAACATACTAAGAATAAATAAGAAAAACCCCAATGGTATCATATTTTCCTCTATCTTAAATTTATCTCCATATATATTCTTATACATATTCTTATATTTATCATAACCATCAAATATATAGCTATTTATCTTATCTAGCATATATTGTAAAAAATCTCCACTTAGTAAATTTGTAATGCTTGTATCATCTATTCCTGGTTTTTTGTTTTTATTATTATTCATTGACATTGCCTTTATAAGATTTGGTGAAGATGTTTCAAAACCTTCAATTAAATACGATCCACGAGAACTATTATCTTTAATTATATTATCAACATTCATACCAGATATTGCTTGTGATAATAATTTAGATTCTTGCATTGGTATAGGATTTTCTTTTGCAGAAATAAGTGTTTCTGTAGTATAACCATAATCACGTGTTAATTGTTCAATTACTGGTTTATCTATATTTTTTGTATTTATATCTTCAGTAGATGTAGTTTTGTTATTAATAGTTAATAAATTTACTATGCCAGATTCAATTTTACTAGCTAGAGAAAGTGGGTTTATATCTAGCTCATCTTTCTTTTGTTGTTCTAAAAAATCTCCGTAAGCCTTACTATATTTCATTGCTAGATTACTTTCATTATTATTAAAATCACTCTTTATCATTTGTGCTAATTTATCATAATTTCTTTCATACATTGGTAATATAAATGATTTATCTAGAATAGAATTAATTTCTCGATTACTAACACCTACATTACTACCCATTTCATTTAATAATTTATCTATACCAATATAACGTTCTAATTGATTTCGTAATCTAGATATCTCTTGTAATTGTTGCTTATATTCAGGTGTAGTGGAATTTAACATAACTAATTGATTCATTGCATTGGGTATTTCATTATTTGTTTTATTAATAAGATTTTCTAATGCATTATATGATATATTTAAAATATCAGTTCGTATTGCAGTACGGGTTAATACTAGAGGTGATTTTATAGGATTAGCAAGATAATTAATAATTTTATCAACACATTTGGCAATAATATTATCAAATTGCTTACGAACATTAATAAATCTATTTTTTGAATAAGAATCATTTAAATTACCTAAGTCTATAAATAACTGTGCTATTGCATCATTATAATTAGCCTTTGAATCTAGTAGTTGTTTTTCAGAAAGGTTCAAATTATCAAATAATGTTGTAGAAATATTTTCTAATTTGTTATCTTCTTTTTGAATGCTAGATTCAAAAGATTCTATCATCTCATTAACTTCATTATGTTTTTTATCAATCTTACTATTAGACATATCTTCATGTTTTTCTTTAATTTCCTTTCTATTTGCCTTATTATTCTTTGTTGTTTTTAATCTTTCTATTGTTTTTAATGTTTCTGATGTTTCTAATGTTTTTGATGTTTCTAATGTTTTTGTTATTTGCTGTGAAGTTGTATTTTTATTAGTTTTAACATCTAGTTCTTCTTCTAGTTGATATTTATCATAAAATTGTTCCTGTCTATTATAATAATTTCTAAGAAAGATAAAGTAAATAATTAATACTGCTAGGATTAAAATAATCCACCCTGTTAAATTTTCCTTGATAAATTCAATTGGTTTTCCTAAAATAATATCTAGCATATCTTATTCTATAGTTTATTGTTTTATTTTAATAGAATTCTAATAATTATTTAGGTTTTTTAGTTATTTTATAACCAATACTAAAATTCGATAAATCTCTTTTATAATTATTAGGCATTATGTAAAAATGCTAGTTTTTTTATTGTAATGAAAATGTTATACATATATAGTAATAGTAAAAAGATGTCTAATAAATTTGCAAATTTTGATAATTTCCAAAGTGTTGATAATATGGATCCATATACACGTGCTATGCAATATGGGTTTAATGGACGTATATTTTTAGAACCTAATGAAAAATTTAAACCTTATGATTTATTTCAAAATTCCAATCAAACACAAAATACAGATGTGTCTATAATTAGTAATATTGTTGTTCCTAATGCATTATCTAGAACATTCTTTAGTAATGATAATGTTGAAAGATTACAATTACAAATTATAGATGGTGTTTATAAGTCTTGTCAAAAAAAAATTAGTCGTCAATCTTATCAAGAATTACAAATTATAATGAAAAGTATTTATCTACAATATGGACGCAATCTACCTTATGATATAGAAAGTCAAGTCCAAACTCTCAATAAATATGTTGTTGATGAATGCATCCGTATAATAGTTCCTAATGTTTTACAATATGATAAATATATAGCAGATATAACCAGCCCAATACCAATTATGCCAAGATCTCAAAATGTATCCAATAAAGGTTATAAATGGGGCGATTTTAGTAGTTTAATACCATCGACTATAAACACATCATCATCTACTACATAAATTACATAACACAGTACATAACACAGTACATAACCACTAAAATATAGATTATCCTATTCATATATTTTGCCCATTATTTATTTTGTTAATTAGTTGCGTTTTAATTAATTATAAAGCATATATGATAATTATAATATGGCACCACAAAAGAAAAAAATTGATAAAATAGACATTATTGAAACTAAACCTCTAGATACTTATTTCACTTCTAAAATACAAAATAATAAAATACCTGTTAATATTACTAGTTTAGGTGAAATTAATGATATAACTAGTAAAAATAGAGAAAACGTTTTATATAATCTAAAGAATAAGAATATAATTTATGAATTAAATGATATTAAAAATAAAATTGATAATTTAACCGATGATGAATTGACAGAAATTTTTAAAATAATTAAAAATAATAATGAAAAATATACTACCAATAAAAACGGTATTTTTATAAATCTAAGCACTCTACGAAGATCAACAATACAAGAAGTAAGCAATTTTTTATATTTTTGTGAAAATAATGATAATATTATCAATATAGAAAATCAAGAACGTGCAAAATATAAAAATGTTGTTAATTAAAACTCAAAAAACCACATTTCTACTTTTTTATTTTTACACCTTTGCACATTTAAAACGCCGTTTTTATCCATTAAACGGTTAATTAAAGATTTAACACAGATATCACTTTAATTAAAAGGATTAAAACCTTGCATAAATGCATTTATTTTATTTACATCGGCTAAAATATTATTAACATCATTTTGTATCCTATGTAATTGCATGTTATTTATTGCTATGGTTTCATATACTAAGTTTGTTGTTGGGGGACTCATTGTCGTGGTAGTTGCTATTTTACCAATAGGTGGCATTGTCGTGGTAGTTGCTATTTTACCAATAGGTGGCATTGTCGTGGTAGTTGCCATTGTACTAGTAGATGGCATTGTCGT
>Ga0315903_10002940_pt1 | contig 24265 bp, 23 predicted proteins | sample LakEriMetagenome_7_FD_203524 | JGI IMG/M metagenome (GOLD analysis project Ga0315903, IMG submission 203524) | Freshwater fungal communities from buoy surface, Lake Erie, Ohio, United States - Buoy 2 MA119 | ecosystem: Environmental > Aquatic > Freshwater > Lake | place: USA: Lake Erie, Ohio... | reverse complement strand
AGAGAAAAACTGGAAGCTGGAGTTTGACTTTGGCGACGACAAAAACGCCGAGAGCGGCGAGATCGTGGAGTTTGGCGACGCTGAAAACTTGGGCGCTTGCCCCAAGTGCGGCTCTGCGGTGCATGAGCACGGCGCCAACTATGTTTGCAGCAAAGCCGTGCCCACCAACGCCCAGCCCACGCCCAGCTGCGACTTCAAAACCGGCCGCGTCATCTTGCAGCAGGTGATTGAGCATGACCAGGTGAAGAAGCTTTTGAGCGAGGGCAAAACCGATTTGCTGGAGAAGTTTGTCTCCATGCGCACCCGCCGCGCCTTCAAGGCCTACCTGACCTACGACGCCGAGGCCGGCAAGGTGAGCTTTGCCTTCGAGCCCAGCAAGTACCCGAAAAAAGGCGGCGCACCCACCACCCGCGCCTTGGCCAAAGCCGCTGGCAAAACCATGCCCGGCAAAAAGACGCCTGCAGCCAAGAAAGCGGCGGCTAAAGCGGTCAAGGAAGCCAAACCCAAAGCCCCGCGCAAACCAGCGGCGGGCAAAGCGCCCAGCGCGGCTTTGGCCGCAGTGATTGGCCCCGAAGCCGTGGCCCGCACCGAGGTGATGAAAAAGCTGTGGGACTACATCAAAGAACAGGGCCTGCAAGACCCGAAAGACAAGCGCACCATCCATGCGGACGCCAAGCTCAAAGCGGTGTTTGGCAAGGACTCGGTGGGGATGTTTGAGATCGCGGGATTGATTGGGCCGCATTTGAGCTGAGCGTCATTGCAGTGAGTCGTCATTGCGAGGAGCGTAGCGACGAAGCAACCTGGTCATTGCGAGCAAAGCGAAGCAATCTCACCAACGGCGCCTGAGCAGGCTCGGCCTCGCCTCCATGCTTACACAACGTCGGCTACGGCCGACCTGCCTCATGCGCTATTTATCGTAAGAGGCCTATCTCTCTCGATGTTGATGCCTGCTTATTTTTCAATGGTCCAAATCAAATAAGTTTTTTTGGGCTTGTAAATCAGCAGAGTTTATTGGGCCAGACTCGACAAACAAACTGTTAACTAGATCCTCTGGAATGGGTTGGTCAATTTCAATATTGTTGTAACTTAAAACTCTGGCGACAGAGTACTTGATTTTCCGAGAGGGATATTCGATAAGTTGAACTTGCATAGCATCTGCAGTTTGCAATGGAAATAGATTATCTTGAACTCCTTGCCAAAAGTTACGGGTAAGGCTCAGTTCAAAGTCAAATGATCTTTCTTGTGTGTCAATTATTTCAATCCTTCCGCGCCAAGATCTTTTTTTAAGCCAGTCAGGGCTTGAAACAATTATTTTGGTTTGTCCGCGGCAAATGGGCTTTTCATCTACTACCCTTTCTATATACAAATGGAAACTCGCTCTTGGTATGACTGGAAAGTCTCCCAGCCTAAACCCAACTACACATTGGTCACGTTGAAGTTGTTCAAAAATCCGGTTTTTTGCCTCTATACATTCTTTGGGCAATGGCACATTAATTTCACTTGACTCTTTATTGATGTAGTCATTAACTATTTCTACTATTTCACGATGCGCTTTTTTCCCCCACTCTTCTAAATTTTCACCAGTGAGTATCGCAACACTTGGGTTAATTAGGACCCCAATTGCAATGAACTTTAATTCTGCCCTCCAACCTCCGATTGATGGGACACCGACACTGATGTCGAGGTCTAATCCGAATTCCTTTGATATTGCTTTGTAGCCATCAATTAATTCAAACAATGTTTTTGTACTGATTTCATGAAGACCTTCAGGGTTTTCAAAATGGATGGGTAATTCGTATTTACTCATGATTTTTATGACAACTTTGCCCCATTTATTTCCAACAAAGCCCTGTCCCGCTCCAACTCCGCTTGCAACTCCGCCTCGGTCGGCATGACCGCTTGGTATTTGCTGGCAAACAGTTGGGCTTTGTCGGCCAGCAGCGAATACTTGGCGACAGCCGCGTTGCGCTCTGAGCAAAGAATCAGCCCCAGCGTCGGGTTGTCGCCTTCTTGGCGGTGCTGTTCGTCGAAGACCCGCACATACATGTCCATTTGCCCCACGTCTTGGTGCGCCAGCTTGCCCACCTTCAAGTCCACCAGCACAAAGCACTTGAGCAGGTAGTTGTAAAAAACCAAGTCGATGAAGCAGTCTTCGCCCTCGACCCGCAAATGCTTTTGCCGCGCCACAAACGCAAAGCCTTTGCCCAGCTCCAGCAAAAAGGTTTGCAACTGGTCTAGCAGGCCTTGCTCTAGGTTTTTTTCATATAGGGATGGCACGGCGGGTGCGCCCAAGAACTCCAACACATAGGGGTCGCGGAAAAAGTCTTTCGCATCAAGCTTGCTGATATGACTCTTTTCTTTACACCCTAGCGTTTGCACCATGGCAGTGTTGACGGTCTGCCGCACCTGGGCGCGGGCTGCCAGCAGCAAGGCGCGAATGGCTTGGTGCAGGTCGGGTGGCGGGGGTTCAGGCAGCATGGTGTCGGGTGATGAGACCCGACATATTAACTATTTAATGCTATTTAATGTAATCGTGAGCACAAATTTGGAATGTTTTAGCGTCCATCTGGCCAATGGCGCTGTTTACAGGGTTCGGTCCGCCTCATCGAGTCGGTCCAAAACCGAAAGGGCTTTCTTCACATCGCCAGTGGCCGCCATGGCACGGTAATGGTTTTCTGTGTCCCATGCCGCCAAGGCATGTGCGCTGAGTTGCTCCACCAGTTTGTTCATGCTCAACCCTCGACTTTGCGCCAGCGACTTGAGGCGATCAACGGTTTCATCCGGTAGGCGTATGGTCAATGTGCTCATGTCCATGTCTCCAAACATTGTGCGGGTGTCAGCACCCGCAATGGGCCCAAATTCAACTCGCCATTTCGCAAGTCACGAAGATTGTGGGTGACGATAGCCAACGCTCCGCCAGCCAATGCCAACTCAATCAAATGGTTGTCGCCTTCATCGGGCAAATTCGGGCGCCAACCAAAATACACCGTGACCCATCGGCCCTGACTGGCCAATGCCGCCAAAACATTTTGCCGTTCTGCTGCGATGGTGGTTGCACCCCAGAGGGCGCGGCCAAGGACATCTTTATACTCTGACCACAAAGCATTGCCAAACAAAGGCTGATATTTGCCAAGCAATGTTTGACGCAATACCTCTCGAGACGCGCCGCCACCAGAACGCAGCCCAGCAACAAAAACATTGGTGTCAATAACAATTGGAATCATGATTGTGATTGCATATATGCTATCAGAATGCTCTCCCAGGCGTCAGTCGCACCAAAATTTAATTCAAATTAGTACATTATTTTGGGCGCTTCGACACATCCATCCATTACGATCACCAACCTCTCACTTATTGTGCATACAAGAAGTCGAAAGTGGCAAGTAGCGGCGAATCATCAGCCTGCGAAAGGCCAATCAACGAGAGGTGAAGCGCTATGCCGAAACTTAAACCGACCCATATTTCGGTCACGGACACAGAAGATGCCGCCATCACCGCCGCGGCCATGTCTGACCCAGATGCCATGCCTTTCACTGACGCGCAATGGGCTGCCGTCAAGCCAAATGTGCGCACGGGCAGGCCAAAGGCCGAGGTGACCAAAGAGCGCATCACCATTCGGCTGTCGCGTGATGTTGTCACGCAGTTTCGCGCCACAGGTGTGGGCTGGCAGACCCGCATGGATGCGGCTTTGCGTCAATACATTGCGGAACATCCGACCAAGCCTTGACTGGCCCAACGTTAGGCTTGTCCCGCCAGCAACGCCGCATACCGCGCCAAGTCCACATTGCCCCCGCTGATGATGACGCCCACGCGCTGGCCTTGGCAGGCGGGGGCATCTTGCAACAGGGCGGCCAGCGACAGGCAGCCGGTGGGCTCGACCACCATCTTCATGCGCTCAGCGTAAAAGCGCATGGCGTCCACGAGTTGCGTGTCGCTCACGGTGTGGACCGCCGCCACATCGCGTCGGATGATTTCAAAGGTGATGGCGCCGACCATGGGGGTTTGGGCACCGTCGGCAATGGTCACCGGCGTGGGGATGCGCACCCGCTCGCCTTTGGCCAGAGACTGCTGCACGTCGTTGCCGGCCTCGGGCTCGACACCAAATGTCGCGCAGTGGGGCGACAAAGCTTTCGCCGCCAGCAAGCTGCCGCTGAGCAAGCCGCCACCACCCAAGCACACATACAAGCGATCCATGGGGCCGTGGTCTTGCAGCAGCTCCAACGCGGCCGTGCCTTGGCCAGCGATCACATCGGGGTGGTCAAACGGGGGGATGAAGGCGCGGCCTTCGCGCTCGGCCAGGGCTTTGGCAATGGCCATGGCGTCTTCGGTGTAGCGGTCGTAGCCCACCACTTGCGCGCCATAGCCCACCGTGGCGGCCAGCTTGGCCGGCGACGCATCGTGGGGCATGACGATGGTGGCCGGGATGCCCAATATTTGCGCGGCCAAGGCCACCGCTTGGGCGTGGTTACCCGACGAATAAGCCACCACCCCCGCGCGTTGCTGGGCCGCAGAGAGTTGCGCCAAGGCGTTGTAGCCACCGCGAAACTTGAAAGCGCCCATGCGCTGAAAGTTTTCGCATTTGATGAACACCTCGGCACCGACTTGGCGGTTGAGGGTGGACGATTGCCACACCGGTGTGCGGTGGGCGACACCGGCAAGCCGCTGGGCCGCGGCTTGCACATCGTCAAAGGTGGGCAAACTCACTTGGCGATGACGCGCACCATTTCCAAACACTTATTGGAGTAACCCCACTCGTTGTCGTACCAAGAGACGACTTTCACAAAGGTGCTGTCCAAAGCAATGCCCGCATCGGCGTCAAACACGCTGGTGCAAGGTTCGCCACGGAAATCGCTGGCCACCACTTTGTCTTCGGTGTAACCCAGCACGCCTTTCAATGCGCCTTGGCTTTGGGCTTTCATTTCAGCGCAAATTTCGGCGTAAGAAGCGGGTTTGTCCAACTCAACCGTCAAGTCCACCACCGACACATCGGAGGTGGGCACACGGAAGGACATGCCAGTGAGTTTTTTGTTCAGCGCAGGGATGACCACGCCCACCGCTTTGGCGGCACCGGTGCTGGAAGGAATGATGTTTTCCAAGATGCCGCGGCCGCCGCGCCAGTCTTTGTTGCTAGGGCCATCCACTGTTTTCTGTGTGGCTGTTGCAGCGTGCACGGTGGTCATCAAACCGCGCTTGATGCCCCATTTGTCGTTCAACACTTTGGCTACAGGTGCCAAGCAGTTGGTGGTGCAAGAGGCGTTAGACACAATGGTTTGACCGGCATAGGTGGCATGGTTGACGCCATACACAAACATCGGTGTGTCGTCTTTCGATGGCGCTGAGAGCAGCACTTTTTTAGCGCCAGCAGCCAGGTGTTTCTCGGCGGTGGGCTTGTCCAAAAACAGACCGGTGGCTTCGATCACCACGTCGGCGTGCACCTCGTTCCATTTCAAAGCAGCAGGGTCGCGCTCTTGGGTCAGGCGGATTTTTTTGCCGTTGACGATCAGGTTGTTGCCGTCCACCGACACCTCGCCTTTGAAGCGGCCATGCACGCTGTCGTACTTGAGCATGTACGCCAAGTAGTCGGGTTCCAACAAGTCGTTGATGCCGACGATTTCAATGTCGTTGAAGTTTTGCACCGCTGCACGGAACACCATGCGGCCGATGCGCCCGAATCCGTTGATACCTACTTTGATGGCCATGATTGCTCTCTCTTCTTTCAAGTTTCAATGAGGGGAGGAACGCTTGCTGCACAGCGGCAGCAAGCCCAAAACATCAGTGCGACTGCAGCACTTTCAACACGGTCTCGGCCACGTTTTTGGGCGTGAAGCCAAAGTGCTCGAACAACACCGGTGCGGGTGCGCTCTCGCCATAGGTGTCGATGCCGACAACCGCCGACACGCCGTATTTCCACCAACCGTCGGTCGAGCCCATTTCCACCGCGATGCGGGGAATGCCTTGGGGCAGCACGGCGGATTTGTAGGCCACGCTTTGGCGGTCAAAGGTGGTGGTGCTGGGCATGGAGACCACGCGCACCGCCACTTTGTGTTCGGCCAACAAGGCTTGTGCTTTCAAAGCCAGTTGCACTTCGGAGCCGGTGGCGATGATGATGGCTTGGGCCTTTTTGTTCAGGCCCACTTCAGAAGGTTCAGCCAATACATAAGCGCCTTTGTTAATCGCATCCAAACCGCTGGCGTCCTTGGCGGCGCTGTCGCCCTTGGGCAAGTAGGGTAGGTTTTGGCGGCTGAGCAAGAGCGCGGTGGGTCGGTTGTCGTTTTGCAAAGCCACGGCCCAAGCCACGGCGGTTTCGGCGGTGTCCGCAGGACGCCACACATCCAAGCCAGGGATCAAGCGCAGGGAGGCTGCATGCTCGATGGACTGGTGGGTGGGACCGTCTTCGCCCAAACCGATGGAGTCGTGGGTGAACACATGCACCACGCGCTGCTTCATGAGGGCGGCCATGCGGATGGCGTTGCGCGAATAGTCGCTGAAGGTGAGGAAGGTGCCGCCGTAGGGAATGAAACCACCATGCAGGGTGATGCCGTTCATGATGGCAGCCATGCCGAACTCGCGCACACCGTAGTTGATGTGGCGACCACCGTGGCCATGCTCGTCTTTCACCACGTTGCCGGCCAAATCAACGCGCAAATTGGGCGTGGATTTGGTGTTGGTCAGGTTGGAGCCGGTCAGGTCGGCACTGCCGCCCAACAGTTCGGGGATGGCCGCAGTGAAAGCTTCCAAAGCCAACTGGCTGGCTTTGCGGCTGGCCACGGTTTCGGCCTTGGTGTTGGCAGCGACCACCGCATCGACCACGGTTTGGTGGAAGTTTTGCGGCAAGTCACCGGCCATGCGGCGTTTGAATTCTGCGGCCAGGGCGGGGTGGGCAGCGGCGTAAGCGGCAAACACACCATTCCAGGCGGCTTCCACTTGCGCGCCTTTGGCTTTGGCATCCCAATCGGCATAGACCTCGGCGGGAATGGTGAAGGGGGCATGGGGCCAGCCAATGGCGGCGCGGGTCAGTGCAATTTCATCCGCGCCCAGGGGTTCGCCGTGGGCCTTGGCGGTGCCGGCGCGGTTGGGGCTGCCTTGGCCGATGTGGGTTTTGCAGGCGATCAGCGTAGGCTTGTCGGCGCTGTGTTTGGCCGTGGCGATGGCGCGGCTGACCGCAGGCACATCGTGGCCGTCCACGTTGATGACGTTCCAGCCGTAGGCCTTGAAGCGGGCGGGGGTGTCGTCAACGAACCAGGGCGCGACTTTGCCGTCGATGGAGATGCCGTTGTCGTCGTACAAGGCGATGAGCTTGTTCAGCTTCCAAGCGCCAGCCAGAGCGCAGGCCTCGTGGCTGATGCCTTCCATCAAGCAGCCGTCGCCCATGAATACATAGGTGTGGTGGTCGACGATGGGGTGGCCGGGGCGGTTGAACTCGGCGGCCAAGAGTTTTTCGGCCAGCGCCATGCCCACCGCATTGGTGATGCCCTGGCCCAAGGGACCGGTGGTGGTTTCCACGCCGGGGGTGATGCCCACCTCAGGATGGCCAGCGGTTTTGCTGTGCAACTGGCGGAAGTTTTTCAACTCGCTCATCGGCAGGTCGTAGCCGGTGAGGTGCAGCAAAGCGTAAATCAGCATCGAGCCGTGGCCGTTGGACAGCACAAAACGGTCGCGGTCGGCCCAATGCGGGTTGCGTGGGTTGTGGCGCAAATGCTCGCCCCACAGAGCCACGGCAATGTCGGCCATGCCCATGGGCGCGCCGGGATGCCCGGAGTTGGCTTGCTGAACAGCGTCCATGGCCAGCGCGCGGATCGCGTTGGCCATTGGGGTGGTGTGGGCCATTGGGAGAACTCCGGGGGTTGTGTGGGTGGATGGGGGCGCGGGGAAACCCTGGATTTTAGCCGCTGGGTGGCAGGCTTCAGCCCCAGCTGCGCGTCAACAACTCGTCGAGCGCATCTGCAATGGCTTGCCCTTGTTCGGACAGGTTAGCCACACAAGGGCCCAAACGGTCCATGGCCACAGACACCATGTCCAGGGGGTGCAGCACCAGCGTCTGACCGTTGATGTCAAACACCGGGTTCATGCGCGTGCCCGCCACTTTGGAGCCAGCGGGCAATGCCGCGCGCAACACCAGCGGAACCACCACACGGCGGCGGTAGTCGTCAAACAGCGATGACTGCACCAGCACCACCATGGGCACGCTCGCCTGCATGGGGCCCGGGTTCAGGTGAACGTCGTATTGCGCCATGGCCTGGGGCCTCAGAGCGTTGAGTGACCATCGGCATAGGAGCCTGTCGCATCGTGCAAAGCGTTCCAGTCGGCCACCAATTGCTGAGCCTGATCGCGCTGGCTTTGGCGCGCCATGCGCTCGGTGGCCACATAGGATTGCAGCAACTCTTCCACCTTGGCCGACAAGTTGCCACAGTAAGCGCGCGACTCTTGCACCAGCGCTTCGCTGATGGAGAGGTTGACCGGTTTTTTGGCTGAGGGCTCAAGGCTTGACATGGCACATACTCCTGTGATTTTCATTTTATGCGCATGAAATGCGCATAAGTGTTGTGGCAAACCATGAACAGCCTACCGCCCTTGGTTTAGGCTGCCACCCAAGGGGGTCGACTTGCACCTATATTTGAGCCTTGCCCATGACCACCAGCCACCCGCCCGATCCCCTTGTTAAGCCCCCCCGCCCCGCCAGCGCGATGTTGCTGGCCGCGGGTCGGGGCGAGCGCATGCGCCCACTCACCGACACCACCCCCAAACCTTTGCTGCCCGTGCGCGGCAAGCCCCTGATGCAGTGGCCCTTGGAGGGCTTGGCGCGCGGTGGGGTGCCGGCTGTGGTGATCAATACCGCGTGGCTGGGTGCGCAAATTCCGGCTCATTTTGGAGACGCCTTCTCCGTTTCCGGCTTGCCGCCGGTGGGCTTGCACTACTCTGATGAGGGCCGCGATTTTGGTGGGGCCCTGGAGACGGCGGGCGGCATTGTGCGGGCCCTGCCCCATTTGGCCGATGTGTTTTGGGTGACGGCAGGGGATATTTATGCCCCCGAGTTTGGGTTTTCACCTGAGGCTTATGAAAGCTTCACCGCCAGCCCACAGTTGGCGCACATCTGGCTGGTGCCCAACCCGGCGCACAACCCGGGGGGTGACTTTGGTTTGTCGGCTGATGGGCTGGCGTTGAATCTGCCCAAATCGGGCGCGGTCTCCGGCCAAACATCCCGCCCTTTGCCAGCCATGGATCCAGGCACATTGCCCGATGCGGCGCAAGCACCGCTCTACACCTTCAGCACCATTGCGCTGTACAAGCGCGCTTTCTTTGAAGCTGCTTGGTGCCCCATTCCATCGGGCAACCCCGAGGGCGTGAAAGCGCCATTGGCTGCCATGCTCAGGGCCGCCATGGACCAAGGATTGGTCAGTGCTTCTCTGTATGAGGGCCTGTGGGTGGATGTGGGCACGCCAGAGCGTTTGGCGCAGTTGAACGCTTAAGGTCGCGGATCATCAGACCATGATCGCAACGACCATGGCGATGTGACCATTCTTATCTGAGGCTGTGACCCAATAACCTGCGGGTCAATAACGCAGGCATGTCGCGCCGGCCATCAGCGATCAGATAAACAACCGCCTGCTTGCCGTGCAACCGGTAAATCACCCTGTAGGGTTTGAAAAACACCTGGCGGTACTCTTGGATGCCCACGGCCAACAGCTCTTTGGGGCGGCTGCCGCGCTCGGGCAACTTGGACAGGCTCTGCGCCACTTCCATGAGCTTGTCCAACAGTCGGTGGGCGTTGGCCACGCTGTCGTTTTCGGCAACGTGGTCAAAGAGGGCCTCCAAGTCTTGCTCCGCGCCTTGGGTCAGCACCACTTCGTACAAGACGGGTCGCGTGGCCACGGCTAAACGCAGGCTCAGGGATTGGGGTGCTTGGCACGCAAGCGCTTCACCACATCGGTCAATGGTTTGGTTTTGCCGTCGGCCACCTCTTGGTTGCCCAAGGCCAACAGCTTCAACAGCGCCAAGGTGTCTTGGGTTTCCTCATAAGAGGCCACGTCTTGCAACACCGCCCGCGCTTCGCCGTTTTGGGTGATAACCAGTGGCTCGCGGTCCGCCGTGATTTGCGCCAGCACCTGTGCCGCATGGGTTTTCAGGTAGCTGATGGGTTTGACTTGCGTGGAGTAATGCATGGACTGAATATAGTCTTTTAAAGGTCTGATTGCAATGCACCAGCGACCCGTGTTTTAGCGCAACAAAAACAAAAACCTTCACCTTGACAGGTTGTAGCCCTCTGGACACACTTCTTCCAAGCCCAAAAAACAAACAAAGTCCTGGAAAAGCAAACATGGCTCAAACCCTCACACACCCTACGACGTGGCAGACCATCTGCGTACCCAAGAAGAAATGGCCGCTTACCTTGAGGCTTGCCTAGAAGAAGCCCATGGAGACGCCGCCTTCATTGCCCAAGCCTTGGGCGACATTGCTCGCGCCAAAGGCATGAGCCAAGTGGCGCGCTTTTAGTACGTCAAAAGAACCTTATCCATGTCATCACAAGCATCCATTCGCCATGCCATGGCCACTGATGCCGCTGACATTTCCAAACTGATTGCTTCAACATCTGAAACTTGCTGCTTTTCCGAGGCCACGCCCTGCCCTGACTGGTATCTCAACAGCATTCAAACCCAATCTATTGCCACCTTGATCGCATCGGAAAGCATGGTTTTTTTGTTGGCCGTGAATGACCAGGCCATTGCTGGCGTTTTGGCGATTGAGGGCAAGTCCTCCATCAAGTATTTTTTTGTTCGTCCAGCACAACAAAAAATGGGTATAGGCCAACTGCTGTGGCAATTTGCAAAGAACAGCGGGGCGTTCGGCGAAACGCTCAAAGTACGCTCATCGCTGTTTGCGGTTCCTGTGTATGAGCGTCTTGGTTTCAAGACAACTGAGCCGCCTGGCTGCTTCAAAGGCTTGCATTTCCAACCCATGGTCAACCATCACCCCTGAGCATCCAAGCAAGGTGCCCCCTCCTACAATCCCGCTATGACCTCTATTTACGCGCAACGCCGCGCCGCATTGGCCGCCCAATTGGGCCATGGCGGTGTGGCCATCATCCCCACCGCGCCAGAGCGCGCCCGCAACCGCGACAGCGACTTCCCTTACCGCCACGACAGCTACTTTTATTACCTGACCGGCTTCACCGAGCCCAATGCTTGGTTGGTGGTCGCGGCCAACGGCCACAGCACTTTGTTTTGTCAGCCCAAAGATGTGGAGCGGGAAATTTGGGACGGCATCCGCTTGGGGCCAGAAGCCGCCACATCCACCTTGGGCATGGACACCGCGCATTCGGTTCAAAGCTTGGACAGCTTGCTGCCGCCTTTGCTCGAAAACCAAAGCTGTGTGTGGTACCCCTTTGCCACCCACAAAGGTTTGGAAACGCGTGTGGATGAGTGGCTGGGCAAGGTGCGCGCCAAAGTGCGCACGGGCGTGGTGTGCCCGTCCCAACAACGCGACCTGTGCGTGGTGTTGGACGAGATGCGTTTGGTCAAAGACGCCAGCGAGCAAGCCACCATGCGCCGCGCGGCCGCCATCAGCGCCGCCGCCCATGTACGCGCCATGCAAACCAGCGCCCGCCTGTTGCGCGCGGGTGAAGATGCCCGCGAATATCACTTGGAGGCCGAATTGCTGCACGAGTTTCGCCGCCATGGCGCGCAGTTTCCGGCCTACACCTCCATCGTGGCCGCTGGTGCCAACGCCTGCGTGCTGCACTACCGCGCCGACACCGCGCCCCTGCGCGATGGGGATTTGGTGTTGATCGATGCCGGGTGTGAGCTCGACGGCTACGCCAGCGACATCACCCGCACCTTTCCGGCCAACGGGCGCTTCAGCGGCCCACAGCGCGACTTGTACAACCTGGTGCTGGCCAGCCAAGACGCGGCCGTCGCCGCCACCCGTGCCGGCGCGCGCTTCACCGACCCGCACGACGCCACGCTGCGCGTGCTGTCACAAGGCTTGCTGGACTTGGGCTTGTTGTCCGCCCAACAACACGGCAGCGCGGACGATGTGATCGCCAACAAAGGCTACTTTGCGTTTTACATGCACCGCACCAGCCACTGGCTGGGCATGGACGTGCACGACTGCGGCAGCTATGTCGAGCCCGGCCACACACCCCCAGCGGACACCAGCGCACCCAGCGCGCCACCACCCGGGCGCATCTTGCACCCCGGCATGGTGCTGACCATCGAGCCGGGCTTGTACGTGCGCCCCAGCCCCGAGGTGCCCGAGGCGTTTTGGAACATCGGCATCCGCATCGAAGACGACGCCATCGTCACCGCCACCGGCTGCGAGCTGATCAGCCGGGGGGTGCCGGTCAAGGCCGATGAGATTGAGGCGTTGATGCGGGGGTAAACCGCAACCACAAATCTTTGTTCGACTCATCGCGCGGCTTTTGCGCCGTTATCTTTTTTGTATTCCCTTTGTGACCATTGGCATTGACCCTGGCCACCATGGCAACCTGATCCTCTTGACTTATCAGTTTGGCATGGCTAACCCCACCGCCACCTACAATCGGCCACCCTGTTCTGTGACCCACTGACGCGCGTGGGCCCTGCACAGCCACCCCGGAGAACTGTATGCCCCACAACACCCCTGCCCATCCCCCCGTTTCTCAAGACGAGGCACGCAAAGAGTTGCGGCGCGCGGCGCTGGATTACCACGAGTTTCCAACCCCTGGCAAAGTGGCCATCCATGCCACCAAGCAGTTGATGAACCAGCGCGATTTGGCGCTGGCTTATTCACCCGGTGTGGCTGCACCGTGTGAAGAGATTGCCAAAGACCCCAACGCCGCCTTTCGTTACACCAACCGAGGCAACCTGGTGGCGGTGATCACCAACGGCACAGCGGTGCTGGGCCTGGGCGACATTGGCCCCTTGGCCTCCAAGCCGGTGATGGAGGGCAAGGCGGTTTTGTTCAAAAAGTTTGCTGGCATCGATGTGTTTGACATCGAGATCAACGAGAAAAACCTCGACAAGCTGGTCGACACCATTGCCTCGCTGGAGCCCACATTTGGCGGCATCAATTTAGAAGACATCAAGGCACCGGACTGTTTTTATGTGGAGCGCAAGTTGCGCGAGCGCATGAAGATCCCGGTCTTTCACGACGACCAGCACGGCACGGCGATCGTGGTGGGCGCGGCCATCATGAACGGCTTGCGCGTGGTGGGCAAAGACTTGCAGCACGTCAAGCTGGTGACCTCGGGCGCGGGCGCTGCGGCCTTGGCGTGTTTGAATTTGTTGGTCAAGCTGGGCCTGCCCAAAAGGAATATTTTTGTGACCGACTTGGCGGGCGTGGTGTACACCGGCCGCACCGAGTTGATGGACGAGGACAAGATTGGTTTTTCCCAAGACACCAGCGCCCGCACGCTGGGTGACGTGATGAAAGATGCAGACATCTTTTTGGGCTTGTCGGCCGGCGGGGTGCTCAAGCCCGAGATGGTCAAGGGCATGGCGGCCAAGCCACTGATTTTGGCGCTGGCCAACCCCACGCCCGAAATTTCTCCCGAAGAGGTGAAAGCCGTGCGCGACGACGCCATCATGGCCACCGGGCGCACCGACTATCACAACCAAGTCAACAACGTTTTGTGCTTCCCCTATATTTTTCGCGGCGCGCTGGATGCGGGTGCATCGACCATCACCGACGAAATGGAGATTGCCGCCGTTCACGCCATTGCCGAGTTGGCCCAGGCCGAACAAAGCGATGTGGTGGCCGCCGCTTATTCAGGCGAGCAGTTGGCGTTTGGCCCGGAGTATTTGATCCCCAAGCCTTTCGATCCGCGCTTGATGATGAAGATCGCCCCCGCTGTGGCCCAAGCTGCTGCCGACAGCGGCGTGGCCCTGCGCCCCATCGCGGACATGGACGCTTACCGCGAGCGCTTGCAAAGTTTTGTTTACGCGTCGGGCACCACCATGCGACCCATTTTTGCGGCGGCCAAACGCGCCAGCAAAAAGCGCGTGGCCTACGCCGAGGGCGAAGACGAGCGCGTGTTGCGGGCGGTGCAAATTGTGGTGGACGAGGGCTTGGCCAAGCCCACGCTGATCGGTCGCCCCGCCGTGATTGCCCAACGCATTGAGCGTTTTGGCCTGCGCTTGCGCGAAGGTGTGGACTACCAAGTGGTCAATGTCGAGGACGACCCGCGTTACCGCGACTTTTGGCAAACCTACCACCGCATGACCGCGCGCAAGGGCGTCACGGCTGAGTTGGCCAAGATCGACATGCGCCGGCGTTTGTCGCTGATCGGCACCATGCTGCTGCACAAAGGCGATGTGGACGGCATGATTTGCGGCACCTGGAGCCGCCCCGACACCCACTTGATTTATGTCGATCAAGTCATCGGCAACCGTCCCGGCGTGAGCACCTATGCCTGCATGAACGGCTTGCTGCTGCCCGATCGGCAATTGTTTTTGGTCGACACCCACCTGAATTTGGACCCGACGGCCGAGCAACTGGCCGAGATCACCATCATGGCGGCCGAAGAAATGCGCCGCTTTGGCATCGCACCCAAAGCCGCCTTGTTGTCACACTCCAACTTTGGCAGCAGCTTGCAAGACAGCGCCGCCAAGATGCGCCGCACCTTGGCCCTGGTGCAACAAAAGGCACCTTGGCTGGAAATTGACGGCGAAATGCACGGCGATGTGGCTTTGGACGGCGCCCTGCGCGCCGAGCAAATGCCCGACAGCAGCTTGACCGGCAACGCCAATTTGTTGGTGTTCCCCAACTTGGACGCGGCCAACATCTCCTACAACCTGCTGAAAACGGCTGCAGGCGGCAATATTGCCATTGGCCCGGTTCTGTTGGGCGCCGCCAAGCCGGTGCACATACTCACCGCCAGCGCCACGGTGCGCCGCATCGTCAATATGACAGCTTTGACGGTGGCCGACGCAAATGCCACAAGGCCTTAATCTTTGAGATAGCATGCGCTTACTTTTTTCGATTCGCATCAGCCGCGACGCTGATAAATAAGCCCTGGCTATTGCCTTGGGAAAGCTTTTACTTCATAATTCGACTTGAGCTTTTTTCGGGTTATCCCGGTGCTGGTTTTGACCGGCTTAAGGATAAAAGTTAGGGCTCGCAAACGTTAATTTTCTTCTTTTTATTGTTTTGTGAGGAATTCAGCGGAGATGGACACGCCACTTCGTACCGTCAAATCCAACATCGTGCAGTCGATCCGTGCCCACCGGGTGCAGGATTTGCATGAGGCTGCGCAACACCTGGGGCATCACTTTTTGTATGCCAACTTGGCTGTGGCCCAAAGCAAACAAGATGTGCTGGACATGATCGCCCAGCAATTCACCTTTCCGCCGCAGACCAGCAAAAACTTTGATGCCTTGTTTGACGGCATGACCGACCCCTTGCACAAGTCGGGCCCCCAGCCTGGTTTTGTCATCGTGCTCGAGCAAGTGCCGGCACATGCCAAATTTGACAAAGAAGCGCGCGAGCAGTTGCTCGACATCTTCCGCGAAGCCTCCGATTACTGGGCCGAGCGCAAAATCCCGTTCCGTTGCTTCTATTCCTTCTCGGTGGCACGCGCCCCCGCGCTGGCCATGGACAGCGATGGCGTGGTGGTCACCAACCCCAACGGCATTGAGTTGACCGACGGCGGAGAAAAAATGCCCACCGACAAGTTGGTCGACATCTCCCCCTTGGCCTTGCGCATGAGCAGCCCATTCAATGCGGGTTACTGGTTGACCGCCGCGTAAAGCAGCAGCCTCTAGATGTGACAAAGCCCGCTTTCAGCGGGCTTTTTTGTTGGTGAGCCGCTCGTCACAGCTTTCGCTGCGCGACCTCTCCATCGCCCAGGCGCTGTGCACAGTGCTTTGCCAAAGCCACAAACTCCGCCACCGACACCTCTTGGGCGCGCCGCTGCACATCAAAGTCGGTGTCCACACCCTTTTGCTGCAACCACGCACCCAGGGTGTGGCGCAGCAATTTGCGCCGCTGGCCAAAGGCCACCCGGACCAGTTCTGACAACAAGGGCCAGGGCACATCGACCACATCGGCCACATCGGCCAGAGGCACCATGCGCACCACCGCACTGTCCACCTTGGGCGGGGGGTGAAAGGCGTTGGGCGCCACATCAAGCACCTTCTCCATCTGGTAGCGCGCTTGCAGCATGACACTCAAGCGCCCATAGTCTGCGCTATGGGGCGCGGCCACCATGCGGTCGACCACTTCTTTTTGCAGCATGAAGTGCTGGTCTTGCACCACCGCCACATGGTCGAGCAGGTGAAACAAGATGGGCGTGGAGATGTTGTAGGGCAGGTTGCCCACCACCCGCAGCTGGGGGACGTTGAGGCTTTGGGCCAGTTCGGTGAAGTTGACCTGCAACACATCCGCTTCGGTCACGCTCAGTTGGGCGTGGCCTCGCAGTTCTCGCGCCAAATCGCGGTCGATTTCAATCACTTGAAGGTGCCCCAAGCGCTCCACCAAAGGCTGGGTCAGTGCGGCCCAGCCGGGGCCAATTTCCACCATGGCCTGCCCGGCCTGTGGGGCAATGGCACTGACGATGTCGTCGATGACCGCGCGATCGGTCAAAAAATGTTGGCCAAAGCGCTTGCGCGGCGCGTTCGGGTGGGCCATGCTCAAAGCGGGTCGTCGCGGTATTCGACGTAAGAGCGGCCACGGGTTTCTTGGGCCCAGGCGCGGTAGCTGTCTTCCAACTTTTGCTCGCGCAAAATATTGCGCGCCAAGTCGCGCTGCTCTTTGGCGCTCAACTCGGCTTGGCGGCGTTCCATGACCTGAATCAGGTGCACGCCAAAGCGGGTGATGACAGGAGGCGAGGTTTGCCCAGGGGCCAACTTGTTCATGGCTTCTTCGAACTCGGGCACAAACATGCCGGGCCCCGCCCAACCCAAGTCGCCACCAGAAGCGGCACTGCCGTCTTGCGAATGCAAGCGCGCCAGGGTGGCGAATTCGGCCCGTCCACTGTCGATTTGGGTTTTGAACTCTTGCATGCGAGCCCGCGCCGCGTTCGGACTGAGTTGGTCACCCGGGCGCAACAAAATATGGCGTGCCCGGGTTTGCGGCACGGTCAAAGTGGTGGCCTGCGGTTGACGCCGCTCGACGAGTTTGAGGATGTGAAAGCCCGCACCCGAAGGCACAGGGCCGGCCAGTTGACCCACCGCCAAACCTTTGACCGCATCCATGAACAAACTGGGGTAGCGCTGGGCGGGGCGCAGGCCCATCATGCCGCCACTGGCTTTGTCAGACGCGTCCGAGTGGGCGCGGGCCAAGGCCTCAAAATCAGCGCCGCCCTTGAGTTGATCCACCAACGCCTGCGCACGCACGCGAATCTCTTGTCGTTGCGCCTCACTGGCGTCATCTGGAACGGCCAACAAAATGTGGCCCAAGGCCAGCACGGGCTCTGCCTCCTGGCTGGTTTTGATGCGCTCGGCCAGCAGCTTGTCGATTTCGGGCTCGGTGATGCGGATGCGCGCATTGACCTCGCGTTCGCGCAAACGCTGCAAGGTCAGTTGTTGGCGCAAGTCGGCGCGAAACTGCGTCTGGCTCATGCCTTGCTGGGCGAGGCGCTCACGGAAAGCTTCCATGCTGACCCCGTTTTGGGTGGCCATGCCTTGTTCGGCTTGTTCGAGAACGCCGTCTTCAATGCGGATACCCAGGTCTTGCGCCAAGCGCAATTGGGCACGCTCATCGATCAAGCGCTCCAACACCTGGCGCACCAACACTTCGCGGCGCGGCACAAAGCTGCCTTGTTGTTGTTGCAACTGCTGAACGGTTTGCTCGACTTGCTGTTGCAACTCTTGGTTGGTGATGGGCTCCGAATCGACCACCGCCACAATAAAATCTGAAGACCGCGCACCGGTGGTGTTGGCCGTTGTGGGGCTGAGCGAAGGCGCCAAAGCGGGCCCCCCCAAGCGCAGTCCCTGGGCCATGCACACCGAGCTGGCACACAAAGCCATGGCACATGCCAAACGGGCCATCCAGGGCTGGTTCAAAGAATTTGTCTGTTCATTCATATTGACCGAATCGGCTTGGAAAGCCCCCGTAGTCGCGCAAGTTTTGATAGCGTGGCACGTAATCCCTGAACACACCGGTGATATTGGAGCCCACGCGGGACATCCCAGAAAACTCCATTTGGAACATGACCCGCTGAACCGCTCGATCGGCCGTCAATTGGTACCGGTCCAACGCAATTCGCGTCAACCAACAGCCGGCATCGTATTCGACCCCCAACAAGGCATCGACCAATCGCGACTCTTGTTGGTTGTAGTTCAAGCGCCCCACAGTGTACCAACGGCCTTCGCTGGCGCCCAAGCTGTTGTCTGCGCTGCCACTGGCGGAAAACAGGTTTTGCAAGGGCCACTGCCAACTGGTGTCGACAAACTCGCCACCGGCCGCGCCCACGGCATCGGCTTTGTAACGATAGGCCATGTTCAAAACCCGATATGGCCCGGGTCGGTAGCGCGCACCCACCGTGGAGCGCACCATGCGCGCAGCATCTGGGCTGTATTGCAGGGCCGAGTCCAACGCCCACGCATTGACCAATTGCAAGTTGGTGCCGGCCAAGGTGTCGCTGAGCTGCTCGGTGGCCGCCACGCCGCCGGGCAACACCACCTCTTGCGAGCGCAAGCGATAGCGCTGCGCCAATACAAAGCGGGCCCGCTCTGCACCCGACTGCGGGTCCAAAAACCGCGACGTGGCACCGGTGGTCACCTGGTGGCTGTCTGAAATGCGGTCGTACCCGGTGAAGGCGTTTTCTGTGAAGATGGTGGCGATATTGAAGTCGTAACTGGCCGAGTCGTAATTGGGCAGGCTGTTTTGGTCCTTGAACGGGGTGTTGACGTAAAAAATGCGCGGCTCCAAGGTTTGCACCCAATTCAAATCAAACAGCCGGGTTGGGCGGTCAAACACCGCGCCAGCGTCCAAGCTGTAGCCCGGTACCACCACCGATGCATTGCGCACGCCTGTGCTGGCCAAGGCCTGGTCAAACTGGTAGCTGCGTGCATTCAAGCTGAGCTTGGGCGTGATGGAGCCGTAAGGCGTGATCCACGACTGCGCCACTTGAACTTGGCTGACCATGCGCTGCGCGTTGTCGTTGGTCAGGCTTAAGAATTCGCGGTTGGACTGAAAGCGCGTCATCTCCCCCAGCAGCTGCACATCCAGGCCCGAAGGATAGGCCCAACGGTACTGGCCGCTCACCTTGGGCACCATGTCATAGGGCGGCGTGATGGGCGTGCTGCTGTCTTGCAAGGTTTGCCAGCGCAGCGTTCTGAATTGCGAGGTCAGCCCCCCCCTGGCATAGCCCACCGTGGCATCTGCCGGCAACAAGCGCAAGGCGCCGTTGATGTTGTTGCGCGGAAAGTCTTTCCAGTAGTTGTCGTCACTCACCCGATTGATGTTCAAGCCCAATTGCACCGGCCCCAAGCGGGCCGAGCGGGTGTCGAGCGTGCCTTGGTGGGTCCACGAGGTGCCCCAGCGAGACGTTCCAGCCAAATTGTCATAGGGCATCACATCCAACTTGGCGGTGCCCTGGAATGGTGGCAGCACGCTTTCCAAATACCGAAACTCGCCCGACATGTTCAGGCCCCGCGCGGTCATCAGGCGCGGCGTGATCAACAAATCTCGGTTGGGCGCAATGTTCCAGTAATAAGGTTGCGAATAGGTGAAGCCATCCACGCTATTGGTCTCGATGGTCGGCGGCAGCAAGCCCGATCGGCGCTGGCTGGTCATGGGAAAGGCAAATGAGGGCACACGCACCACGGCGGTGTCTTTGAAATACAGGGCGCCATTGGTCACCTCTGCATCGCCTTTTTCGCTGTCCAGGCTCAAGCGATCGGCACGGATCAGCCAATCCGGCAACCAACTCGGGCCGGGCTTGCGCTGACAAGTGGTGTAGTCGCCTTGGTGAATGACGGCGCGCTTTTCGCCCAAAAAATCCACCCGCTTGGCCCGTCCGTGCCCCTGGCTGCGCAACAGTTGGAAGCTGGGTTCAGTGATGCTGCCCTCAAACGCCTCGATTTTCAAATCCAGGTCGGGGCCTTCAAACACATTGCCGGCTTGGTTGATGCGCACATTTCCTCGCGCGCGGGCCACATCGGTCGGCTGAAAGTAGTCGATGCGCTCGGCACGGATCAGGGTATCGGCCCGGCGCAGTTGCACGTCTCCCAGCATGAGCAAGTCCAAATCCGGCCGGCCCGACAAATGGTCGGCTTGGATGAACAAGGGCTGGCGCGCCCGGTTTTGGGGGGGCAGCAGCAAGGGCAACAGGCTGCTGGGTTTGAGCACCGGCGCGCCCAGCTCAGGCTGGGTCAGCGGCGACTGCGCCAAAGCCACACCCATGCACAGCCCCCCTAAAACGGCCCATGAGGCTTGGTGAGCATGTTTGGCTTTGAAAGGGAGGCGGGCGTTCATGTTGGAGGCGTTCAAGCCGTGATGGACACATGCGACAACCGGCCAGGCGGCCCAGCTCGCAGCACCGGCACAGGTTTGTAGAATGGATTATCCATGAGCACCCCCACCATCGAAGCCGGTCCCACACCGGCCCCCTCCAGCCAGGTGCAGTGGACAGATGCGGCGCGCCAAGCGCTGTTTGAACATTGGTTACACGGCCTGGCCTCTGCCCATGGTCTGCACATCCCCAGCTTGCGGGTGGCCTCGGCCGACGCAAGTTTTCGGCGTTACTTTCGCATCGACACCGACCACGGCACATTGATCGTGGTCGACGCGCCACCGGCCCATGAAAACTGTGCGGCTTTTGTCCAAGTGGCCGAGTTGATGCTGGCGGCGGGTTTGCATGTGCCCCAGGTGCTGGATTGGCAACGCGAGCACGGCTTCATGCTGCTGACCGATTTGGGGCAACACACCCTGATGCAACAACTCGACGCCCAACAGCCCCAGCAACACCTGGGCGACTTTGGGCGCGCCATCGATGCCTTGATCGACTGGCAAAGCGCCAGCCAAGCCCAGGTGCTGCCGGCTTACGACAACGCCTTGCTGATGCGCGAGTTGCAACTGTTTCCCGACTGGTATGTGGCCCAGCACCGGGGCCTGGTGCTGACCGATGCCGAGCGCCAAACCCTGGACCAGGCGTTTGCCACCATCGTGGCGCACAACTTGTCGGTGCCCCAGGTGTATGTGCACCGCGACTTCATGCCACGCAACCTGATGTTGCCGGCCAACCCGCAAGAGCAGCGCTTGGGGGTGCTGGATTTTCAAGACGCGGTGCACGGCCCCATCACCTATGACATCGCCAGCCTGATGCGCGACGCTTTTATTTCTTGGGACGAAGCCTTTGTATTGGATGTCACCGTGCGCTATTGGGAACGCGCCAGGCAAAAGGGCTTATTGGGCACCGGCGAGTTGTCCAGCGATTTCGGCTTGTTTTGGCGCGAAGTCGAATGGATGGGGCTGCAACGCCACCTCAAAGTGGCGGGCATTTTTGCCCGCCTGGGCCTGCGCGACCACAAGCCCAAATACCTGGCCGATACGCCACGTTTTGTGACCTATATCCGGGCCACCTGTAGCCGCTACCGGGAACTCTTTCCCCTGCTGCGCTTGATCGACCGCATTGAAGGCCAGGCCAACGTGAGTGGCTACGCTTTTGGCCGGGTCTGACAGCGGCCCACCCACCCGTCAGCACCTGTGCCGCGTTTTTTTCACCCCGATCCCTTGATCACCCAGACCTGCGTGGCGCTGGCCCCGGCCGCCGCACGCCATGTCCAGGTCTTGCGCTTGCAACCCGGCGACGAGATCTGCTTGTTCAATGGCGCGGGTGGCGAATGGTCGGCGCGCATCGAGCACATGGGCCGAAAAGACGTGACGGTGAATGTCCTAGAACACCAGGCCATAGAGCGCGAAGCGCCCAACCAAGTGGTGTTGGCCGTGGGCATGCCCGCCAATGAGCGCATGGACTGGTTGGTCGAAAAAGCCACCGAGCTGGGTGTCGCGCGCTTGGTGCCGCTGATGACCGAACGCAGCGTTTTGCGCTTGCACGCCGAGCGGGCGCTCAAGCGCCAAGCCCACTGGCAAGCCTTGGCTCATGCCGCTTGCGAGCAGTGCGGGCGCAACCGCCCCCCCACCATTGAGCTGCCGCAAAGTTTGGGTCAGTTTCTCGCGCTGGATCACGGACCCGCGGCCAAGCGCCTCTTGTCTTTGGCGCCCAGCGCCACGCCACGCCACCCCACTCCCTCTCATGTCACCGTGCTCAGCGGTCCCGAAGGGGGCTTGAGCCAGGCTGAAGAGGCCTTGGCCTTGGCAGCGGGTTTTGTCCCCTGGCAGCTGGGCCCGCGCACCTTGCGCGCCGAGACGGCGGCCTTGGCCGCATTGACTTTGTGCGCAGAGACCGCCCCGATGTAAGCTTCCGCCATGCCGATTTGACCGTGGTCCATTACAAAGAAAGAAAAAAACCATGAACCAACACCTGTGGCTGCTGACCCTGGCCCAAGGCCTGTTTTTCACCAACAACGTGACCTTCATCGCCATCAACGGCTTGGTCGGCTTGAGCCTGGCCCCGGTGGGTTGGATGGCCACCTTGCCAGTGATGGGCTATGTGGTGGGCAGTGCGCTGAGTGCCGCCGTGGTGTCGCGCACCCAGGCCCTGTGGGGGCGCAAAAAGTCGTTCCAAATGGGTTTGGTGGTGGCCTTCTTTTCCTGTGCCCTGGCCCTGTGGGCGGTGCTGCACCAATGGTTTTGGCTGCTGGTGCTGGCCACCTTCATCGCTGGCTATTACAGCGCCAATGCGCAGCTGTACCGATTTGCCGCCGCCGAGTTGTCACCGCTGGAGGGCCGCGAAAAAGCCGTGTCCTGGGTCATGGCCGGTGGTTTGATGGGCGCCATCGTCGGCCCCAACTTGGCCAATCAAACCAAAAGTTTGCTGGGCGTGCCCTTTGCGGGGGCTTATTTGAGTTTGATGGGTGTGGCCGTGCTGGCTTGGCTGGTGATAGGAAAAATCGACTTTGGTCCCACCCCACCCCCACCACCCGCTGGTCATGTCCAACGCTCTTGGGGCAGCCTGATGGGACAACCGGTCTTTTTTGTCGCCGCTTTGAGCGCCGCCTTGGGCTATGGCGTGATGAACCTGTTGATGGCCGCCACCCCGCTGGCCATGCAAAACTGCGGCATTGGTTTTGGCGACACGGCCATGGTGCTGCAGTGGCATGTGATTGGCATGTTTGCGCCAGGCTTTTTCACCGGGCACTTGATCAAGCGCTTTGGCGCTCTGCCCATCATGGGGGTGGGCGTGCTGCTCAACTTGGTTTGCGTGGCAATTGCCCTGAGTGGCATTGAGGTGCAACAGTTTTTGATCGCCCTGCTGATGCTGGGTGTGGGCTGGAATTTTTTGTTCACCGGCAGCACCACTTTGTCGATGCAAGGTTATGCCCCTGAAGACAAGCACCGCGCGCAGGCCGTGCTCAACTTTTGCGTCTTCGCCACGATGGCCGTGACCTCATTTGCATCCGGCGCCTTGGTCACCACCTCGGGTTGGGATTGGCTAAATTGGGGCTCCTTGCTGCCCATTGGCATCATCGGTGTGGCGCTGTTGTGGCTGGCCCGCCACCTGAGCCTGAACAAACCCCAGGCTGCTTAAGACCCTTAGCGCAAGCCCGGCTCAGGGCAGGGCGGCCATCACCTGGGCCATGGCGGCGGTGAGTTTGCGCGCATAGGGCAGGTGCAAAAACTCATTCGGGCCATGGGCATTGGACTGCGGCCCCAAAACACCGCACACCACCATTTGGGCCCGTGGAAAGCCCTGACTGAGCATGTTCATCAACGGTATCGTGCCGCCTTGTCCGATAAAACCGCACGGGGCGCCAAAGTGGGCGTTGCTGGCGCTGTGCAAGGCCTGGGACAACCAGGGGGCCACATCTGGGGCGTTCCACCCCGTCGCGCCGCCGTGGTGCTCAAAAGTCACCCGCGCTTGGTACGGGGCGTTGTCTTCCAACAAAGTTTTCATGGCCTGCACCGCCTGTGCCGCATCGACCAAGGGCGGCAAGCGCAAGCTGAGCTTGAAGGCCGTGTAAGGGCGCAACACATTGCCGGCGTCTTGCAAGGCGGGCAAGCCCTCGGCGCCGGTCACGCTCAAGGTGGGGCGCCAGGTGCGGTTGAGCAAGGCCTCGGTGGGGTCTTGGGTGGTGGGCAAGGTGAAGCTGGACGATCCATGGCAATCATGGTGGGCCCAGGGAAAGCGCTGGTGAACCAAGTTGCCCAAAATGCGCGCCGTTTCTTGGGCCTGGGCCACCCGCTCCGACGGAATTTCACAGTGAAAGCTCTGTGGCAGTAAGCG
>Ga0315903_10002937_pt1 | contig 24285 bp, 15 predicted proteins | sample LakEriMetagenome_7_FD_203524 | JGI IMG/M metagenome (GOLD analysis project Ga0315903, IMG submission 203524) | Freshwater fungal communities from buoy surface, Lake Erie, Ohio, United States - Buoy 2 MA119 | ecosystem: Environmental > Aquatic > Freshwater > Lake | place: USA: Lake Erie, Ohio... | reverse complement strand
ACGCCCAGAGCGGTAGTTCTGCGACGAAATCACTCGCCGCCCAGCCCCGCCGCCGATGATCCAACCGCCACCATGCAGGAGTTCCTGAATGGTGACCGTTGGACAAAGCCTCGCGCGAACGATTTGCGCAGCATCGAGATCACTGTTCCGCCGCTGCGTTAGGCGAAACCGCCATAATCTCCGATAATCTTGGACGCGCAAATGATTTCCACTGAAACAACATCGACAATCCCGACGGACCAAGAACGCCAACGGCCTCGCTGGCGTCGCCTGCTCGTTGGCCTAGTCGTGGCGCTGCCACTGGGGCTCACGTTGGCGTGGGCCGGGACGTATGCCTGGAATGTGTGGTCGGCGTACGCGGGCTACTCGAAGTACAAGCCCCAAGAGGGTGACGTCGTTTTCCAATCGCTCCCGCATGGACCGGTCGTCTGGGCCATCGAGGGCGTCACGAAGTCGCCCTACTCCCACTGCGGAATCGTCGGCAACCGCGACGGCCAGTGGATTGTGTACGAGGCGTATCGGGGCGTATCGGCCACGCCATTGAAGACGTTTTTGCTGAGGGGTCGTGGTGGCGGCTTTGCGGTCTACAGACTGCGCGAGGAGTGCCGCGCGCACATCCCTGAAACCCTCAGGTGCTGCGAAAAGTATATTGGGCGGCCATACGACATCCGCTACCGGATGGACGACGAAAAGATCTACTGTTCGGAACTCGTGTTCAAGGCTTTCAGGGACGCCACCAACGGCCAGCAACTCGGCGACCTTGTGAAGTTCGGAGAGATGAACTGGGGACCGTACGAAACGCTCATCAGACAAATTGAGGGCGGGCCGGTGCCTGTCGATCGCGAAATGATCACGCCGCGCGATCTGGCCAAGGCCCGGCAACTGGAGCCGGTGTTCTCTCACAACATCGTCATTGAGCGATCCGCCGAGCCCGCCAAGCCATAGTCGCGCGGGGGCTGGCAGTTTTTTGCGGCAGTTTGGCGGTGTATTTGGTCCGGTTGGCCGTTTCCGGGACCAAGGTTGTCCCTCGACCCCGGATAATGACTGGGTGATTCCCAGACCACCACTAAGGAGCGATACGCATGCCACATGCCAGCGTCCGGGCCTCAATGGTCGTAAACGTCGCGAGCCTTGTGCTCATAGGCTTTTTGGCCTTTCCAGCAAACGCGGAGGATTTCTTGGGTGGCGACGCGACGCCGGCAGTCTTGCGACCCCGAGTTCGCGTTGCCGCTCACAACATCGAGGAGACGGACATTCGCGATTGCCTTAGCAACGCCGTTGAGGCAGCGAACTCCGAGAACCTCGATGGATTCGTCAACTGCTTCACCGGTAGCACGAAACCCAAGATTCGCAAGCAGGCTGCGATCCATTTCGTCCAACATGACGTGGCCATGGAGTTACTTGATACACAGGTCATCAAGGCAGGAAAAACGACAGGCGAGGTCGCCGTCAAATATCGGCTGGTGCTCTCCGAAGATCGTTTCGATGTTGTGTCACTCGTGGCCATGAAACAGGAAAACGGCTACTGGCGTATCAACTCTGAGAAGATTCAGTCCTACGAACACCAGTCGCCCAGCATGTGTTCCCCCTCGCGTTATGCCTGCCTCGGAGCCACTTGCCGCGTGGCCGCCCGCAGGTAGTACACTACCGCCTAACCCAGGGAGCCACATTAATGCCGCTCGTTGACTACACCCGCACAAAAAGCCCCGTCTACGACATCGACCTCGACGCCGATCCCTACGACCGCTGGCAGGAAGTCGGCCGGCGTAACAAGGTGAAGTTAGGCCGCTTTCTCCGAGATATCGAGGCGATGGCCCACGACTGCGTAGACGAATTGGTGGACTCGTCTGCTTGGTACGTCCCCGCCTTCCTCAAACCACTTTCGAAGTCACTTATCAAGCCGCTGTTGAGCGGCGGGAGCCGAATCACCGGAAAACTCGCGGCTACGATCGCACGGTCGTTCGGCGAGGACTACCAGGCCGAGATCCGCGGCCTCGCCCACGCGAGCGGGCTTCCCGAAAGCAAACTCTTCCTTGCCAATCTCACGTACGACATGACCGTGGGTACTGAGGGTCTGTTCGGGGCGTGCTCCAGCTTCAGCGTCACGGTCGAGGGCTCTCCCGTTCTAGTCCGCAACATGGACTGGGCTCTCCCCGAGTCGACGGGCCGCTACACCGTGATGACCCGCTTCCACAAGGGCGGCTATAGCTATGTCAACGTTGCCCCTCTGGGCTGCGTCGGAGTGCTCTCCGCGATGCGGGTGGGCGAGTGGGCTGTCACGCTCAATCAAGCACCCGCCACCGGGAGCCCGCAACTCTTCCAGTGGCCGGCGATGCACCGCCTGCGAAAGGCGTGCGACTCATCGCTCACGTTCCCTTCGCTTGTGCGCAGGCTCACGGAATACCAGACCATGACCTCTTTCTTCGCCCACGCCGTGGGCACGAAGCCTACAGAGCAGGTGGTGATCGAGAGCACTTCAGACTCTTTTCGGAAGCGCAAAGCGAAACCGGGTAAGCCGCTGATACAAACAAATCACTTCGTCCTTGACGCCCATCGCCATCACAATGGCGAGGACTATCAAGGCGCCGACTGCGAGATCTGTGACCGTTACGCCGCCCTCGAAAAACGACTCCGGAAGAAGCCAAAGGATTTCACCGACGCCTTCAGCCGAATCCGCGGTGGGCCGGTAACCCACTCGGAGACGATGAACCAGATGGCCCTTTGCCCTGCTACGGCGGAGGCTATCGTCCGGGTGCGGCTGTGACCTCGGCCCGACAGGTCATCCCTAGTCAAGTCGCCGAGCAACTGCTCGCCTGTCGCGTTACGAAAAGCCTTGTTGAGAAGTTCACAGCAATATCTTTTCTCATCATCGATCCGGTAGCGAATGCCATAGGTCCGGCCGATGTACGTTTGGCAGCGGGCGAGTGATCCGGGGACGTGACCACAGGTGTCATCGCTCATCCGATACATGGCAAAGCCGCCATCGTGGCCTCGATAGCTACCCCAAACGGCAGCGTCGTGTGATAGCCATGTTGCCGCTCCATGACGGGCGCCACAGAACCGCGCCTAGCCCCGCGAACCGTCTGCCCCTTCCCTTGGTATCTGTCTGCCCCGAGTCTTCGCGAGAACTCTGGAGAAAGCGTTTTCAGTAAGGTACGCTCACGCCTAGTTTGGATGGGCACAAACAAGGAGAATCCGATGGTTACTCGTTTATCTGGAATTCGGCTTGCTATCCTTTCCCTTGCAACAGCGATGCTCGCGTCGACTGCAGTCGGCTGCGGCCGAGTCAGCCCCTCGGTTGTTAAGAAAATCGGGACTGCCGCTGGCGTGGGTGTTGCCACCGGCGTTGGCACTGAGGTCGGCAAAGATCTGTACGGCAGCGGCAAGAAAGCCGCTGGCGGCGACAAGAAGTAATCTATTCCTGGAATACGCGTCGGGCTTTGGGCCAACTCACGCATTACCGCAAGACTTCGCCAAGCTAAGCGACGTTGAGCGCGTTTGCGTTTCACGCGGCAGATGCCCCGCCTTCCACGCTTCACGAGCCGGCTGCTCACCCAGCAGAATGCTTGTGGCCGAAAGCTCGTAAGGGAAGCCTGCCGCGAACCGAAGGAGCAGCTCGATCGCGGTGCTGGCTATCCCCCCTACAAGAAGGTAGCCTACCGGGGCCAGATGCCAGCGGTTCAAAATGAACAGCATGCCAACTGACTGCGAATCGCCGCAGCGCGACCGCAAAATGCTCCGCCCCACGTTTGTATTCGCGCCCCATTCGGGAAACGCTGACGGGTTGTCTCGCGGCCTCGCGATCACCCGGAGACTATGCAGGTGGTATCAATGGACGACTCCACGCAAGAGAACACCGCTCCCTCCTCGGCGTTGGCCACCGCCACGATTGAAGCCCTCTGGCAAGCACTCCCTGCTCTTGGCAAGTACCTAGGACAGGAATGCGCCGACCTCGAGCCAGTTGTGGCACAAGAGCTTCATGCTCTACCTCCAGTGCCGCTTGTCGCATTCGTAGGTCCTAGCGGCGCTGGCAAAAGCACCGTCTTCAAATTGCTTACCGGCATCGACACGGCAACAAGCAATTCGATCCGCCCGTGCAGTTTTGTGCCCTGCTTGGGAATCCCACCGGGCTTGATGCTTGATGATGCATGCTCGCTGTTGCCGGGAATGGAGCTTGTCAAGCGTGAGCACCCCGACGATGCGAGGAACCGCGACGCCCCTTTAAACCGCCTGCTTTACACGGAGTCCCGACTGGACGGCGTCATCGCATGCGACCTGCCGGATATAGATGGTGCCGTCGAAGATAATCACGAACGCGCTCGACGAGTCATTTCGCTGGCCGACCGACTCGTCTTTACCTGCTCCGTACACACGTATGCCAACAAATTGGTGGTCGAAGCATTTGCGGAAGTTCTGTCGATGCTTACCGATGGTGATGTCGTCGTTCTGGTGACACAGTTTCATGCTACTTCTCGAGACGCACTTCTGGAGACTGCACATCGCCTCAAAGATGATTTGGTTTCTCGCCTACTGCCACACTCCAAAGCATTTTCACCCGAACGAAAGGACGCGTTCGGTACAGCGGTTCTCACCCGCGCAAGCAATGCGCGGTTTTTCTACAGCTCATACTCGGCACAACCCGCCTTGGAAGACATTCTTTCCCTCTCTTCAGGAGAATCTACGAGCGAAGCATTCGGCTCCGCGCTGAGCGCCCGAAACCTCGCGCGGAGTCGGGCAAAGCGGCAACTTGGACGGCTAAGAAAATTAGAAGCCCGCACCAGCGAACTGCTGCAGGCTTTTCACCGCAAAAGTCACACCATCGACCGGGATCTCGAGACACTCGATGAATTAGCCGAATCGGCGATACCGAAGATACTCGCTACGGAATCGCTCAGCCACTTTTTGCCACTGGCAAGGGTTCTGGAAATTACCATCGAACAGGCCCACGCAGTTCAGGGCAACTCGGTAAGCCAAGTTCTCAGGTGGATGGGGTGGCCTGTCAGGAAACTTCTGCAAACCGTTCTCGGCCTACTGGCGAAACAAGACTCGCGCCCTTTTGACGAAGCCGATGCCAAGCTTCGTAAGACGGCCACGGAACGCCTTCTTGAAAGCGCCGCGTTAGTCAGCAATCAAGAAGCGTCGCTCTCTCGCCGATACGACATCGATCCCGCGACTCTGGCTCCGATGTGTGATGCGTTTGTGGAGGAGCCGCTTCGTGACTTCCAGGATCTGGCTAATAGGTGGGACAAGGAGGTCCGTCGCGAGGCCACCGACTGGTGCAACGACGAGAGGAACTGGGCCTTGGTCGCATTACTGCTCTACGCGGAGCCGCTCATCACGCCGATGATCGCGGGCGGCACCGTCGGGCTGTTGATCTGGGACTTGTCGGTTGGCGGGCTCGGAACTGCTCTCATCGTGCTGCTAAAGTCGGTTGCAGGCGGAACGGCAGTCATTCTGGGCCCAAAGGTGGCGGACTTTCTGATGACCGGCGCCCAAGCCGACATCCGACGACGTGTCGACCGTCTCAGGCGAAAATGGATCCGCAAGTACCGCCGGCAGGTGACGCGTATGCTCGAATCAAAGATCCTGAATCCTTACGCCGGCAAACTTGTGCGCAGCCATGCCGCTGCACGTGATGCAATGCTTCCCACAGCCAGGACTGTCACTTCTGCAAACCAGGCATTACGACAGTCCATCGACCACCTCAGAGGCGTTTTAGAGTCAACAGGCAGCCCGTCATGAGCCATTTTGAGACAGAACTCGTGCAGGAACTGGCAGATCGCGCGCTCGCGCTTCGCGCACGTGTTGATCGCCTCGGAGGGATTCCCGCTCTGGCCCTACGGCTTCATGCGGCAGCGCGGCTTGACCTACCAGATGAGGAACGAGGCTATTCAATTATTGCGCTGTGCGGCCCGACAGGGGGTGGCAAATCAACGCTTTTCAACACACTGTTGGGGAAAGACGACGTTAGCCCAGTGGGCCACGACAATCGCTGCTGCACGACCCAGCCACTTGTAGCGTGCGACAAGGAACTCGAACCGGAAATCAGAAAACGCCTGCCTCACGTCCACATCGTCCCTCACAGGCTGCCCGTTAAGGGCCTAGTTTTGGTCGACTGCCCCGATATCAATGGCCCAATCAACGAGCATCTCGAACGCACCGCCGCCATCCTCGATGCAGCAGATGTCGCCGTATGGGTCGTTTCGGGTTGGAACTACTCAAACAAGGATGCATGGAACTGGCTGCAGGCCAACGGCCTTTACCGCCGGTGGTGGCTGGCAGCGACCGTTCGCGAGAACCAGAACCCCGATGACATTCGTCGCTCCATTAAAAACACAGCTCACGAAGTAGGTCTAACGGTCGACGACGAGATGGTGCATGTCTTTGACTCAAAGCAGAGGACACTCGACTTCACTCGTCTCAAAGAAAGCATTTTCAACGAGGATCATGCAAATCGCGTTTTCATTGCAGCGCACGACCGAAAGTTAGCAGCAATTGAAGGAGCCTTCACTGAGTCCGACAAGTCATGGCTTACGAATCTGGCGATCCGATTTCAAGCGATTGTGAACAAACCATCCGATGCGCTTACTGCCCAATATCAAGCGATTTTCTGGCAGGGCGATGGTCGCAGCGTTAGCGGCATAGGGCCGTCACTCGTGGGTCAACTGGGGGCCGAACTTCAGCGACGCGTATGGCTTGCTGCAGCCCAAAGCTTGTGGCCACCAATATCTCTTGTCGCGATGCTGCGGGCCCGCATTCAGACCGCCTTAGTCGCCTGGACGATGTTTCGCGGGGCAACAGCCGGATTCAGCATCTTTCGGCTCTGGAGCCTTGCCCGCGCGTGGATGTCCTCTCAATGGGTCGAGACTGCGGTCACGCGTGTTATTGAGAGATACGAAAAACGTCTTCAAGCTATCGATGAAGGGCTTGAGCGTGCGCTCGGCATAACAATCCGGCAGCATGGGCTGAGACTGGAGCCACACTCGAAGGAGCCAGGGGATACTGACTCGACCGGGCTCATCGAAGATCTCGCCGCGGACGTGCCGGTCGTCGGCACAAAGTGGTCCAAACGTCTTGCACTGTTCTCAAGGGCAGGCAGACGCACGAGCGTCCTGGTCGATGATCTCAGCCAATCGCTCGACGCAGAGATTGAAAGACAGGTGGAATCGGAGGCCAGGAAGCCTCGCCGACTAACGAATTTTCTGGCTGTTTTGACAGCTGTTCCTCTCCTCTGGGCAGCCGTGCTTCTTCTGCAGACGGCCTACCTGCGAGAGTGGTTGCCAACCACATTTTATCTTCAGTTTGTGGCACTGTTCCTGCTAGCGATGCTACCCGCGTCCATCGTTCTTTTCGTCTCTGTAGCCAGACTGCACTGCGATCGCGCTGTAGAGGATGTCCTTCGGGCACCTAAGTTCGCATGGCTGCAATCTGGACGTTACGCAAGCGATGTGGCCGCCAGCGTCGACGACTTGGCCACGCAACTCGAGACGCTCAAGGAAGATGCATCGCGATTGAGGATCGCGATCGAGGAGCAGGCCGGAAACTCCGCTGGCCACACGTGGCGTAGCAAGCCAACGCACGCAGGTCCCAGCGCACCACCAGCCCGGCACGACCGGATAAAAGCCACTGCCTCATAATGGCGCTGACCAGGAAACTGGCTGTGGAGCCCGCAAGAGTCGCTTCAAGCGTCAGTCCTGCTCACCGCTATTCCCATGCGAAGCCGAGGACTGCGGTGCCATGGTTTAACGGCTTGTTTTTCATCGCGATGAGGGGCCATTAGGGACGGCCCATTGGCGACGCCGGCGGCTTTACTTTCGAGCACGAAGGCCGGCGAGTGACGCTCGAAACCCCGCAAGAGCATCCTGAGCACTGTCGGCTCCGGCGGGCGACTGCGCCTAACGGATCGAGGCCGACTTGGAAATGCCCTGACACGCTTCGCAGAATTCTTTCAGGAGCTGCAAGCATTCTTGCTTCGGTTGACTGGCATTCTTTGCCGCTCTCATAAGCTCTCCGCGGAAATATTCGCTAGCGAACACATCTTGGCCCTGTGCACTGCCCAGGGCATCTACCCAGGCAGCCAGTTGCTCCTTATTAGGAACAGCCTTGGTGTTTCGCTCGATTTCTGCACCCGACTCCTGAAAGGCCGCAAGCAGGGCGCGAGCCAATCGCGCATCAGTAGCCGTGAATACCACCACCGTCGGCGCTTCGCCTATCCGTGCAACCTCATCGGAACACCTGCACAAACCGTTGAACAACGGCCTTAGCAACTGATCGTCTGGCCGTGCCGCATCCTTATCCATCTCACGAAAGCGTCGGGCTATATCGGCGAGAGTGCGCACTCCTCGGGGGTCATTCAGCCCCTTGACGACATCGCGATCGCTGGCCGAAAGGAAGGCGTCCCTCCGCCTCAAAGCATCTTCGAGTCCATTCCAAAAAGCTTCGTCCTCCAGGAGGGGAATAGCGCCGCGATCCCGCCCCATGGCGACACTGCGAAGTTCCTCGAGAGTCTCCTCTACATTTTGATCCTCTATTTTGCCAGGCGTGACGAAGAATAGCGCGAGCTTTTCCCTGACGCTACCGTCTGCCGCCTGACCGCCTAGTCCCAGAGCCGTGGACGCCTTCACCAGCACATCTCGCTGAGTTCGCTCCGTAGCGTCTTGGCTGGGGCGAAGTTTTTGAAGAAAAGGCAACTCAACGCCCTGCATCGCGAGCAGTATTGCGGCGATTCCTCCAATCATTACCAGACCCCACACAATTGGCGACGGGCGATTGCCAGGAACTCTCCGCTCGGCAATGCCACGCAGGCCTCCGACCGGATTACTTGACCGCACACTGTCCAGATGCTGCGCGAAGTGCCGCGCCCACGAATCCAAGTCGTGGACTCTGATCGTATCGGATCCCGAATAATTCTCCCACGCGATATTCCCCAGCACTTCGTCACCGATCTGGGCAAGATGTCGCTCCACATCGTTCAGCAGTCGGTCCTGCTCACCCTCACCGAGGCGCCCGATCCGCGGGTCAGTGAAAATAAGCCATTCAGAACCGCGACGCCCCGCCACCTCCTCTTGGGCGACAATGTGCGACGCCGCGGCAAAATAGGCCCCATCGCTGAGCGAACCGATCCCTCTCCCTCGCTCCCCGAGAATGCTCTTCACCTCACGATAGATTCGCCCGCTTGAGGTCGAATCCAGGCCACTTCCAGACCATGTGATGAAGCGATGATTATCGACGCCGCCCCGCGGTGTGAGAACAAGCACTTCGGAGACTAGCGGCAACATAGATGAGCTTTCTGGATCGCTCCACACGAGCGGATGCAGGCAACGAAATCATGGACGCCAACGCGGCAACTCTGGCTCGCCACGATAACCTTGTAGATCTTTAAACCAAAGCGTATGCGGCTTCTCAAGCTCTCCTCCTTGAACCTTGAACGTTTTGCCTTCGCGCATTTCACGTGGGGAGATTCGTACCTCTAACTCCCCGATGCGATCCCGCTTTGTCAAGTCGTCGATTTCCCAGAATTTTATCGATATGGGTATGCCGCGTTCATACCCTTCTGCGCGCATAGCCACTGCACGCTCCAATGCCTCGACCTCGCCAGTTGGGTCAGATCGGACGAGTTCCCGACAACTTGCCACTTCTTTGCCATCAGCCCACAACTCCCACCTGATCTCGTGATGGGGCGTGTAATCAGGCGGTAGCTTCCCCCACTCAATCCACGGCGTCACCTTGATTTCAGCGCCTCGCTCGCATTCATCCACATACGTGCGATACTCCTGCACCGCAAACTTCATTCCACCCAATGGGGCGCGGTTGATGTATGCATCACAGTTCGCCTTCGTCTTGGATTCGACGACCGCTCCGTACAGGTATCGGTCATACGGTTCCTCCAGGGCAGACCGACGAACGTCCGCAAGGCTTGGATACGTGTCGACAATCACGGTCCGCGTGTCGCGGCGATCGGCTGGCATTGCGGCTTCAATGTCCCGGAGGCCCTTAAGAGCATCATCCGCAACCGCGGTTGCTGTATCGAAGTTCTCGTCACGAACAAGCGAAGCGAGCCGCGTCTCGACACGCTCCCGCAGGCCAGCGGCAAATGCCCTAAGGCTGCCGTCCCAAAAGTCGTCCTTAACCGAATGGCTGGCGATAACTGCTGCAGCCTGCAGAAAGTCCGCCCGCGCGAGCGCACTATCAATGCCCTTCCTCAACTGCTCATGCCTCTCGGCATCCGCCAGCATGACCTTGCGGCTTGTGAGCCGATCCTCGAACTCTCGCCGCTCACGTTCCAGTTGACCCGCAACAGCAGGCGCACGCGAAAGGACTTTCCGATACTCAGCGTCCACCGCCTCGACCGCTGCCATGGATTCGAGCGAATCAATACCCGCACTGTGTTCACGGATAAACTTTTCCAGGTCTGCCCTAGCCCTCGCAATTCTGATTTCCTCGAGCTTTTGTCGACATTCCTGCACGAGCGGGCCGCTCGGGAACTCATCTACGTAATACTCTGCTGCTGGCTCGATCTTGTCCAAATCGTCCGATGACTTGGCGTCCTTGAACCGCTGTTCTGCCTTGGCAAGTCGTTGCTGATCGATCTTCGCCGCCTCGACCTTGCCGTCTAGGCGAAGCGCGGGAATAAATGAGAGCAGCCCAGGCCACGAGGTCTCGTCACACGTGCCGAAGAATTCACGGGCGACTTTGAGATCTGCATCGATAGTCGCGGGATTTGCACTGACAGCAAGGTTGTGTCTCCAGCTTGCTGCGCGCCATGCATAACGGCCCAGGTCCAAAAGCCCACCGACAAGGCCGATCCAGATCACCGCTGCAGCGGCGGCGGCGCTCCACGCTGAGGCCCGCAGTCTTCTAAGCCGTTCAGCAATGCCGGACTTGCGCGGAACACTCTCCAGTAGTTCACCGACCTCGCACGCGATCTTTCGAGATGCAAACGGCCGCAGGTGAGCGGCGACAGTGGACTTCCATTCGCCCTCGCACTTAGCAGTACGCAGTTCCTCGAATCGCGAAGCGAGCCACAAAAGGGGCTCAATCAAACCGAAAGGTTGGCGCGACTCGAGATCCGGCTTGTATTGTCCCTGCTCGTTGCGCACGCTCCGGCCAAACGCGCTTGCTGGAAATACAGCACAGTTTCCGTATTGAATACCGATCGGAAGGTCTGCCGCGACCTCGTCTTGATCGACAAGGAATATCTTGACCCGGTTGACCAGGCTTTGGTGAATAGGATTTTCCTGCAGATAGCGACGCACCTTCGCATTTTCGTTCTCTGGGTGCGTGAAATCGATATCCGAATATCGATCCCATTTCGTCAGCACCACTGCGATGGCTGTACCAAGATGCCCCTTGCACGACTCGTGCAAACTGCCGAAGAAGTCTGCGACCTTGCCGATTCGATCAATGACGATCCGTCGCTCCGCGGGATCAACACCGTCCGGCAGAACCTCGGCGACGATCAACAGTCCGTCGCAGTCTTGGAGGTGCCGGAAGAGCGCAGCGCGGTCTTCGTTTGGATCACGATCCTGATTGATGAACTCGCCGGCGTAATCCACCATCCGGATTTCGGTCATGCCACGTGAATCGGACCCGACCCTAAAGTCAACGAGATAACGATCGGGATCGTTCGGAGCCGGCAACTCTCCCCGCTCCAATGCCTGCTTGGCTTTCGCAATCCACGCGGCGCCGTTTTGCTCGGCAATTTCGTCATCAACAAATGACGCGCCGGCAGACTCCGAAGATCCTCGCGCCTTGCCGACATCCGCACTAGGATCGGCGGTCAGATCCCGCTTCAGCTGCGCAGTCATGCCGCCCTGATGGGCGACGTTGAGCGCGAGCGTCGCCATGTAGCAAGTCTTTCCTGAACTCGTTTGCCCGATGAGCGCAAATCGATACATGAGGCTTCTTTCTCAGTCCAAGGTTCATGTAGACGGACGCGACCGACGCCGACGGCTTTGGGTTGTGCCGTTACCGAGCAGGCCCCACACGCTACGAAGCGGCCGATACAAACCGTTGAGGGCCAGCAAGCCGCCAACCGCTACGATGGTTGCTCCGAGAGGCCGCTTCACGAACGCCGAAACAAGTTCCCACAGCGTTGCTTCGATGAAGGTTCCGGCCGTTGTCAGTGCTACCCCCAGCAACCGCCCTCCTACTCTCGCGAGTTTCTGGGCAGCACCTTCCAAAAGGTTGCCCGCCTGATCAAGGTACTCGTCGGGTGTGGCAAGAACTGTCGCCAGTGCTGCACTTCCAAGCCAGACCTTCCAGTTTTTTTTGACGTACTTATCCCAGAAGTTCTTTCCTCGATCCCCCTGCTTGACGAAGAAGTCGCCGAAGTCCTCGAGCGACAGACTACCGCCAGAAGGTTTCGGCAACTTGCTTGCGCGGACAGCTGTCGAGAACCTCACGGCATCGTCAGCCAAATCCTCGTAACGGCCGACCGTTAGGAGCGTCTCAGCGCCACCTTCTGCCAACAGCCGACCGCGTTCCGCCACGTCCGGCACTGCGTTGCCGATACGCTTCGAGCCTTTGGCAAGGACGGCCATCGCCTCCTGCGACGAACCCTCGAGCGCGTCGAGCTGCTTGACGACCGACGGTGGCAACCCCTCGGCAGACTCCTTCAGGATCTTTCGCAACACCTTCGTGCGCTCGGCAACATCGTCAAATCGGCCGCCGGCCTTTTCCACCAAGTCGCGGGCGAATCGGCTGGAGGCCGCCTCTGTCGCGACATCGTCGAGCTTCGCTATCGGGACATCGTCCGCGACTCGGGCGATTTTGCGAAGCGCGCCGGCAGCATCAATCGCACTCGCGTGATCCACAGCAGCAAACATCAAGAGGCTTGCGACGACACCCGTGGCAACTGCCCGCTTTGATTTACAAGCAGGGTTCATGTCGGTTCTCCAATGCTGAGTTCCCTTGGACCATAATCGACTGCGGGTCGCTACGGCGCAACTCCTGACACCGCCAACCTCTCAACCATTCCGTCTCCAACCATCAGCCACCATGCGGAGACATTTCGACTCGCCGCTTCAACAGCCTTGCTGCCTTCAACGACCGCCGCGCGTCCTGCGGTCATGACCATTTCGTTCTCGAGTGCCTTTTCGACACCGGCATTCGTTGCCGTTTCGCTCATGAATCGACAGAGGGGATGGTCGCCTGCGAGATCAAACACCACGCGTCGGTCCTTTCGCATGAAAACCCTCGCGTCGAGCCGATCGATGTAGCGAAACGTCTTCGCGTTCAACCCGGATCGCTTGTACAGTCCCTTCACGATCGGCGACACGTCGATCACGAGTTTCTCGCGCACGGCAGACAGCATCTGCCGGCCAGCCTTCTGCGCACCGCGCATCACCCATGGTGCCAGGCCTCGAGACTCGGTCTTGGCCACCTGCTCCGCCGCCTCGGTGGTAATTTTTTTTGCAGCTGACTTTCGTGCCGACGTAGCAATTGCCTTGAGCGCTGCTCCGCCGCCTTTGGCCATCAACACGACTTCCGCTGCGTCGACCGCTGCGAACACCATATCCATTCCTGTGACGGGCCTCCCCTGCGCTATCTTTCTGGCCAACACAGCGGCGCTGTAGCCTGGAAGCCACGTGACGACACCCGTTGCCGGCTCACCGAGAGCATCGACAAGTCCGCTCCGAGTCATTGCACTCCACTCCTCGAGATTGCGGTTGGCTCGCTCGGGTGCTTCCGCCAGAGCCTGCAGGGCTGCCACACGGGTTTTCGCGGGCAGCGGTCGCTCCAGAAACGCGGCAAACCGCGGGTTCTGACAGATTCTTTCGTCGAGCAGGCCGTCGATGACCCTCTGATCGGCCGATGACAGCACGTCGAGCAGGCCGTCTGTGCATCCAGCAAACCGGGGATCCATAAGCACATCGACGGCGGCGGGCCCAACTCTCATGAGCAGGTTCTCCGCATCCTTAGGGTATCCATGAATGAACTCCCATATCTGCGGATACATGTAGTAAACGTCCCGCGAAAATCCGTCGTCTTCAACGGCGAGCACGACACGCCGAAATGCCGGATACACCCGGCTCATCAGGGCACCTCGAAATGCACCGTCTGCTTGCACGGCTGCGGCAACCCTCTCGCCGTGCATGGACAGGATCGCAAACGCTTCCTCCAACCCTTGCTCGGGATTCGTCGAAAGTGCGTCCGTGATAACGCGTCGTGCCCAGATTCGGTAAACCTCCGACGCTGCGGCGTCGCCCATGTCCTTGGGCTCCAGCCACGACAGAAGATTCGTGTCCTGCAAGCCTGCCAGCCGTACGGCGAGGTCGCGGTCCCGATTAATCACACGGGCAAGCGCGACGGCGTCATCGCCCGTTGCCGAGAGTGCGAATAGCGAGATCAGTGCCTCTGCATTGACGTCCGCTCCGATGGCAGTCGCAACACTCTCGGGGCCATCCACTGCGCTATCGAGCGTGTTTGCCATGAGCCCCGCCAGCTTCGGCGTGCTCTCGAGCCGCTTTCTTGCATAAGCATGCCGTGGGTCGCCTAACCGCGCCAACCGCCTCACGATGCCGTCACACTCACTCGGCGACGACTCGGCGACGACTGCGAGAAACGGCGCGTTGAGTGCAATCACTGTGCGGGCCGTGTCGTCGTCCCAGCCAGCAGACTTCAGGCTCGCAACAGCTCGGCTGGAATCAAACTGCGACAAGCCATCTTGCATGTCGTCATCACCACTCGACACCTGTTCCGCACTCGGTCGGTCAGTGGGCCACCAACGCCACCATGCGATGCCACCAACAACCAAAACCGCAGCCACCGACACGATCGCTAAAGCCCGGCTCATCAACCACGAAGGCGCGTGTCGGCGACCTGCCCCCCTGCTTCCTGATCTCATTCGAGCCATCGCCATCCTTGCTCCTGCTGGAGGGACGGCATCCTACCTCCGTGGGGCCTCCCGCTCAAGGATAGGCAGCTGACATCAGAGTCGCCGAGGCCCGCGTTGATCCGCTGCACTGCCTACGGCTGTCGGGATTCCTCCTCGCGTCCAACGCGCTGCCCCCCTCCGCCACATGTACGTGGCATTCGCCACTACAGCGGCATGGAGGCCGCGAGCGCCTACGCTGTCGGTGAACACGCAAGCGCCAACAGCATGAAGCCCCCCTTCAGTCCTGCTGAACCCTCGCCAGCGTGTCGCGGCACGTTGCTCCGTCGTAGTACCGGTCCAGCACGCGGCGAAATACTGACCCCGGCGGCGACACAAGGTCGAACAGCGTAGCGCTCGACTGCAGCTTCATCGCATCTGTTGACCCGATTATCGCTTCCGCGGTGCTCACCTGCGCGGCTAGTACCGCCTCTGCGCACTCTCGCAGCCGCGGTCCGAGTACCGCGTGAGCGAGATACGCTTGCGCCTCGTCGAGACTCTGGATTGCATACTTCTGTGCTGTCGCGCTAAAGCCCAAGCCGGCAATCTGCGGAAATATGAACCACATCCAGTGCGTTTCCTTTCGCCCGCGGCGCAATTCGCCAATCGCGGTGGCGTAGACATCTTTCTGGGCCTCTACGAACCTGGCAAGATCGTGGACGTCGTCGCGATGCATTTCTTTCCTCTCACTTGTTCAGCCTCTTCACCACCCACTTCCAGCGGCGGTGCGCGATGTCCATGGCACGCTTGAACGCGGCGTTCGTTCGCATGAAGCTGAAGTTTCCTTCCGCAGCCTTCTCGGCATACGCCTTGTCGGCCACGAGGTCCGACAGGACGAATCGCACCTTGGTCGTCGCGAGGTTGGAAAGCCATTCGGTGTACTGCGCCGACAGGCTTAGATCTTGGCCAAACTGGTCGGCCCGCTTCTCCAGTTCTGCGTCGTTGAGGATTCCCTGGCAGAGCAGCGCCCAGAGCAGGTTTCGGGCCCGCTGCATGTAGGCGTACTTGTTCGCCCCCTTCTCCACGATCGCGTTGACGAGCTTGTTGAGTCGGAACTGCACCTTGTAGCAGAGCACGATGTGGCGTGAGTCGGCCCGCAGCCGGTTTTCACCGAACACCTGCTCGTAGATGCGGTCGTCCTCAAAGACCTGCCGGAAGTGCCCCATCTTGTCGATCTCGCCTTCCGAGGCCAGAAACGTGCGGGTCAATCGTGTCAGCTCGATCGCGCGGTGCGTATCGAAGCCCTGTACTTCGAGCTCCTCGTCGCTCAGCCCCTCGAAAGCTCGCTCCTGGCGCTCGTAGTAGATGCCGAGGTCGTCGTGAAACTTGTCGTGAAGCTGGAGCTGGATCATGTCGTTGGCCCGCAGGTTCCACGGCTCGACTGGATTCTGCCGGTTGTTGTTGACCGTCACGGTGGTGACGTAGTCGTCGCTCGCCCGGGTGATGATTCGACACATGACACGGAGCCGTTCGCGAACGTCGCCTGCGTCCCGGAGGCCCGGATGGCCGGCGTTCGCTTCGAGAAACCGGGTGTAGGTCGTCACGGTCTGGGCGCCGTTGAGGAGCCGCGGTTCGGTGATGGTGTAGCTGTCGCCCACGGCGCGAAGCGCCTCGGCCGCAAGCGTCACGCCGTTGTGATTGAAAGCGAACCCTGCCGGATCCTCCTGACCGTCAAGCAGGATCTTTTTCAGGGATCGGCCTAGCGAACGGTTCACGGCCTCAGTGTCAGGCAGTGCCGCCCGGATGTTCCGCTCAAAGAACCGCTGCCCCATTTCACGGTGCATGGCCTGCAGGTCGTCCAGCCGGATGAACCCCACGGTCATCTGCTCTCCGGCCGGTCCCGCATGCCGGAGCGTCTCCTCAAGCGTGACGGGGTACGCGTGCGTCTTCCGCCCAGGCTTTGATCCGCCCCTGCCCTTGCGGGGCGAGCGGTGCTCGACCACCAGCGTGACGGGCCGGCCGAACCGCCCATCGATCAGGTACTTCTTATTCTCGAGATCCTCGCGGAGCTTGTCGAGCACCTGGCTTCGATCAGCCTCGATGGGATCGCCGTTGAATACGAACTGCACATACACGCGGTCGACGACGGCCTCGTTCTCGAGCATGCAGCCCTTCAACTGCCCGAGCATGTCGTTGGCGTGCTGATCCTGGTTCGCCGCCCCGAAGATCCGCTCCATCCCGGCGTCGATAAGCCGCTGATACGAATCCTTGAAGCCACCGTGCGACTCCGACCACTTGAACTGAAACAGGTACAGGTTCCGTCGCTCCGGGTCGAAGTGAAACCCGTCGATCCCGTAATCGTTGTTGCCAAAGGCGACCTGCGTGACGGCGCGGTCTCGGCACAGATTGAACTCTTCCTCGAGGTAGAGCAGCCCGAAGTAGTCATTCCGCACGCCGCCGCACGATTGCTTCAGATCGGAGAATGCTTGATCGATTTCGCGATCGGTAATTGCCATTTGAGTTTGCCTCTTGCCCTGGCCTGTCTGTCTCACCCTGCCTCGGTCGCAAGCAACAGCCTTGCCAAAACTGGCTCGGGTCCCGTGACGATTCGCTCCATGGCTTCACTACAGATGTCGTAGGTGACGACGTGTTCGTGCACGCCGCCATTACGGTACTTGGTGGAAATGCTCTCGAGGATCGCGTCGAACGCATCGGAAAGGAGCCAGTCGCCGTCCTGAAGTCCTTTGAGAAACGTCGCCAGCGTTTCGACTACTTCGTGCCGAGGGCAAGTCTGTCGCACTGCCTTCAAGGCATAACGCATACCGCCGAGTTCGACCTTTGAGCGTTTCTCTAGCCAATCCAAGAGCGTTTGAGTGGTTCGATCTGCCCCCTGCTCGGCCAGCGACTGCCGAATCTCTGCCAACCCAGATTTTCCAAGCATCTCCCGCACCTTGGCTCTCCATGGCTCAAACACGCGCCGTTTGAGCTCCCGCTCAACCAGCTTTGCGCTCTTCATTGAGATGCCTGCGTAATCGTAACCAGGGCGTTGTTTCACCCGATCGAACTCCTCGAGCATCGTCTTGGCAATGAGGATCGACTCCGAGGATGCCCGCTCGTACGCCTCGCCAAGAGCCCGTCGCAGCCGAAGCGCCATCTCGGGGGCGACTTCAGCCTTCGCAGCAAGCGTGTCCCGCATGGCGATGAGTCGACTGCGGATTTTCACGAGTTCTTCGGGTTCGGAAGCGCCGTCTTCATCCTCTGCCTCGAAGTTCTCCGGATCAAGACGATCCCAGACATCAGTGCCATCCGCGAGCCCATAGAACAGGAGGTCGCCGAAGTAGCCGCACTCGGTGACCTCACACGTCACGGTGGCATCCTGGATAACTCGCTTCAAATGAGCAGCATGCTCGGGCCGATAGCCTTCCGTCAGCGCGGCAATCAGAATCTTGCGGATCGCGGCGACGACGCTCTTGGTGACGCTGGCTTCGCGTTCGGGATTATTGCTACCGCTCGAGCCTGCTCCATGGCACAACTGCCATCCGTGGACCCGCGTCTCTTCGTCGTGAGGAAGGATCTCGTGGATGAGATACCGAGCGGCGGCGATGATGTTTGGGAACACCAGAAAGCCGAGTGACGCATCGCCGTCCTCGCAGACAAGGAACGAGAGTTTGTCGCCCGTGATCTTGTCGAATGCGTCGATGACGAAGGATTCCGCGGGCGGGGTGGCTCCGGCATCGCAGTCAGGGAGAATCGCCTCGTCGGGTTCAGCGAGTTCGCGGTCCACAAGCGCCTCAGCGTCCTCGAGCGGCACCGGCGACCGATTGGCCCCGCAAAAATCCTTGAAGGGAAACATCACCACACTCGTGGGCGGACTGTCTGAATCACTTGGCCCGTTTCTCGATGACGTCGACGACTTCGGCGGCTGGACGTCCGGTCGTGCCGTCACGGTGTCTTGCGAAACCTCCCACACGCCCGTGATGGTCTCGACCATCCACTTGTCGTCAACCTTGAAGAACCAGCCCTGTCGATAACGAGCCGCGAGCGGATTCAGCCCGATGTCCACGAATGGGCCGTGATTCGCTTCTACGGAGTCGAGAAAGGGAAACAGGTCGATCCGCTGGATTCGCAGGTCCTGGTTAGCTCCATCGAGCGGTGATCCATCACGATTGACGATCCCGTGCTGATACGCGAAGTGCTGCGCCCACTGATGACCACTGAACACGGGCACGGCCCCGATATCGGAAACGTAGGGCCCGAGAAACTGCGCGCCGTGAAGAAACACCGGAGACACGCCATTAGCGTCGACGATCGCATGGGCATCGACGATCTCAGGTAGGACATCTCCGTAGAGGCAGAATTTGTCTGCCGCCCGGTCGAATCGCTCGAAATCCGTCCACTTCACGGCGGTGCCTGGCGTCATGTCAACGACCCCAGTACGACCAAAGAAAAACCCGTAAATGTCGTTGGTGGAATCCGGGAACCGCATCCACATGAGCGTTGGCAGCCGTCTGTCCATGTCGGTCAGGCGATTGAAGAAGGTCACGGGATAGTAGTTATCGAGGATGGCGCCTTCGGCGCCGCCCTGCGCACACTCCCGAAGGAAGTCCCACAAGCCCTGGATGGGCTGCACTTCGGCATTGCGTTCATACGCCTCGGCCATGTGGTCTCGCATCTGCTCCGCATCGACCTTCCGCGCGAACACCGGCACGGCCAACCCGTTCGGGTGAAAGTTGCTGGTCGCCGGAAACGGCTCGTGCGTCTTGGCGTCCCGAACATAGAAGGCTTTTTCGAGTCGCGCGATCAGCCGATCGCGGTCCTCGCGCGTCGGAGTCGTGATCCGTTCGTGCATGCCGTCGTCGCTCAGCCATCGCACCAGCCGCCCGCGGCCATCCGGCCGGACGTCGGAATCAGGCCCTTTCTCAGCGTCGCTCACGTGCTCGTCTCCTTCGCCGGGAAGCGCCCTTGCCGTTTCGCCGGTCGGTGGTCGACTACCAGCCGATCGGCCCCCTAGCAGCCTATGGGGCAGCCCCTTACTTTAGAGGGGTAACAAGGAACCGCAATGCCTTCCGCCGCCAACTGGACCGTCATCACGGAGAGCCAATTCCCGCATGAGCGGGAGGCGCTGGAGTTCGTGCGCGATCGCTTCCCATCCCACGAGCCCTATCGGGCCTGGACGAACTTCACGTTTCTCGCCCTCGACGGCTCGATCAACGAGGTCGACCTGCTCGTCTTCTCACCCAGCGGCTTCTTCCTCGTCGAGATCAAGAGCCACCCCGGGCGGCTCTCCGGCGATGCCGGCACATGGACCTGGGAGAACGAGGGCCGCCGCACCACTGTCGACAATCCGATCTTCCTCGCGGATCTCAAGGCGAAGAAGCTCAAAAGCCTTCTCGAACGGCAGCGGGCCGCCCGATCTACGATAAAAATCCCCCGCATCGAAGCGGCTGTGTTCTGCTCCGCCTCAGGGCTCCAGGTCGACCTGCCCGAGGCGGCCCGCGCACGCCTCCTGCTCCGCGACCGCTCCGCTGATCCGGCTACCGGTGCCCCGGAGCGCCCGGGCATCGCCAAACTGCTCACGAACCGCGAAGGTCCGGGTTTCCCCGCCCACCACGACATCTGTGATCGCCCCGCCGGCAAGGCGGTCGCGGAAGCGCTCAAGCAGGCTGGCATCCGCCCCCGGTCGACCACGCGGCAGGTGGGCGATTACATCCTTGGGGTCGCCATCGATGAGGGGCCTGGATTTCAGGACTTCAGGGCCACCCACAAAGCATTGCCCACATCGCTCCGACGGGTCCGCCTCTATTCGGTCGACACGGCGGCGACGCCGGAAGAACGCAACACGTTCCAGCGAGCCGCCTTGCGGGAGTTTCAACTCCTCGAGTCGCTCGATCATCCGGGCATCCTCCGGGCCCAAAACTTTACAGCCCATGAACTCGGGCCCGCGGTGCTCTTCGATCACGACCCCCGCGAAATCCGGCTCGACCACTATCTCGCCCAGCGCGGCAGCGAGTTGTCCGTTGACGCTCGGCTCTCGATCATCCGCCAGATCGCCGAGGCGATCCGCCACGCCCACGAGAAACGGATCATCCACCGAGGGCTCTCGCCCAAGAGCATTCTCGTGCTCGACGACCCCGATGGCGAACCGCGGATCAAGATTTTCAACTGGCAGATCGGCTGCCGTGACCACACGGGCTCCACACTGCCCGCCTCGACACATCTCGTCACCACCCACATCGAGTCGCTCACCGATCGCGGCTCGGCCGTCTACCAGGCTCCGGAGGTGCATTACGCGCCCGACACCACGAGCGAGCAAGTCGATGTCTTTTCGCTTGGCGCGATTGCCTACAACGTGCTCTCCGGCAGCCCGCCTGCCTCAGGCCTGCTCGAACTCGGAGAGAAGCTCCGTGTGTCGAAGGGGCTCGCACTGGCGAGCGTGGTGAACGGCGCGCAGCGGGAGCAAGACGCCCTTATCCGCTGGGCCACCCACCCCGAGGTCGCCGAGCGTCTCGACTCCGCGGCCAACTTCCTCAAGCTGCTCGACGAGGTTGAAGACTCGCTCACGCGGACGCTTCCCGCGGAGCACGAGCCGCCCTCCGATCCCACCCGGGCCCGCCCCGACGACGTGCTCGACGCCGGCGATGCCGGCACGCTTACCGTCAAACAGCGGCTAGGCCGCGGCGCCTGCTCGGTCGCGATGTTCGTTCACCGCGGCGACGATGAGTTGGTCCTCAAGCTCGCCCTCTCCCCGGAGCACAACGACCGCATCCGCAAGGAAGCAGAGACTCTCGGGTCCCTAGCTCACGAACGGATCGTGAGGCTGGCTAAGCCCGTGGAGATCGAAGGCCTCGCCGGCTTCCTCATGGAGCCGGTCTACGCCAACCGCGCCAAGCGGCTCATCGAGACACTCGCAGACCGCCTCCGCAGCGAGGGCCGGCTCCAGATCGACTTCCTCGAGCGGTTTGGCACCGACCTGCTCGAAGGTCTGCACCATCTCGAAGCTCGGGGCGTGTTCCACCGCGACATCAAGCCCGACAACATCGCCATTCGCATGGGCGGCCGCGACAACTCGCTGCATCTGGTCCTCTTCGATTTCTCGCTCGCCGACACGCCGCTGGAAAACCTCCGGGCAGGCACCGTCGCCTACCTCGACCCGTTTCTCTCCCTCCGACCGCTCCGCCGCTACGACCGCCAGGCCGAACACTGGGCCGCGGCGATGACGCTCCACGAGATGGCCACACGGGCCCGGCCCACCTGGGGCAACGACGGCAGCGATCCGGCCCAGCTCGACTGCGAAATCACGCTCCAGCCGGAAAGTTTTGAGTCGGCCATTCGGCCGAAACTCACGGCCTTCTTCACGCGGGCCTTCAAGCGGGCACCGTCCGAGCGGTTCGACAACGCCGAACAGATGCTCGACGCCTGGAAGCAGGTGTTTGACGGCCTCGACCGCCGCGCCTCCACCGACGCCGCCACGGACGACGACTTCGCACGGGCCATGACGCGGGCCACGTTCGAGACGCCTCTCGCTGATCTGGGCCTCTCGACCCGGGCGCTCGGCGCCCTCGACCGGATCGACGTGATCACGGTCGACGACCTCTTGCGGACGCACCCCCGCCGACTTCTGCGGCTGCCCGGCGTCGGCCATAAGACCCGCCGGGAGATCGGCACCGCGACCAAGCTCCTGCGGGAGAAGCTCGGCGAAGCACCGGAAACACCCCTTCGCGTCCCCGGCGTGACCGCCACTGCCGGCCCCATCGACCCGGCCACGCTCCCGATCGAGGCAATCGTGGAAATCCTCACCGCCGCCACTGCGCGGGAGAGCAAGTCGAACAAACAGATGGCTGCGGCCCTGCTCGGCCTCGACGCCACGTTTTCCGACCCCTGGCCAAACCAGACGGCTGTTGCCCGGCACGTCGGCGTCACGCCGCCCTATGTCTCGCACCTCGTCACGAAGCTCCAGGGCAAACTTTCGAAGCACGACGTGATCCGCCAGATCCGCGACGATCTGGCCGCGGTCGTAGCTGCATCTGGCAACGTGATGACCGTCGATGAAGCGGCAGCAGCGTTGGTCGCCGCGCGAGGCAGTTCCGCAGAGGGCGACGAGGCGATCCGCCGCGGCCGGGCAATTGTCCGCGGAGCCTACGAAGTGGAGCGGGCCGTCCCCGAACCGCGGTTTTCGATTTCGCGGTCCGGCGACCGCATCCTCTTGGCCACGAGCGACGCAGCCGCCGACTGGGCGGTGGAACTCGGCACCCTCGCCGACGAGATGGCCGAAGCCGACCCACTCCTGCCGCCGGCCAGCATCGCCGCCCGCCTTCGCACCGAAGCCCCGCCCCCGCCGGGCACCACGATCGACGACACCCGCCTGATCCGCCTGGCTGCCGCGGCCAGCCGTCGAGCGGCCGTGTCGAGCAAACAGGAGCTCTATCCTCGCGGCATGTCGGCTACGCGGGCCCTCCGGCTCGCGCAAGGCGCGATCATCAGCCGGCAGGAGATCACGCCAGAAGAAATCCGCGAGGTGATCCGCAGCCGGTATCCCGAGGCGATCCCGCTCCCCGACCACCCGGCCCTCGGGATGCTCCTCACCGAGACAGGCTGCGAGTTCGACTGGCTGCCTGAAGAAGACGGCAGCCGTGGTACCGGCCGCTACAAGAGCCGCCTGAAGACGACCTACACGGTCACCTCTGGCAGCCGCATGCCCACCCGCCTGCCGACCGACGCGGGGCATGCCGACATCCCCGCAGCTCCCGCCACGTCGCCAACGGGCGCGCCGTCGTCCGCCGCTCCGGCCTCCCAGCTCTCGCCCGCCGCCCTCGAAGCCCGCCAGTTCGACACGCAGCTCGCACGGGCCGCCAAGGATGGCCAGTTTGTGGCGATTCTCGTGCCCCCCAAGTTTTTTGCTTTCGCAGCCGAGCACCTTGCGGCCCAGTATGGCCTCGCCACGATCGACGTCGAAGGCGAACTGCTCGACGCGATGCAGGCTCTCGCCAAGGAAAACGAGGTGCCATGGAATGTGGTGGTCGCCGCCGACGATCCCTCCACCGGCCGCCACTGGGAAAACCTCTGCCGGCTTGCCCGCCAGGCTGGCGAGCGCTTGAAAGAAAAACTCCTCGCCGAGCGGCGGCCGCTCCTGCTCATCCGCGCCGCGATCCTCGCCCGCTACGATCTGATGGACGTGCTCACGGCCCTCCAGCAGTCGAGCGGCACCCGAGGCGGCGTGCCGGGAGTCTGGCTGCTGCTTTCCTTTTCAAGCGACGACGCCCCTCGCCTCGACGGCGTGCTTGTGCCGCTGGAGGGCGTGGGCCAGCGGGCGATCCTGCCGCTGGCGTGGGTCAAGAAACACATGCCGCGTGAACCGCGGCTGGAAGCCACAGCCCCATGATTAATCGCTCCGCTCTTCTCGCCGATCTCAAGCGGCTCGTCACGACCGTCCAAGACGACCTCCGCACTCGCGCATCCTCGGCCGACGTGCC